>UMHV01025064.1_pt1 | contig 101511 bp, 80 predicted proteins | sample 1965621 | NCBI WGS metagenome assembly UMHV01 (sample SAMEA4836108, study PRJEB28245) | human gut metagenome | biome: gut microbiome; material: fecal sample | place: Denmark | collected 2008 | reverse complement strand
CAGGTGGTCTCATAGATGTGGCCCGCGATGAGATACGAGCAGCCGAGCTGTTCCGCTTCGCGCACGTCTTCGAGCGAATGGCACGAGGTGCCGAGCCGCCCAGGCAACGCCCTCCCTTCCTGACGCATGGTGCGCAGGAGGGGAAGTGGCAGGTGAAGGCCGTCGGCATGGAGCCGCTTCGCTGCACCAGCGAAGGTATGCGCGATAAAGGGCACCTGATGGCGGCGGCAGAGGATCTGTACCTCCCGCGCCAGTACCTCATAGTCCCCCTCCTCCATATCCTTCTCGCGCAGGATGAGGGCGGCGAGATGCGCGGCGGCTACCTGCTCGAGGCGCGCGAGAAAGGCCGGCTGCCCTCCTGCCTCATCAAAGAGATGGCGGTTGGTCACCGCGATTAAATGCCCCTGCTTCGCAGGAGGGACTTTCTTAGAGATACACATAGTCATTGAGCACTGGCTGCAGGCCCTCGCCGGCCATGTCCGCGTACATGCGGCGCAGGCTGCGGCTGTCGCAGATCTCGAACTGCGCGTCGCCGGTCTCGCCCTCTCCCTTCCCCGTGTACTTCTCCTCGTGGTCGCCGATGCCCGTCGAGACGCCGGCGGAAATCTTCGTCGCAGCGATCTTGACGATGCCGTTGCGGAAGGCCGCGCTCTCGCGCGAGGAGACGGTGATGCCGACATACGGCAGGAAGATGCGGTAGGCGCAGAGGATCTGGCAGAGCTGGCGCTCGCCGACATCCTGCGGGTTGATCTTCTCGTTGTTGATGATCGGGCGCAGGCGCGGACACGAGAGCGAGAACTCGGCCTGCGGATACTTGCGCTGCAGGTAGTAGACGTGCAGCGCTGTCGCGAGGGCGTCCTTGCGGAAGTCGGCGAGGCCTAAGAGTGCCGAGAAGCCGACGCCGCGCATGCCGCCCATCAGGGCGCGCTCCTGCGCCTCGAAGCGGTACGGCCAGACGCGCTTGTGGCCCATGAGGTGAAGTGTCTCGTATTTCTTGAGGTCGTATGTCTCCTGGAAGACGGTGACGTAGTCGGCGCCGCACTCGTGCAGGTAGCGGTAGTCGGCGACATTCATCGGGTAGACTTCGAGGCCGACGTTGCGGAAGTACTTGCGCGCGAGCTTACAGGCTTCGCCGATGTAAGCAACGCTGCTCTTCTCCTTGCTCTCGCCCGTCAGCATGAGGATCTCCTCCATGCCGCTCTTGGCGATGACCTGCATCTCGTGCTCGATCTCGTCCTTGCTGAGCTGCAGACGGTGGATGTCGTTATAGCAGTTGAAGCCGCAGTAGACGCAGTAGTTCTCGCAGTAATTGGCGATGTAGAGCGGCGTGAAGAGGTAGACCGTGTTGCCGAAGTGACGGCTCGTCTCGCGGCTCGCGCGCTCCGCCATCTGCTCCAAGAGCGGCAGGGCGGCCGGCGAGAGCAGCGCCTTGAAGTCCTCGATCGTGCACGTCTCGTGGTCGAGGGCGCGCTTGGCGTCAAGGATCGTGTAGGCGCTCGGGTCGTAGTCGTTCATGGCCGCGATAACCGTCTCGCGCACAGTCGGGTCGATCTGCTCCATGTCGGGCCAATAGGCCATCGGGTCGGTGCGGCTCGAGGGGTCCGTCTCCAGGCGGTGCTTCTTGGCGAGGGCTTTCTCGCTGAGCTTGTCCGAGTCGATGAAGAAATTATTTTTCTGATTCGTCATCACAATGCGCTTCCTTTCTGTTCTCTACGCTCAGTCATGCAGGAAGCCCGTCAGCGGGTCGGAAGCGGCGGCACCGCGCGTCAGCACGCGGCCGAGCCCCGAGAGATATGCCTTGCGGCCGGCGCGGATCGCATCGCGCATCGCCGAGGCCATGAGCGGCACATCGCCGGCCGTCGCGAGAGCCGTGTTCGCCATGATGGCCGCGGCGCCCATCTCCATCGCCGCGCAGGCCTCCGACGGCTTGCCGATGCCGGCGTCGACGATGATCGGCAGGTCGATCTCGTCGATGAGGATCTGCAGGAATTCCTTCGTCGCGAGTCCCTTGTTCGAGCCGATTGGCGCGGCGAGCGGCATGACGGCCGCTGCACCGGCATCGACGAGCGCGCGGGCGGCGTAGAGGTCGGGGTACATGTAGGGCAGCACGACAAAGCCCTCCTTGGCGAGCATTTCGGTCGCGCGGATCGTCTCGTTGTTGTCGGGCAGCAGGTACTTCGAGTCGCGCATAATCTCGATCTTGATGAAGTCGCCGCAGCCGAGCGCCTTGGCGAGATGCGCGATGCGCACGGCCTCCTCCGCCGTGCGGGCGCCCGAGGTATTGGGCAGCAGGGTGACGGTCTTTGGCACGTAGTCGAGGATGTTCTCCTTCTCCTTGGTGTTCGCGCGGCGCACGGCCACCGTCACGAGCTCTGCTTCGGCGTAGCGCACGGCCGCGTCGATGAGTTCGAGCGAGTACTTGCCCGAGCCGAGAATGAAACGCGAGTGGAACGTGTGGCTGCCGAGCGTGAAGCTGTCCTCGGCCATCTTTTCCTCGATGGATTTCGTGGATTTTGTGGATTCTGTCATTTCTATCGTCTTCTTTCTCTATCTCTCTGTGCATATACGGCAGCTGCTGTGGGCCGTCAGGCACCGCCGCCCATGAAGCAGACGATCTCGACGACATCGCCCGCCCTGAGCTCCGTCGTCTCATATGCGTCTTTCGCGAGGATGGCACCGTTGTACTCGACGGCGACGGCGCGGCTGTCGTAGCCGGCCGCCTTCAGATACTCCAGGAGCATCATGCCGTCTTTTGCCTGTGCTTCTCCATTGATCGTGACCATAGTCTCACCTCGATGTTCCAAATAAAAAAGAAGGAAGACCCGATTGGTCTTCCTTCGCTTATCGCTCATCCTGCTCCGCCTGCGGCGAAGCACTGCTGTCCCTACGTTGGCATTATCCAAATCAGGTTCACGGGTCGGGACCACCAGCCCCCTCTCAGCCTGCTCTGCACTCTGCCACAAGCTCCCCAGTTATGCAATTACAGCCTTTATTATAATCAGATTGTATCGTATTGTCAAGATTATCAGCGGATTATGTATTGGTCGATGACGGACTGCCATACCGCACGGCCTGTGCGCGCGACGGTCGCATGGAATGCCTCACCTTCTTTGCGCAAGTCGAGATACTGCGAGACAAGCGCCTTGAGCAGATCCAGCAGCTCTGCATCGGTGACGCGGCCCTCGAGCAGCTCGGCAAATGCCCGGGAGGTCTTCGGCTCAGATGTGGCCGTTCTTCACGTGGACGCCGACGTAGCAGAGTCCCGGCTGCTTCTGCGCGTGGGTGCCGTAAAAGCGGCCGTAGTTCCACGGGGCGGTGACTTCCTCGCCGCCGCGCAGCAGAGCGCCCGTCTGCGCCTCGATCTTCTCGGCGACACGCTCTGCGCCGAGGTCCGCCACGAGGTACTTGAGGCGGCAGTGATTGCGCTTCTCGCGGTAGCCCTCGTCGCGGAAGAGCGTTGCGACAGCCTCAGCGACAGCCTTGACCTCCGCCGGGCGGATGAAAAACGGCAGGCACACCGCAAGATGCGGCTCTGCCGAAAGGCCGCCACCGACGTAGGCAACGAAGCCCGCCTCCCCCTCGCGCCTTGCCGGCACAAAAGCCAGGTCATTGATGCGCGCAAAGCCGGCATCATGCGGGTTGGCCGAGATGGAGATCTTGAACTTGCGCGGCAGGTTCGAGAAATCGCGGTTGCCGAGGAAGAGCCGGAAGACTTCCTCGACGAGCGGGCGCGTGTCGAGAAGTTCCTCTGCGTCGACACCGGCCAGCGGGTTGCCGAGAATCGTGCGCGGCACATCGCCGCAGGCCTCGACGGAGCTCAGGCCCGCGGCCTTGAGCCGCGGCAGGATGTCCACGGCATCGCGCAGGGTGATGTTGTGGATCTGCACGGCCTGACGTATCGTGATCTGGATCTCGCCCTTGCCGTACGCGGCGGCAAGATCCGCGAGGACTTTGGCCTGCGCTGCCGTCAGCTGGCCCGAAGGCAGCTTGACGCGCACGAGAAAGTGGCCGTCACGCGGCCGCTGGGCGTAGATGCCCGCCCACTTGAGGCGCTCAACATCGCCAGGGTCAATCTCCTTGAAATCCTTTTCGGCGAGCGCGGGAAGCTCCTTGAGGATCTCGAGCCCGTCCTTCTCGTGTTTCCACTGTTCATTGCGGTTGGTCATACTATCTCTCCTGTCATGAAAAATGGAGGTCCCCGTACTCAACGAGCATCCATACGCAAAAGAGCATACATACTCGAAAGAATACAGGAACCTCCATTTGCTGGTCAGTTACTGAATCGTATTTACGATACCATGGATAGTCGTTATCCGTCAACAGAAAATATCACATATCTGTGATAAAAATCACAATACCTCTTCTTCCCCACCGCTCAATGGCGGCCAAAGGCGAAGATCTTGACGCAGAGAAAGGTGATCGGCACGCCGAGGATGGCGGCGAGCAGGTAGCTCGCGAGCGACGGCAGGCCGAGCAGATTGTAGCAGATGAAGACGATGGCGTTCTGGATGATGTAGTTCGGCACGTACGAGAGGAAGAACTTCACGTAGCGCGCGAGCGTCATGCGCGTCGGGAAGACGAAGCGGCTGTTGAGCAGATACGCATTGCCATTGCTCAGTAGATAGCCGATGTTGAACGCGAGGTTCGCATTGCGGACGAGCGGCTCGAGGATCGTCGCGAGGAAGCTGCAGAGGAAGGTGTTGAGCGTGCCGATGATGAGGAAGAGCAGAAAGGCGCGCGTGAAGAAGTGGTGCTTGATGGTCTGCCAGTCAATTCTCATGGGCAGGCTCCGGCTCTTCTACCGAATCATTGGCCATGGCGATGGCCGAAGCTGCCGCCTCGTCATCGAGGCCGTGCGCGAGGTCTTCGGGCTTGCCGCGCGCGAGGAGGTAGAGTGGACGGCGCTTCGTCTCCTCGTAGGTGCGGCCGAGATACTCGCCGATGATGCCGAGGATCAGGAGCTGCATGCCGCCGAAGAAGAGCAGGCAGGCCATGATCGTCGGCCAGCCCGCCGCCGTGTCCTCGCTGACGAAGGTCTCATAGAGCACGTGCAGGAAGAGGCAGATGCTCGTGAAAAGGCTCGCCATGCCGAAGTAGAGGCCGAGGCGCAGCGGGAAGGTCGAGCACGTGAAGACGCCGTCGACGGCGAGGCGCCACATCTTGCGCGGCGAGAACTTCGAGCTGCCCGCAAAGCGCGGCGGCGCCGTGAAGTGCAGCTGCTTCTGGCGGAAGCCCATCGCGCCGATGAGCCCGCGGATGAAGCGCGCGTGCTCGCGGTAGCGCCGGAAGGCGAGCACGGCCTTGCGGTCCATCAGGCGGAAATCCGAGCCGCCCGGCTGCACGGGCACCTCCGATATGAGGTTGAGGAACTTGTAGTACCCGGCGGATGTCGTGCGCTTGAGCCACGAGGCATCGCGCGTCGCATCGCGTATCGTCTGCACGACATCGTATCCCTCGTGCCAGTACTTCAGCAGTTCGGGAATGAGCTCGGGCGGATGCTGCATGTCGCCGTCCATCGTTATGACGACATCGCCGTCCGCGTGGTCGAGGCCGCAAGTCAGCGCGAGCTGGTGGCCGTAATTGCGTGCGAGCAGCATCGGCTGGACGCGTGCGTCTTCACGCTCGAGCTTCGCGAGGATGGCGCGGCTCTTGTCGCGCGATCCGTCGTCGACAAAGATGATTTCCCAGTCAAGGTCAAGACCTGCCATCGTCTGGCGGACGGCTTCGTAGAAATGATGCAGATTGTCCTCCTCGTTGTAGACGGGTACGACGATGGACAGTCTCTTTTTCTCCATGGATATCTAGACTTCCCTTCTATCCCTCTGTGTTCCTTCTGTGTTTTTATTCCGCATCGCCGGGATTAGCGATACGGCGGCGCGGCACAATGGCCTTGACAATCGTCGTGCCCTGTGACTCGTAGACGTTCTCGAGAGCGCTGTCGGCGAGGCGGCCGCGCAGGAAAGGCAGCCGCTCCGTCTCGCAGATGATGAGGATCGGCGTCTCGGGCGGCAGGTCCTCATAGGCGAGGAACGGCATGACATTCTTGGCGTTCCAGCTCATGCCGCCGGGCCGGACGTCCTCCATCTCCTCGTGCCCGATAAGCTCGGGGATGTTCTCCCCGTAGTAGAAGACCGTCGAGGCTCTGTAGTGGATACGGTCATTATTATGATCGCCGTAGTTAACGACAAGGGCACCATCCGGATTAAGATTCCGTAACGCTTCGGCCGTCGTGCGCCCCGACTGCTGCTCACAGAGCGGGATGGCGGCCACGAAGATCAGCACGGCGTAGAGCACGTACATGCAGGCGGCAGTCCGCTTGACGAGGCGCATCTTCGGCAGCAGAAAGCGGCCCGCGAGGATGGCCATCGGCAGGAAGGCCGGCTGCGTGTAGGTGACGTACTTCGTCGCCATGCACTGGAAGAAGAGGTTGACGAGCAGCGCCCAGACAAAGAGGAAGATGGCAGCATCGCTCACGCGCCGCTGCTTCACCCTCTCCCTGAGCTCTGCCCAGCGCTTCTTGACCTGGTAGAGCACGACGAACGACCACGGCGCAAAGCCCACGAGGAAAATGAGCGTGTAGTAGTAGAAGACATCGTCGCGCGCATGCTCGGCCACGCGGGCGCGCAGGAAATTGTGCACGCCGAAGAACGTGTTGATGAAGTCCATGCCGTGCAGGCGGTACATGACGTAGTACCACGAGCCGCCGACGGCGAGGAAGACGGCCATGCCGGGCAGCCACTTCATGTGCAGGAGCTCCCCCGCCCGCCGCCTCACGCAAAGGAAGACGAGCAAGATGAAGCCCGGCAGCAGGAAGCCTATCGGGCCCTTCGTCAGGACGGTCAGTCCCGAGAAGAAGAAGGCCGCGAGGTAGAGCCATCGCCTGCCGCTGCGGTAAGCGAGGTAGAAGGCGATGAGCACGGCGTTGAAGAAGAAGACGAACGTCATGTCCGTGATGACGGCCTTCGAGAGGTAGAAGAAGGCGATCGTCGTGCCGAAGATGATGGCCGAGAGGAAAGCCGTAGCCCTGTCGTAGAGCTTGCGCGCGAAGTAGTACGTCTCAAGCACATTGAGCACCGAGAACACAGCCGGGAAAAAGCGCGCAGCAAACTCTCCCGTGCCGAAGATCTGGAAAGCCGCGAGGAGTTCCCAGTAAAAGAAGATCGGTTTATCATACCAGTAGTTGCCGTAGATGCGCGGCGAGGTGAAGTCGCCAGCTGCCAGCATCTCCTTGGCGGTCAACGCGTAGTTCGATTCGACGGGGTCCGTGATGGCCAGCTGGCCGTTGCCGAGCAGGACGAGGACAATGACGGCGAGTAGTGCCAGCGCGCGCTCGTGCTGCTTCATCATGGCAAGGATCTTATTCATGCTGTGCCCCCATCATCCCTGCTGATCTGCAGCAGCATCCTTTGCGAGGCAGGCCAGCGTCTCCTGCTGGATGTCGGCGAGCGTCGTCTTAGCGAGCTCCTGCTCGAGCGCGCGCTGGGCATCTTGCAGGTGGCCGTCGAGGATCTTGTGGATGTTGCGGCCGACCGGGCAGGCCGGATTCGGATTGTCGTGGAAGTGAAAGAGATGCTCGTGGTCGATGGACTCGACGGCCTCGAAGATGTCTAAGAGCGTGATCTCCTCGAGCGGACGCGTGATCCTGATGCCGCCCGTGCCGCGTGCGACCTTGATGAGCCCGGCCTTCTGGAGCTGGGACATCGTCTTGCGGATGATGACGGGGTTGACATTGACGCTGCCCGCGAGGAAATCGCTCGTGAGCTTGTACTGGTCCCCGAACGCCTCGATGCAGGCAAAGATGTGGACCGCAATGGTGAAACGGCTGGAAATCTGCATAGTATCCCCTCTTTCCCGGCTCATATCGCATCCCATCGCACCGTATATACTGTATATGCTGTACATGGATCTTCATGGATCTTGAGCCGCATTCTCTCATCTATCGTATTCTTGCAGATACGCTGTATTTATTAATACCTTCAGTATAGCAGGAATCCAATGCCTGTCAATTTCCCTGCTACATCGAGCGCTCTGCCTCATGGCTGTGCGCTCGCCTGCGCCGCGCTCTCGAACGGGAAGCGGTCGAGCGCAAAGAAGCGGCCGCGGATGCCGCCCATGGCCTCGTGCAGCATGCGCAGGAAGAGCGGCCAGTCCGCCGGCATGTCCTGCGCATCATAATGGCAAGTGAGCCCCGCCTCGAGGCGGTCGTGGCGCTGCCAGCGCACGATGAGCCGCGCCCCCGTATCCGAGCCATCGATGCAGCGCACGTGCAGGCGCTGCTCGAAGGCAGCCGGTTTGTCGAGCGCATCGAGCAGATTGCTCACCGCCTTCGGCAGATCGTAGGCATGGCGCTCCGTGCCGAAATCCTCCTTGTGGCGGTTGTAAAGGATCATGCGCTTGCGGCGGTCGAGGACGAGCTTCTCGCGCAGCTCCACGACCGTCCTCTTCCGCCCCGTGATGACGGGCACCTTCTCGACGAGCAGGAAGCGGATGTACTCGAGGTGGTTCTGCTGCTGGATGGCGACGTCCGGCAATTCATTGAGGCAGTCGACGAACGACGTCCAGTTCTCGGGGAACGCCCCGAGCCCTATGATGTGGCGCGCGTTCTTGCCCTGCTCCTTGTAGAGGAGCTGCCAGCGCGTGTCCGCTGAGAGCGGTGCCGACGCCGTGAAGCGCGAGCGCCAGCGCTGCGCGATGGCGAGCTTGTCGAGCTTGCGCAGCCAGCGGCGGCCATTCGGCAACTCTACAAGAGCGTCCGGAGCGAGTTCCTGCGGCAGCTCCTCGAGCGAATCCGCCCGGGCCACGCCGACATAGACCTTGCGCTCGCGCACCGCCACCTCGACCCGCAGGCTGCCCGCCCGCAGAGGGCCGCCCATCGTGAATATCAATTGTTCGAGCAAAATGTAACCCCCTAGATACCTAAGATACAGAATAGAAGATAAAACACACTGCAATGCAGGCTCCCGGCCAGCGCGGACATCCGCAAGAATCGCTTTACAAGAAAGATAGAACTGCGGTACAATGGCTGTCAGGAGGTGTATTGTTTTTATGAAGAAAATCTATTTACTCGCGATGATGCTCTGCCTGCTCATCCTGCCGGCAACGGCCATGGCTGCTCCGTCCGCGAACGCCAAGGCATTCGAGAGCGAAGAGACGATCTCGAACCAGTGGATCGACGCCATGCTCGTCAAGCAGGACTCGGCCTCTGCCCTCGCCGTCATGAGCGCCGATGCCAAGAAGAACGTCAAGGCATCTGAGATGCTCAAGGCACAGCAGCGCATGGCCAAGGAACTCGGCACGCTCAAGGAGAGCCGCTTCGTCTCGTGGACGCGCTTCGACAAGACGGACCAGTTCATCTATCTCATGAGCTTTGACAAGGCAAAAGTCGTCCGCTGCGAGTTCATCTTCAACAGCAAAGGCGAACTCGACTACTTCGCCCTGACGCCATTCGCACCGCAGGAGAATGCAAAGGCAAGCAACAAGGCAAAGAAATAAGCTATGGGATGACGCCTGCAAAAAGAGCTGTCGCGAAAGCGGCAGCCCTTTTTTTGTATAACATCGTAGGGGGCGGGGTGGAGACTATTTCGGTTTCGTCACTTCGTTAAATGCCCCGCAAGGTATATCTTCAGTACTGAGGAACTGCGCCGCATACAGCGACGCTTTTACATTGCAAACAAAGCCAAGCTCGTTTGCGGGGCAGCCCTGCGGGCAGTCACTCCGTTCCTGCAAGCGAAATAGTCTCCACCCCGCCTAGTCAGGCCATCGCATATGAGCCCACCGTACGAGTCGAGCTGTGGCAGCAAAAAGGCACTGCCTGAGGGTGGGGAAATATATTCCCCCACCCCTAGTTGCGATGCGGTATCATCTTGCACAGAGGAAACGCTCCGTTTCAAGCGACGGACTAAAAAATGAGCTCAGGGCGGGGGCGTGTGTTCCGCCTGGAAGAAGCGCAGCGACTGCCCGCAGGGCTGGGGCCTAAGTATCTGCCTGCATCCGTCCACTATGTCAGGACGCCGCGGCAGGCGGCGAAGTGGCATAGGAGCGAGCCCTGGCATAGGCCCCATTCAGCGGAGCTTCTGAAGCCGGAATATACGCCCCCGCCCCGCTACGATGTCAACCAACCGTATCGTCTTTCAGTTGTTCCTGCACATGGTCGAGTATGATCCCGCCGATTGCGCTCTTGCTCATGAGCGGGTAGTCCCACATGCGGCCGTCGCGGGCGAAGATCTTGACGCGATTTGTCTCGGTGCCAAAGCCCGCATCCTTCTCGGAGACGTCATTGGCGACGATGAAGTCGAGGTTCTTCTTGGCGAGCTTGGCCTTGGCGTAGTCCTCGACGTGCTGCGTCTCTGCGGCGAAGCCGACGAGGATCTGGCGCGCCTTCTTCTGGCCGAGCTCGTAGAGGATGTCGGGGTTGCGCTCGAGCACGAGCGTGAACTCCCCGTCCTGCTTCTTGATCTTGTCAGCCGCTACGACCTTGGGCCGGTAATCGGCGACGGCGGCCGCCTTGATGACGACATCCGTGGCCGGGAACTCCCGAAGCACGGCTTCGCGCATCTGCCGCGCCGTCTCGACGCGCACGATGCGCACGCCCTCCGGCACGGGCAGAGCGCTTGGCGCCGACACCAGCACGACATCGGCGCCGCGGCTCTTTGCCTGCTGCGCGATGGCATAGCCCATGCGGCCCGTCGAGCGGTTGCCGAGGTAGCGCACGGGGTCGAGCGGCTCGATGGTGCCGCCGGCCGTCACGAGTACCTTCTTGCCCGCGAGTTCCTTCCCCTTGGCGAAGAAGGCAGCGAGCTCCTCTACGATGGCAGCTGGCTCTGGCAGGCGCCCCTTGCCGCGGACGCCGCAGGCGAGCATGCCGCTCGCTGGCTCGATGATGTGATATCCCCTTGCGGCGAGGTCGCGCAGGTTGCGCTGCGTCACGGGATTCTCGTACATGTTTGTGTTCATCGCCGGCGCGGCAAAGACAGGTGCCTTTGTCGCGAGCAAGGTCGTCGTCAGCATGTCGTCGGCGATGCCGGCCGCTGCCTTGGCAAGGACGTTGGCCGTCGCGGGTGCGATCAGCACAGCGTCGGCGAGCGTGGCGAGCGCGATGTGCTCGACATGGTAGTGCGGCACCTTGGCCCACATGTCCGTCGTCACCGGTTGGCCACTGATCTCGCGGAAGGTCAGCTCCGTGACGAAGTTCTCGGCGCCGCGCGTCATGATGACGTGGACCTCCGCGCCGGCTTTCTTCAGGCGGCTCGCGATCTCGACGGCCTTGTAGGCGGCGATGCCGCCCGTCACACCGAGCACGATCTTCTTGCCCGAGAGGGCGCCTGCGTTCTCCTGTTCCATCGGCTGCATCTCCTCCCCTGCTGTTTCATCAAGGAATCTTACTGGTCGATATCGAGCTCGTAAGAGATCTCGCCCTCGGCGATCTCCTCGAGCGCATTCGTCACGTTCTTCGTCGAGCGGGCCTTCGTCGCCTTGAGCTCAGCGCCGTCTAAGAGCTGGCGTGCGCGCTTGGCGGCGAGCACGACGAGGCCGTAGCGGCTGTCGACTTTCTTCATCAGCGTATCCGTGGACGGATTGACCATGCTCATCTCAACAGTATTCGTTCTCATTGTTCCAACACCTCATTGATCATATCTTCTTTATCACGACGGCAGTGCTCTGCGACCATGATGGCCTGGATGCGCTTCACAGCCTGGCGCACTGTGTCATTGATGACGACAAACGTGTAATTGCGGCCGATCTCGATCTCCTTCTCGGCGGAGCCGAGACGGCGCGCGAGCGACTCCTCTGTCTCCGAGCCGCGGCCGCGGATGCGGCGCTCGAGCTCCGGCAGGGACGGCGGCAAGAGGAAGATGAAGAGCCCGTCGGGGCAACGCTTCATGACATTCAGCGCGCCCTGCGTATCGATTTCGAGCAGGATGTCCTGCCCTGCCTCGCGGCGCTCCTCGATCTTGCCGAGCGGCGTGCCGTAGTAGTTGCCGTAGACATTGGCGTACTCGAGGAAGCCGCCCTCCCCGATCATCTTCTCGAACTGCTCCTTCGTCAGGAAGTAGTAGTTCTTGCCGTCGACCTCACCGTCGCGCGGCTGGCGTGTCGTCGCGGAGATCGAGTAGGCAAGCTCCGGCGTCTTCGAGAGGAGCTCTCCGCAGACCGTTCCCTTGCCTGTGCCCGAAGGCCCCGAAATCACAATCAATAACCCTTTGCTCATTCTACCTCATCTTTTCCTTTAGTATTCCGATTCATCTCTGCTCTGCTGGCCCTCGCCATCTCCTTCGGGTCATCCTCGACGAGGATGCGGTGCGTGATCGTCTCCGGCTGCACGGAGGACAGCACGACGTGGTCGCTGTCCATGACGAGGACAGCGCGCGTGCGGCGGCCATACGTCGCATCGATCAGGCGCTCATTGTCGCGCGCCTCCTGGACGATGCGCTTGATGGGCGCCGACTCCGGGCTCACGATCGCGACGATGCGGCTCGCAGATATGATGTTGCCAAAACCGATGTTGATTAAGCTGATATCCATTTCGTCTTTCCTCCCTATCGTGAATCGTGAGCTGTCTCACTCGATGTTCTGGACCTGCTCGCGGAGCTTCTCAATCTCGCTCTTCATGTCGACGACGAGCTGCGCGGCCTCGGCCGAGCTCGCCTTCGAGGCGATCGTGTTCGTCTCGCGGTTCATCTCCTGGATCAGGAAGTCGAGCTTGCGGCCAATGGGACCGTCCGCCGACGTGAGGATGGCGCGGAACTGCTGGAAATGGCTGCCGAGCCGCACGACTTCCTCCGTGTAGTTGATCTTGTCGGCGTAGAGCGCCGTCTCCTGGATGATGCGCGTCTCGTCGATTTCCTGCTCAGAGAGCAGCTCCCCGAGCGTCTTCTCGAGGCGCTCGCGGTAGGCCTGCACGATCGTCGGCGCGAGGGCCTTGAGGCGCTCGACGGACGCTTCGAGCTCGCCGAGGCGCACGAAGAAGTCGCGGCCGATGTTCTCGCCCTCGGCCTGGCGCATCGCATCGAAGCTCCGCAGGGCCTCACTGGCAGCCGCGCGCAGCACGGGCTCGAAGCCCGCGAGCTCTTCGTCCTTCTCGACCTGCAGGACATCGGGGTACGAGGCGACCTGCATGACGTCGTCGGGGCGCGCGAGGTGCAGGAAGTCGCTGAGCTCGTCGAGCGCCGCGCGGTACGAGGCGGCGAGCTGCTTGTCGACGCGGATGGAGGCGGCGTGCTCGCGCTTGTCGAGATAGTTGACGAAGATGTCGACCTTGCCGCGCGCAGCCGTCTGCCGCACGAGGCGGCGCAAATTGTCCTCGAACGGCGAGAGCGCCCGCCCCATGTGGAAGGACAGCTCGAGGAAGCGCTGGTTGACGGCCTTGACCTCGACCGATACCTTGTACTCCTCATTCTCGACGACGGCAGAGCCGAAGCCGGTCATGCTCCTGATCATAGCCTCACCCCCGTCAGTACGCGATCTCACCCGTGAAGACGAGCTCCGCCGGGCCCGTCATGAAGACGTGGTTCGTGGCCTCATCCCACTCGACCGTGAGCTTGCCGCCATCGAGCTCGACCTCGACCTTGCGGTCCGTGCGGCCCGTCAGCACACCGGCGACGCCCGTCGCGCACGAGCCCGTGCCGCAGGCGAGCGTCACAGCAGCGCCGCGCTCCCAGACGCGCATGCGCACGTGCTGGCGGTCGCGCACCTCGACGAATTCCGTGTTCGTCTTGCGCGGGAAGGCCGGATGCGACTCAAACGAGGCACCAAGTTCGTGGATTGGGAACGCCTCAGCATGATCGACGAAGATGACGCAGTGCGGGTTGCCCATCGAGACGCAGGTCATTTTGTAGTCCTGCCCCTTGACCGTGATATCCTCCTCGATGACGCGGTCCATGCCGAAGCCCTTGACAGGGATCTTCTCGCCCTCGAGCACCGGCTCGCCCATGTCGACGCGCACACCCGTGACCTTGCCCGCCTCGAGCTGCAGGCGCGGCACGAGGATGCCTGCGCCCGTCTCGACCGTGAACGCTTCTTTCTCGGTCAGGCCGAAGTCGTGGAGATAGCGCGCGAAGCAGCGGATGCCGTTGCCGCACATCTCCGCCTCACTGCCGTCTGTATTGAAGATGCGCATGCGGAAGTCTGCCTTATCGGACGGCAGCACGTAGAGCACGCCGTCGCCGCCGATGCCGTAGTGGCGGTCGCAGACCTGCTTCGCAAACGCAGCGAAATCATCGACGTTTTCCTTGAAGCAGTCGACCAGGACAAAATCATTGCCGCAGCCCTGCCATTTTGAAAAATGCATGAGGAATACCTCCTTTTACCTTATCCTTATATTCTACTGGTTTTGGCCGCCACTTGCAACCCCTTTCCGTACATCTGTACTTGAGTTCCCCCTGCGCAGATGGTACAATATTCCCGATACTATTATATAGAAGGAATGAGGAATCCATATGAGTCTTGACGGCTTTTCGATGCGCCCGCTGACGCGCGAGCTTGACGCAGCGCTCGCGGGCGGCCGCATCGACAAGATCACACAGCCCAATAAGCAATCCATCATCCTGTCCGTGCGTCAGCCCGGGCAGAATTTCCTGCTGCACATCTCCATCAACTCGCAGAACCCGTCGGCCCACCTGCTCGAGAAGAACCTCGAAAACCCGCCTGAACCGCCCGTCTTCTGCATGGTCCTGCGCAAGCAGATCGAGACGGGCCGCATTGCCCAGATCCGCCAGCACGGACTCGACCGCCTGCTGCTCATCGACATCGACTCGCTGGCCGCGGGCGGCCGCATCGTGACGAAGACGCTCGTGCTCGAGCTCATGGGCAAGTACAGCAACATCATCCTCGTGCAGGACGGCATCATCATCGACGCGCTGCGCAAGATCGGCGCGAACAGCAGCCGCGTGCGCACCGTCCTGCCCGGCCAGGCCTACGAGTTGCCGCCCGGACAGGAGAAGAAAGACCTCTTCACAGATGATATCGAGACCATCATGGCCATCGTGAAGGCAGACCCAACGCTTCGCCTTGACAAGGCACTCTTAGCCGCCTGCATGGGCTTCGGCCCTGTCTCCGCGAAGGAAGTCTGCTTCTCGGCAGGGCTCGCGCCCTCCATCCGCATCGAAGCGCTCGATGCGGCCGACTTCCAGGCTGTCAAAGGCGCCCTTGAGGAAATCCGCGAGGCGGCTGCGCACGGCGGCGAGGACGGCGATAAAGCCGTGCTCTTGCTCGGCGAGAACCAGAAGGTGCTCGCCATGGCCGCCTTCCCGCTCCACTACCTGCCAGAGGCCGCCGCGCTCTCCTTCCCGACGATCAGCGCCATGCTCGAGAAGGCCGACAACCTGCTCGGCTCCTACGTGCTGCCCGACAAGGACCGCTTCCGCAAGCTCGTCAAGAATGAGAAGAACCGTGCCGAGAACAAGCTCACGAAGCTCGATGAGGAGATCGCGGCGGCGGAGAACGCGGAGGAATTCAAGGTGCGCGGCGACAACCTCATGACGTACCAGTACCAGTTCAAGGACCGCGAAGACGCGAGCGTGATCGTGCCGAACATCTACAGTGAGACGGGCGAAACCATCACGATCCCGCTCGACCAGCGCCTGACGCTCGTCGAGAACATGCAGGCCTGCTACAAGAAGTATGACAAGCTCAAGCGCGCACAGGAACTGCTGCAGGTCCAGCGCCGCGAGTGCGAGGCAAATATCGCCTACCTCGAGAGCATCGAGGCGTCGCTGCTCGCCTCCTCGAATCTCGCGGAAATCGCCGAGATCCACAACGAGCTCATCGCCGCCGGCTACCTGCGCGAGAAGCCCAAGAAGAAGAACAACGACAAGCCCGCCCGCCCCTTCCACTTCCAGGCGCCAGACGGCACAGAGATCCTCGTCGGCAAGAACAACTACCAGAACGACAAGCTGACGTTCAAGACGGCGCGCTTCAACGACACCTGGTTCCACACGAAGGACATCCCGGGCTCCCACGTCGTCCTGCAGAATGGCGGCACAGAGCCGAGCGAAGAGGACATCCTGCTCGCCGCGAGCCTCGCCGCGCACTTCAGCAAGGCGCGCGGCTCCTCGAAGATTCCCGTCGACTACACGGAGATTCGCTACGTCAAGAAGCCGTCCGGCAGCAAGCCCGGCTTCGTCATCTTCACGAACCAGAAGACGCTCTACATCACGCCCGACGAGGCGAAGCTCGCCAAGGTACTCGCGCAGGACCCGAGCTGAGCTTAAAGGAAGCCCTGCCGATATAAAATCGTATAGAAGCGAAAAAAACGGCCGCACCGAGGGGGGACTCGGTGCGGCCACTTTTTATGGGGTATATGTGATAGAGGTTGTATCAGATCTTTTCCATCTCAGCTTCGAGCTCTGCCTCAAGCTCAGCTTCCGTCAGCTGGCCTTCCGCAGCAGCGCGGCGTGCCTCGCGGCGGCGAGCATAGAGCAGGTAATAGAGAGCAGCGCAGCCGATAGCGCCGAGGCCGACAGCGAAGTAGATGCCCTGGAAGCCGAGGGATTCCTTGAAGGCGCCGAGCAGGTACGGGCCGACGCCGAGGCCGAGGTCAAGGGCGATGAAGTACGTCGAGACGGCAACGCCGATGCGGACTTCCTTGACGAGCTTGACACAGATGGCCTGGCCGTTCGACATGAACGTGCCGTAGCCGAGGCCGACGAAGACACCAGCGACGAGCATCATCCAGCTCTGCGTCGTGATGGAGAGGAGCAGCAGGCCGATGGCCAGGCAGGCGTACGTCGGATACATGACGAAGTCCTCACCCTTGCGGTCGAACATGACACCGGCAACCGGGCGGGCAACTGTGACGGCGAGTGCGTAGACGACGAAGAACAGCGTGCCGGCCGTCATGAGCTGGAGCTCACCGGCATACGAGGCGAGGAAGCTCAGGACGCTCGAGTAGCAGACAGCGACGCAGAAGGCGACAATCGAGATGGCCGTGACTTTCGGCTCGAGGAAGTTCGCGATGTGGATCTCCTTGAGTGCGGCGCGGTGCTCTTCCGTGAGCTCCATCTCCTCGACGTGCATGACAGACGCAGCACCGAGGCAGACGACGATCATAGCGATGCAGAAGTAGATGATGTCTTCGAACGGGAAGATCTGCTGCATGAGCATGCCGATGAAGGGGCCGATGGCAGCTGCGAGGCTCATCGAGAGCGCATAGTAATTGATGCCCTCGCCGCGGCGCTCTGCCGGGATCATCGTCGAGACGATCGTGCTCGTCGCCGTCGAGGCGATACCGTAGCCGATACCGTTGAGGCAGCGGACGAAGAAGAGCATGGCCATCGAGTGGATGCCGAAGTACATGAACGTCGTCGCGAGGTAGAAGATGATACCGGCGAACAGCATCTTCCTGCGGCCGTAGAGCTCGACCGAGCGGCCCGCGAAGAGTCGTGCGACGAGCGTGCCGAGAATGAAGATACCGGAAGCGAGGCCAGCCTCACTCATCGAGGCATTCAGCGAGTGAATGGCCTCCGATGCGATGATGACCATCAGCATATAGTAGATGATGTAAATCAGGAAATTGACAAGCGTATCAAGGATGAACCCTTTCGTCCATAACCGTGGTTTGGAAGACATAAATAAAATCAACGACCTTTCTCACAAAGAATAAATCAAATGTATGACAGTTATTGATTATAGGGGGTCGACCTGATTTTGTGTAGCGCATAAAAAAGATGCTTGTCATCATAAAAACAGATGACAAGCACCATTCTCTACGGGTTCTGTCGATATGACCTTCAGTCGCGTTTCCTGTGCATGGCACGCATAATAGCGTCCGCCCCATCTGGATGTTTTCGCGTTTTTAGGATGAGTCACGGAGAGGCGCTGCTAAAAAACTTCCTGTTTCTTCTGCTTTTGCGCGGGGGCCGTGCTCATCGCTTCTCGCGATGAATAGAGTCCTGCCCCTCGTCAAAGCTCTGCAAGACGTGGCTGACGTAGTCGCGGATCAGGTCGATCTTGGGGCTGTTCTTCTTGTAGATGAGGCAGGCGTCGACGCGCAGCGGCTGCGCGAGCTCGTACCAGCCGTCGCGGCAGCCGAGTGCGCGCAGCAGGCGCTCCGGCAAGAGCGCTCCCGCCCCATTCTGCTGGCAGTAGTAGACCATAGCGTACGGCGTCGAGAGGCGCGCCGAGATGACGGGCGTTTCCTTCTCGAGGACGGGCGCGAAGTACGCGTGGAACGTCTTGTTCATGAAGTAATTCTTCGGGTAGATGACGATGGGCAGGCGCGCGATCGCCTCGCGCGTGACAGGCACAACACGAGGCTGCAGGAGCGGCGCGTAGTAGACGAGATTGTCCCAGCAGAAGTGAGCCGTCTCGTACTCGGCCGCGCCGCCCGCCGGCAGCGAATCGGCGACGTAGTACGTCGAGGCGACGTCGAGGCGGTCATCCTGCAGCGCGCGGCAGATCTGGTCCGTCTCGAGATCGAATACGTTGAAGCGCAGGTTCTTGTTGGTCTGGCGGAAGTGCGCGATGTGGCGGTTCACCTGTATGTCGCCGAGCGTCCGCAGGATGCCGACATTGAGCTCAGCGGGCTGCGCGGCATTGGCCGACTGCAGGTCGTAGACGATCTTGTGCAGGCCATCCATCCAGTCCGTGATGCGCGCAAGGAAGACCTTCCCCGCCTCCGTCAGGTGGCTGCCGCGCTTCGAGCGCTGGATGAGCGTGACGCCGAGCACGCTCTCGAGGTTCTTCATCTGCGCGCTGAAGGCCGACTGCGTGATGTTCGCCTCCTTGGCCGCTCGCGTGAAGTTCTGCACACGCCCGTAGATAATGAAGCATTCCAGCTGCTGGATGCTTGGCAAATCTCCCATCATAAAAGCCTCCCAATCGATCCGCGAGGATCATCCGACACGATATAAATACGATTTATCGAAACGATTGACTACCATTCTAACAGAGGACATGTGATTTTGCAATACAGCCCACGAAAAAGAGGCCGCCGCATCGCTGCGACAGCCTCTGTTCTTTTCGGTCGAAGGGCGCCGGCTCCCATCACGTTGACTTGTGGTTGGCGTTCAAATCAATGGACTTGACTGGAGCCGGCAAGATAAAGCCTTTCGACTTGCCAACCTACCCCCTTCATCTATTATTATAACGGAATACAAGGTCCAAAAAAAGGCGATTCCATTGTAGGAACTCACGAAAATATTTGTGAGTTCCTACAATAGAAAGCACTGGACAAGTGCGTTTTGCGCAATCTCCGCCTCATCCGTCCTCATTTTCGTCCGTTTCTCCCGCTTCTTCGGCTTCGCAGTCGAGGTACTGACAGACGAGCGAGCGGCCGCCCTCCCGCGCGAGAAGGTCGGGGAGCCAGTCCGGCTTCTCTTCATTGTCCTTGAGCAGGCATTCGAGCAGCACGTACGAGGCCAGCGCGTCCTCGAAGGCACGGTGCTTCTTCTTCGTGTGCCAGCCAAACGACTCCAGGAGGGCGACGAGGTTGTACTTCTTGCGCTTCGGCAGGAGCTGCTGTGCGAGGCGCACGGTGTCGAGATAGCGCGGGCAGAAGCGGATGTTCGTGCCGTTCTTGTGGTTCATGCGCATGAGCGCGAGGTTGATGCTCAGGATGTCGTTGTCGCCGATGGCGTGGCCGACGACGAGGTCCTCCGGGTCGACGAAGTCGAGGAACTCCGGCAGGATGACGTCGAGCGGCGACTTGTCCCTGAGGTCCTCCTTCGTGAGGCCCGTCATGTTGCGCACCGTGCGGTTGATGAAGGTCCGCGGGCGAATGAGCCGGCGGAAGACTTCGATCTTGTCCGAGGCGATTGGCATGCGGATGGCCCCGATCTCGATGATGTCGTCGGGGAACGCCCCGGCCATCTCGAGGTCGAACGAGACGACGCCCCTCGGATGGAGCTCCGCGAGCCCCTCGAGGCTGACGGACTGCGCGTGGATGGCCCGCTCGAGCTGTTTCTTGCGCCGTCTCTGGCGGCGCTTGTTTTCCTGTTCCTTACTCCGCATGATACTCTCCTGTTCTACTCGCCTGCCCGCGCCAGGAGGCGCACGGCAGCATCTGCGATATCGGTGCATAATGGCCGCTATCTTTCGTCATCGCCTTGTCTGCCCATTGCACGGAAAGACGGTCCGGCGTATAATGAGCCTACAGCTTGCGCTGACAACAAAAAAAGGAGGATATTATGCAAAGTCTTCTACTCGTCTTCATCGGCGGCGGTCTTGGCGCCGCCTGCCGCTACTTCAGCACCACGCACATCGGGGCGCTCTTCGGCACGTACTTCCCGTTCGGCACGCTGTTCGTCAACACGCTCGGCAGCCTGCTCATGGGCTTCATCATGGGCTCGCTCGTCTTTCTGATGGAAAAGACCGGCTTCACGCTCGCAGAGCCCGCCCGGCTGCTCCTGACCGTCGGCTTCCTCGGCGGCTTCACGACCTTCTCATCGTTCAGCCTCGAGACGGTCACGCTCATCGAGGGCGGCAGCCTCTTCTACGCCGCCATGAACATCGCCGCCAATCTCGGCCTTTGCTTCCTTGCGACGTTCCTGGGCCTCAGCGCGGCTAGAGCGCTCAGCGCGCTCTAACGCCTCCTGGCCACATTCCGGACGAAGGCGCCCATCGCCTTCTCACTGACCTCTGCCTCTGCTTCATGCTGATCGATGGCCGTAAGCTCTCGCTGCAGCTTGTCGCGGAGGCTTCTTTCGTGCCGGCCGCCATCTTTCGCGACGGCCTGCTGTACCTGAAGGAGCATGAGAGCCGTCCTGCTGGCCGAAGCCAGGCGAACCGTCTGCTCAAGCTGCGGCCGGCACGCCTTGAGCTGCTCGGGCGGCAGCTCCTTCAAGAGGCGCCCTGCAGCCTTGGCGCGCGCGTCGGCCATGGCGAGAAGCGCCGCATGCGCTTCCTTGGCCCCTGCCCCATCCGGCCAGCTCTCCAGCAGGCGCTCAGCCGTTGCGGCAAAATCCGGGTCATCCGCGAGGCCAATTGATGCCCAGTCATTCTCGAGGTGGCGCGAGCCCGCGGCAAAGAGCGCCATGTCCTTTGCGAGCGGCCCGTACTGGCGCTTGATGGCCTCCTGCCACGACTTCTCGGGATCGTAGTGCGCGGGGTCTTCGGCGTAGTCAGCCCCCGTCGCTAAGGCGATTTTCGACAGGGCCTCGACCTTCATCGGGTTGAAGAAGATGGCGGGCAGATTCCCCTTCGGCAGGGGATCTACAGGGCCGAGCGCGAGCTTCGCCTCCATGTAGTCGTTGACGGGGTAATTCCACCAGAGGCCAAGCGCCCGCCCGTAGAGCGCATCAGCTTTCGCGAGCGCCTCATCCGTCAGCGGCCCCTTCGCCACGCCGTCACCCGTGTAGAGCACCAGGATGTCGTGCGAAAGCCCCTCGGCGAACGCATCCGTGTAGGGCTTGCGCGCGCCGCCTTCCTGCATGTCTGCGTAGAAGTACTCCGTCGGCACCGTCAGGAAGGCGCCGATGTCCGCGTGGCGCCGCCGCAGCTCGCGTGAGACGTCACTCAAAAAGGCCGCCTGGCCTGCGCCATCCTTGTCCTTGATGTCATCAAAGAAGATGGCGAAGTCGCGCACACCGAGCGCGTAGAGCGTCTCGAATTTCGCGAGCATCTTCTGGCGGTCGGCATAGCCCTTGTAACCGTGCAGCGAGACATCGAGCCCCGGCGAGACGGCAAAGATGAAGCGCACGTCCTGCGCCTTGGCCGCCTTCACGAGCGCGCCGAGTTCCCGGAGTTTGTCCTCCGGGTAAGGTTCGCGCCATTTCTCGCGGTGGTACGGGTCATCCTTCGGCGCGTAGAGATAGGCGTTGAAGCCCTCAGCCCGGCAGAACGCGAGAATGTCGAGCCGCTCTTCCTGCTGCCACGGCGTGCCGTAGAAGCCCTCGATGACACCGCGCAGAGGCACGGGTGACGCCGAGACAGGCTGCATCGTCACGCCGCCCGCCAGGATGGCACCGGACACACCAAGGCACACCGCCATCTTTCTCACTTGTCGAAATCGCATCCAAACATCTTCCTTTCTGTTATCTATATCATATCACATTACGGCGAGAAAGTATCTCATCAGCAGAAAATTTTCACAGATTCTCCGCGCTTTTCTGCTCCTGTCTTCTAAAAGCGATGCGTCCATGATACAATAAAAAGATGAAAAAATGCAAGAGAACAGAACAGAAAGGAGGGGGCGCCCATGTCATGGTTTCATCTGCCGTCCTGCAGTGAGGAGCGACGCGCGTTCGGCAAGAAATGCCTGAAGCGCCTGGGGCTCGCTCTGCTCGTCGTCTGCCTCCTCATCCTCCTCGCACTCGAGATCATCAGCCGCGGCGCAGCGCAGATCTTCAACTACGCGATGGCAAACCAGGACATGCTGCGCGGCACGATCACGGTCGAGCGGCTGATCTCCGACATCACGGGCCACGTCTACTTCACAGGCCTCGAGTGGAAGGACCGCGAGGGCAATCCCATCCTCGAGATCCCGAGCGGCGACTTCCGCGTCAACGTCTGGGACGTCCTAACGCGCGACTTCAAGTCGACGACGATACGCGAGCTCACCGTCAATCAGCCCTCCGTATCCGTCCACCTCTCCGACAACATGAAGGTCGACTTCGTGCGCCCCTCGCCCGACATGGACCGCCTCAAGAAGGAGTCTGAGGACTGGCGCGAGAAGGTCAACCTCGCGACGCTCGACGCGCGCGAGCGCCGGGCCGTCGGCCAGTGGCGCCGCGAGCACCACCAGCAGAAAGTCCAGCGCGACTGGCACAACTTCAATGCGGCGGGCAAGCATCTGAAACTGCGCCTGAACGTCCACGACGGCGGCGTCGAGGTTTTCTACCGCGAGCGCCACTACGTCATGAGCCACGTGCAGATGGCCGTCGACCTCGACACCGCGAAGCAGATGAGCCTCGACATGTCGATTGGCGGCTTCGGCGGCACGATGATCGGCGATGCCATCGCGCTCAACGGCACGGTGGACTTCACAACGGACCCGGAGCCCGTCTGCAACACGGCGCTCGTGCTCTACCAGGTCGACCCGTCCTCGCTCGGCTTCGGCATGAACATCCACGACAAGATGACGCTCTCGACGTACTTCACGGGTCCCGTCTCCCACCCTATTGGCACGGGCAAGGTCGAGATGGACGAGCTCCACATCCCGGGCCTCGACTTCGCGAATGTCGAAGGCAAGGTCTACTACGAGAACTCCCTGCTGCAGTTCACCGATGTCACGGCCGACGTCTACAAGGGCAAGCTCACGGCCCGCGGCGACTACGACCTCGACACGCGCTTCTACAACCTCTACGGCCATGGCGAAGCCATGCAGACCGAGGCGGCCCTCCCCAAGAGCGGCCTGCACACGCGCGTTGACCTCGACCTCGAGATCCACTCGGAGGGCTCGGCCAAGAGCACAGTGTCGTCCGGCTCCTTTGTCTCAGGGCCGGGGCGCTACCGCCTGCTGCCGTTTGACAGCCTCTCCGGCAAGGTGACAGACGCAGGCGGCGACCTCCACTTCTACGATGCCGTCATCAATCTGCCGGGCTTCACTGTCTCGACAGACGCCTTCCACATCCAGCACGGCAAGCTCAGCCTGAACCCCATCAAGCTGACCGACAAGGAAGGGAAGCCGCTCTACACCTTTGTGCCGGACAAGTGATCATCCCCCACCTCTATCAACGGAAAGGAACAGCCAAATGCCAACTGCCAAGAATCCTGCATCACCCACGCCGCCCGCGCGCACAGTGCGCCGCCGCGGCATAGCGCTCGCGCTGACAGGCGCCGTCCTCTGGGGCGGCTCGGGCGTCGCGGGGCAGTACATCCTGCAGGACTGCGCCTTCTCGACGGAATGGCTCGTCGGCGTGCGCCTCATTCTCTCAGGCGCAATGCTGCTGCTCATCGACCTCGCCTTCTACCGCCAGGATCTCTTCGCCGTCTTTCGCGAACGGCGTGACGCCGTCGAGACCGTCGCCTTTGCCGTCCTCGGCATGCTCGGCGTCCAATACACCTACTTCGCCGCCATCAAGTACAGCAACGCCGCGACCGGCACGATCCTCCAGTACCTCATGCCGGTCGTCATCGTCGCCTGGACAGCGCTGCGCACGCGCAGGCTGCCGCCCTTTGGCGAACTCCTCTGCGTCGCGCTCGCCGTCCTCGGCACCTTCCTGCTCGTGACGCACGGCAGCCTGACCAGCCTCGCCATCTCGCCGCCCGCCCTCTTCTGGGGCCTGCTCTCGGCCTTTGCCGCCGCCTTCTACACCGTCCAGCCAAAGCGCCTGATCTGCAAGTACCGCCCGACACTCATCATCGGCTGGGGCATGCTCGTGGGCGGCCTGCTCTTCCTGCCCGTCTCGCGCCCATGGGACTTCACGGGCCTCTTCAACGCGACAGCCGCCCTGCTCTTTTCCTACATCATCGTCTTCGGCACCGTCATCGCCTTCGCCTGCTACCTCGGCAGCCTCCAGTACCTCCAGCCCGCCGAGACGAGCATCCTCGGCTCCGCCGAACCCCTCGCCGCCATCCTCCTCTCCGTCACTCTGCTCCACATCGCCTTCACCCCCTTCGACCTGCTCGGCGCCCTGAGCATCCTCGCTGCCGTCATCCTCTTGACGCGGAAATAAGCAAAATACGCGCAAAAAGAAAGCGTCTCTGCTGCATCATGCAACAGAGACGCTTTTTGATTCTGTATCGATGCTCAGCTTCTCAGAGCCTCATCTTGAAGTCTTCGTAGCCGAACTGGCGGACGGTCTGCCAGCTGCCGTCCTCGTCGCTGGCGATGATGGCGGGCAGGGGCATGCCGTTGAAGGTGTTGTTCTTGACCATGGTGTAGATGGCCATGTCGCCAAAGACGATGCGGTCGCCGACGGCGAGGGGCTCGTCGAAGGAGTAGGTGCCGATCGTGTCGCCGGCGAGGCAGGTCGGGCCGGCGAAGGTGTAGGTGTGGGCCTTCTCCCCCGGTTCGCCGCTGCCGAGGACGGGCGGGCGGTACGGCATCTCGATGACGTCGGGCATATGGCAGGCAGCCGATGTGTCGAGGATGGCGATGGCGTTCTCCTGCTGGATGTCGAGCACCTCGGCGACGAGGAAGCCCGCGTTGAGCGCGACGGCCTCGCCGGGCTCGACGTAGACCGTCAGGCCGTACTTCTCCTGCATGCGGCGGATGCACTTCTTCAAGAGGGCAATGTCGTAGCCTGCCTTCGTGATATGGTGGCCGCCGCCGAAGTTGATCCACTTCATCTGCGGCAGGTACTTGCCGAATTTTGCCTCGACCGCCTCGAGCGTGACGGCAAGCGCATCGGCGCCCTGTTCGCAGAGCGTGTGGAAGTGGAGGCCCTCAAGGCCCCCGATGGCGCTCGCATCAAAGTCGCGCAGGCGCACGCCGAGGCGCGAGCCCTCCGCGCACGGGTCGTAGATGGCGTGGTCCTGCGTCGAGCGCTCGGGGTTGATGCGCAGGCCGCACGAGACGCCGGCTGCGAGTGCCTCCGGGCCGAACTTCTTCCACTGGGCAAAGGAGTTGAAGATGATGTGGTCGCAGATCTTGGTGAGCTCCGCAAATTCCGACTCCTTGTAGGCGGGCGAAAAGACATGGTTTTCTTTGCCCATCTCCTCATGGCCGAGCCTTGCCTCGTAGAGGCCGCTGGCCGTCGTGCCCGAGAGGTACTGAGCGATCAGCGGGTAGTAGTGGTACATGGAGAAGCACTTCTGGGCGAGCAGCACATGCGCGCCCGTGCTCTCCTCCACCTCGTGCAGGATGCGCAGGTTGTGCTCCAAGAGGTCTTTAGCGATGACGTACGAGGGCGTCGGCACCTCGAAGAACTCTTTGCGGTATGTCAAGCTCCCCATCAGTCGACGAGCTCCGGGTCAAAGCTCTCCTTCCACGGCAGGCCCCACTTGTTGAGGGCGTCCATGAACGGATCCGGGTCGAACTCCTCGATGTTCTTGACGCCCGGGCCCTTCCAGGTGCCGTTCATGATGAGCATCGCGCCGATCATGGCCGGCACGCCCGTCGTGTAGGAGACGGCCTGCGAGCCGACTTCCTTGTAGCATTCCTGATGGTCGCAGACGTTGTAGAGGTAGTACGTCTTGTCCTTGCCGTCCTTCTTGCCGCGGAAGATGCAGCCGATGTTCGTCTTGCCCTTCGTGCGCGGGCCGAGGCTCGCCGGATCCGGCAGCACGGCCTTGAGGAACTGCAGTGGCACGATCTTCTTGCCCTCGAACTCGATCGGCTCGATGGAGGTCATGCCGACATCCTCGAGGCAGCGGAGGTGATTGAGGTAGCTCTCGCCGAACGTCATGAAGAAGCGGATGCGCTTGATGCCCGGGATGTTGAGGCCGAGGCTCTCGAGCTCCTCATGGTGCAGGAGGTACATGTCCTTCGGGCCGACTTCCGGGAAGTTGTAGACGCGCTTGATCTCCATCGGCTTCGTCTCGACCCAGTGGCCGTCCTCCCAGTAGCTGCCGTTGGCCGAGACTTCGCGGATGTTGATCTCGGGGTTGAAGTTCGTTGCGAACGGATAGCCGTGGTCGCCGGCGTTGCAGTCGAGGATGTCGATGTAGTTGATCTCGTCGAAGTGGTGCTTGAGCGCGTAGGCGGCAAAAACGCCCGTGACGCCCGGGTCGAAGCCGGAGCCGAGGAGCGCCGTGATGCCGGCCTTCTCGTAGCGCTCGCGGTAGGCCCACTGCCACTTGTACTCGAACTTCGCCGTGTCCTCCGGCTCGTAGTTGGCCGTGTCGACGTAGTTCGTCTTCGTCGCGAGGCAGGCGTCCATGATGTGCAGATCCTGGTACGGCAGCGCGAGGTTCAGCACGACGTCCGGCTTGAAGTCCTCGATCAGAGCGATGAGCGCATCGACATTGTCGGCATCGACCTGCGCCGTGTGGATCTTCGTCTTCGTCGTGCCCTCGAGCTTCTCCTTGAGCGCGTCGCACTTCGACTTCGTGCGCGAGGCAATCATGATCTCACTGAATTCGTCCGAGTTCTGGCAGCACTTGTGGATGGCGACACTCGCGACGCCGCCGCAGCCGATGATCAAAGCTTTTCCCATGGTAATACCTCCTGAGATATAGAATGTAGAACAAGTTTTATTCCTGGATGTATGGCTTCTCTAGCGCCAGCAGCATCTCGCGCAGGAGCTTGAGGGCCGTGGCCGTCGAGGCACCGCTCGGGTCAAGAGGCGGTGAGAGCTCGACCATGTCACAGCCGACGATGCGGCAGCCGCGGATGGTGCGCAGCGCGGCGGACAAGAGGTCCGTGAAGCGCACGCCGCCCGCCTCCGGCGTCCCCGTGCCGGGAAAGCACGAGGGGTCGAGCACATCGAGGTCGATGGTCAGGTAGACCGGGCGGCCCGCCAGCGACTCAATCGCCTCGTCGAGGCCAGCAAAGCTGAACTTCTGGATCTTCGTGTGGCCTTCGGCCGACCAGTACCACTCCGCGCGCTCGCCGCTGCGGATGCCGAACTGGAAGATGCGGCCGTCGCCGATGATCTCCCAGATGCGGCGGATGACCGTCGCATGCGAGAGGCGGTTGCCGAGGTACTCCTCGCGCAGATCCGTGTGCGCGTCAAAGTGGATGACGGCAACGTCCGGGTATTTTTCCTGCACGGCGCGGAAGGCCGGCAGTGTCACGAGGTGTTCGCCGCCGATGAGGAACGGCAGCTTGCCGTCCGCGACGATATCGCGCGCGCACGCTTCGATGTCGCCTAGCGCCCTCTCGGTGTCGCCGAAGCAGAGCTCGAGGTCGCCGCCGTCAAAGACCTTCGCGTCCTCGAGGTCGAGGTCCTGGTACGGGCTGTACGTCTCGAGGCCGTACGACTCCGCGCGCATCGTGCGGCTCGCGAAGCGCGTGCCCGGGCGGTACGACGTCGTCGAGTCAAACGGCGCGCCGTAGAGCACGATGTGGCTCTCCTCGTAGGTGCTTTCACAGCCGAGGAACGTCTCGACATTACGATTCCGGTTCAACATCTCTTAGCATCTCCTCCACATAATTCGGCAGGGCAAAGGCGCCCGCGTGCAGCTGCGTGTTATAGTAGCGCGTCTTGAGCCCGAGGGCATTCCAGCGCACCCAGTTGACGTCCTTGACGGGATGGCGCTTCTTTGAGGCAAAGCCGAAGAGCCAGTGGCCGGACGGGTACGTCGGGATGTGCGCCTGATAGACGCGGCTGATCGGGAAGGAATCGACGATGCGCTTGTGGGCGCGCTGCATCGCGTAGGCGTCCTGCTGGTAGAACGGGCTCTCGTGCTGGTTGACCATGATGCCGTCCTCGCGCAGTGCCTTGTAGCAGTTGCCGTAGAACTCCTTCGTGAAGAGGCCCTCGCCCGGCCCGAACGGGTCCGTCGAATCGACGATGATGAGGTCGTAGGCATTTTCCGCGTGACGCACGTACTTGAGGCCATCTTCGTAGTGGATGGAGATGCGCGGGTCAGAAAGGCAGCCCGCCGTCTGCGGCAGGTACTTCTTGCAGACCTCGACGACGAGCTCATCGATCTCGACGAGGTCGATGTGGCGCACTGTCGGGTAGCGCAAGAGCTCGCGCACCGTGCCACCGTCGCCGCCGCCGATGACGAGGATGTCGTGCGCGTCCGGATTGACGCACATCGGCACGTGCGTGATCATCTCGTGGTAGATGAACTCATCCATCTCCGTCAGCATCATGTAGCCGTCGAGCGTCAGGAAGCGGCCGAACTCCTTCGAGTCGAAGATGTCGATGCGCTGGAATTCGCTGCGGCCCGAGTAGAGCTGGCGGTCCACCTTGATGGAGAAGCGGACGTTTGGCGTGTGGTGTTCGGTAAACCAGAGTTCCATAGAATCAAGATCCCCCCTTGTGTATCATATTCTACGGCCATATCAGGCCGATATCGTATCTTGTTGTCTTGTCATTTCACGACATTGAGCCGCGCGATCGTCATGTCTTCAGGGCCCGTCATCTGACAGCCCTTCTTGCGCGCGTAGCGGATGTAGGTCAGGATCTCGTCCGTGATGCGCTCGCCCGGCGCGAGGATTGGGATGCCCGGCGGGTAGCACATGACGAACTCACTGCAGACGCGGCCCGCTGTCGACTCGATGGGCAACGACTCCTTCTCGGCGTAGAATGCCTCCTGCGGACCGTAGACGACCTCCGGCTCGATGTACTCGGCCTTGAGCATCTTCGAGGAATCCTTGCGATAGTTGCGCCGGATCTCAGCGAGCGCCGCGACGAGGCGCTCGATGTCCTTCGGGCGGTCGCCGACTGAGACGTAGGCCAAGAGGTTCGCAATGTCGCCGAACTCCGTCTGGATGTCGTACTCGTCGCGCAGCAGGTCATAGACCTCGATGCCCGCAAGGCCCGTCGGGCGTGTGAAGATGGAGAGTTTCGTCGTGTCGAAGTCGTAGACGGAGTCGCCGTTGATGAGCTCGCGGCTGTAGGCGTAGTAGTCGCCGATGGCGTTGATCTCGTCGCGCGCGTACTCGACAAGACGGATGACCTTGTCGAAGATCTCCTGGCCGTGCAAGGCGAGGTTGCGGCGGCTGATGTCGAGGCTCGAGAGCAGGAGGTACGAGCCTGAGGTCGTCTGCGTGATGTTGATGACCTGATGCACGTAGCCCGCATTGACGTTTGGGCCGCAGAGCAGCATCGAGCTCTGCGTCAGCGAGCCGCCCGACTTGTGCATGCTGATCGACGCCATGTCGGCGCCCGCCGCCATGGCCGAGACGGGCAGCTTGTCGTTGAAGTAGAAATGCGTGCCGTGCGCCTCGTCGGCGAGCACCATCATGCCGTGCTCGTGTGCGAGGCGAACGATCTCGCGCAGGTTCGAGCAGATGCCGTAGTACGTCGGATTGTTGACGAGCACGGCCTTCGCGTCGGGGTGGCGCCTTATGGCATCCTTGACCTCCTCGACGCGCATGCCGAGCGAGATGCCGAGCGTGTGATCCATCTGCGGGTTGACGTAGACCGGCACTGCGCCGCAGAGGATCAGCGCGTTGATGGCGCTACGGTGCACATTGCGCGGCATGATGATCTTGTCGCCGCGGCCGACGGCCGTCAGCACCATCGCCTGCACGGCCGACGTCGTGCCGCCGACCATGAAGAACGCATGTGCCGCGCCAAAGGCCTCCGCCGCGAGCTTCTCCGCATCGCGGATGACCGAGACGGGATGGCAGAGATTGTCGAGCATCTTCATCGAGTTGACATCGACGTCGAGGCACTTCTCCCCGAGGAATTCCCGGAGCTCCGGATTGCCGCGGCCGCGCTTGTGGCCCGGTACGTCAAAGGGCACGAGGCGCGCGCGCTTCATGCGCTCGAGCGCCTCGAGGATCGGCGCGCGGTCCTGGGTCAGATATCCTCCCATTTCCTTCACTTCCTTATCATTTTTTTCATCGTATTTCCTCAGTAGAGGTTGCGGCCGCTGTAGATCTCGATCATCTCACGGCGCAGGCTGTTGCTGATGGCGAGGCGGTCCTTCGGCGGGATCTCGTAGATATCCGTATTGAAGAGGTAGTTCTGCAGCTGCGGCTCCTTGATGAGCATGCGCGTGTGGTAGAGATTCGCCTGATAGAGGTTGATGTCGACGGCATCGTAGCGGTCGAGCGTCTCCTTGGCAATGAACTCCTGGATGGACCGCATCTTCGAGTCCATGAAGAGCTTGCGGCCGTTGAGGTCGCGCGTGAAGCCGCGCACGCGGTAGTCCATCGTGATGATATCCGAGTCGAACTGCGCAATCATGTAGTCGAGCGTCTTCAAGGGCGTGATCTCGCCGCACGTCGCGACATCGATGTCGACGCGGAACGTCGCGATGCTCGTGCCCGGGTGGAACTCCGGGTACGTGTGCACCGTCACATGGCTCTTGTCGAGATGCGCGAGGATCGTGTCGCCGAGGATGGCCGACTCGACTGGCTTCTTGCGCCCTGATGTCACCGCGTCTTCTTCCGCGATCAACATCGTCACGCTCGCGCCCTGCGGGTCGTAATCCTGCTTCGCGATGTTGAGGATGCGCGCCCCGATCATCTCCGTGACCGTCGACAGGATGTTCGTTAAGCGCTCCGAGTTGTACTGCTCGTCGATGTACTTGATGTAGTCCTGCTGCTCCCGCGCTGACTTCGCATAACAGATATCATAGATGTTGAAGCTCAATGCCTTCGTCAGGTTATTGAAGCCGTACAGCTTCAGTTTTTCCTCCAATCCACAAACCCCTGCCTTTCACCAAAAAGGCCACGGCTCCAGAAGCCGTGGCCTGTCTGCTATCGTTAGCTTTATTGTAGCAGATTCAACTCGTTGAAACAAGAAGAATCTTGCGCCCGGAGCCCCCTCTTGAGCAGGTGTCCCGGCCGTCAGCCGGGCTGCTCGAGGCGGCGCAGGATCTCGCGGTCCTCGTCGCTGAGCGCCTTCTTCGCGAGCAGGTCCGGGCGCTTCTCCTTCGTCAGGCGCAGGGACTGCTCGTGGCGCCACTGGCGGATCTTCGCGTGGTCGCCCGAGAGCAGCACCTCCGGCACCTCCATGCCCTCGAAGTCGCGCGGCCGCGTGTACTGCGGGAAGCCCAGGAGCCCGTCGTAGAACGAGTCCGTCGGTGCCGACTCCGCATCGCCAAGCACGCCCGGCAGCATGCGCGAGACGGCATCCGTGATGACCATCGCGGGCAGCTCGCCGCCCGTCAGCACGAAGTCGCCGATGGAGATGGCCTCGTCGGCGAGCGGGTAGATGCGCGCGTCGAAGCCCTCGTAGTGGCCGCAGATGAAGACGAGCTGCTCGTAGCTCGCGAGCTCCTTCGCCTTTGCCTGCGTGAAGACGGGCCCCGCCGGGTCCATGATCAGCACGCGGCGGCTCGCCGCATGCATGGCTGTCTCCTCAAGCACCGCGCGCACAGCGCGGTACATCGGCTCCGGCTTCAGCACCATCCCCGCGCCGCCGCCGAACGGCGAATCATCGACATGCCTGTGCTTGTCAAACGAGTAGTCGCGGAAATTCGTGAAGTGGATGTCGAGGATGCCCTTCTCCACGGCGCGCTTCGTGATGCTCGCGCCGAACGGCCCCGCAAACATCTCCGGGAACAGCGTGATCATATCAATGCGCATCGTCCGTCTCCTCCGGCAGATCGACGACCATGCGGCCGCCCGCGATGTCGATTTCCTTCACGACGGCCTTGAGCGCCGGTATGAGCAGTTCGCGCCCGTCCGGGCGGCGCGCCTGGTAGACATCGTTGCTGCCCGTACGCAGGACGTTCTCGACTGTGCCGAGCTCCGTGCCCGCCATATCATAGACTGTCAGCCCGATGATGTCGAAGGTGTAGAACTCACCCTCTTCAAGCGGCACAGCCTCGTCGCGCGCGACCGTCAGCAGCTGCCCCGTCAGGCGCATGGCCTGCTCGCGCACCGGGTACTCGCGGAACTTCAGCAGCACGAACTGCTTGTGGAACTTGCAGCTCTCGATGTGCAGCATCTCATCGCCGACCATGACTTCCTTCATGCCGGCAAAGCGCTCGACGAAGTCCGTCAGCGGGATGATGCGCAGCTCGCCGTGGATGCCGTGCACCGCGCCAACCTTGCCGATCGTCACGCGGTCTTTCTTCTTATTAGCCGCGGATGGCGATAATCTTGTCATCTTCCACCAGCACTTCCACATTCATGAGCTCACGCATATCGTCGCCGACCTTGACCTCGACCTGGCGCTCGAGCGTGCCCTGCACGATCTCCGAACCGATCTTGAGCTTCTCCGTCTGCTCCTTCTGCGCGAGAGCCTGCGCGCGGTACTCCGCACGCTTCTGGCGCTCCTGGCCGAAGTGCTGCTGGATGGCGTTGAGGCGCTGGATCTCCTGCGGCGTCGGCTCCTGCGGGTTCGCCGGGCCGTTTTCCTGCATGACGCGCTTCTCCTGGATGTCGAGCTGCTGCAGCTCGAGCTCTGCGCGCTGGATGCCCTCTGCGAGCTCCTTCGTCATCTTCTCCTTGAGCTTCTCCGTGACCTTGGCCTTGACCGTCACCGGCATCTTGAGCGAAATCGTATCCATGGTATTCCTCTTTTCTGCTTCTCTGCTTCTTGTTCAAGATACAAAAACAGCGGCAATGCCCATGCCATGCAGATGCATGTGGGGCGATGCCGCTCTTTTCAAATGATATCAACCGAGACTTTCTTGTTCTCCCGGGTGGCTGCGGCCTTGACAACCGTGCGCATGGCTTTCGCGATGCGGCCCTGGCGGCCAATGACCTTGCCCATGTCATCCTCATCCACGTGAAGCTTCAGCGTGACCTGACGGTCTTCCTGTTCCTCCTCAACGCGGACATCTTCCGGATGATCCACTAAGGACTTCGCGATGACTTCAACAAGTTCTTTCATGCTGTAGCCTCACTCAATCAGTTCTTAGCGTTCTTTGCCTCAGCAAACTTAGCCATGAGGCCCTTCTTGCTGAAGAGATTCTTAACGGTGTCCGTCGGCTGAGCACCCTTGCCCATCCAGTCGAGAACCTTCTCCTCGTCAACATTGACGACTGCCGGGTTCTGGGACGGATCGTAGTTACCGAGGACCTCGATGAAACGACCATCGCGCGGTGCGCGGGAGTCCGCGACAACAATGCGATAGAACGGATTCTTCTTTGCACCCATACGGTTCAGACGAATCTTTACTGCCATGTGAATTCACCACCTTTCAAATTGGGTTTGGGAAATATCTCAATGCATGAACGGCAATTTGGGAAGCCCCAGGCCGCCGAGATTCGGCAGGCCCTTCTTGCCCTTCTGCATCTTCTTCATTTTCTTCATCATCTTCTTCATCTCGCCGAACTGCTTCAAGAGCTTGTTGACGTCCTGCACGCGCGTGCCGGAGCCCATCGCGATGCGCTTGCGGCGGCTGCCGTTGATGATCGTGATGTTGGCGCGCTCCTTTGGCGTCATCGACTTGATGATTGCCTCGATCTGGCGCATCTCCTTGCCGTCGAGATCGATGTCCTGGCCGGCGAGCTGCTTCTTGAGGCCGCCCATGCCCGGAATCAGACCTAAGATGTTGTCGAGCGAGCCGAGTTTCTTGACCTGCTGCATCTGCGCGAGGAAATCATCGAGCGTGAACTCGTCCTTGCGCAGCTTCTTCTCCATCTTCTTGGCTTCTTCCATGTCGAAAGTCGCCTGTGCCTTCTCGACGAGCGAGAGCACATCGCCCATGCCGAGGATGCGCGAGGCCATGCGGTCCGGATGGAACGGCTCGAGCGGCTCGAGCTTCTCGCCAAGACCGATGAACTTGATGGGCACGCCCGTGACCGCCTTGACGGAGAGCGCCGCGCCGCCGCGCGCATCGCCGTCGAGCTTCGTCATGACGACACCGTCGAGGCCGAGCGCATCGTTGAACGCCTGTGCGACATTGACCGATTCCTGGCCCGTCATCGCGTCGACGACAAGCAGGATCTCATGCGGATGGACCTCCGACTTGATGTCGCGAAGCTCCTGCATGAGCTTCTCATCGATCTGCAGGCGGCCCGCCGTATCGATGATGACGACATCGCAGGCATGGGACTGCGAGTAGCCAATCGACTCCTTCGCAATCGTCACAGCGTCCGTCCCCTGCTCCATCGAGAACACGGGGATGTCGAGCTGCTTGCCGAGGACCTGCAGCTGCGTGATAGCCGCCGGGCGGTAGATATCCGCCGCGACGAGCAGGGGGCGCTTGCCCTGCTTCTTGAGCGCAAGGCCGAGCTTGCCGGCAGACGTCGTCTTACCGGCGCCCTGCAAACCGACCATCATGATGACCGTCGGCGGCTTCGGGCTGATGTTGAGGCGGCTCTGCGTGCCGCCCATGAGCTTCGTGAGCTCCTCATCGACAATCTTGATGACGACCTGAGCAGGCGTCAGCGTCTCGAGAATGTCCTGGCCGATCGCGCGTTCCTTGACGGTCTTGATGAACTGCTTGACAACCTTGAAGTTGACATCGGCTTCGAGGAGCGCCATGCGCACCTCGCGCATCGCCTCATTGACGTCGTCCTCCGTCAGCTTGCCGTGGCCGCGGAGCTTCTTGAAGGTTGCCTGGAGTCGGTCCGATAAACTTTCAAAAATCAAAAATCATACCTCCCGGCCATATTCACTGCTACCAAGGAGAGGCACGAGCCGCGCGAGGATATCGCCGACCGCAGCGCTGTTGGCGTCCGTCCGCAGGGCCTTGACCGAGCGGCAGATGTCCGCGAGCACCGCGCGCTCCTTCTGGTAACGCGCCACGAGCCCAAGCTTCTCTTCGTACGATTCCATGGCCTTTTCAGAGCGATGGATGTTGTCGTAGACCGCCTGCCGGGAAATCCCGAGCTCCTCGCCGATCTCCGACAGGGAAAAATCCTCAAAGAGATGCATCTTGAGGCATTCCTGCTGCTTCTCTGTCAAAAGCGCTCCATAAAAATCAAACAGCGCCGACAAATACAAAAGCTGCTCCATCCTGCCCCACCTTAATCCTGATATCGTGCCAAGGCGTTTTGCTTGACATAGGCTATTATAGCGGCTCTCCGCCACTGTGTCAAGCATTTTTCCTTGTCAGTCTAAAAAAATGAGACATGAACGAAGGCATCCAGCAAGTTTTTGCTGGATGCCTTCTCTTTTTCGGTTTGCCTATTGACTTTACTTCACAGCGTCAGATGGCGCTTCTTTCTCGATCACGCTGCCGTAGACATCGTGGTAGCGCTTCTTCTGCTCGCCGTTCTTCTGCTTGACCAGTTCATCGCGGTCGTTGACGCGGACGCGCTCGATCTTATGGCGGTCGTTGTCATCGCCCTCGACGCGGTCGACGCGGAAGCGGCTGAGGGAAAGCTCGCGGATCTCCGGCTCGAATTCTTCCGACATGCGCTCCATGTCGCCGTCGACGCTGGCACCGTTCTCGAGTGCCCGCGAGAAGATAGCGGCGAACTCATAGCGCGTGATCGTGCGCGTGCCCTTGAACTCGCCATCCGGATAGCCCTCAAGCAGGCCGCGGTCGGCCAGCTTCTTGACGTAGACATACGCCCAGTGGTTCTCCGGTACATCCGGGAACAGGATGGAGCGGCGCTTCGGCGCTGCTGCCGAGCCCTGTGTCCCGACGAGCGCTTCGAGCTTCTCGATCTTCTCGTCCTGCTTCTGGACGTAGTCCTTGAGCGCGAGGATTTCCTTGGCCATCGCGACGCGGCTGTTCGTCACATGGTTGCCCTGGCCGAACTTGAAGCTGATGCCGGCATTGACCATGTTCTCGCCGCCGCCGACTGTGCCGCCGACTGACAGCGTCGTGTCCTCATTCGGACGGTAGAACGCACCGACTGCCGCCGCATTCGCACCGCGGTAATTGCCGTAGCCCACCGCGAAATCCCACTTGTCATCCGGGTCGAAGTCCTGCGGATGAAGTGCCGCGAGAGCCGCAGCACCGGCACCGACGCGGTCGACACGGCGGTCGAGATTGCTGACCTCCCCGCCGAGCTTGCCGATCGCCTGGTCGCGCTGCGCGAGCTGGCTGCCGTTGACAGCATCCGTCGAATCCGGCGCAATGCGGCCCGGCGCGACCCCTTCGATCTTGTTGCCGCCCATATTGACCGCGCCCTGCTGGACCGTGATGTCCTTGTGCTTGTCATCGCCCTTAACCGTCAGGCCGCCGTTGTTGATGGTCGTATTGCCCGTCGTGACCGTCTTGGCATCGATGCTGTCGATGCCTTTGAGGTCCTTGGCCAACTTGACCTGCATCTTAGCGTTATCGCCATCCTGCGAAACAACGACGCCGATGTTGTCGCCAGCCGCGTATTCCTTCGCACCGCCGTAGAGCTGGACATTATTGTTCAGCTTCACCGCCGCGCTGCCAGAATCACCGCTGTACTTCATGCCATCGTCCATCGTGGCGACCTCATGGGAGACTGTCTTTTCACCATCTTTCGTCGCGACCGTCGTCTCGTAGTGGATGCGGGATGCCTTTTCGTCCTTGGCGTCGCCATCCTTCCCCTTCACATTCTTCGCGGGATCCAGCGTAGCCGGTCCGAGGATCGTGGAAAGGTCCGTGAAAGCACCATCCTTGCCATCTGCGCCCTTCGGGCCCGTCAGGCCGATATGGCCGACACCATCCCTGCCAGCAATCGAGACCGCATCTCTGCCGTCCTTGCCAGCGATGCCGACTTTGCCGTCGACACCATCCCTGCCAGCAACACCGTTCGGACCGGTGATGGAAACGCCGGACTTGCCGTCCTTGCCATCCTTACCGGTGACGAAGAGGCCATCCCTGCCGTCTTTTCCATCTTTGCCATCATGGCCGATGACGACCGTAGTGCCGCCCTTTGTCTCGACCGTGACGTTGCCGTCCTTACCAGCCTTGCCAGCGTCGCCCTTCTGGCCGACCTTGAGCTGGTCGTTGAGCTTCAGGTCATAGACCTTCTGCCCATCCTCGCCAGTCGTCTGCTTCAGCTGGAGATTGCCATCCGTGTAGGCACCGTCCGCTTTCGCAGGCGTGCCGCCATTGACGGTGACTTCCGTATGATGCTTGTCGACCTTATCGATCTTCGTGTTCACATCAGTAATCTGCTTGTTGACATTCGACTCGACCTGATGGAGCTGATCCTCTGTAGCAGCACGGCCGCTGACATAGGAACCATCATCCTTCCAGGTCTTGTTGTCCAAATTGGTGACATACTTGCCAGCCTTGTCGGTCTGGTTCGTAGCCTTGCCATCCTTATCATAGATGGTCAGGCTGCTGTCGCCCTCCGCGATATTGCCGATTTTGACGCCATTGTCGCCGCCAGCGACAATCTGGCCTTTCGAGCCGTCAACAGTGACCTTGTTGTCGCCGTCGCCAGCCGTGATCTTTGCGCCGTTGCCGTCGATAGAAACCTGCTTGGTCTTGTCCTTATCATCGCCCAACGTGATGTTGTCGTTCAAGTTGACCTTATTGTTGGCATCGACTGTAATGTTCTTGCCACTCTTGGCCTGGACACCATCTGCGGCCGACTTCGCGATATTCGTGACATCACCGATGTTGGCGGCATTGTTCCAATTTCCATGGTCTTCAACCGTTGTGTCATACATCTTCCCATCTTTGCCGCTGGCCACGTTGGTAATCTGATGTTTGCCACCATCGATGCCCGTATTGGTGATACTCGGACCATTATCGATTTTGAGGCCCGTGCCATCCACTACAGTCGTCGACGTCGTAGTCACATCACCATTCTTGGTGGATGTCGTATAGGTAGCACTGTTGAGGCCTGTCAAATCCTTGTTCAGTTTAATCAGCAGTTCACCGTCTTCGCCATTCTGGTTCTTATTGGCCACAACAGCGATATTGCCATCGACAAAATCATCTTTCGTCTTACCGGCTGCAGCATTTCCCTTGATGATAACTGTCTTGTTCAGCTTGACCGAAGCACCATCGCCGAAATCACCGGCATACTTCTGGCCGTCGTCCATCGTGGCGACTTCATAGGTGCTGTCGCCACTCTTGTACTGGATGCGCGGAGCCTGCTCGATGGTCGTTTCTTTGCCTTCCTTGTCTTTGATGACTGTCTTGACATTCTTGCCATCATCCAGCGTAGCCGACTTGAGGTCCGTCGTGATGTCGATGGAGATTCCATCCTTACCCGGCGTGCCGTCCGCACCCGGTTCACCCTTCGGGCCGGTCAGGCCGATATGGCCTTCGCCATTCTGGCCAGAGATAGAGACTGCATCCTTACCCGGCTGGCCGTCTTTGCCTGGCGTACCGATGGAAATCTTACCATCGATACCGTCCTTGCCGTTAAGGCCATTGGAGCCGATAATGCTGACGCCATTCTTACCATCCTTGCCAATAACAGAGATACCATCCTTGCCGTTGAGACCGATGCTAGACTTGCCGTCTGCCCCCTTGAGTCCAATAGAGCCATCTGTACCTTTCTCACCATCTTTGCCAACCGCGCCGAGGTTCAGCTTATCGCTGAGTTTCAGATCGTACGTCTTCTGACCAGCTGTATCCGTAACTTTCAGCTTCAGGTTTTCACCGTTATAGTCTGTAGTTCCGGCGTCTTTCCCACCTTCTACAGTAACGACTGTATGCTTACCAGCCGTAGCCGCTGCACTCTTGACAGCATCGCTGACTGTCTTCAGCTGGTCTTCCGTGGCGGCCCGGCCGTTCTGGATGTGTTCTCCATCCCAGTTCCTGTTGTCCAGGCCATTCAGGAAGTTGCCCGTGGCCGGGTTCTTGTCCCCAGCCCCATTGGCCTGTTGGCCCAGGGTCAGGGTCTTGTCTCCGGAACCGATGGTCACCTGACCTTCAGAGCCTTTGACAGTGACCTGTTTGATAGGATCATTGCCCAAGATGATATCATCATTCAGGTTCACCGTATGGTCATCCTTCACGGTGATGTTCTTGCCACTCTTGGCCTCAGAAGCCTTCGCTTCATTCCTGGCTAGCTGCTTCACATCCCCGATGCTGGCGGCGTTGTTGTCACCGGCATCGCCATACTGTTTCCCGTCGATGCCGCTGGCCATGTTGGTAATCTGCTTGGCTCCGCCGTTGATGCCTTGATTGGTGATGGTGATATCCCCGACTTTGATCTCATTGGTATTTACTCCATCTTTGTTAATGGTGGTTTCTCCGGCCTTGATGCTGCCATCTTTGGTTAAATCTACATCTTTGTTCAGTTCAACTTTGATGGCTTTATTATCCACATCAACAGAAGTCTTGATGTTCCCTGCTTTTTCCACAGTCCCATCAGCCTTGTAAGTGGTATCACCCTTGATTTGGATAGCCTTGCCAAGGTCCTGTTTCACAATCTTGTCATCGCCTTTTTCATCAGAGGTCAGCGCAAAACCGCCGCCCTGTGTCTGATTCGTGATGGCCCCGGCAATATCGCGGAGCTGACCTTCCGTGGCGGCACGGTTTTCCGTCACATGATCCTTATCCCACTTGGTGTTGTCAAGACCCGTGATGTAGTTGCCGTTGGCAGGATTCTTGGTATCTGTGTTGGGCTGTTCACCGATGGTGATTTTCTTTCCAACCTCACCGCCCACAGTGACTTTGGTGAAGTCCGGCGTATCGGTCATGACTATTTCCAGGCCATCACCGTCTTTGTTGCTGCGGACGCCCAGGTTCTTGCCGGATGCCTTTTGCAGTGCATCCGTATCGGTGATGCCGCCCGTAAGGGACAGGGTGGAATTGAGCTTCTTGGTGACTTCCTTGCCGTCGTTGCCGACGAATTTCAGACCGTCATCCAGAGTAGCCACGGTCTGGGGATTGCCGCCATCTTTATCGGTATAGACAATGCGTGTCATATCGGTCCCGGCGAGACTTTCCTTACCGGTCTTACCATCTGCTCCCGCCTGTCCTTTTTCCGTCTTGATAATGGTAGTGCTGTATCCCTGCTTGCCATCAGCTCCCGGCAGGCCATCTTTGCCGGTGAGGCCAATGGTTCCTTCCTGGCCGTCCTTACCATCAGAGCCATCCTTGCCAAGAATGACGTTATCATTGAGTTTCAAATCATAGGTAATCTGGCCGGTCGTTGTATCTTTCTTCTGTGCCAGCAGCAGGTTGCCTTTTTCTTTATCCGTATAGGAACCCAAATTTCCGTCAGCTTCAGCATCAGGAGCCCCCACGCCGCCGTTGACGGTAACAGCCGTATGGGCAGAAGCGACGTTCTGTACTTTCTGCAAGTCTCCTACATTGACTGCATTGTTCAGCACATCTCCACTGGCTGCTGCCAAATCTACCGTGTTGCCGGTATCATCTTTCAAGCCGCTGTCAACATGCGTAATCTGATTGCCACCATTGCTGAGGCCCTTGTCGGTCAGGGATACAGATGACTTGCCCTCACCCAACGTAGTCGGAGTGATTGTAATGCCATTGCCATCCTGAACCGTCTCGCTCGTCTTATCCCCCTTGGCATCCTTTGTTACCGTGGTGACGCTGGTCAAGTCAGTGAGTTCTTTAGCGAGGCGAATGGTCAACGTATCTGTACCGTTTGAAACAACGCCGACGTTATTTCCTGTCGACAGAGCATCCAGATTTTTGACTCCACCGACAATATTAGTCTGTTCATTGAGCTTGCGGCTGAATGCATTCGCCTTCGCATCGCTGGCCTGTACATCACCGGCATACTTCTGACCGTCATCCATCGTGGCGACTTCATAGGTAGTGTTGCCGTTCTTGTACTGGATGCGCGGAGCTTGGGTCGTGGTTGTCTGCTGTTCCCCTTCACCACTGGTCGTTTTGGTATTCTTACCATCATCCAGTGTAGGATCAGACATGATTGTCGACATCTGGATGGACGTGCTCGTGCCATCTGTCCCCTTCGGGCCGGTCAGGCCGATGGAACCATCCTGGCCGTTGATGGCAACGGAAGAACCGTTCTTGCCATTGACCGTAATAGAACCATTAGTGCCCGGTACATCCTGCTGCTTATCATCTTTGCTATCAGCAGACCCCAAGTTGAGGTTGTCCTTCGTGGCAATCGAGATCTTGCCTTTATCCTGGGTCAAGGAAATATTATTGCCGGCATCGATTGTCACGGTATCGCCCGGATGGATCAAGGTCTCTTTGTTGCCAGTCACCGCACCTTCGGACGCTGATGCGGTCAGCTTGAAGCCGGAGTTGTTGATGGCATCTGCCACGCTATTGCCTGTTACATAGGCATTCTCGTTTGTAACAGGTTTTCTGTCACTGCCTGTATATGTCGGATTGGTAACGGTAACCTTACCAGTTGCCACAGCACTGTTTCCCGAGCCATTCGTTTCCGGCGACAAGGTGGCCGTGGCAATCTTCAAGTCATAGTTCTTGTGATAGTCTGTTAAATCAGTGGATGTAGCAATGGTCACAGAGTGGTCATTCGACGTGACAGTCGGCTGAGCGGCTTTGAGCTGGGCGACATTGACGGCGTCAGTATCATCGGAACCGGCTGCTACGTTGGTAATCTGACGGGTGAGCAGTTTCGTTTTCTTAACAAGGTTTCCATTGTCGTCATATTCTTTATATGTGGCCTGACCGCCAACCGACACAGCACCTGTGGTCGATTCCCAGGTACTTATCTTGTCCGTGGAGAGAGTATCCGGTTTCAGATAAGCCTTCTTTTCATCACCATAGGTTATGGTTGTCTTACCTGTATTAATATCGGTGGAGACGATGCTTTCCTTATTTCCTGCACCTCTCGTTGCAATGGATCCGGCACCGATGGCCACACTGCCTTCAGCCTGAGCTGTCGTAGAATCACCAACGGCAGTAGTGAACTGCGAATCTGCTGCTGTTGCACCGGTGCCGATGGCAATACTGCGGGAGGCTTCAGCTGAAGCAGCATAACCTATGGCTACGCTACCGCCGCCATCCAGCGGATTTTTCTCATCATTTGTTTCCGTGCCGGCAATCGAACTCAGGCCCAGAGCTACCGAGTAGCGGCCAGCTGCCTTTGTACCACTGCCGATGGCCACAGACGAATCTTCGACGGCATGCGTGTCAAAGCCAATGGCCACCGACGAGTCTTTGGCTGCATCGGTATGAGAGCCCATGGCTATAGAATGTTCCCCTTTAGCGCCGGTATTGATACCAATAGCAATGGCCCCTTTGGCAGCAGCCTGTGTTGCGCTGACAGGATATGGCGTGTTTCCGGACTGATTGGTCTCAGACACATTGCCAAAACCGATGGCCAAGGATTGTGCACCGGAAGCCTCTGCATTCTGTCCAATGGCTACGGAGACTGCACTATCTGCATTATCAGCCTTGGTATCCTTACCGAGTGCAATCGAGTTCTCGTTACTTGCGGTGCCGCCCAGACCGGCGAGAGAATTCTTACCCGAAGCGGTGGAATCGATGCCGAAGGCGGTTGCGGCTTCGCCGGAGGCAGTGCTGTTTTCGCCGAAGGCGGTGGCGTTGTCACCGGAGGCAGTTGTCGAACTGCCGAAAGCCGTGGTCTGTTTGCCGGAAGCTGTAGTGCTGAGACCGAAGGCCGTGGCATTGTCGCCCGAAGCCGTCGTTGTCTTACCAAAGGCCGTAGCAGCTGCCGCCTTGGCCTTAGTGTCGTTGCCGAAGGCCGTGGCGTTGTTGCCGGAAGCTTCAGTGGAATAGCCGAAGGCGGTGGCATTCTTGAAACCGTTCAGCGTATAGCCATTGCTGCCCGGTGTTGCTTTGTCCAGGGTGACGGGAATGCTCTTCATATCCGCAGACGCCGTTACCACAGGAATTCCCTTTGCATTTCTTACTAATTTTTCATTTTCGTCATACTGGTACCAACCGCCATATTTACCGCTATAGAGATCCTTGACCTTGGTGACAGTTCCATCGGCATTGACCTTGACTTCCGCAATGCCGCCCTGATAGTCCTCTACGTAGGTCCCAGTCGTACGATCGGCCTTGGTGCCGGTCACTACCACATAATCATGGATATCGCCGCCACTGGGGATGCCCATGCCTTTGATGGAGTAAGTAGTCGTTTTTCCTTCTGCACTGGTTGTCGTATACGCCTTGTTGCCGTAAGAATCCATGCGCGAGCCATCGGTCAGCTCAAGGGCTCCATTATCGTCCAATGCCGCACCGGCTATGTTATCTGTGCCAAAGGCAAAGGACATGGAGCCGGCTGCTACTGAATTGTCACCGAATGAAGTAGCGTACTGCGACAGCGCCCGTGAACGATTGCCAAAGGCCGTAGCGCCGCTGGAAAAAGCAGTAGCTCCATTGCCAAAGGCCACAGAATCATTATAGTTAGCCGTTGTGTTTTCACCAAAAGCCAGAGAACGTCCGCCAAGCGCCTTGGTTCCGTTACCAAAAGCCACGGCATTCTGGCCGGTATACTTGCCATTTTTATCTGTTATCGTATTGCCTGCCTGGGTGCCATAGCCAAAAGCAACGGATTCCTCAGACACTGCCCACGAACCTTCGCCAAAAGCAACTGATGCTGTACTGCTGGCTTTGTTCCCTTTGTTCGCATCATTATAGCCGCCGCCAAAAGCCAGCGAGTTCTGGCCTTCCGCAGTATTATACTGGCCAATGACCATCGCTCCCTGTCCAGTTGCGACAGCATTCGTGCCAATGGCAATAGAGTCTACCCCTTGTGCCTTCGCACCATTACCAACAGCTACAGAGCGCACCCCAGTTGCCTTGGCGCTGACACCGGCTGCAAGGGCATTGCTGCCGGTATCGGCATCGTAATTATAGTTGGTATCGGTCGTGGTGTTAGTAGAGTTGACGCTGTAATCGTGGATGGTGCCGGTGCCGGTCTGTCTCAATGCGGCTTTGAGCTGGGCCACGTTGACGGCATCCGTATCCTCCGTACCAGCGGCAATGGAGTTGCTGGCAGCCTGATAGAGGGTGACGGAATAGAGTTCGTCCGTGTTGTCCTCTTTCTTGTAATTGTATACCAGATTTCCCGCACTGTCCTTGTCGGCCTTTGTGGCATCGCTGGTGGCGACAGTTTCCTCGTTGCCAATGACAAGATCGCCCTTTCCATCATATGATGTGGAACCGTCGTTGCCGAGGTCGATGGTCGTATCCTCTGCTGCCTGGGCGGCCTGGCTGGACGACGGCAGGCCGAAGTTCAGGGCCAGGGCCAGCGGCAGTATGTACACACCTCCCGGCATCTTTTTGGCATGTCTGGAGTGCTCCTTGCCGCCATTCCTGGCAATCTCGGAGACGACGACGTAGCAGTTCTTGACCTTGCTCCAGACGACTTTGTAGATGTGGTTCATATTGCTTCCTCCATCCGACATATTTTTAGTTCTTCTCGTGTTGATTCCCCTTGTGTCGCCGGATGTGGAGCATGTCCTCCATGACTGGCCTATGCCGTGCTCAACAAAACGGTTCCCCTATAAAGTTGCAATCCATCTTGTTACAAACTTTATGTTTTTATTATTATCATACATCATTTTAAAATAAAAGTCACGTGTACCCTTAATGAAGCCATGCGATTTCGACATATATACCTTATCTTCTTTGATTTTTATCACGTTTGATTAACATTGCTCCAAGCAAGCGGTCTATTCGGAGTCTTTCTCGCATCTTTCGCTGTTGCAGGAACAGAATGCAGCATGAGGGTCCTTCTTCCCGCTCCTTTTACTCAAAAGAGGATTTTGCTTGCACGATGTCGAAGATTCCTAAAACACTTGAGAGAGCCACATGAGGTGGCTCCCAGCAGAAGGGAGATTTTTTTGATGCATTTCCAGAAACTCATGGATGATTTCCTGCTTCACTATCTCAATCACTTCGACAAGCACTGCTTCAATGTGAAGCTGCACGACCGGGAGTACACGATCGGTCAGGGTGAGCCGGAGTTCACGGTAATCGTGCACAAGGATGTCCCGAAGAAGGAGCTCCTGGAATCGACGGAGCTGGCGCTCGGCGAGGCCTACATGCGCGGCGACATCGAGATCGAGGGCGACCTCTTCCACATGCTCTGCACGTTCCTCGAGCAGGCCGACCGCTTCTCGCTCGACCGCAAGGGGCTGCGCAACATCCTCTACATGTCGGAGAAGAAGAAGGACCAGGCCAAGGAGGTCTCGTCCCATTACGATTTGGGCAATGAATTCTACAAGCTCTGGCTCGATCCGACGATGAGCTATTCGTGCGCGTACTTCAAGCATGAGGACGACACGCTCGAGCAGGCGCAGCGCAACAAGGTGGACTACATCCTCGAGAAGCTCTACCTCAAGAAGGGCATGACGCTCTTAGACATCGGCTGCGGCTGGGGCTTTTTGCTCATCGAGGCGGCGAAGAAGTACGGTGTCAAGGGCTACGGCTGCACGCTCAGCAAGGAGCAGTGGAAGAAGGGCCAGGAGCGCATCAAGGCGGAAGGGCTCGAGGGCCAGGTGCAGATTGAGCTCGTGGACTACCGCGACCTTGAGGACAAGGGGCTGATCTTCGACCGCATCGTCAGTGTCGGCATGATGGAGCATGTGGGCCGGTCGAACTACGCGACGTACATGGAGACGGCGAACCATCTCTTAAAGGACGGCGGCATCTTTCTCCTGCACACGATCACGGGCCACGATGAGGTGGTGTCGGAGCCGTGGATCCGCAAGTACATCTTCCCGGGCGGGACGCTGCCGTCGCTGCGCGAGCTCGTCTCGCACGCTTACGATGCGGACTTCCGCGTGCTCGATGTGGAGAGCCTGCGGCGCCACTACTATCGGACGCTGATGTGCTGGTACCACAACTTCCTCAAGGTCCACGATGTGGTTGCGGGCTGGAAGAATGAGGAGTTCGTGCGGATGTGGGATCTCTATCTCGCGGGGTGTGCAGCGGCGTTCTACATCGGGTACATCGATATCCACCAGGTGCTGATGACGAAGGGCAACAACAATGAGCTGCCGATGACGCGCTGGTATTGAGGGGCGCGGCGCTCCGAGGCTGGGAGGTTCGCCGGCGCGCAGGGATGGATTCCGGCTTCGTCGCTCCGTTGAAATGGCCCTCATCCAGCTGCGCGCATGGAGGCGGTGCGCCGCCTGCCGCGGCGGACTTTCATCGACTGCTCTTGCGCATGCGACTTGAGGGCCAGCCCTGCGGACGGTCACTTCGCTCCTGCAGGCGGAATCCATCCCTGCGCTGAAGATACAACCTGCAAGCGAGGGCGCTCGGGCCTTTTGGGCCCATTGCGCGGATTACCTCGACTTGGTTCGTGGTATATTGGCAAACAAAAAGGCCTGTCCTTTCGGACAGGTCTTTTTCTATGCCTCGTTGGCGATCATTTGCCGGCGAGGGTCTTGTAGTTGTTGTAGCGGACCTCGGCGTCGCGCTGGGTCTTCTCGAAGAGGGCTTCGGCTGCTTCTGGGAAGGAGCGCTTGAGGTTGATGTAGCGGTTCTCGCCCATGAGGAAGTCCTGGAACTTGGAGAAGTCCGGCTCTTTGGAGTCGAGGCTGAACGGGTTCTTGTCGGTGCCGACGAGCTGCGGGTTGTAGCGGTAGTTTGCCCAGTAGCCGCACTCTACGGCGAGTTTCTCCTCGAGCTGGCTGCAGCCCATGCCCTTGCGGATGCCGTGGTTGATGCACGGTGCGTAGGCGATGATGAGGGACGGGCCCGGATAAGCCTCGGCCTCGGTGATGGCCTTGAGCAGCTGGTTCTGGTCTGCGCCCATGGCGACCTGGGCGACGTAGACGTAACCGTAGGTCTTGGCCATGAGGCCGAGATCCTTTTTGCGGGTCTTCTTGCCCGTGGCGGCGAACTGTGCAATCGCTGCTGCCGGCGTTGCCTTGGAGGCCTGGCCGCCGGTGTTGGAGTAGACTTCGGTGTCGAAGACGAAGACGTTGACGTCTGCGCCGGAGGCGAGGACGTGGTCGACGCCGCCGTAGCCGATGTCGTAGGCCCAGCCGTCGCCGCCGAAGATCCACTGGGAGCGCTTGACGAAGTAGTCGCGGTTCTCGTAGAGCTTGTTGAGCAGCGCATTGTCACCCTTCTCGGCTGCGAGCAGGGCTTCGAGGCGGTCGGCGCGGTCGCGCGTGCCATTGCCGTTGTCGAGGTTCTCTACCCAGTCCTTGAGGGCTGCCTGGAGGTCTTCGCTGCCAAGGCCTTCTTCGATGGCCTTCTTGGCGTCATCGGCGAGGCCGTTGCGGACGGACTGCGTGCCGAGGAACATGCCGAGGCCGAACTCTGCGTTGTCTTCGAACAGGGAGTTGTCCCAAGCCGGGCCGTGGCCCTTGGCGTTCGTCGTGTACGGCATGGCCGGTGCGCTGCCGCCCCAGATGGAGGTGCAGCCCGTGGCGTTGGCGATCATCATGCGGTCGCCGAAGAGCTGCGTGATGAGCTTGGCGTACGGCGTCTCGCCGCAGCCGGCGCAGGCGCCGGAGAACTCGATGAGCGGCTGCTCGAACTGGCTGCCGATGACGGTCTCTTTCTTCATCGGGTTCTTCTTCGGCGCGACTTTTTCCGTGTCGACGCCGTAGTCGAAGTAAGCCTGCTTTGCCTTGAGGTCGTCGTCAAGCGGCGTCATGTCGAGCGCCTTGACCGGGCAGACCTGCGCGCAGTTGCCGCAGCCGAGGCAGTCCATCGTGGAGACAGCCACCGTAAAGTGGTAATCCTTGACGGCGCGGACTTCCTTGGACGGGAAGCCCTCCGGTGCTGCAGCGAGCTCTTCGTCCGTCGTGAGGACCGGGCGGATGGAAGCGTGCGGGCAGACATAGGAGCACTTGTTGCAGCCGATGCACTTCTGGGCGTTCCAGACTGGCACGTTGATGGCCGTGCCGCGCTTCTCGTAGGCGGCGCCGCCGAGCGGGTACGTGCCGTCGGCGCGGTCGCCGGCGAACTTCGAGACCGGCAGCTTGTCGCCTTCCTGGCGGTTCATGACTTCCTGGACCTCGGTGATGAACTCCGGCAGGTCGCGCTTCTCCTGCGGCTCGTCTTCGGCATCAGCCCACGAGCTCGGCACTTCGACCTTGTGCAGGGCCTCGATGCCCTGGTCGATGGCGCCGTTGTTCATGTCGACGATGTTCTGGCCCTTGCGGCCGTACGAGGTCACGACGGCTTCCTTGAGGTAGGTCACGGCCGTCTCGATCGGGATGATGTTCGCGAGCTTGAAGAACGCGGACTGCATGACCATGTTGAAGCGGCCGCCGAGGCCGAGGCCCTTGGCAATCGACACAGCGTTGACCGTGTAGAACTGGATCTCGTTCTTGGCGATGTAGCGCTTCATGGCTGCCGGCAGGTGCTTCGTGAGCTCCTCGTCGCTCCAGACCGTGTTGAGGAGGAACGTGCCGCCCTTCTTGAGGCCGGCGAGCAGGTCGTACTTGTAGACGTACGACTGCTGCGAGCAGGAGATGAAGTCGGCCTTGTTGATGAGGTACGGGCTCGTGATCGGGGACTTGCCGAAGCGCAGGTGCGACATCGTGATGCCGCCCGACTTCTTGGAGTCATAGGCGAAGTACGCCTGGGCGTACATGTCCGTCTTGTCGCCGATGATCTTGATGGCGCTCTTGTTGGCGCCGACCGTGCCATCCGAGCCGAGGCCCCAGAACTTGCAGGCCGTCGTGCCCTCTGGCGTGAGGTCGACATCCGTCAGTGCCGGCGTCAGGCTCGTGTGCGTGACATCGTCGTCGATGCCGATCGTGAAGCCGTCCTTCGGCGCGTCTTTCTTGAGTTCTTCAAAGACGGCGAAGATCTGGTCCGGCGTCGTGTCCTTGCCGCCGAGGCCGAAGCGGCCGCCGATGATCGTCGGGTGCATGTCGGAATGATAGAAGGCTGCCTTGACATCGAGGTAGAGCGGCTCGCCGAGCGAACCCGGCTCCTTCGTGTGGTCGAGGACGGCGACTTTCTCGATGGTCTTCGGCAGGAACTTGAAGAAGTGCTCGATGGAGAACGGACGGTAGAGGTGTACGTTCAGCAGGCCGACCTTCTCCCCCTTCGCGTTGAGGTAGTCGACCGTCTCCTGGACCGTCTGGCAGACGGAGCCCATCGCGATGATGATGCGGTCGGCATCCTTGGCGCCGTAATAGTCGAAGAGATGGTGCTCGCGGCCCGTGACCTTCGCGAGGTCAGCCATGGCCTCCTCGACGAGCTCTGGCAGTGCATCGTAGAAGCTGTTGGCTGCTTCACGCGACTGGAAGTAGATGTCCGGGTTCGTCGCGGAGCCGCGCAGGACCGGGTGGTCCGGGTTCAGAGCGCGGCGGCGGAAGGCCTTGACGGCATCCCAGTCGAGCAGCTTGCCGAGGTCCTCGTAGTCGATCGTCTCGATCTTCTGGATCTCATGCGACGTGCGGAAGCCGTCGAAGAAGTTGATGAACGGCACGCGGCCCTTGATGGCGACGAGATGCGCGACGGCCGAGAGGTCCATGACCTCCTGGACGCTCGCCTCGGCGAGCATGGCGCAACCCGTCTGGCGTGCGGCCATGACATCCTGGTGGTCGCCGAAGATGTTCAGGGAGTTGGCAGCGAGTGCGCGCGCGGAGACGTGGAAGACGCCCGGCAGCAGCTCGCCGGCTACCTTGTAGAGATTCGGGATCATCAGCAAGAAGCCCTGGGAAGCCGTGTACGTCGTCGTCAGTGCACCGGCCTGCAACGAGCCGTGCACAGCGCCGGCAGCGCCGGCCTCGGACTGCAGCTCGATGACCTTGACCTTCTTGCCGAAGAGATTCTTCGCTCCCTTGGCAGCCATTTCATCTACATGCTCAGCCATCGGCGAGGACGGCGTGATCGGGTAGATCGCCGCGACGTCGGTGAAAGCATAGGAGATGTAGGCGGCAGCTGTGTTGCCGTCCATGGTTTTCATCTTTTTGCTCATGTGTTTTGTTACTCCCCTCTGATATTGGATTTGACAGATGGGGTCTGTCCCCCATCGCATAGTCAGGAATAAATAGAAAAACCTGATGGCAAGATTGAAGTGCCATCAGATTTCATTATACGTGCTATGCAAAAAAATGTAAAGATATATTCCTCACACCCACTGCCCTGCCGTCATCTGTACAGGCAGGCTGCACACCAGGCGGGATCAGGCCTCGCCCTGCTTGTTCTCGCGGCTGTGGCGGTAGCCGTAGAGGAAGTAGACGAGGATGCCGAGGGCGCTCCAGATCCAGAAGCGCTCCCAGGTCATCGAGGAGAGGTTGTACATGATGTAGCCGCAGCTCACGATGGCCAGCGTGCCGACGACGTAGATGGCCGGGCAGCGGAACGGGCGCGCAAGGTCCGGATACTTCTTGCGCATGATCATGACGCCGACGGACGAGACAATGAAGGCAAAGAGCGTGCCGACGCTGCACATCTCGGCGATGACGTTGATCGGCGTGAAGCCGCTGATGACAGCGACGGCGAGGCCGACGATGATCGTGATGCGGTGCGGCGTCGCGAAGTGCGGGTGGACCTTGCAGATGGACTGCGGGATGAGGCCGTCGCGGCTCATGGCGAAGAAGGCGCGCGTCTGCGCGTACATCATGACGAGCAGCACGGTCGTGAGGCCAGCGATGGCGCCGGTGCCGACGAGCGCGGAGCCGAAGCGGTAGCCGAGCTGGCGCAGCACGAAAGCGACCGGCTCGGCGTTGTCGAGCTCGGCATACGGCACGTTGCCCGTCATGACGGCCGTCACGGCGATGTAGAGCACCGTGCATATGAGCAGCGACGCGATGATGCCCGTCGGCATGTCGTGCGCCGGGTTCTTCGTCTCCTCTGCCGCCGTCGCGATGGAGTCGACGCCGAGGTAGGCAAAGACGATGACGGCGGCGCCGGCCGAGACGCCGGAGAAGCCGAACGGCATGAAGGGCTCCCAGTTCGTCGGGTCGACGGACGGCGCGGCGAGGAACAAGAACAGGAAGATGGCGGCGAGCTTGACGCCGACGAGCACCTTGTTGACCGTGACGCTCTCGCGCACGCCGCGCACGAGCAGGAAGGTCAGGAAGAGTGTGATCAGCACGGCCGGCAGGTTGACGATGCCGCCGTCAGCCGGCACGCTCGTCCAGGCGGTCGGCAGCTCGATGCCGGCGGTCTTGAGGAGGCCGACGACGTAGGCGGACCAGCCGCCCGCGACGGCACTGGCGCCGACAGAGTACTCGAGCACGAGGTTCCAGCCGACGAGCCAGGCGAAGAACTCGCCGACGGAGGTGTAGGCGTAGGCGTAGGCGCTGCCGGCGACAGGCACCATGCTGGCGAGCTCGGAGTAGGCCATGCTGACGAAGCCGCAGGCAATGCTGGCGAGCAGGAAGGACAGCATGAGCGCCGGGCCAGCGTACTTGGCGGCAGCGACGCCGGTCAGGACGAAGATGCCGGTGCCGACGATGACGCCGATGCCGAGCAGGGTGACGTCAAGGGATCCCATGGCGCGCTTGAGGTGGGACTGGTGGGCATCGGCCTTGTACTCGGCGATGCTCTTGGTCCGGAAGATATTCACGATACAACAACTCCTTCTATTGGGCATTACAGGTATACATTTTATCATTAATGATGGATCAGGGCAACAAAAAAGACCAGCCCGCTTGGACTGGTCTCTGCTCTCTTGTAAATGGTCGGGATGACAGGATTCGAACCTGCGGCCTCATCGTCCCGAACGATGCGCGCTACCAAACTGTGCCACATCCCGACAACGTAGATTAGTATAGCGTAAATCGCGGGGTTTGGCAAGGGGGAATTTGAAAAAAGTTTTGTTCGTGGAAACGAGGACGTGTTGGCAAGGGGGCCGGGGGACCTGTTCCGGCTTCGTCGCTCCGCTAAATGGCCCTCATTTTGCGGAGTGCATGGAGGCGGATTCGCCGCCTGCCGCGGCGGTTTTCATCGACTGTTTTTGCGAGGTGCCGTTTGAGGGCCAGCCCTGCGGGCGGTCACTCCGCTCCTGCAGGCGAAACAGGTCCCCCCGCCCCTAGCTGCGTCCGTTCGACTTGCCGCTCCGCTAAATGGCCCTCATTTTGCGGAGTGCATGGAGGCGGATTCGCCGCCTGCCGCGGCGGTTTTCATCGACTGTTTTTGCGAGGTGCCGTTTGAGGGCCAGCCCTGCGGGCGGTCACTCCGCTCCTGCAGGCGAAACAGGTCCCCCCGCCCCTAGCTGCGTCCGTTCGACTTGCCGCGCTGCTAAATGGCCCTCATTTTGCGAGGTGCATGGAGGCGGATTCGCCGCCTGCCGCGGCGGTTTTCATCGACTGCTTTTGCGAGGTGCCGTTTGAGGGCCAGCCCTGCGGGCGGTCGCTTCACTCCTGCAGGCGGAACAGGTCCCCCCGCCCCTAGCTGCGTCCGTTCGACTTGCCGCTCCGCTAAATGGCCCTCACGTCCCAGGGCCTCAAATCGAGCTGCTTCTCTCCCCTACTCGACTCCTTTCTTTTTCCTCTTGTGGTTGGCGAAGAACAGGAAGATGATTGGGATGACGATCAGGGTGAATACGGTGGAGGTCAGGAGGCCGCCGATGATGACCCAGGCCATGGAGACGCGGGATTCGGAGCCGGGGGTCATGGCGAGGGCCATGGGTGTCATGCCGACCATCATGGTGATGGTGGTCATGAAGATCGGCTTGAGGCGGACGCGGCCGGCTTCGATGACAGCTTCCAGCGGGCTCTTGCCCCGATCCATGAGGGTCAGGGTATAGTCGATGAGCAGGGTGCCGTTCTTGGCGACGATGCCGTCCATGACGAGGATGCCGATCATGGAGAAGAGATTGAGGGTGTTGTGCGTGAGGAAGAGCATGAGGATGGAGCCGATGAGGCCGAGCGGCAGGGAGAACATGCGGATGAAGGGTGTTATGGTGGATTCGTAGAGGACGGCGAGCAGCATGTAGATGAGGATGAGGGCGAGGAAGAGCGCGGATAAGAGCTCGCTGAAGGTCTCGTCCATGCGGGTGGCCTGTCCTTTGAACTGGTAGGTGACGTTATCGCCGAGGTCGGCTTTGGCGAAGGCTTTCTTGACATCGCGGGTGACATCGCCCATGGGGCGGCCGCTGAGGTTGGCGCCGATGGCGACGGAGCGCTGCTTGTTGACGCGGCGGATGGTGACGGGTCCCCTGCCGTTCTGGATGGCGGCGACGTCGCCGAGGTAGATGAGCTTGCCGGAGGCGGAAAGCGGCACGCGGGCGACGTCGGAGGCTTTGTAGCTGTCGGCATCCTTGAAGCGGACTTTGATCGCGGTGTCCTGGCCGCCGTTTTTGGGGTCGCTCTTGAGCTCGCCGGCGGAGAGGCCGGAGATGGCGCTGGCAAAGGCTGTGTCGACGTCCTGCAGAGAGGTGCCGTAGGCCTTGAGCTTCTCGCGGTCGACGGTCAGGCGCAGTTCGGGCATGCCCTCGACATAGGAGGAGTTGACGTCCGTCACGCCGTCGATGGCGCGTAGGGTGTCCATGGCTTTCTCGGCGGCCGCGTCAAGCGCCGCACCGTCGTTGCTGCGCAGCTCGACCTGCAGGGCGCCGCCGCCGTTCTTCGCTCCCCCACCGCCCGCGATGCCGGCGACATTCGTCTGTGTCTCGGCGACGCGCACGTCGGCCGTCTTGATGCCGGCGGCGAACGCGCGCACATCGTTGGCGACCTGCCAGACGGTGCGGCTGCGCTCACGGCGGTCCACGAGCTGGACCTTGATGCGGCCTTCATAGGCCGTGCTGCCGCCCGCCTGCGTCATGTAGTACTTGACTTCAGGGATCTCGGCGAGCCTGCCCTCGATGCGCTCGGCGACGCGGTTCGTCTCGGCCGGCGAAGAGCCGACGGGCGCCTGGATGTTGACGGTGAAGCTCGACTCATCCGTCTGAGGCATGTACTCCATGCCGACGAGGCCGAGCGGCACCAGGGCGACGACAGCAGCAAAGACGGCCAGGATGGAAAGGAGCAGCTTTTTCGTATGGCGCAGGCTCCAATTGAGCACCTCGACGTAGAGGCGCTCGGCCCGCGCCTCCACGCGGTCCATGAAGGCAAAGGCGCGGTTCTTCGCGGGGTGGTAGCCCTTGCGGAAGAAGCGCGAGGCGAGCATCGGCGTCAGGGTGAAGGAAACGAAGAGCGAGAAGGCGCCGGCGAAGACGATCGTCAAGCCGAACTGGCGGAAGTACTGGCCCGTCATGCCCTGCATGAAGGCGATCGGCATGAAGACGGCGGCGTCGCAGAGCGTGATGGCGATGGCCGCCATGCCTATCTCCGTCCGCCCCTTCTCGGCCGCCGTATCGGGCGCCTCTCCGAGCTTCAGGTGGCGCACGATGTTCTCGAGCACGACAATCGAGTCGTCGACGAGGATGCCGACACAGAGTGTCATGCCCATCAGCGACATCATGTTGAAGGTGAAGCCCGCGAGGTACATGACGAAGAACGTCGCGATGAGCGAGGTCGGAATCGCGATCATGACGGCCGCCGTCGAGCGCCAGCCGCGCAGGAAGAAGAAGAGCACAAGGCCCGTGGTGATGAGCCCTTCGATGAGCGTGTTCATCGTGCTGTGCAGCGAGTCGCGGACGTAGTCGGCGTCATTCGAGACGACGACGAACTGGTAATCAGGATACGTCTTGCGGAGTTTCTCGACACTCTTCATGATGTTGGCCGCCGTCTCGACGACGTTGGCATCGCTGTTCTTGTAGATGAGGACGTTGATCGCATCCTCGCCGTTGAGCCGGCCGTAGCGCTCCGTGCGGGCCTCGCGCTCGCGGACAGTCGCGACGGCCGTCAGCGGGATCATCTTGCCCGCCGTGTTGGCCACCTGCACCTTCTCGATATCGCTGGGCTTCTGGAACTGCGCGACGACGCGCACGTCCGACTTCGTCGTCTCCGTGTAGACAGAGCCAGACGGCACGAGCTGGTTCTCGTCCTTGATGGCCGCGGCGATCTTGGCGAGCGTCAGCTTGTAGGCCGCCATCTTCTCGCGGTCGACATCGATGGCGACTTCCCTGTCGCGGCCGCCGTGCAGCTCGACCTCCGAGACGCCGCCCGCCTGCTGGATGACCTCCGAGAAGACGTTGTCCGTCTCCGTGTAGGTGTCGGCCAGGCTGCGGTCCGAGAGCACGGCGAGCTCCACGATTGGCTTCGCGTTCATGTCGCGCTTGATGACGACGGGCGAGTCGGCCTCGTCGGGCAGCTTGTTGGCGATGGCCTCGACCTTCTTGCTCGCGTCGATGGCCGCCGTGTCGGCATTCGTCGCGAAGTCGAGCTCGAGCGTCACGCGCGCCCGCTCATAGCTCGCCGTCGAGGTGATCTTCTTGACGCCCGACACCGAGGACAGCGCGTCCTCGACCGGCTTGACGACCTCCTGCTCCACCGACTCCGCGCTCGCGCCCGGGTACTTGACCGAGACGGTCACATACGGCGTGTTGAGCGCCGGCAGGAGCTCCACGCCTATGCGGTAGTAGCTGTAGAGGCCGAGCACGACAAAGAACGCGACGATCATCGAGATGCCGACCGGTCGCTTGATGGAAAGGCGTGTCATATTCATGATGCACTCGCCTCGCTCGCATCGTCATCGCCCTCATACGGCTCTGTCTCGACCTTCTTGCCATCCTGCAGCTTGTCCTGATTCGTCACGACGACCGTATCGCCGGGCTCGATGCCATCGAGGATCTCGACCTCCGCATCGTTCATCAGGCCGACCTTGACCTCGCGCAACTCGACCGTGCCATCTTCGCCCACGACGAAGAGAATCTGGCGGCCCGTGCGCGAGAGCAGGGCCTCCTTCGGCACGCAGAGCGTCGCGCGGCGCTGCAGGATGTCGACGGCCGTATGCGCAAAGAGGCCCGCCTTGATGGTATCGCGCGCCGACTCGTCCGTCAGCTCGATGCGCACCTGATACGTCTTGCTCGCATCGTCCATCGCCGGGCTCACGTAGACGATCTCGCCCGCGTAGTCCTCGCCGAGCGCGTCGATCGTCACCTCGACGGGCAGCCCCGTCTTGAGGATGGCCGCATCTGCCTCCGCGATCGTGCAGTCGACATTGATGTGGCTCGTGTCGACGAGCGAGAAGACCTTTGTGCCGGCCGAGACGATGGCGCCGACCTCCGCATTGCGGTAGCCGATGACGCCCGAGCGCGGCGCGCGCAGGTACATGTCCTCGCGCTGGCGGCGCAGCGCATCCGTCGCGTGCTGTGCCTTCTCCGCCGTGTAGGCCTTCGACTCGACGCTCGCCGCACTGCCGCCCTCGACCTGGTCCGCCAGCACATCGAAAGCTGCCTTCGAGGCCAGGTACTCCTGCTTGACGCTGTCGAGCGTGTCCTGGGAGATCGCGCCAATCGAGTAGAGGTACTCGTTGCGCTCGTACTTCGCCTGCTCGAGCTCGAGGTCGTTGCGCGCCTTGATGTAATTGGCATCGTACGAGGCACGCGCCTCGCGCGCATCGGCCTGCGCCGCGCCCGCAGCTGCCGCGGTCTCGGCAATCGAGATGTCGAGGTCCCCCGTATCCTGCACCATCAGCACATCGCCGGCCTTCACTTCGTCGCCGAGCTTCGCGCGCACTTCCGTGACGCGCCCCGTGTACTTCGGCGCGAGCGGGATATCCGCATCCGCCACCGTCTGCCCCGAGAGCGCGATGTGGCGCATCATGTCCGCGCGCGCGACCGTCACCACCTTGACGAGCGGCCTGCCGTGCGAAACCTTCTTCTTCTCCTCGCTGCCCCCGCCCATGTAGGCGCGCAGGGCCAGAGCCAGCAGCACGAAGCAGACTGCCCCCACAGCGGCGAGCCTCTTCCTGTCCATCCGCCCCAGCTGACCGGATTGATGGCGCATAAATCCACATCCCTTCCTGATTATCGGTTGACTGTTTCCCTCTATTATATAAAATTCTACTCATTTTAGGAATACGACATCTTGTCAAATGTGACAATCGATATTTACAAGATAATGAAGTCGATATAAAATAGAGGCATAATGTGAAAATTTAAGGCCCTCCGCCTTGAAATACCAAAAGAAAGAGGTACCATCATGAAAGCAGTTGAAATCCGCAAAGATATCTACTGGGTCGGCGCCATCGACTGGTCCATGCGCAGCTTCCACGGCTACGAGACGAGCCGCGGCTCGAGCTACAACGCCTACCTGATCCTCGACGAGAAAATCACCCTCATTGACACCGTCAAGGAGCCGTTCAAGGAAGAGCTCCTCGAGCGCGTCGCCTCTGTCATTGACCCTTCTAAGATCGACTACATCATCTCCAACCACGTCGAGCCCGACCACTCCGGCGCCCTGCCCTTCATGATGGCCCACTGCCCGAACGCCAAAGTCATCACGAGCATCCCGCAGGGACTCAAGGGCCTCAAGGCGCGCTACGGCGACCTGCCGTACGAAGGCGTCAAGGCGGGCGATACCCTCTCCATCGGCAAGCGCACCCTGCAGTTCGTGCCGACCCCGATGCTCCACTGGCCCGACAGCATGGTCACCTACTGCCCCGAGGAGAAGATCCTCTTCTCCAACGACGCCTTCGGCCAGCACCTCGCCTCCGGCAGCCGCTTCGACGACGAGAACGACCTTTCCGTGCTCTACTACGAGGCCAAGAAGTACTACGCCAACATCCTCACGCTCTACGGCCGCCAGGCACAGGCCGCCCTCAAGGCGCTCAAAGGGCTCGACATCGAGATGATCGCAACAGGCCACGGCATCATCTGGCGCTCCCACGTCCAGGAGATCCATGACCTCTACGAGAAATGGTCCACAGGCACCCTCGAGAAGCGCGCCGTCGTCGTCTTTGACACCATGTGGCACTCCACCGAGCAGATGGCCCGCACGATCACCGAGGCCTTCCAGGAAAAGGGCGTGCCCGCCACCTTCTACGACATCAAGGAAAACGCCCTCTCCGACATCATGACGGACATCCTCACGAGCGAATACCTCGCCGTCGGCTCCCCGACCATCAACAACCAGATGCTGCCGACCGTCGCCTCCTTCCTCTGCTACCTCAAGGGCCTCACCGCCAAAGGCCACAAAGCCTTCGCCTTCGGCTCCTACGGCTGGGGCGGCCAGAGCATCGCCCTCGTCGAAGACGAGCTCAAAGCCGCCGACTGCGACATCGTCCTCGACAAGCAGCGCCTGCTCAACACCCCGGACAAGGACACCCTCGAAGCCCTGCGCGAGGCCGTCCACACAATCGTCGAGTGAAATCCTCGCCAGCAAAACCGCCGTATGGCGGTTTTTTTGTGAAAAAATCCATGTGGATACAATTTGAACGCCTCTGTGTGCGATTTGAAAGAAAGGCCCTGTGCCTTTATAATAGGAGATAGTTATCTCGAAGGAGGGATTTTATGAGGAAAATCGCGGTGTATGGAAAGGGCGGCATCGGAAAGTCGACGCTGACGAGCAATCTGGCGGCGGCGCTGGCGGTTCAGGGGAAAAAGGTCATCCAGATCGGCTGTGACCCGAAGGCAGACTCGACGATCAATCTGCTCGGCGGCAGGCCGCTGCAGTCGGTCATGGGCTACATGCGGGAGTTCGACGAAGAGCCCACTTCGCTCGAGGAGATCTCGGCGCGCGGGTTTGGCGGTGTGCTCTGCATCGAGACGGGCGGACCGACGCCGGGACTCGGCTGCGCAGGGCGCGGCATCATCGCGACGTTCAACCTGCTCGAGGACCTCGAGCTCTTCGAGCGGGAGCAGCCGGACGTCGTGCTCTACGACGTGCTCGGCGACGTCGTCTGCGGCGGCTTTGCCGCGCCGATCCGCGAGGGCTATGCGGAGGACGTGCTGATCGTGACATCCGGCGAGAAGATGGCGCTCTACGCGGCCAACAACATCGCGACGGCCGTCGAGAACTTCGCCGACCGCGGCTATGCCAAGGTCCGCGGCGTCCTGCTGAACCGCCGCAATGTGCCACGCGAGGAAGAGAAAGTCCAGGAGTTCGCGCGGGCACATCAGCTGCCCATCCTCGCGGATATCCCGCGCAGCGATGCGATCAGCGAGGCCGAAGAACGCGGCATGACCGTCGTCGAATACGCGCCGGATGCCCCCGTCAGCCAGGCTTTCTTCGCACTTGCAAACGATATTCTGAAAGAATGAACGAGAAAAATGGTGTACCGAGAAAACGAGGGACGGTGAATCATGAACGAACAGGACGCAAAGCAGAGATATGAGGCATACGTCATCACGGCCGAGGAGCTTGCCGCCCGCCTCGGCGGCAAGCAGGCCATGCCAGATGAGCTGCGCACCGACGCGCATCTCATCTGCAACACGCCTGCCGCCATCGACTTCAATTCGCCGGGCGCGCAGGGCTTTGGCGTCAAGCGCGCGGGGCTCAGCGTGCCGGGCAGCATCATGCTGCTCGTCTCGCCCGGTTGCTGCGGCCGCAACACGGCGGCGCTCTCGGGCAGTGGCCATTACGGCGAGCGCTTCGCCTACCTCGCCCTCGACGAGACGGACATCGTCACAGGCAGCCACCTGACGAAGATTCCCGAGGCCGTCCGCGCCTTTGTCGCCAGCCGAGCGGAGCGCCCCTCTGTCGTCATGATCTGCCTGACCTGCGTCGACGCGCTGCTCGGCACGGACATGGAGCGCGTCTGCCGCAAGGCTGAAGCAGCTGTCGGCCTGCTCGTTCGCCCTTGTTACATGTACGCGCTGACGCGCGAGAGCCAACATCCGCCGATGCAGGCCGTGCGCGAGACGATCTACGGCCTATTGCAGCCGCGCCGAAAAAATCCGCGCCAGGCCAATCTTCTCGGCTTCTTCACGCCCGTCGCGGCAGACTCCGAACTCTTCTCACTCCTCGAGCGTGCGGGCATCCGCAAGGTCGCCGAGCTCGCCCGCTGCCAGACATACGGCGACTTTGAAGCGCTGGCCGCGGCCAACTTCAATCTCGTGCTCGCCGACGAGGCGATGAGCGCCGCCCTCGCCCTCGAGAAGCGTATCGGCATCCCCGCCATACGCCTGCGCCGCCTCTACGCGACCGACAAGATCGCAAACCAGTACAGGGCACTCGCGCACATCCTCGGCTTGGGAGCAGAGGCTATCGCCATGGAGAACGAACGCGAGCGCGCCGAGCAGGCCGCTGCCGACTTCTGCGCGCAGTACGGCAAGAAGGCGGTCATCGCCATCGGCAGCCGGCTCAATGCCAATCCCTTCGAGCTCGCCTTGGCACTCGTGCGCCGCGGCCTCGCCGTCCGCGAGCTCTTCGCCGTGCCGACCGCTGCCGACGCATTCTACATCCGCCAGCTCGCAAAACTCGCACCCGCAACGCGCATCTACTCCACGCTGGAGCCGGCCATGCTGCACTACCGGGAGGACGCCGCCGTATCACTTGCCATCGGCGCAGATGCCTGCGCGCTCCACCCCCATGCCAAGAAATTGCCGTGGAACGACGCTGTGCAGCCTTTCGGCTACCAGGCCGCCCAAGCTCTCTTTGAAAATATGAAGAATGCTATGCGTCAGGAGAGCTCAGGCACGGCAGAGAAAAAAGTTGAGGCGGAGACTGATGACCCGCATCGCCCCGTCTCCGCCATGCCAAAGCTCTCGCTCGCCCTGCCGCCGTTCGCGCCGGACACAGCTGGCGCTGCCTCGGTGCTCTACCCGCTCGGCGGCATGACAGTCATCGTCGATGCAGGCGGCTGCGCGGGCAACATCTGCGGCTTCGACGAGCCGCGCTGGCAGGAGGGCGGCGCGCCCTCGGCCGTGTTTAGCGCGGGCCTGCGCGACATGGACGCCATCATGGGGCGCGACGCGCACCTCGTCGAGAAGGTGCGCGCGGCAGCAACCTGCCTGCCCGTCTCCTTCGTCGGGCTCGTCGGCACGCCCGTGCCCGCCATCATCGCGACCGACTTCCGCGCGCTCTGCCGCATGATCGAGAAGAATACATCTCTGCCCGCCATTGCCGTGCGCACGGATGGCACCCACCTCTACGACAGAGGAGCCGGGGCCGCCTACGATGCACTCGTGCGGGAATTCGCGGCTGAGTTGCCCGCCGGCGCGCCCCGCTCAGGCCTCGGCGTGCTCGGCCTGACGCCGCTTGACTTCTCGAAGGGCGAGCGTCAAGCCCTTCGGAAGACGCTGTGCCGGGATGCGGAGGGGCCTGTCCTGTTCTTCGACCGGCTCGAAGACTTCCAGCAGGCCGCGAAGCTCCAAAGCATTCTCGCCGTCTCGCCAAGCGGTCTCAAGGCGGCACGCCGCCTCGGGCGCCAAGCCGGCATCCCCGTCAGAGCCGAGCTGCCGCCCGCCTTTATCCGCAAGGCATTTGCGACGCTGCTGGCCCGTCTCGACAGCGTGATGGATAGTGACGCACACAGGGAAATCCTTATCGTGCACCAGCAGGTCCTCGCCAATGCACTGCGCCGCGCCATCTGCCAGCGCTTCCCCGAGCTGCCCGGAAGGGCTTTGACTGTCGGCACCTTCTTTGCGCTTGACCGCGCCTTAGCGCAGCCAGGAGACTGCTGCTTCCGCGCGGAGCAGGAGTTTCACCGCTATCTGCAGGCGCATCCAGAAGCCGTCGTCATCGGCGACAAGCTGCTCGCGCGCGCCGTGCCGGAGGATTTCGGCGGCGCCGTCATCGACCTGCCGCACTTCGCCCTTTCAGGGCGCAATACCACAGTGAATACAGCAAGCAAGGATAGAGAGCTATGAAACGTTTGAACATCAAGATCTACGGCATCGTGCAGGGCGTCGGCTTCCGCCCCTTCATGAGCCGACTGGCCGACGCCTGCCGGATACGCGGCACGGTCTGCAACAAAGGTCCCTATGTCGAAGTCTTCGCCGAGGGCAGGGACGCATCATTGCAGCAATTCGTCGCGGGCATCCCGGAACAAGCACCGGAGCGCGCGGCCATCCTCAAGGTCGACGTGCACGATGTGACCGATGACAATGCCGCGCCTTACGAGGATTTTTCCATCATCGAGAGTGCCAAGGAGCGCGGCGACATCTTCGTCTCGCCCGACATCGCGACGTGCGACAAGTGCCGTGCTGAGCTCTTCGACCCGCACGACCGCCGCTACCTGCACCCCTTCATCAACTGCACGGCCTGCGGCCCGCGGCTGACCATCCTCGAGGCCATGCCGTACGACCGCGAGCGCACGAGCATGAAGGAATTCCCGATGTGCGAGGCCTGCCACGAGGAGTACGTCTCGCCCGAGAGCCGCCGCTACGATGCGCAGCCCGTCTGCTGCAACGACTGCGGCCCCGAGGTCTACCTGCTCGGCTATGAGGCGGTGCGAGGGGCCGCTGCCATCAAGGAAGTGCGCCGCGTCCTCGCTGCGGGCGGCATCGCGGCCATCAAGGGCATCGGCGGCTTCCACCTCGCCTGCGATGCGACAAGTGAAGAAACCGTGAAGCGGCTGCGCGCGCTCAAGCACCGCCCGCAGAAGCCCTTTGCCGTCATGATGCGCGACGAGGCGGCCGTGCGGAGCGCCTGCCACCTCGAGCCCGGCGAAGAGGCGATGATGACGGGGCACCAGAAGCCCATCCTGCTGCTGCGCCACCGCAAGGACAGCCCACTCGCGCCGAGCGTCGCGCCGGGCAATCCCAAGGTCGGCGTCATGCTGCCGTACGCGCCGGTGCAGATGCTAATCTTCGACTACCCTGGGGACACGTCAGAGGTGCCCGCCATGCTTGTCATGACGAGCGGCAACCCCTCGGGCGCGCCCATCTGCCACAACGACGAAGAGGCGCTAGAGACGCTCGCTCCGCTCTGCGACGTCATCCTCTCGCACGACCGCCGCATCCGCCTGCGCGCCGATGACTCTGTCATGGACTGGTTTGAGGGAAAGCCCTACATGGTCCGCCGCAGCCGCGGCTTCGCCCCGCTGCCCTTCATGCTCAGTGCTCCCCTCAAAGGCCAGGTGCTCGGCATCGGCGGCGAGCTCAAGAACACCTTCTGCCTCGCGAGCAACCACCTCTTCTACCCCTCGCCCTACATCGGCGACATGAGCGACCTGCGCACGGTGCTCGCACTCAAGGATTCCGTCCAGCTCATGGAATCCCTGCTCGAGAACAAGCCTGCGGCCATCGCCTGCGACCTGCACCCGCGCTACAACACCACCACCGTCGCGGAAGCGCTCGCCAAGGAAGCCGGGGTGCCGCTCCTGAAGGTCCAGCATCACTACGCGCACCTCCTCTCGTGCATGGTCGAGAACAACTGGCAGGAACGTGTCATCGGCGTCTCGTTCGACGGCACGGGCTACGGCACGGACGGCACGATCTGGGGCGGTGAGTTCCTACTCGCCGACTACCGGAGCTTCTCCCGCCTCGGATCCATCGAGCCGTTCTGGCAGGCGGGCGGCGACCGCTCTTCGCGCGAGGGCTGGCGCATCGCCGTCAGCTTACTCAGGGACAGCCTGATGAGAGAGCTGCAGGGCAGCGGCCCCAGCGAGATCGATGCGGCCTGGAAGGAGCAGTGCCTCTCGCTCGGCCTCTGCGACGAGAAGGAATTCGCCGCGCAGTCCTTCATGCTGCAGCATCGCGTCAACTGCATCGAGTCGACGAGCGCCGGGCGCCTCTTCGACGGCGTCAGCGCCCTCCTGGGCCTGCGCCACAGTGCCACCTTCGAGGGCGAGGCCTCGATGGCCCTGCAGTTTGCGGCCGAACGCGGGGAGGGCTCAGCGGAGGACCTCCACTACACGCTGCACGAGGCAGCAGACGGCCGCTTCCTGCTGCCGACGACAGCGCTCTTCGCCGAGTTAACTGCCTTGCACCAGGAGGGCAGCCCGGACGAAGCGCTCGCCTACCACTTCCACGCAGCGCTCGCCGCGATGATCGGCGCGGGCTGCGAACGCGCGCGCCAGCAGACAGGCGTCACCACCGTCGCCCTGAGCGGCGGCGTCTTCCAGAACACCCTGCTGACGCGGCTGACAAAGGAGCGCCTCGAGCGCGCGGGCTTCCGCGTGCTGCTGCACAGCCTGCTGCCGCCCAATGACGGCGGCATCTGCGTCGGCCAGGCCGCCTTTGCCATGTATGCCCTGCAAGAACGCTGATTCTATTTATTATATGAAAGGAAGTCTTATCATGTGTGTTGGTTTACCCGCTAAAGTCGTGCGCATCCAGGATGGCATGGCGCTCGTCGACGCCTCGGGCGCCCGCCGCGAAGTCTCGGCAGAGCTGCTCTCTGACATCGACCCCGGCGACTACGTCATGGTCCACGCTGGTCTTGCCATCGCCAAAATCACCGCAGAAGACGCAGAAGAGACAGAAGCGCTCCTGCGCGATGTGGAGGACGCCGAATGAATACCGCCATCGAAAGGGCCCGCGCCATCATCACGGGATACCGCGGACCGAAGATCCGCATCATGGAAGTCTGCGGCACTCACACGCACGAGATCTTCCGCCTCGGCATCCGCAGCCTGCTGCCCGAGAATGTCGAGCTCATCTCGGGACCGGGCTGTCCCGTCTGCGTGACGCCCGTCTCCTACATCGATGAGGCAATCTTCCTCGCCGAAGAGCGCCATGCCACGATCTGCACCTTCGGCGATCTCGTGCGCGTGCCGGGCACAGAGAAGACGCTTGCGGATGCGCGCAGCCGCGGGGCCCGCATCCAGGTCGTCTACACGCCGCTCGACGCGGTCACCTACGCAGAGGAACATCCCCGAGAGGAAGTCGTCTTCCTCTCCGTCGGCTTCGAGACGACGACGCCTTCCGCCTGCCTGGCACTCAAGCGGGCCGAAGCACAGGACATCGCGAACTTCTCGCTGCTGACGGCCAACAAGACCATGCCGGCTGCCTACGAGGCGATGGCCAGCCACACGGATGCCTACCTCTATCCCGGCCATGTCTGCGCCATCACAGGCACAAGCCTGCCAGAGTCCCTGACGAAGCAGGGCATCTCGGGCGCCGTGGCCGGCTTTACGGCCAGCGAACTCCTGACGGCACTGGCCGTCATCCTCGAGAAATCGCGAAGCGGCGAGCCGTTCTTCGTCAACGCCTACCCGCGCGTCGTGCGCCCCGCGGGCAACCCGGCTGCCCGCGCACTCGTCGAAACGTACATGGAGCCGTGCGATGCGACCTGGCGCGGCCTCGGCACCTTAAAGGCGAGCGGCCTGAAGATACGCCCCGCCTTCGCGCCGCGCGATGCCAGGGTGCGGTTTTCCCTGCCGTCAATGAGCGGGCGGGAAAATCCCGCCTGTCACTGCGGCGCCATCCTGCAAGGGCTCGAACGGCCGGTGGACTGCCCGCTCTACGGCAGGGCCTGCACTCCGGACCACCCCATCGGCGCCTGCATGGTCTCGCGCGAAGGTGCCTGCTCGGCCTACTATCTCTACGGAGGACTTGGGAGGAATTTTGCATGACAACAGACGATATGCACAGCGACAGGGATGCCTGCATCACGCTGGCTCACGGCGCCGGCGGCCGCCAGACGGCAGCGCTCATCGCGCGCGTCTTTGCGCGCCATTTCCAGAACCCCGACTTCACCGCCGACGATGCGGCCATCCTGCCCGTCGGCTCCTTTGCCGCGGGCAGGGCTGCCTTCACGACGGACGGCTTCATCGTCTCGCCCTGGCAGTTCCCCGGCGGCAACATCGGCAAGCTCAGCATCTGCGGCACGGTCAACGATCTCGCCTGCATGGGCGCTGTGCCGCGCTATCTCTCCTGCGCCTTCCAGATTGAGGAGGGCTTTCCGCTGCAGGATCTCGAGGCCATCGCGGCCGCCATGGCCAAGACAGCTAAGACGGCCGGTGTCCGCATCGTCGCGGGCGACACGAAAGTCGCCGGGCGCGGACAGGTCGACAAGGTCTTCATCACGACGACGGGCATCGGCGAGTGCATGGAGGGCGCTCATCCCTCCGGTTCGCGCGCCGAAGCGGGCGATGCCATCATCGTCACGGGCGACATCGGCCGCCATGGGGCCGCCATTCTCGTCGCGCGCCGCGACTTCGCCATCGACGCCGCCATCACGAGCGACTGCGCGCCGCTCGCCGCTGCCGTCAAGGCCATGTTCGACGCGATCCCCGACCGGGCAGCCATCCACACGATACGCGATGCCACGCGCGGCGGCGTCGGCACCGTCCTGCACGAGATTGCCGCCGAGAGCCAGGTCGGCATCGAACTGAATACCTCAGCCATCCCAGTCGCGCCCGAAGTGCGCGGCGTCTGCGGCCTGCTCGGCCTCGAGCCGCTCTACCTCGCCTGCGAGGGACGCCTCATCATCTTCGCGCCACAGGCCATCGCGCCAACGCTCGTCGAAGTCCTCCGCACCCTGCCCGACTCGCGCCAGGCCGCCGTCATCGGCAGAGTCACGCCGGATTTCTCGGGCCGGGTCGTCCTGAACACCGAGATCGGCACGAAGACCCTGCTGCCCGAGCCGTCGGGAGAACTGCTGCCGCGCATCTGCTGATGGATTCCCTGATACTTGCTGACAGATTGAGGTGACCGCCATGCTCAAACGGATTTCCCCCCTGCCCGGTCCTTTGCCCGAAAGCACGGTCTGCGTGCCGATCGGCAGGGCCAGCTTCCCCGCGCCTTTCCCGCACGGGCTCGAGTACTCGCCGCCCTGCCGCGGCACCTGGAACATCGTCCACACCGGCATGCTCATCCCCGAAGCCCACCAGATCTTTATTTGCGCCTCCGGCTGCCTGCGCGGCGTCGTCCTGACGGCCGCCGAGATGGGTCTTATGGGGCGATTCTCGTCGATTGAATTGCGCGAATCCGACCTCACGGGCCGCGACAACGAGCAGCTCATCCTCGCAGGCGTCGCAGACATCCTCGCACACCTGCCCGAAAAGCCGCGCGCCGTGCTGCTCTTCCCCGCCTGCGTCCACCACTTCCTCGGCTGCAACCTGCGCTACGTCTACCGCGAACTCCGCCGGCGCCATCCGGGCATCGACTTCGCCGAATGCTTCATGGACCCCATCCGCCAGACACGCCACCTGACCCCGGAGGAGCGCCTGCGCCGCGCGATCGGCCGCCTGCTGCCAGAGCTTCCGAAAAAGAAGCAGGCCTCCTTCTTCGGAAACAACCTCAGGGCACCCGCCGAACACGATGCCGCCCACCTGCTGCGAAAGAACGGCTGGGCCGTGCGCGATATGGCGGACTGCGCGAGTTACGACGAGTTCCGGGAGCTCGGCGCCTCCTCGCTCCAGCTCTTCACGAATCCATTCAGCCTGCCCGCCGTGCGCGACCTCGAGGAGCGCTTGCAGCAGGACTACTTCTACCTGCCGCAGGTCTGGAACGAAAATGCGATTGAACGGCTCTTGCTGCAGCTTGCCGAGCGCCTCGGCGCCAAGGCCCCCGACTGCACAGAAGCACGCAAGAGGGCCGAGCAGGCACTAGGCGAGGCACAAGACCTCATCGGCCAGACACCGATTGCCATCGACCTGACGTTCACCTTCCGCCCGCTATCGCTCGCCTGCCTGCTGCTGCGCCACGGCTTCCATGTCACCAAGATCTACGCAGACGCCATCAGCCCCGAAGAAGAAGCTGACTTCCGTTACCTGCAGGAACATCACGGTGATATCGAGCTCTGGCCGACAAAGGCACCGCTGCTGCGCGAGCTGTCGCGCCCCGTGCATGCAGAGGGAGCACCGGCCTGCCTGGCCCTCGGGCAGAAAGCCGCCTTCTTCCAGAACACGCCGCATTTCGTCAACATGGTCGAGGGCGGCGGCCGCTGGGGCTTCTCTGCCATCGAGGCACTGGCCCATGATATGATTGCCGCCTACCGGACGCCCAAGGACATCGAGGCAAATGTCCGGCGCAAGGGATTAGGAGGCCCTTCCCTGCTATGAAACACGTTTCCCGCATCCTCTCGACATACTCTGCCGACACCTTCGGCGTCTGCTCCGCCCTCTACGAGCTCGGCGGCATGGTCGTCATCCACGATCCTTCAGGCTGCAACTCGACGTACACGACACACGACGAGCCGCGCTGGTTCGCAGAACCGAGCCAGATCTTCGTCTCTGCCCTGACGGAGCAGGACGCCATCCTCGGCAATGACAGCAAGCTTATCGCCGACATCACGGCCGCTGCCAAAGAGCTGCGGCCACGCTTTATCTGCCTGATTCCCTCGCAGATCGCCCACATGATTGCCACTGACTGCCGCGCCATCTGCCGCATCCTCGAGAAGAAGACGGGCATCCCCGCCTTCACGCTGCCGACGAACAGCATGCACTACTACGAGCGCGGCATCTTCTTCGCCCTGCAGAAGCTCGCAGAGATTGCCTGCCAAGCCCTGCCGGAATCGGCTGCCCCCACGCACCTTCCAGAGGCCAAATGGCTCAGCGAAGAAGAGCTCCACAAGCTCCGCCAGGGGAAGGGCCGGGCGCTGCGCGTCAACCTGCTCGGCGCAACGCCGCTCGACTTCTCCTTGAACGGCAGCATCCTCTCCCTGCGCCGCTGGCTCGAGGCCCGCGGCTGCCATGTCGCGAGCTGCTGGGCCATGGGCTCCGCTCTCGACGCCATCCTCGCCTCGCATGAGGCCGACCTCGACCTCGTCCTGAGCTATGGCGGCCTCGGCGCCGCGCGCGTCCTGCGCGAGCGCGCCGGCATCCCCTACCGCATCGGCATTCCCTTCCCGCACTGCGCCTCAGCCAGAGGCGATGCGGCCTGCCCGCCGGAAGGGCCCGCCTACATCATCGGCGAGACCGTCTTCGCCGAGTCACTATCGCGCGCCCTAGAAGAGGCCACCGGACAGCCCTTCACCGCCATCGTGCCAATGGAGACGGATGATGAACTGCTGCTGCCCGGCACTCTCTGCCTGACCGACGAAGACGAGCTCACGCCCGTCCTGCGCGAGGCCGCGCTGATCATCGCCGACCCGCTCTACCAGCCCATCTGCCCCGCAGGCGCAGCTTTCCTCTCTCTGCCACATATCGCCTTCTCGGGACGCCTCTACGAGGAACACATCCCCAACCTTATCGAAGCAGACTGCTTCGCAGATTTCACCAAAAAAATCCTGGGCAAACTCCAGCAGAATCGAGTATAATAGAGAGTACATTAACCGAAACTATTTCTCATTTTCAAAGGAGTTCCCATGATATTGACCATCGCCCACACCTTCGCCTACGCGCTCATCCAGACGTTCGGCTTCTCCATCTTCACCCTCGCCCTGCAGCGCCTCGGACGACTCAAGCGCCTCTACCGCCTCAAAGCCTTCTTCTTCCTGCTGCTCATGAACGCTGCCGGCACCATGACATACGGCGAAGCCGCCTGGCAGCGCGTCACCACGCCCATCGCCGCCGCCCTCTTCCTCATCGGCATGGCCTTCTTCTTCGCCAGCCACCTCTACCTCGGCTGGAAGCGCCTCAGGAAATGATTTCTATAGTTTAGCTTCATAGTAAAATACTATTTACCATAAAAAGGAAGTATTTCACAGATCCCGAAATCCATGTCATAATGTACGTAAATAAAGTTTGTTGATATTCATAAACAATGATAATAAAAAGGGAGCGATACTTATGATGGATCTCTGGTTCAATCACGTGAAGAGCTATACGCAGGATATCCTGGCGGAGAATGCGGACAATCTGAAGCAGTTCGAAATTCGTCCCGGTGTCTACTCCAACGTAGATCCTGCTGACCTGCGCGATGTAAAGGCGGCGGATTTCGACCTGCTCGACAAGAACTGACCGACAGGCATCGATAAACAAGCGACGACAAAAAGCGGACCACATGCTCGATTGAGTATGTGGTCCGCTTTTTGCTGTGCCTGCATCAGCTGAACAGCGCGATCTGGTCGCTCTCACTCATGCCGTCGAGACAGCCGTGGCTGCGCAGGATCTCGATATTTGTCTTGGAGATGCCCGAGCGGCGGCGCAGGTCTTCGATAGAGGTGAAGGAACCGTCCTTGCGCGCCTCGACGATGCCCTGGGCGGCCTTCTGGCCCATGCCGGCGAGAGCCGCAATCGGCGGCAAGAGTGCGTTGCCGTCAATGATGAACTTGTCGGCGCCGGAGCGGTAGAGGTCGACGCGCTCACAGGAATAGCCGCGCAGGTACATCTCCCAGGCGAGCTGGAGCACGATGAGCGTGGCGTTCTGCTTGGCGTCGAGCTTCTTCTCCTTGCCGATGGCCTCGAGCTCCTTGATCTGCTGGCCGACGTAGTCCTTGCCGCGCGCGACGACATTGGCGTCGAATTCGGCCGCGCGGATGGAGAAGTATGCCGCATAGTAGGCGAGCGGGTAATGGACTTTGCAGTAGGCAATGCGGTAGGCCATCATGACGTAAGCCGTCGCATGGGCGCGCGGGAAGAGGTACTTGATCTTCTGGCACGACTCAATGAACCACTCGGGGATGCCGCCCTTCCTGAGAATCTCGACGACATCCTCCGCGATGCCCTTGCCCTTGCGGACTTTCTCCATCGTCTTGAAGGAAAGCAATGGGTCGATGCCGTTGTGGATGAGGTACATCATGATGTCGTCGCGCGCAGAGATGGCGTTCTTGATCGTGCACTGGCCGCTCCTGATGAGGTCCTGTGCATTGCCGAGCCAGACGTCCGTGCCGTGCGAGAAGCCCGAGATGCGCACGAGGTCCGAGAAGACATCGGGCTGTGTGTCGTCGATCATCTGGCGCGTGAACGGCGTGCGGAACTCAGGGATGCCGAAGGTGCCGCTCGTCGCGCCGAGTTCCTCCGGCGTGACGCCGAGGGCCGTCGTCGAGTTGAAGATAGACATTGTGGCCTCATCGTCGAACGGGATGGTCTTCGGGTCGCGGTGCGTGAGGTCTTCGAGCATCTTGATGACGGTCGGATCATCGTGGCCGAGGATGTCGAGCTTGACGAGACGGCTGCTGATTGAGTGGTAATCGAAATGCGTCGTGATCGTGCCGCAGTTCATGTCGTTGGCCGGATGCTGGATTGGCGTGAAGAAGTGGACGTCCATGTTGCGCGGCACGACCATGATGCCGGCCGGATGCTGGCCCGTCGTCGACTTGACGCCCATGCAGCCATGGGCCATCTTGTCGATGTAGGAGATGTGCTTCTTGACGCCCTTCTCCTCGTAGAATTTCTTGACGTAGCCGAAGGCCGTCTTGTCGGCAACGGTCTGGATGGAGCCGGCGCGGTAGACGTTGTCCTTGCCGAAGAGGATCTCCGTGTACTTGTGGGCGACGGGCTGGTAGGCACCGGAGAAGTTCAGGTCGATATCCGGGACCTTGTCGCCGTCGAAGCCGAGGAAGACGGCGAACGGGATGTCGTGGCCGTCCTTGATCAGCGGCGTGCCGCAGACCGGACAGACCTTGTCCGGCAGGTCGTAGCCGCAGCCGTAGGAACCATCGGTGATGAACTTGCTGTACTGGCAGTGCGGGCAGCGCCAGTGCGGCGGCAGCGGGTTGACCTCGGTGATGCCCGTCATCGTGGCGATGAAGGACGAGCCGACGGAGCCGCGCGAGCCGACGAGGTAGCCATCGTCGTTCGACTTCTTGACGAGGCGCTGCGCGATGAGGTAGAGCACCGAGAAGCCGTGGCCGATGATGGGCTTGAGCTCCTGCTTGAGGCGGTCCTCGACGATCTTCGGCAGGTTCTCGCCGTAGAGCTCGCGCGCCTTCTTGTAGGACATCTCGCGGATCTCCTCGTCGGCGCCCGGGATCTGCGGCGAGTAGAGGTCATCGGGGATCGGCTTGAAGCGCTCGATCTGGTCGGCAATCTTGCGCGGATTCGTCACGACGGCCTCGTAGGCCGCCTCCTCGCCGAGGTACGCGAACTCCTTGAGCATCTCGTCCGTCGTGCGCAGGTAGAGTGGCGGCTGCAGCTCGGCATCGTCGAAGCCCTTGCCCTTCATGAGGATGGCGCGGTAGATGCTGTCCTCCGGATTGAGGAAGTGGACGTCGCACGTTGCGACGAGCGGCTTGCCGAGCTTCTTGGCAATCTCGGCGACCTTGAGGTTGATCTGGATGAGGTCGTCATCCGTCTGGATCGCGGGGTACTTGTCGCTGCGCTTGAGGAAGTCGTTGTTGTGGATGGGCTGGATCTCGAGGTAATCGTAGAACGAGGCAATCTCCATGAGCTCCTCGTCCGTGCGCTGCTCCTCGATGGCGCGGATGAGCTCGCCAGCCTCGCAGGCGGAGCCGATGAGCAGGCCGCTCCTGTACTCCTCGATGATGTGCTTCGGCAGGCGCGGCTGGCGGTGGAAGTAGCGCAAATGCGCGAGCGAGACGAGCTGGTAGAGATTACGCAGGCCGTTGGGATTCTTCGCGAGCATGATGATGTGGTTCGCACGCTTCTGCAAATGGTCCTGCTGCACGAGATAGCCCTCCATGCCGTAGATGACCTTGAGGTCGCTCTTGCAGCTGCTCAGGGCCTTGGCCGCATCCGGGAATGCCTGCACGACGCCGTGGTCCGTGACCGCGACGGCGGGCCAGCCCCAGCGGTCGGCCGTCTTGATGAGGTCCTTGACGGAGACGACGGCGTCCATGCTGCTCATCGTCGTGTGCGCGTGGAGCTCGACGCGCTTGACCTCGGCGTGGTCCTCGCGGCTCTTCTTCTCCTTCTTGGCGAGGCTGTTGACGAAAAGCACGTACTCGTTCATGAAAGTGTCGAAGCGCACGGAGCCCTGCACGCGCACGGCCATGCCCTCCTTGAGTGCGGCCATGACCTCGTCGCAGTCGGGCTCCGGTTCGCCGCTCTTGCGGCGGCGCCCCTTCGTGAAGAACTTCTTGCAGGCGATGCCGTCGGTATCGTCGGAGATGCAGAAGGTCAGAAGCTTCGTGCCCGACTTGAACTCGAGCAGGCGGATGCCCGACCCAGGGCCCTCGCCGATCGTGCCCTCGACGACGACACTCTTGATCTCGCCGACGAGTTCGGTGATCTTATGCAGCGCACCCGAGACGCCGCGGCCAAAGATGAGATTGCCCCTGTCCTGTACGACGACCGGCTCACTCTCGTGGGCCGTATGATCCGCAGGCTTCACCGTCTTCTTCGCAGACTTCGGCGCAGCCGCCTTAGACGCAGCAGCTTCATGGGCGGGAGCGGCCGCTTCATAGCGCGAAAGCGGTGCGCGCTCGTCTGCCGTGCTCGCTGTGCGGGCAAAGGTCGGCGCAGGAATGCCGCCCTCCTCCACTTCGCCTGCGGAGCGCTCTGCCTCTTCTTCAGCAGCGCGGGCTTCCTTGGCGCGGCGGGCCTTCTCGTGCTGCAGCGCCTCGAGGTAATCGGGGTTCTGGAAGCTGTCATCGACCTCGAGGTTCTGCAGGACTTCCTCGCTGGCCTCGCACTCAACGTGGCAGCGGTAGCCGACCGCCTTCTCGATGATCTGGCTCATGACCTGCGTGACGGAATGCGCGCGCATGATCTCGCCGCCGAGCTCGCCCGGCACATCGATGAGGATGTGGCTGCCGTCGACCGTGTATTTCGAGCGCTTCAGGAGCTCGTAGACCGTCGGATTGCCCTCCGCCGTCTCGTAGACGAGCCTTGGCCAGATCTTCGCGAGAGCGTCCTCGATGTTGACGACATCCTGGTAGAAGACGACAGCGTCGAGCTGGCACTTCTTGGCGATCTGGTCGGCTGCCGATTCGAGCAGTGCTTCCGGCAGCAATGTCTGCGTGCTCAGCGCGATCTCCCAGCTGTTTGTGCGCGTGCAGACCTCGACGTGGCGGATCGTGGCCTCGCGCAGGAGTGCCTTATCCCCCTCTTCCAGCCGCATGCCCTGCACGAGCTGCCAGAACATATTCTTCCGACTCGGAACAATCCGGAATTTCTGCATCTGCTGCCATCCTTTCGCATGTATAGATATAGAAAACCGGCACAAAGTGCCGGCATTTGATTCTGCTACTCTATATTATATGGGATACGGCGGGAGACTGCAATAGGCAGTTCTCGCCATTCGACTTTATTCAACCTTGACCTGGAGCCAGAGCTTGGTGTAGAGCTTGTCGATGGCTTCGCCGAGATACTGGTATGTCTCCTGACCGCGGTAGACCGCGGGGTCGGGGAAGGCAATCTCTATTTCGTCCTCGTCCATGTCGTCCTCGACGAGCGCCTGGACGGCAGTGTTCGGCGTGGAGTAGCCGAGTGCCTCGAAGTTCTTCGCAGCGATGTCCGGGCGGCAGAGGAAATCGATGAACTTATGGGCATTCTCGACATGCTTGGCCTTCTTCGGGATGACCCAGCCATCCATCCAGAGGTTCGTGCCCTCCTTCGGTGCGGGACAGAACGCGAGGTCTGGATTGGCCTTGAGGAGATTGATGGCCTCGCCCGAATAGATGACGCCGAGCGCGGCTTCGCCCGAGGCGAGCTTGTCGCGGATGTCGTCGACACCGTAGGCCTGGACGAGCGGCTTCTGCGCGATCAGCATGTCGCGCGCCGCCTCAAGTTCCTTCGAGTCCTTCGTGTTCATGGAATCGCCCATGAGGCGCAGCGGGATCATGAAGGCATCGCGCGCGGAATCCTGCACGAGGATCTCGTCCTTGTAGGCTGGGTCAAAGAGAACAGACCAACTGTCGACATCGCCGTGCACGAGCTTCTTGTTGTACATAAGGCCGACCGTGCCCCAGCAGTACGGGATGGAATAGCGGTTGCCCGGGTCGTACGACTCAGCCTGCTTGAGAAAATCCTCACCGATGTACTTCTTGGCATTCGGCAGCTGGTCGTAGTCGAGCGGCTGCAAGAGGTCGTTCTCGGCCATCTTCTGGATCATGTAGTCCGACGGGCAGATGAGGTCGTAATTCGTCGCTCCCTCCTTGACCCGTGGGTACATGCTCTCATTCGTGTCGAACTCGTCGAGCACGACGTGGATGCCCGTCTCCTCCTCGAACTGCGCGATGACGTCCGGGTCGAGGTAGTCGCCCCAGCTGTAGATGTAGAGCGTGTCATCCCCCTCCTCTTCCTCCTCGGCCAGGCTGTCGCAGCCAGCCGTTAGGAAGGCCGTCATGAAACACAGGAGCAATAATAGAGCCGATAGTTTCTTCATCATACCCACTCCTTTCCCTGGCGGCGTTTCAACAGGCGCCAGTTGACCATGAGCAGTGCCACAAAGGCGATGACGCCGAGGAAGAACAGTGTGGAGAGCGCGTACATCTCGGGATGGATGCCGAGCTTGAGCTGCGCGTAGATGGCTGTCGTCAAGGTGTCGATGCCCGCGCCCTTCGTGAAGTACGTCACGATGAAGTCGTCGGCCGACATGGCAAATGACAGCAGGAAGGCCGCGGCGATACCGGGGCGCAGCTCCGGCAGGATGACCTTGCGGAACGCCTGGAAAGGCGTCGCGCCGAGATCGAGCGCGGCCTCGTAGCAGACGTGGTCGAGTCCCATGACCTGCGGCAGGATGCAGAGCATCGCGTAGGGCAGGTTGATGACGACGTGCGCCATGAGGATCGTGTCGTAGCCGAGGCGCAGGCCGAGGCCGAGAAACAGCAGCATCAGCGAGATGCCCGTGACGATGTCGGCGTTGAGGAGCGGCACATTCGCGAGGCCGCGGAAGACGAGCTGGCTCTTCTTCGAGAGATTGCGGATGGCAAGCGCCGTGATGAGCCCGAGGAGCGTCGCGAAGAACGCAGCCGTCAGGCCAATCGTCAATGTGTTGAGGAATGCCTCAATGATGTCCTCGCTCGTGAAGAGCTTCTCGTACCACTGCAGGGTGAAGCCCGTCCACTGGCCGCGGTAGCGGCTCGCATTGAACGACTGCGCGATGAGGACAAGGATTGGTGCGTAGAGGAAGACGATGATGATGCCGAGATAGATTTTCTTGAGCTTTGCCATCACGAATCCACCTCCTGCTTCTTCGCATCGCGCTCCGAAAAGGCTTCTACCACGATATTGAGGATGATGAAGACCATGAGGATCATCGAGAGGGCGCTGCCGAGTTGCCAGTCATAGGCGGCCGTGAACTCCTGCTCGATGATGTTGCCGATCAGGAGGATCTTGTTGCCGCCGAGGAGCGCACTGATGACGAAGGTCGTCAGCGCGGGGATGAAGACCATCGTGCAGCCGCTGATGACGCCGGGAAGCGAGAGCGGGAAGACGATGCGGCGGAAGGTCTGCCAGCGGCCCGCGCCGAGGTCGTGCGCCGCTTCGATGATGCTCTTGTCGATGTGCGAGAGCGAGACGTAGAGCGGCAGCACCATGTACGGCAGAAAGTTGTAGACCATGCCGATGACGATGGCCAGCGGCGTGTTGATGAGCGTGACCTCCGGCAGTGCGAGTGCGTGCAGCACCATGTTGATGATGCCGTTCTTCTCGAGGATGGTCTGCCAGGCCATCGTCGTCAGGAGCGAGTTCATCCAGAGCGGCAGCAGGAACAAGAGGAAGATCAGGACCATGCGGCCGCGCTTGATCTCCTGCAGGATCATGCAGAGCGGATAGGCGAGCACGAGGCAGATGACGGTGCTGACGAGTGCGAGCTCCACCGAGAGGCCGAGCGCCCTGAGATACTCCATCTGCACGGCCTCCCAGAGGTTCGCGAGCGTGAAGGCCCCTTCCCCATCCGTCAGGCCGTGATAGAGGACGAAGAAGAGCGGCAGCACGATGAAAAGGACGGCCCAGACCGTGAACGGCGCTGCAAACAGCCGCGCAACGCTTTTGCTGTCATGCATCATGCGCCGCCTCCTCATCTTCCGAAGCAGGCTTGGCCATGATCTGGATGTTCGCCGGCGCCAGGCGGATGCCGACTTCCCTGCCCTGCTCGTGGCCCGTGATTGTCTGGACAAGCCACGAGAAGCCGCCCGCCTCGATCGTGATATCGTAGACCGTGCCCTTGAATACGACAGAGCGGATGATGCCGCGGTACTGGCCGTCCTCCGGCGCACAGATCTGGATGTCTTCCGGACGGATCTGGACATCGACAGGGACATTCTTGCCGAAGTCCGTGTTGATGCACGGGATGTCCTTGCCCAGGAGATGGACGAGCTTGTCGCGCACCATGATGCCGTCGATGATGTTGCTGTCACCGATGAAGTCTGCGACAAAGGCGTTCTCCGGCTCATTGTAGACGCTCTCCGGCGTGCCGATCTGCTGGACCCAGCCCTGGTTCATGACGACGACCGTGTCCGACATCGAGAGGGCCTCCTCCTGGTCGTGCGTGACGAAGACGAAAGTGATGCCGAGCTCGCGCTTGATCTTGACGAGCTCGCGCTGCATGCTCTGGCGCAGTTTGAGGTCGAGCGCTGAGAGCGGCTCGTCGAGCAGCAGGACCTTCGGCTCGTTGACGACGGCGCGCGCGATGGCGATACGCTGCTGCTGGCCGCCCGAGAGCGCCGTGACGTCGGCATGCTCGTAGCCATCGAGGTTGACGAGCTTCAGCGCATACTTGATCTTGTCGCGGATGTAGGCGGCGGACTTGCCCTTGATCTTGAGGCCGAAGGCGATGTTCTCAGCCACATCCATGTTCGAGAACAGGGAATACTTCTGGAAGACGGTGTTGACCTGCCGCCTCTCCGGCGGCAGCTTCGTGATGTCCTGCCCGTCGAACAGGATGCGCCCCTTGTCCGGCCGCTCAAAGCCGCCAATCAGGCGCAATGTCGTCGTCTTGCCGCAGCCCGACGGCCCTAAGAGCGTCAGGAATTCGTTTTCGTGAATGACGAGGTTCAGGTCCTCGAGGATCTGACGGCTGCCATAGAATTTGTCGATATGCTCGAGTCTCAGCAATTCTTTCTCCAATTTTCACTCTCCCATCTGATACAGTCGCATTACAAGCTCGCGTTACTGAAATCGCAATATAAAAAGCCGAAAAACGGCCCTTCTATTCTATCATAGAAGAGCCATTTGTTTCAATTCACAATTCAGTTGTCGTTGTGTCAAGCGCTGATGACCTGTCGCAAAACACGGCTTCAGGACTTCTGGCTGGCGAGCTCGTCCTCGGCTGCCTCGCCTGCGCCCTGGTAGTCAATCTGCTGGCCCTTCTTCTCAAAGGCCACGACGTGCTCTTCGTAATCGAAGCACTCCTGCGCGATGTCCTTGTTGAGCCAGAGCAGGCAGATGAGGTTCGGGATGATCATGAGGCCGTTCATCGTATCGGAGAAGTTCCAGACGACCTCGAGCGTCGTCGTCGCGCCGACAAAGGTCACGAGTGAGAAGATGACGCGGTAGGCCATGATGACTGGACGCTTCTCGATCAGGTATTCGAGCGCCTTCTCGCCATAGTACTCCCAGCCGAGGATGGTCGAGAACGCGAAGAGCGCAATCGAGACGGAGACAATGAGCTTCGCGTACGGGCCAAAGACCGTCGAGAACGCGAGGATCGTCAGCTGGACGCCAGAGACGAGCTTGCCCGTCGCCGGGTCGACCGTGCCGAGCACACCGGATGAGGCGATGACGAGGCCCGTGAGCATGCAGATGATCATCGTGTCGAAGAAAGTGCCCGTCATGTTGACGTAGCCCTGGCGCGAAGCGTGGTCCGTGCGGGCCGCAGCCGCTGCAATCGGCGCGGAGCCGAGACCAGCCTCATTGGAGAATACGCCGCGCGCGACGCCCCAACGCATGGAGGTCAGCATCGAAGCGACGATGGAACCGCCGATGCCGCCCGCGACAGAATCAAACGAGAAGGCCATGCGGAACATCTCCGCGATGCCGGATGGCACGGCCTCAAAGTTGGCGCAGATGACGACAATCGAGATGAGGAAGTAGAAGGCGGCCATGACCGGCACGATGATGCTCGAGACGAAACCGATGCTGCGGATGCCGCGCACGAGGACGCTGAGCGCCATGACTGCGATGACGCCGCCGATGAGCCACGTCGGGATGCCGTAGCTGCTCGAGAGCGCTGCCGCGATCGAGTTGGCCTGCGTCATGTTGCCGATGCCGAAGGAGGCAAGCACGACAAAGAGCGAGAACAGGAACGCAAGCGTGCGGCCGACGTACTTGTTCTTGATGCCGTTCTTCATCGCGTACATCGGGCCGCCGGCCATCTCGCCGACGCTGTTCGTCTCGCGGTACTTGACGGCCAGGACCGACTCACCGTACTTCGTCGAGAGGCCAAAGGCCGCGCTGATCCACATCCAGACGAGCGCACCCGGGCCGCCAAGGACCATGGCCGTTGCGACACCGACGATGTTGCCCGTGCCGATTGTCGCCGACAGCGCCGTCATGAGCGACTGGAACGGCGAGATATCGCCGGCGTGCTTGTCGCGCTTCGAGAAGACCATGTGGATCGCATAGCCGAGATTGCGCCATGGCAGGAACTTCAGGCGCACCGTCAGGAAAATGCCCGTACCGACGAGCAGTACCAGCATGACGGGGCCCCAGACAAAATTGTTGACATCCGCCAACAGCTTCGATAAATCCATAATACCCACCCCTTCAGGTTTCCGTTACGTTTGATGATGCCAGAAAAGAAAAAGCAATGTTGCTGTGATGGATGTCTCAAGCAACATTGCTTTGTGGATTATTATAGGAGTTTTTGAGCGCGTTGTCAATTAGCTTCCTTTATGTATACACAGATGTACACGCAGGAAATCATTCTGCTGCGGGCTCTTCCTTGTCCTCCATATGTGCAGCGGCATAGGCGAGCAGGATGTGGCCGCTCTTGCGGTTCGTTGCGAGCGGCACGTCGTGGACGTCACAGAGGCGCAGCAGGGCGTTGATGTCCGGCTCGTGCGGCTGGGACGTCAGCGGGTCGCGCAGGAAGATGACATAGTCGACATCGCCGACGGCGACGCGCGCGCCAATCTGCTGGTCGCCGCCCATCGGGCCGGAGAGCATCGTCTCGACGCCGAGGCCGAAGGTGTCGTTGATCAGGGTACCTGTCGTGCGCGTCGCGATCAGGTGGAACTTCGAGAGGAGTTCCTTGTGGTGGCCAACGAACTCGAGCATCTCGCTCTTCTTCTTGTCGTGGGCAATCAGGGCAATCGTTTTCATTAATAAATCATCCTTTCTTTACTCTTGCTCTCTATTCATTCGCCACAGAATACCAAAAATCCTGCTTCATCCGGAGATGAAGCAGGATTTGCTGACCCCGGCGACGCCAACCAAGCGTGACGCTATGCCTAGCGCCACGCGCCAACCATAGAGACCGGAGCCAAAGGGGTTGTCTGTATCAAGGTATCAGAGTGCCGTGCGAGTCTCCTTCTTGCGCTGGCCGTACTGCTTGAGCACGGCGGCGATGATGAAGTTGAGCACGAAGCAGGCGGCAAAGAAGTAGAGCGAAGCCGTGTAGCCGCCCGTCTGCGCATGGAAGTACGAGACGATGGACGGTCCGGCGACGCCGGCGAGGCCCCAGGCCGTCAAGATGCGGCCGTGGATGGCGCTGAGCTGGCGCGTGCCAAAGATATCCGAAAGATATGCCGGCATGCACGAGAAGCCGCCGCCATAGCAGCTGATGATCAAGAGCACGAGGAGCTCAAAGACGAGGGCTTCCTTCGTCTGGCCGAGCTGCCAGAACGCGAGGACCTCGAGCAGGAAGAAGAGCATGTAGACGCGGCCGCGGCCGATGAAGTCGGAGATTGTCGACCAGACGATGCGGCCGCCGCCATTGAAGACGCCAATGATGCCGACCATCGAGGCGGCAGCTGCGGCATCCATGCCGATGACTTCCTGGGCCATCGGCGAGGCAACAGCCAGGAGGCCGATGCCGCACGTGATGTTGACGAAGAAGATCCACCAGAGCGAGGCGAACTGCCACGTCTTGAGCGCCTCATTGGCCGTCACACCCTGCTGGATGTGCGTGACCTTGCCCGTGCTGTCCTTGAGGACCGGCGGCTTCAGATAGAGCGAAGACGCACCCATGATGAGCATGTAGGCGCAGCCGAGGATCAGGAAGTTGTTGACGAGGCCGACCGTCGCTGTCAGGTACTGCATGACAGGACCGGCGATCAGTGCCGCAAAGCCGAAGCCCATGATGGCGAGGCCCGTCGCAAAGCCGCGGTGATCCGGGAAGTATTTGACGAGTGTCGAGACTGGCGTGATGTAGCCAACACCGAGGCCGATACCGCCGATGACACCGTAGAAGAGATACAGGAGCGTGAGGCTCTGTGCCGAGATGGCGTAAGCCGTGCCGAGCATGCCCGCGCCGAAGAACGTCATGGCAATCAGGCCGCTCTTCTTCGGGCCGATCTTCTCGACGAAGCTGCCGAGGAAGCCCGCGGAGAATCCGAGGAACAGGATGGCCAGCGAGAAGGTCCAGGTCGTCTCGGCGAGCGAGAAGCCCATCTCCTTCATGATGGGGCGCGTCAGGACGCTCCATGCATAGACACTGCCGATCGAGATGTGGATCCCGACGGCGCTCAGCGCGATAAGCCAGCGATTTCTCATTTGATCTACCTCCAGAAATGCCTTGGGCATCCATCCGCGGAGAATCAAAAAAGACCGTCCGGAACAGATGCCCTGCCCAGACGGTCGGCTGATCATAACGTTGCAGGACATGTGGTCAATTCCACTCATCCGTCAGCCCTGCAAGGCTTCTTTTTTGTTTTTACACCTTCATTATATGAGCCCTGCAACGCGGCGTCAAGAGAGAAACGTCACAAAAAGAAAATTTTCTACTGCTGCTTGTGCTGCTGCTCTTTCTGATAGGCGGCACGCGCGAGTTCGCCGCGCAGGCCCTCGTAGAACTGCACGAGGCCGCTCGTGATGCTCTCACGCACATCGTCATCGATCTTGGACCGCTTCTTGAGCTCGCGCGTCGTCTCGATGATGTTGCCGATGGTCAGGATGTAGTTGTACTCATCCTCGAGTACGGCAGCGGCATCAAGGGGCGGCAGGCAGTGCACTTCCTGGGCGAGCGCATCGTACTCGGCCGAGAGGGCGCGCAGGTTCTTCTTCTGCGTCAGCGCGAGGTCGAGGTTCGCCTCCGTCACGCGCGCGAGGCCCGCGTTCATCTTGTCGCGCAGCGCGTGCATCTTCTGGATGCGTTTCTGGAGCTGCGCGAGGGCGCGCCCCGTCTGGCGCTGCTCTGGTGTCATCTCATTCGTCATTTCTCGTTTCCTTTCGATTCCCGGTTCATCTACTCATCCGATCCACAAAAAAGCCCCCGGAAAAACCGAGGGTCTTTGCAAACTCTGTCCAGTATACCACAGGCAGGCTATCTGACGCAATCAGAGGTCTGGGCGCACGCCGGTCTTGCCGGTGAATTTATGGTAGGCTGCGCCCTGTCTGCGGCCCATGAGCTCGGCGAAGAGCTCTTCCGGGGAGATGTTGTGGTAGGCGAGCAGAACGAGGCAGTGATACCAGAGGTCGCCCATCTCGTAGAGGATCTCCTTGCGCACGTTGTTCTTCGAGGCGATGATCGTCTCGACAGCCTCTTCGCCGACCTTCTTGAGGATCTTGTCCTGGCCCTTCTCGAAGAGGTAGTTCGTGTACGAGCCCTCGACCGGGTTGAGGCGGCGGTCCTGGATGACGTTGTAGAGATCGTAGAGGACGGCAGCGAGGTCGGCCTTCTTCTCCGGCGGCACGACAGCGATGCCCTTCTCCTCCCCGCCTGCGAGCTTGCGGCCGCTGAAGCAGGTGTACGTGCCCGTATGGCAGGCGACACCCGTCTGATGCACGCGCACGAGCAATGTGTCGCCGTCGCAGTCGTAGGAAATTTCCTTGACCTTCTGGACGTTGCCGGACGTCTCGCCTTTCTGCCAGAGCTTCTGGCGGCTGCGGCTGAAGAACCAGGTGTAGCCCGTCTCCAGCGTCTTCTTGAGGGATTCCTCGTTCATGTAGGCCAGCATGAGCACCTGGCCGTTCTCCTCCTGCACGACAGCAGGCACGAGGCCCTTCTCGTCAAACTTGACCATCGAGATGTCAATCGTATTTTCTGCATTTGCCATTAGAATCGAACCTCCACTCCGCGGGATTTCAAGTATTCCTTGACCTGACGCACGGTGAACTGGCCGTAATGGAAGACGGATGCCGCGAGCACGGCGTCGGCATGGCCGAGGGTCAGGACGTCGTAGAAGTGCTCGAGCTTGCCGGCGCCGCCCGAGGCAATGACCGGCACGTTGACGGCGTCGGAGACGGCGCGCGTCAGCTCGATGTCGTAGCCATCCTTCGTGCCGTCGGCATCCATGCTCGTCAGAAGGATCTCGCCGGCGCCGAGCTCGACGGCCTTCTTGACCCACTCAAGGCAGTCGAGGCCAGTCGGCGTGCGGCCGCCGTTGACGTAGACCTCCCACTTTTGGTCGCCCGCGCGGCGCGCGTCGACGGCGAGCACCATGCACTGGCGGCCAAACTTCTCCGCGCCCTCCTTGAGGAGGCCCGGATTCTTGACGGCTGCCGTGTTGAGCGACGTCTTGTCGGCACCGGCCTTGAGCATGCGGCGCATGTCCTCGACCGTGCGGATGCCGCCGCCGACCGTGAACGGGATGAAGACCTTCGAGGCACAGTCGCGCGCGACATTGACCATCGTGCCGCGGTTGTCGCTCGAGGCCGTGATATCGAGGAAGACGAGCTCATCCGCCCGCTCCTCGTCGTAACGGGCAGCGAGCTCGACGGGATCGCCCGCGTCGCGCAGTCCGACAAAGTTCGTGCCCTTGACGACGCGCCCGTCCTTGACATCAAGACAAGGGATAATGCGTTTCGTATACATCTATTTTAGTCCTCCTTCGCCGCGATTTCAATAGCCTTCGCGAGGTCCAGCGTCCCCATGTAGATGGACTTGCCGACGATAACGCCCTCGATGCCGTCCTTCTCATAGGGCTTCAGCGCCTCGATGTCGGCGATGGACTTGACGCCGCCCGAAGCGACGATGGCGACGCCGCTCTCGCGCGCGAGCTTGGCCGTCGCTTCGACATTGACGCCCGAAAGCGTGCCGTCGCGCGAGATATCCGTGTAGATGATCGTCTTGACGCCGGCCTTCTTCATCTCCTTGGCGAGTGCCGTGGCTTCGACATCGCCCGAGACGCCCCAGCCATCGACAGCGACGATGCCGTCCTTGGCGTCGATGCCGACGACAATGCGGTCGCCGTACTTTGCGCAGGCCTCGCGGACGAGCTCCGGATTGCGCACGGCAACGGAGCCGAGGATGACGCGGCGCACGCCGAGCGCGAGGACGTCATCGATGTTCTCCATCGTGCGGATGCCGCCGCCGAGTTCGACGGGGATGTCGACGGCCGCGAGGATCTTCTCGACCGTCGCAAGGTTCTGCGACTTGCCGGCAAGCGCTCCATCGAGATCGACGAGGTGCAGGAACTCGGCGCCCTGCGCCTGCCATTTCTTTGCCATCTCCTCTGGTTTGTCCGAGAAGACTGTCTCCTTCTCAAAGTCGCCCTTCAAGAGGCGCACGCACTTGCCGCCACGGATATCGATTGCTGGGAATATGATCATGGGATTCTCCTCTTAACCTTCTTAACCTTCAACAAAATTCTTCAGGATGGCGAGCCCGACGTCGCCGGATTTCTCCGGGTGGAACTGTGTGGCCTGGATGTTGCCGCAGGCGACGGCGGCCGTCAGCTGCTCGCCGTACTCCGTCGTGGCCGTGATGACGCTCTTGTCCTCCGGCACGGCGTGGTAGCTGTGCACGAAGTAGACGTAGGGCTTGTCCGAGAGGCCTTTGAAGAGGTCAAGCTTCTCGCGCGGCTCGCGGACCTTGATGGAGTTCCAGCCCATGTGCGGGACTTTTAGGCCCGGCGCCTGAATCTTCTTCACCATGCCGTGGATGAGGCCGAGGCCTTTCGCCCCCGGGCTCTCCTCGCTGCCGTCGAAGAGGACCTGCAGGCCGACACAGATGCCGAGCAACGGCTTTCCTGCAGCGACAGACTCCTTGAGCACGGGGATGAGGCCGCTCTCTTCGAGATTCTTCATGCAGTCGCCGAAGGCACCGACGCCCGGCAGCACGATCTTGTCGGCCTGGCGGATGGTGCTCTCGTCACTCGTCACGCGGACATCCGCGCCAAGCGCGGCAAAAGCCTTCTCCGCGCTGAAGAGATTGCCGACGCCGTAATCAATGATTGCAATCATGCATATTCCTCCTATCGTATCGGGCACAGACTCAGAGCGAGCCCTTCGTCGACGGGATGCCGTCAACGCGCGGGTCCTTCTCGACGGCGATGCGCAAAGCGTGGCCGAGGGCCTTGAAGATGGCCTCTACCTTGTGGTGCGAGTTCTTGCCGTAGAGTACGCAGACGTGCAGGGTGATGCCAGCATTGACGGCGAAGGCCCGCAGGAATTCCTCGGTGAGCTCTGTATCGTAGCCGCCGATCATCGGGGCCATCTCGCCGCCGTCGTCGTAGACGAGGAACGGGCGGCCGCTGATGTCTAAAGAGACGAAAGCCAGCGCTTCGTCCATCGGCAGATAGAACGTACCGTAGCGGCGGATACCCTTCTTATCGCCGATGGCCTGCTTGAACGCCTGCCCCAGCGTGATGCCGATGTCCTCGACGGAATGATGGCCGTCGACGTCGATGTCGCCGTCGCAAGCGAGTGTGAGGTCCATGAGGCCGTGGGCCGTCATGAGGTTGAGCATATGGTCAAAGAAGCCGATGCCCGAGTCGATGACACCGTGGCCGTTGCCATCGAGATTGAGGATGAGCTTGACGCTCGTCTCTGCCGTCTTGCGCTCGACGGTCGCTGTGCGGATACTCATGCTCTCCCCTCCGTGAATGCCTTGAAGTAGCTGTACCAGATGTCGTTCTCCTCGCGGCGGCCCATCGAGATGCGCAGGCAGTCCTTGAGGCCCGGCGCATCGCCGAAGTGGCGCACGCCGATGCCCTTCGACTCGAAGAGCGCGTTGAGCTCCTGCGCCTTATCGTAGTGGACGAGGATGAAGTTCGTCTCCGACGGGAAGACTTTGACACCCGGCAGCTTCTTGAGCTCTTCCTGCATGCGCTTGCGCTCCGAGATCATGATCTGGATGTGCGGCACGAACTCCTGGCGCATCTGGTAGCAGATGTCGGCCGTGACGAGTGAGAGCACATTCATGTGGTACGGCATGTAGGACTTGTCGATCATCTCGACGATCTTCTCATCCGCGAGCATGTAGCCGACGCGGCACGAGGCGAGGCCGTACGCCTTCGAGAAGGTGCGCGCGATGATCATGTTCGGGTATTTCGCCAGCAGGCGCACCGCCGTCTGGCCGTAGAACTCCATATAAGCCTCGTCGACGAGGAAGGCGCAGTCGATATTCGAGGCAATCTTCTCGATCTCTTCGACCGTGAAGGCATTGCCCGTCGGGTTGTTCGGATTGCAGATGACGGCGAGCGTCGCCTTCTCTTCGTTGACCGTCTGGATGAACTTGTCGATGTCGAGCGAATAGTCCTCCGGATTGAGGTCGACGGGCACGCCCGTGGCCTCAGCCGCCTTGGCGTAGATCTTGTACATCGAGAACGACGGCTGCGGATAGACGATCTTGGCCTCCGGGCTGCCGCCGAAGCAGTAGAAGAGCTTCTCGATGATCTCAGACGAGCCGCTGCCGATCAGCACGTTCTCGCGCTGCATGGAGAAATTGCGCGCAATCTGGTCGCGCAGGTCATCGTACTGCTCATTCGGATAGCGGTTGAACGCGACCGTCCCGAGGCGGTTCATGACGCGCTCCTCGACGAGCGGCGGCAGGCTCATATTGCACTCATTGGCGTTAATCTTGATCTCCCAGGGACGCTCGACGACGTCGTAGGATGGCATATCGGCAAGGCCGTTGCGGTAATTCAGCATAGTCCCCTATCCCTTCTATATCAGATATCGATTATTTACCTATCGTTTCACTTCTGCTCGCGGCGGATGCGGATGGCATTGGCATGTGCCTGCAAGCCCTCGGTCTCCGCGAGGCGGATGATGTCCTCGCTGACATCGGAGAGCGCCGGCTGCGTGTACGAGATGATGCTCGTGCGCTTCATGAACGTCTCGACATTGAGCACGGAGTAGTAGCGCGCCGTACCGCCCGTCGGCAGCACGTGGTTCGGGCCGGCGAAGTAGTCGCCGAGCGGCTCCGGCGAATAAGCGCCGAGGAAGACGGCACCGGCATGGCGCACGTACGGCAGCAGCTGGAACGGCTGCTCTGTCAGGAGCTCCATGTGCTCCGGCGCCGAAACATTGGCAAAGCGCATGGCCTGCATCATGTCCTCGGCGACGACGATCAGGCCGTTGCGGTCGATCGACGCCTGCGCGATCTCGCGGCGCGGCAGCTTGGCGAGCTGTTTCTCCGCTTCCCTTGCGACCTTGCCGGCCAGCTCCTCATCGTCCGTGATGACGATGCTCGAAGCCAGCGGATCGTGCTCGGCCTGGCTCAGCATGTCGGCCGCCGTGTAGACAGGATCCGCCGTCTTGTCGGCGACGATGAGAATCTCGCTCGGCCCTGCGAGCATGTCGATGTCGACATGGCCGTAGACCTCTTTCTTGGCCAGCGTGACGAAGATGTTGCCCGGGCCCGTGATCTTGTCGACGCGCGGGATGGTCTCCGTGCCGAAGGCCATCGCAGCGATGGCCTGAGCGCCGCCGATCTTGTAGATCTTCTTGACGCCGGCCGCACGCGCGGCGATGAGGACGTAGGGATTGATCTTGCCGTTCTTCGGCGGTACCATCATGATGATCTCACCGACACCGGCGACCGAGGCCGGCACAGCGTTCATGATGACGGATGACGGGTAGGCAGCCGTGCCGCCCGGCACGTAGATGCCGACGCGGTCGAGCGGGATGATGGACTGGCCGAGGATGGAGCCCTTCTCGCGGTACGTCATCCACGAGTTCGGCTTCTGCTCCTGATGGTAGCGGCGCACGTTCTCAGCCGCCTTGCGCAGCGACTCGACGACGGCGGGATCTGCCGCCTTCTCAGCCGCTTCGTACTCGGCTTCCGTCACGAGAAAGTCCTCGGGCTTGTAGTCGACCCGGTCGATGAGGCTCGTGTAGCGGATGACCGCGGCGTCGCCCTCGCGGCGCACATCGCCGACAATCTGGCGCACGAGCTCGGCTGCCGTCATATCGCGGCCAAACGTCTTCTTGTTGGCCTCGCGGATCTTCGGGCTGAGCTCAACCTCATCAAAGGATGCCTTCGTCAGCATCCTCTCAATGGCATATTCTCCGACTTCACTGGCTTTTACGATCTTCATCTATACTTCCTCGCTTTCCACTGTCTATCCCTGCTGCTGTGCTTACGCCTCAGCCTTTGCCTGCTGCTCGAGCTCGAGGATCCTGCGCAACTCTTCCGTGAGCTGGCTGATGCGGTCGAACTTGAGCTTGAAACTCACGCGGTTGACGATGAGCCGCGCCGTCGCGTCGAGGATGTAGGCAATCTCCTCGAGGTCGTTTTCCCGGAGCGTCGTGCCCGTCTCGACGATATCGACGATGCTCTCAGAGAGCCCGACGATCGGGCCGAGCTCGATCGAGCCGTTGAGCTTGATGTACTCCATCTGCATGCCGTGCTTGTTGAAGAACTGCTCGGCGATGTGCGGGAACTTCGTCGCGACGCGCGTGTGGTCGTAGTCGACGAGCTTCTCGCGCTTCTCGGCCTTCGGCACCGCCATCATGAGGTGGCAGCGGCCAAAGCCGAGGTCTAGAAGCTCGTAGACATCCTTGCCCGACTCCAGCAGCACATCCTTGCCGATGACGCCGATGTCGGCCGCGCCGTACTCGACGTACGTCGGCACATCTGCCGTCTTGGAGACGATGAAGCGGATCTTCTTCTCTTCATTCGAGATGACGAGTTTGCGCGACTTATCCGAAAGACCTTCCGCCGTATAGCCCGCCTTGGCTAAGAGGTCAGCCGAGAGCGAGAAGAGCTTGCCCTTCGGCAGGGCGATGGTCAGGTAATCCATGGTATTTTTCATATTCCCTCTCCTGAGATGATTCTACGATTTTCGTTCTTTATCTTGCTAAAGGATTCGATGAACCCTATGTTAACACCAAAATCCAGATTCGTCAAGAAATCTTTGCAAAATGTTTCTCAATCCACACAGTGCGCACAAACGCCTAATTCCTGGCGTCCGCTTCGCGCAGCAGCCGGAGCACCTGCCTGTCGCCCGCTGCATCCGCCATATCATCTGCCATATGATGGCGCTCGATGATGCGGGCCTCCTCGGCCATGCCGATCTCACGCAGCAGGGCCGCGCCGATGGCCGGATGATGACGGTAGACGTAGAGCGCGTGGCCAAGACGGCCCTCATGCTCCATGAGCCGCTCCGAGGCGTGCGGCAGATAGTGCATCATCAGGACAGCAAAGACCTTGCCGAGGATGTCGAGGTCCCCCCTGCGGCGGCCGACATCATGCAAAAGCGCACAGCGGATGAGAAAGGCGCGCTGCTCTTCTGGCAGGCCGTGCCGCTCAGCGAGCGCACGCGCCGTATAGGCGGCATTGCGCGCGTGGACCTGGTCGGCCGGATGCATCGCGTAGAAGAGCGGCAGTGCCTTCGCTGGCAAGTTCGCGCGCACAAAGGCGTGGTCAGCCTCCCCCATATGCTGCGTGACAGCGCGCACGAACTGGCGCACGCGCCCGTACATCTGCTGCAGCATGGTCAGGCGAGATAGACGAGGCTCTCGTAGCCCTTCGTCTGCTGCATCTCGCGGGCATCCGCCTCATCCTGGCACATGAGCGCGAGCTCGACGACCTTGCCGTCTGCGCGCAGCTCCTGTGCCTTCTGGATGGCGTCGTGCTCGCGGCCTGGCGCGTAGCCGAGGTAGACGTCTTTCGGCTGATCCGGCTTCTCGAGCCCCTGGCGCGTCAGCGCGAGCAGGATGCGCTCGATACCGATGGCAAAGCCCGTGGCCGGGCAGGCATTGCCGAAATCCGAAAGCAGGTGGTCGTAACGACCGCCGCCAGCGAGCGGGAAGCCGAGCTCCGGCGTGTAGGCCTCGAAGACCATGCCCGTGTAGTAGCTGAAATCGCGGATGATGCCGAGGTCAAAGCGCACGTACTGCTCGACGCCGTACGACTTCAGCAGGCGGTAGATCTCCGCGAGGTTGTCGAGTGCGCGGCGGCTCTGCTCGTTGAGTGCCAGCGTGTAGCTCTTCTTGAGCATCTCCTCGCCGCCGTTCAGAAGCGGCAGATAGCCGAGCGTCTTCTTGGCCTTCTCCGGAAGTCCGAGCGCCTCGATCGCGCGGTGGAAGGAGACGAGGTCGTGCTTCTCGAGCGCCGTCTGGAGCTTCTGCTTCGTCTCGTCGGCGAGCTGGTACTGGTTCATGATGCCCGAGACGAACTCGACCTGGCCGAGGCAGATCGTGAAGTCCGTGAGGCCGGCGCGTAGCAAGCCCTGGATGGCGAGCGCGATGACCTCGGCATCAGCAAAGGCCGTCGCGCTGCCCATGAGCTCGACGCCGGCCTGATGGAACTCACACTGGCGGCCAGCCTGCGTCTGCTCATAGCGGAAGGCACTGCTGACGTAAGAAAGCTTCAGCGGCTGCGGATAGTCGCGCAGGCGGCTGGCTGCGAGGCGCGCAATCGGTGTCGTCATCTCATGGCGCAGCGCGAGCGTGCGGTTGTCCTTGTCGAAGAGCTTGAAGAGATGCGGCTCTAGTGCGCGGCTCGTGCCGAGCGTCAAGTTGTCGAGGTACTCGATCGTCGGCGTGACGACCTCATCGTAGCCCCACTCGGCGAACAGCGAAGCGAGCTCCGTCTCGATGGCGCGCTTCTCCGCAGCCTCCACCGGCAGGAAGTCGCGCATGCCGTACGGGATCTCCAGTGTCAGTCTTTCTTTATCCATGGGTCTGTCTCCTTTTATCTTGATTACATTCTTTTCCTATTATAAGAACTCATTCAGTCGTCTGAAGAGTCCTCCCCCTCATCCGGGTCCAGGCGATCGAGGACAATGTTGTAGCCGTCTGCGCCGTAATTGAGGCAGCGCTTGACGCGGCTGATCGTCGCCGTGCTCGCGCCTGTGCGCGCGACGATGTCATCGTACGTATGACCAGCGCGCAGCATCCGCGCAACCTCGAGCCGCTGGCTCATCGCCTTGAGCTCGCTGATCGTGCAGAGGTCTTCAAAGAACTGGTAGCACTCATCCACCGTCTCCAGCGACAGCATCGCCTCACAGAGCTGGTCGTTGAGCTCATCCTTGAGTTTTGGGTTCACCATACCCATTCCCTCCTCATATCGAATCCGAAAAGCAAAACTTTTCGTCTTTAATCCTTTAGTTAGTGAAAATTTATTGTCATTATAACACAGCTATTGCAAAAAGAAAAGGGATTCGCCGAAAATTTGTCACAGAGTATCGCTTGCTGAGAATGCCTGCCCCTCCATGCGATACGCTGCATCAAAAAAAGACTGCCGCTGGGGCAGTCTTTTTTGTAGTACAGAACAGTGTATCAGCCGTTCATCGCGAACTTGACGACGGCTTTCATGCCTGGCTTGAGGCTGAAGTTGAGGCCAGACGGGATGGAGATGCGGATGATCATGACGTCTTCATCCGCATCATCTGCATCTGTGGCCTCGGCAGTTGTCTTGGGCTGATTGCCTGCGGCAGGTTGGCCATTGGCAGCGTCGCCGTCAGCGGCATCAGCTGTCCCAGCCTGCGCGCTCTGCGCATCCTGGCCGTTCTGGCCGGCACCAGCACCATTTGCGCCAGCTGTATCCGCCGCATTGGCGTTGCCGGCGCTGGCAGCTGCATCTGCGCTATCTGCCGAAGCCTGGTCATCTTTCTTGACCGGCTGCTGGATATCCTGGACGGAACCCTGGAGCTGGTGGCCTTCGATCTCGTAGGAGACGAACTGGCCGAGGCGGATCTTCGCGGCCTTGTCGGGGCTGACCTTGGCCTCGATCCAGATGTCGTCGGCATTGCCGACGCTCGCGACCGTCTCGCCTGCCTTGACCGTCGAACCCTCGTCAATGCCCTGCGCGTAGTAGACCGTGCCGGCTACCGGCGCGACGATGTCCGTCTCAGCGGCATCCTGCTTGGCATTGTCGAGCGCGGCCTGCGCCTGCTTGAGCTGGAGCTCTGCATTCTGCACGGCCTTCGGGTCAGGCGGCTGTGTCGTCGTCTGGTAGCGGACGGCCGGCGAAGAAGACGGCGCAGAAGCAGCAGGAGCCGAAGACGAAGCAGCTGCTACGGCTGCATGATAGGCCGAGACGGCGGCATCGCGCTGTACGGCGCTGATGGCACCCATCTCGAAGAGCTCGTTCATGCGATTCATGCGGGACTCAGCACTCGCGACGCTCTGCGAGGAACCGCTGCTGCGCGGTGCGCTCGCAGCCGGTGCCGGCGCAGGGCTCGGCACGGCGACCGTCACGGTCTGCCCCTTCTTGATCTCATCGAGGTTGCGCTGCGAGAGCGCGACGGTCTGCTCGAGGTTCGCAATCTGCTCGTCCGTCACCGTGCTCTTTACATGGGCGATGACATCGCCGGCTTCAACGTGCTCACCGTCTTCGACGACCTTCTCCGTGATCACCGCATTGCCGTGTACTTTCGCCGCGACGAGCGAGCTCGTGACCTGCGCGTCGTAGACGTTGAAGTACTTATGCTGATGCTGGTAGTAGTAGATGCCGCCAGCACAGAGCACGGCAATGAGAATCAGGCCGACGAGGCCGTATTTCATCAAATACTGTACTTTTTTTGTGATATCGACTTCCAAGATTCAGGACCCTCCATCATCTATCATCTGTTTATAAGGTGCCAAGATATCAAGGAACCTCCCTCATAAGGAGGGAGGTTCCTGCTGTAATCTCTTAAGCAAGCTGTGCTTCGATGACGGCCATTGCCTTCTCGAATGCCTGCGGCAGGGCTTCTGCCTTCTTGCCGCCAGCCTGTGCCATGTCCGGACGTCCGCCGCCGCCGCCACCGACGACTGCTGCGGCTTCCTTGATGATCTTGCCGGCATGGATGCCGCGCTTCACGGCATCCTTCGATGCCTTGACGACGAGGTTGACCTTGCCATCGTTGGCGCAGCCGAGCACGACGACGCCGCTCTCGATCTTGCTGAGCGTGAGGTCGGCGACTTCGCGCAGGGAGTCCATGTTCTCGACGTTGGCCTTGCCCGTGACGACGGAGATGCCGTTGACTTCCTTGACGCCAGCGATGAGCTGCTGAGCATCGGCCTTCTCCTGCATCGCCGCAACATCAGCGAGCTTGCCGGCCATCTCCTTGTTCTCGGCCTGCAGCTTCTCGACAGCTGCGGGGACATCGTCCTCGTTCGCCTTGAGCAGGGATGCTGCCTTCTGCAGGACAGCGAACTTCTCATTCGCGTAGTCGAGCGCAGCCTTGCCCGTGATGGCCTCGATGCGGCGCACGCCCGAGGCGATGCCCGTCTCGCCGACGATCTTGAACATGCCGATCTGGCCGACGTTCTTGACGTGCGAGCCAGCGCAGAGCTCCATCGAGAAGCCCGGCACGCGGACGACGCGCACGACATCGCCGTATTTCTCCGAGAAGAGCGCCATGGCGCCGGCCTTCTTGGCTTCTTCAAGGCTCATGTGCGAGATCTCGACGTCCTGGCCCTTGAGGATGACCTTGTTGACGAGCTCTTCGACATCCGCGAGCTGCTGCGGCGTAACCGGCTCGAAGTTCGTGAAGTCGAAGCGCAGGCGGTCCGGCGTGACGGAGGAACCGGCCTGGTTGACCTGGTCGCCGACGACCTGCTTGAGGGCTGCCTGCAAGAGATGCGTTGCCGTGTGGTTGCGCGCCGAAGCAAGCTTCTTCTCCTGGTCGACCTCGATCTTGACCGTCTCGCCGACCTTGAGCTGGCCTTCCTCTACGTACGAGACATGGTAGACCGTGCCGTCCGGCAGCTTCTTGGCGTTCGTGGCCTTGATGCGGCCGAATTCGCCGAGCAGCATGCCTTCGTCACCGACCTGTCCGCCGCCCTCTGCGTAGAACGGGGTCTTGTCGAGGATGATGCCGGCCTCTTCGCCGTCCGTGATCTCGTCGACGAGCTTGCCGTCCTTCCAGATGGCGACGACCTTGCCTTCTTTGGCCTCCGGGTCAACCGTGAGCTTCGATACGTCGATGCCCGAGAGGTCCGGCACAGCGACGCGCTGGTTCTCGGCGCGGGCATTTCTCGCGCGCTCGCGCTGCTCGTTCATGGCCTTGTCGAAGCCCTCTTTGTCGAGGTCGAGGCCGTTCTCGTGTAGGATCTCCTCGGTTAGCTCCCACGGGAAGCCGAACGTGTCGTAGAGGCGGAAGCCGACTTCACCCGGCAGCTCCTCCTTGCCGTCAGCTTTCAGTGCCTTGATCTCCTCGTCGAGCAGGTCCATGCCCTGGTTGAGCGTCGCGGCAAAGCGGTCTTCCTCGATGCTGATGACTTTCTTGATGTAGTCGTGCTTAGCGACGAGCTCGCCAAAGTCGCTGGCATCGCGATAGATTTCAACGACGGCGTCAACAGCGCCCTCGAGGAACTTGCCCTTGATGCCGAGCATGCGGCCGTGGCGGATGGCGCGGCGCAGGATGCGGCGCAGCACGTAGCCGCGGCCCTCGTTCGACGGCAGGATGCCGTCCATGATCATGACAGCCATGGAGCGCGCGTGGTCGGCGATGACCTTCAGCGAGATGTCAGTCTTCTCGTCCTTGCCGTACTCGACGCCTGCGACCTTGGCCGCGTACTCGATGATCGGGTAGAGAAGATCCGTCTCGAAGTTCGTCTTCTTGTTCTGCACGACGGACGTAAGGCGCTCGAGGCCGCAGCCCGTATCGATGTTCTTATGGGCGAGATTCTTGTAGGAGCCGTCCTCCTGGCGGTCGTACTGCGTGAAGACGAGGTTCCAGATCTCGAGGTAGCGGTCGCAGTCGCAGCCGACGGCGCAGGTCGGCGAGCCGCAGCCGCGCTCCTCACCGAGGTCGATGTAGATCTCGGAGTCCGGGCCGCACGGGCCAGGGCCGATTTCCCAGAAGTTGTCGTCCATCTTGACGATGTGGTCCTGCGGGAAGCCCGGCTGGGACTTCCAGATCTCGATGGCTTCCGTGTCATCCGGGTAGACCGTGACCCAGAGCTTGTCCTTCGGCAGCTCGATGACCTCCGTCAGGAATTCCCAGGCCCAGGGAATGGCCTCGCCCTTGAAATAATCACCGAACGAGAAATTGCCGAGCATCTCGAAGAACGTCTGATGGCGCGCCGTGCGGCCGACATTCTCGATGTCGCCCGTGCGGACGCAGCGCTGGCTCGTCGTCACGCGCGTGCGGGGCGGCTTCATCTTGCCCGTGAAGAAAGGCTTCAGCGGAGCCATGCCGGCGCCGATCAGCAACAAGGTCGGATCGTCCTGCGGGATCAGCGAGAAGCTCGGCAGACGCAGATGACCTTTCTTTTCCGAAAAGAACTGCAGATAAGCTTCACGCAGTTCGTTACCACTCATGTACTTCAAAAAAATCTACCCCCATAAGAGAAATCCTGATGATTATCTCTGGTATTACGCATGGAATTTACTGGAAATTACATAACCATTCTCAAGTATACCACAAGCATCCTGTGCTTTTCCAGTCTGTTGACCATTTTTCAGCCGATTTCGTGAAAGTTTTCGTCAGCTGTCACTGCACTCGGCCAGCACGGCAGCGGCCTGCTCAGAGTTCATGAGGATCTCGCGCGGCTTGCTGCCGATGTTCGGCCCGACGATGCTGAGATCCTCCATCTCGTCGATGAGGCGCGCAGCGCGCGTATAGCCGACGCGGAAGCGGCGCTGAAGAGACGAGGCCGATGCCTGGCCCGTCGACATGACGAGATTGACGGCATCCGGCAAGAGTTCGTCGTACTTCGAGGCGCGGCGCCCCTTGCCCTCATCCTTCTCCTCGTCCTCTTTCATGGCATTCTCGGTGAAGGTGATGATCTCCTCGTTGGCCTCCATCTCCTGCCCCTGGCTGCGGATGAAGTCCAAGAGATGCTCGACCTCCTCGTCGCTGATGAAGGCGCCCTGCACGCGCATGGGCTTCGCCGCGCCGACCGGATAGAAGAGCATGTCACCGCGCCCGAGGAGCTTCTCGGCGCCGCTGCGGTCGAGGATGGTGCGCGAGTCGATCTGGCTTGAGACGGCAAACGAGATACGCGACGGGATGTTGGCCTTGATGATGCCTGTGATGACGTCGACGGACGGGCGCTGCGTCGCGAGCACCATGTGGATGCCGGCGGCGCGGGCCTTCTGCGCCAGGCGGCAGATGGCGTCCTCGACGTCGTGCGGCGCGACCATCATGAGGTCGGCCAGCTCGTCGATGATGATGACGATGGCCGGCATCTTGTCCTCGGGGAACTTTGTGTTGTAGGTCTCCATGTTGCGGACGTTGTGCTCGGCAAACTTCGCGTAGCGCTTCTCCATCTCCTGCACCGACCAGTTGAGCACGGAGGCCGCCTTCTTGGCCTCCGTGACGACGGGGACCATGAGGTGCGGGATGCCGTTGTAGTTGGAGAGCTCGACCATCTTCGGGTCGACGAGGATGAACTTGACCTCCTCCGGCTTCGCCTTGAAGAGGATGCTCGTGATCAGCGTGTTGATGCAGACAGACTTACCGGAGCCCGTAGCACCGGCGACGAGCAGATGCGGCATCTTCGCGAGGTCCGCGAAGATGGCCTGGCCGCCGATGTCCATGCCGAGGCCGACCGTCAGCTTCGACTTCGCCTTGAGGAACTTCTCGTTCTCGAGGACTTCTCGCAGCTGCACACCCTCGAGCTCCTTGTTCGGCACCTCGATGCCGATGGCTGCCTTGCCGGGAATCGGCTCGATGCGCACCGATGTCGCGGCGAGGCTCAGCGCGAGGTCGTCGGCGAGGTTCGTGATCTTGCTGACCTTGACGCCCGGTGCCGGCTCGAGCTCATAGCGCGTGACGGCCGGGCCGTGGCAGGCGTTGATGATCTTTGCCTTGACGTGGAAGTCCTCGAGCGTCTTCTGCAGGATGTGTGCCTTGTCGGCGATTTCCATCTCGAGCGCGGCATTGTGCTTCTTCGCGTGCTTCGAGAGAATCTCCGTGACCTGCGGCAGCACGTAGGGGCGCGGCGGCGCAGCAGGTGCTGTTGCCGCCTCAGACGAGCTGGCAGCAGCACCCTGCGAACCACTGCCCTGCCTGCTCTCCATGCTCTTGGCCGAGCCGTCGAGCAATGCCGCGGCCGGCATGATCGGCGCGATCTCGTCGTACGAGGGCATGGCCGTCGGCTTCTTCTTCATCGGGCTCGGCGAAGGCGGCACGACGGGCTCTGTCTTGGGCACGATGAAAGGAGCTGCGGGCGCCGGGGCAAACTGCTCTGGCTCGCCAAGTGGCTCTGAAGGATCTTCTGGAGGTGCCGCAGGGCTCGTTCCCCTGCCTATCGGCCCCTCGACGAAGGGGCTTCCCGCGCGCAGGCTCGCCGGTGGTACGGCCATGCCGATTGGCTCGATGGAGTCCGGCAAGCCCATCGGGCGCTCCTCTGCGGACTCTGCTGCCTGTTCATGTGCTGTGCCGTACTCGATCGTGAAGTCCGGCATGGCACTTTCCACATTGCCTATATCGCCTTTCGCCTCCGCAGTCTCGGCCGCCATGCGAGGCTCTGCTGCAGCAGCCGTCTCTTCGGGCGCATCGGCAAAGCGCTTGTCCGCCGCCTGATTGTAGAAGCTGGCCTTGCTGACTCTGCTGACCTTCTCGCGCACGGCCTCGACGACGTGCTCTTCGACACGGCCGCTGACTTCGGCGACCTTGCCGCAGGTCGACTGGATGGCCGAGCCTGCGGCAGCTGCGCCCTGCTTCGCCTTTTCCTGCGTCTTGAGGAGGCCTGTCGCGAGCGACCAGGTCGTCGAGAGCAAGACGGAGCCGACTGTGCCGACACCGAGAATGATGATGGAGCCGTCGACGCCGAAGCACTTGCGCAGCGCGAGCAGCAGGCCACCACCCAAGAGCCCGCCGCCCGTCGGCAGGCTCTGCGGCAGGATCTCCTCGCCGACCGGTACCTTGAAGTGGTGCCAGATGGCGAGCGCGGAGATGAAGAGCGCGAGCAGGCCGAAGAAACGCGGTGAATAGCGCGGCGCGTGGTGTTTCGTCATGTAAGTCCAGGCGATCAAGAGTACCAGGACGGCGATGAGGATGGAGCCCACACCGAAGAAGTAGCGCAGGAACTTCGCGAAGTAGACGCCGACGAAGCCCACGTTGAGGCCGCAGATACCGCAGATTGAGATGAGGCCAGCTGCCAAGAGCGCCAACCCGAAGAGCTCAGAGCGTCTGCCGGTGTGCGCGCGCATCACGCGGTGGCCTGTCTTTGTCGCCTTGCGCACCGGCTTGCGGCGCGCCCGCGTGCGGCTCGTAGTCTTTTTCAAAAGTCTCCCCCCTGTATCGATTATCGATGACAAGATTACGAAAGCAAGGCTGTCGCGCGAAGCGGCAGCCCTGCTGTAGATTCACTGTAAGTTGCGGCTCTGAGTCTCTCACTTCGTCAGGCGCTCTGCGCACTTCTGCGCCTCGTAGAAGATGCGCTCCTTGTCGAGCGTCAGGAGTTCGCCGTCTTCCATGAGGACCCTGCCGTCGACGAGCACCGTCGAGGCGGAGTCGGCGTGTGCCGAGTAGACGAGCTGCGACGCGAGGTCGTTGCGCGGATACCAGGCAGCGCCTGCCATGTCGAAGAGCGTGATGTCGGCCTTGCAGCCAACTTCGAGCTTGCCGACACCCGTGAGGCCGACGGCCTTGGCGCCGTACTCCGTGCCCATCTTGAGCGCCGTGCGCGCCGGGACAGCCAGCGGGTCGAGCGTGCTGACCTTGTGGAGCATCGCCGCGAGGTTAATCTCCTCGAGCATGTCGAGGTTGTTGTTCGACGAGGCGCCGTCCGTGCCGAGTGCGACGCAGACACCCTCCTTGAGGAGGCGCGGCACCGGCGCGATGCCGCTCGCGAGCTTCATGTTGCTGCCCGGATTGTGGGCGACGCGGATGGCGTGCTTCTTGATGATGGCGATGTCCTCGTCATCGAGGTGGACGCAGTGCGCCGCGAGCGTGCCCTTGCCGTCGAACAGGCCCGTCTCCTCGACGTAGCGGAACGGGCGCTTGCCGTATTCCTTCACGATCTGCTCGACCTCAGCCTTCGTCTCCGCCATGTGGATGTGGATCTCCGCACCGAGCGACTGCGCCGTGCTTGCAACCTTTTTGAGGAAGTCCGGCGGGCAGGTATACGGTGCGTGCGGGCCGAACATGACCGTGATGCGGCCGTCCGCTGCGCCGTTGAAATCCTTGTAGAGCGAGACGTTCTCCTCGATCTTGGCATCGCCGTCCGGCGCGACGCCGATGATGCCGCGCGAGAGCACGGCGCGCAGGCCCGCATCGTTTGCGGCCTTGGCGACCTTCTCCATGTACGGCCCGTACATGTCGGCAAACGTCGTCGTGCCGCCCTCGATCATCTCGACGGCAGCGAGCATCGCGCCCCAGTAGATGTCTTCTTCCTGCATCTTCGCCTCAGCCGGCCAGATCATGTTGTTGAGCCAGTCCATGAGGTTCATGTCATCCGCATAGCTGCGGAAGAGCGTCATCGAGGCGTGCGTGTGTGCGTTGATGAAGCCCGGCACGGCGAACTTGCCCGTACCGTCGATGACCTTTGCCGCGCGGAAGCCGTCCGGCACCTCGCCGATGGCGGCGATCTTATCGCGGTCGATCATGATATTCGTCAAAGGCGTCGTGCCGTCCGGCAGCAGCGCGCGTACATTCTTGATGAGTGTCTTCATATATCCTCCTCAGGCCATGTTCAGATATGCCTTCTGCTCCGGCGTCAGCGCATCGATGGCGATGCCCGATGCCTTGAGCTTGATCTCGGCAATCTTCGTGTTGATCTCTTCCGGCATGAGATGGACGCCCTTTGCCATCTCCTTGCCGTGGTGCAGGAGATGCAGCGCCGAGAAGAACTGCACGCCGAACGAGAGGTCCATGATCTCTGCCGGATGGCCATCGCCAGCGGCGAGGTTGACGAGGCGGCCCTCTGCGAGCAGGTAGATCTTGCGGCCGTCTTTCAGCTTGAACTCCTCGATGTTCTTGCGGACCGGGCGACGCGAGACGGAGAGCGACTCGAGCTCCGGAATGTTGATCTCGACGTCGAAGTGGCCGGAGTTCGCGAGGATGGCGCCATTTTTCATGACCTCGAAGTGCTGCTTGCGGATGACATCCTTGTCGCCCGTCAGCGTCAGGAAGATATCGCCGATTTTGGCGGCCTCATCCATCGGCATGACGCGGAAGCCGTCGAACACCGCTTCGATGGCCTTTATCGGGTCGACTTCCGTGACGATGACATTGGCGCCGAGGCCGCGCGCACGCATGGCACCGCCCTTGCCGCACCATCCGTAGCCGGCGATGACGACATTCTTGCCCGCTATGACGACATTCGTCGTGCGCATGATGCCGTCCCAGGTCGACTGGCCCGTGCCGTAGCGGTTGTCGAAGAGGTACTTGCAGTACGCATCGTTGGCAGCGATCATCGGGAACTCGAGCTTGCCCTCATTGGCGAGTGCGCGCAGGCGATGGACGCCCGTCGTCGTCTCCTCCGAGCCGCCGACGATGCCCGAGAGCAGCTCGCGACGCTTCGTGTGCAGCATGTGCACGAGGTCGCCGCCGTCATCGATGACGAAGTCCGGCTTGATGTCGAGCGCCTTGTTGATGAAGGTGTCGTACTCCTCCGGCGTGCAATCATGCCAGGCAAAGACGTGCAGGCCGTCCTCGACGAGCGCTGCGGCCACATCGTCCTGCGTCGACAGCGGGTTGCTGCCCGTGATGGCGACCTCCGCACCGGCATGGTGGAAGATCTCCGCCATGTAGGCCGTCTTGGCCTCGAGGTGCAGCGTGATGACCATCTTCTTGCCCGCAAACGGCTTCGAGACGGAGAATTCTTTATCAACAGCTACCATGACCGGCATGAAGTTCTTGACCCAGTTGATCTTATCGTGGCCCGACGGAGCCAGCTTGATATCGCGAATCATTGATTCCATGAATATTGCCTCCCGTAACAAATCTATTCTATATTCTATCACAAGTAGATGATGAAAAAAAGACAGAGCTCAGCGGTCCAGGAGCTTCTCGATGGCGATGTAATCCGTGAGGTCGACCATCAGCGGCGTCACAGCGATGTAGCCCTGCTCGACGGCGTAGATGTCCGTCGGCTCGCTCTTGTCGGTATCGAAAATCTCGCCGGCAACCGTGTAGAAGATGCGCCCGTCCTCGCGCTCCTGCCTAAGGAAGGCGTTCTTATAGTCGCGCTTGCCCTGGCGGCCAAAGACGACCTGCGGGCGGCCGTCCTCGCCGAGCGCATAGGCGCGCGGGAAATTGACGTTCCAAAAGATTGGGCGCGGCTCATCGGCAGACGGCCGGGCCGCCATGACGCGCTCCAGCAGCAGCGCAAATTCCTCTGCCGCCTCACCGTACGAGATGGTGCTGTCCACATCGAGCGATACCGCAAACGAAGAGATGTCGTGCAGCATGCCCTCCATCGCCGCGCCGACCGTGCCCGAATAGAGGATATCCGTCGCGAGGTTCGCGCCGTGATTGATGCCCGAGACGACGACATCCGGCTTCTCCTCCGCCAGAGCCTCGAGGTAGAGCTTGACGCTGTCCGTCGGCGTGCCGTCGACAGCCCACGCCTCGATGCCGTACTTTTCGGCGAGTGCCTCGCCGCGGATGAGCTCGAGCGGACGGCCGACGTTCAGTGCATGGGCCATGCCGCTCTGCTGGCGCGCCGGCGCCGAGACGACGACCGTGTGCTCGCGCGCACAGAATGCCTTGACGAGGGACTCGAGCCCCTTGGCCTGGATGCCGTCATCATTGGAGATCAGGATTCGCATGATGTCATTCCTTTCTGTTCTGTTGCTCTGTTGCAATCTCTATTGGCAGATACAAAAAAGGCTCCTTCTGCAAGGAGCCGTTATCTC
>UMHV01031054.1_pt1 | contig 106995 bp, 99 predicted proteins | sample 1965621 | NCBI WGS metagenome assembly UMHV01 (sample SAMEA4836108, study PRJEB28245) | human gut metagenome | biome: gut microbiome; material: fecal sample | place: Denmark | collected 2008 | reverse complement strand
GAGGTATAGTAAAGATCGTTTTCCTACGGGGCCTTTCTTTTTTTGTGACACCTCATCCGTCACGGCTAAAAACTTTTGCGAAAAAAGAGGATTTGAGGAAGTTTTTTGGTATAGTATATTGTCAGATTTATTTTGCACCGCGGTTCGGCGGGGGAAAGGAGGGCTTTTCGTGCATTTCAGCGACCAGTTTCTGGACGAAGTGGTGGCGCGGAACGACATCGCGGACGTGGTATCCGGCTATGTGACGCTGACGCGCAAGGGCGGCAACCTGTTCGGCCTGTGCCCCTTCCACAACGAGAAAACGCCCTCGTTTTCCGTAGCGCCGGACAAGCAGATCTACCACTGCTTCGGCTGCAAAAAGGGCGGCGGCGTCATCAATTTCATCATGGAGATCGAGGGCCTGTCGTTCCCGGAGGCGGTGGAGTTCCTGGCCAAGCGGGCCAACATCCCGCTGCCGGCGGAGGACGAGGCCCGCAGCAACGCCGACCGGCTGCGGCGGCGGGTGCTGGAGCTGAACCGCGCGGCGGCGCGGTGGTACTACGACCAGCTGCAGCTTCCCCAGGGGGCGGCGGTGCAGGCGTATCTGGACAAGCGGCAGATACGGCGCGGCATCGCGGTGCGCTTCGGCATGGGCGCTTCGTTGGACCAGTGGGACGCGCTGCTCCGCGCCATGACAGACAAGGGCTTCACCAAGCAGGAGCTGCTGGCCTCCGGGCTGGTGGTCAACGGGAAAAACGGCGGGCTGTACGATAAGTTCCGCAACCGGCTGATGCTGCCGGTCATCGACGTGCGGGGCGACGTGGTGGGCTTCGGCAGCCGCGTGATCGACAAGTCGGAGCCGAAATACATGAACACCACCGAAACGGTGGCGTACAGCAAACGTCGGGTGCTCTACGGCCTGAACCTGGCCAAAAAGACCAAGCGGCCCAACATGATCCTGTGCGAGGGCAACCTGGACGTGGTGACGCTGCATCAGGCGGGGTTCGACAACGCGGTGGCCTGCATGGGCACGGCGCTGACCCAGGAGCAGATACGTCTGCTGAGCCGCTTCACCAAGGAGCTGGTGCTGTGCTACGACAACGATGGCGCGGGCCAGATGGCCACGGACCGGGCGCTGGAGCTGCTGCAGAACAGCGAGTTCACCGTGAAGGTCCTGCGTCTGCCGCAGCGATTTGTGGATGGACATTATGTAAAGCAAGACGCCGATGACTTTATCAAGTATCAGGGCAAGGACGCGTTTGAGCAGCTGCTTTCCGGCAGCGCAAACGGCATTGAATTCACGATGTCTGAGATCGCGGCCAAGTATGACCTGAAGGACGACAAGGGCCGCATCGCCTACGCGGGGGAGATTGCCGAAACATTATGTAAACTAAATGACCCCGTGGAACGGGAGGTATATACCACCCGGGCCGCCGAGGCGGCGTCCCTGCCGGTAGAGGCTATGCGGATGGAGGTCCAGCGGGCCGCCAAGCGGGTGCAGGCCAAGGCACGGAAGGCGCAGGAGCGTCAGGAGATGAACCCGATATCGGCCCTGCAGCCCGCGGACCGCAGCATCCGTTATCAGAATGTACGCAGCGCGCTGGCGGAGGAGGGCGTTATCCGTCTGCTGATGCAGGACGAGAGCCTGTTCCCGCCGGAAATGCCGGTGCGGCCGGAGGAATTTTCCTCACCGCTGCTGGGGCGCATCTACGGTGAGCTGTGGCAGCGGCGGGGGCACGCGAGCATGGCGGCGCTGGCCGCGGTGCTGACGCCGGAGGAGATGAACCACCTGACGGCGCTGCTGCAAAAACCGGAATCCGCAGCCAACGCGCCGCAGGCGCTGGCGGATTACATACGCATCATTCGGGAAGAACACACCAAGCGCACCGGCGGCACGGATCCGCTGGTGGCGGCGATGGAGACGTATAAAGATAAAAAAGGTTACGGAGGAAAGCGAACATGACCGAAGAAAAGTACACCGCGGAGCAGTTGGAGCAGATGGCGGACCAGCTTTTGCAGGAGGCCGCGCCGGCGCAGGAGAAGCCCGCCAAGGGCGGCCTGGACGAGAAGACCATCGCGTCCCTGCCGGCGGCCGCGCTGCTGAACGGCAACGAGAAGCTGCGCGACCTGTTTACCAAGGGTAAGAAGAAGGGCAAGCTGGATGCCGGTGAGTTGTCCGACGTGCTGGACGAGCTGGACCTGGAGAGCGAGCAGATGGACTCCATCTATGACTCTCTGGAGCAGTTGGGCATCGAGGTAGGCAGCGAGGATTTCCTGGCCGACCTGCCCGATGAGGATGGCGAGCCCGCTATGGATGAGATCGCCGAGATCGAGGAGGAGGAGCTGGTCGACCCCAACACGCTGGTGGACAGCTTCAACATTGACGATCCCGTGCGTATGTACCTGAAGGAGATCGGCAAGGTGCCCCTGCTGACCGCCGATCAGGAGGTGGAGCTGGCCACCGTTATGTCCGCCGGCCGCGAGGCCGAGGCGCGTGTGGCGCAGGCCGAGACGGACGGCGAGACCATCCCTGAGGCGGAGATGGCCGAGCTGAAAAAGCAGATCAAGGCCGGCGAGAAGGCCAAGCAGCAGCTGGCCGAGGCCAATCTGCGTCTGGTGGTGTCCATCGCCAAGCGCTATGTGGGCCGCGGTATGCTGTTCCTGGACCTGATCCAGGAGGGCAATCTGGGCCTGATCAAGGCCGTGGAGAAGTTCGACTACACCAAGGGCTATAAGTTCTCCACCTACGCTACCTGGTGGATCCGTCAGGCCATCACCCGCGCCATCGCCGATCAGGCGCGTACCATCCGCATCCCCGTCCACATGGTGGAGACCATCAACAAGGTCATCCGTGTGTCCCGCCAGCTGCTGCAGGAGTTGGGCCACGACCCCAGCCCCGAGGAGATCAGCGCCGAGATGAATATGCCCGTGGACAAGGTCCGCGAGATATTGAAGATCGCCCAGGAGCCCGTGTCGCTGGAGACGCCCATCGGCGAGGAGGAGGACAGCCATCTGGGCGACTTCATCCCCGACGAGGCCGCGTCCGAGCCCAGCGAGGCCGCCAGCTTCACACTGCTGAAGGAGCAGCTGGTGGACGTGCTGGGTACCCTGACGCCCCGGGAGGAGAAGGTGCTGAAGCTGCGCTTCGGTATCGAGGACGGCCGTACCCGCACGCTGGAAGAGGTAGGCAAGGAGTTCAACGTCACCCGTGAGCGTATCCGCCAGATCGAGGCCAAGGCCCTGCGTAAGCTGCGGCACCCCTCCCGCAGCAAGAAGCTCAAGGACTTCCTGAACTGAGGCGGACCATGAAGCGGGTAGTTCTGGCGCTGCTGGCGGTGCTGCTGCTGGCGCCGTCCCTGGTCTGGGGCGACGACAGCCGGCACTATGAATTCCGCCTTGCCGCCAACGGAGAGGCGACGTACCATGCCGCCGCCGGCGATACCGTAACGGTATCGCTTTCCCTGTGCCGGACCACCGGCACAGGGCCGATGTTCGCCATGCAGGACGAGATATGCTTCGATCCTGCCTTCTTCGCCTATCAGCCTGATGGCACCCTGCTCCGCGAGGGCGTCAAGACGACGCTGGTCACGCTGCGTGATGGCCGTCAGGCGGTCTACATGAATTGCGTAGACTTTGGCGGCGGCGCGGACTGGGCGGATGAGACGGTCGTCGGCTCCTTTCAGCTGAAGGTCCTGGCCGACGGCGGTGCGTCCGCCATAACCGGCAGCCATTACCTGGTGTCCACCGAGGACGGCATGGGCCGCTATGCCGCCGCTGCCCGGGACGTCACGGTGGTGGTGTCAGAGCAGTGCCGTGTGACCTTCCAAAGTAACGGCGGCAGCGGCGTAGCGCCGGCGGAGGTGCTCCGTGGAACGCCCCTGGCGCCGCCGCAGGCGCCCACCCGCTCGGGCTATCGCTTCACCGGCTGGTACAGTGACTACGACCTGACCCGCCCCTGGGATTTCAATGCGCCGGTCACGGCGGATATGACGCTGTATGCCGCCTGGCAGCCTCTGCCGGCCGCCGCGCCCTCCGCCGGTCCGTGGGCATGGCTCATTGTTGGTGATTCCATTTCGGCACTGACCGTTTTAGCCCTCCGCCGCCGCCGCAGTTAGATCGCAAAAAGGCAAAACAAAACCGCCCGTCCGGGCGGTTTTATTTTGCCCTGCGCGGGTCAGGGCCGTTCACCGACAGCGCGCCCCGGCGCGCTGCCTGCAAAACAGGCGAAAAATTCAGCGTTTCAGGGGGAAGCCGTTGCAATACGGTATTAAGATGCTATAATAAGGCTGGTATGATAGGAACGGAGGTCTCAGCCATGATCGAGAAGGAAGCCTTTATCGCGGCACTGCTGCCGATCTGCGACACCGTATGTGAATATGACAGGACCCGGGGAAAGCTGCGGGTCCGGAAAACCGACCTGGCCAGTGGGCTGGAGGATAAATGGTACACCGTAGAGGAGCTGCGTGACATCTTCCGGGACAACGGCGGTGTGTCGGCGGAAAAAAGCGTGTGGATGCGCTATCTCAGCAGCGATAACCTGCGGAGCTTTTTCTACGAAAAGGAGCGAAACGAGAGCTTTCGCCTGCGGTTCCGGCAGGGCGGCGTAGGCTGCCGGCAGTATGACATCCGCATCGACCGGATCAACGACAAAGTGCTGGTCATCTCCGGGCGGGATACACAGGAGCAGGAGATAGACGCGCTGACCGGCGCGCTGAGCCGCAACCATTACCAGCGGGAGATGAGCAATGAGGTATACCGCGGCGGTGTAGCGCTCATCGATATGGACGATCTGAAGCTGTATAACGATATAAATGGCCATCAGGTGGGCGACAACGCGCTGCGGGCGCTGGCGGATACCATCTATGAGGTGGTTGGCCGCAGCGGCTCGCTGGTGCGCTACGGCGGCGACGAGTTTTTGCTGCTGCTGCCGGGCGTGGAGCAGGCGGCCTTTGCCACCGTGCTGGGAGACATTCAGCGGCGGCTGCGGACAGTGAGCATACCGGGCTGCGAGGGCGGCCAGCATATCACCATCAGCGTGGGCTGCGTCATGGCGCAGCAGGAGACGATCGCCCAGGCGGTGCAGCGGGCGGACCGGCTGATGTACCGGGCCAAGCGGAGAAAGGACGCCGTGGTCACCGAGGATACTCCCGTGGAGGGGGAGGAGATCAAGCCGCATATTCTTGTGGTGGACGATGCGGCTATGAACCGCGCGATACTGCGGGAGATGCTGGCGGAGGATTTCAACGTGCTGGAGGCGGAGGACGGCCGGGAGTGTATGGCGCAGCTGGAGACCTACGGCGCGGATATCTCACTGGTGCTGCTGGACATGATCATGCCGGAGCTGGACGGCCTGCAGGTGCTGGAGGAGATGAATAAGCGGGGGTTTATCGAGGATATCCCGGTCATTATCATCACGGCGGACGGTTCAGAAGAAAAGGTGCGGCAGGCCTACGACATGGGCGTGGCGGACTACATAGAACGGCCCTTTGATATCCGTATCGTGCGGCAGCGGGTGATGAACACCGTGAAGCTGTACGCGCGGCAGCGGCGGCTGGCAGCGGTGATGATGCAGCAGCTGCGGCGGCAGGAGCATATGATGGGCATCGTGGCGGATATCCTGTCGCGGGTGATGGGCTACCGCAACGGCGAGGGCGCGGACCACGGGCGGCACGTGGAGCAGATCACGCAGCGGCTGCTGCAGAGAATGCTGGAACGCACGGATAAATACGGCCTGACCCTGCAGGACTGCCGGCGGGCCGCCGCCGCGGCTATGTTCCACGACATCGGAAAGATGGGCGTGCCGGATGCCCTGCTGCGAAAGCCTGGCCCCCTGACGCCGGAGGAGTTTGACGAGATCAAGAAGCATACCCTGATCGGCGAGGAACTGATGCGGGGCATGAAGGAGATGGAAAGCGAGCCGTTGGTGGAGGCTGCGGCGGAGATCTGCCGCTGGCATCACGAGCGGGTGGACGGCAGCGGCTATCCCGACGGGCTGAAGGGCAACGAGATACCGATGACCGTGCAGGCGGTGGGCCTGGCGGACGCCTATGACGCGCTGGTGAGCCAGCGGGTGTACAAGCCGGCGTATACCCATGCGGAGGCGTTGGCTATGATACGGGGCGGCGAGTGCGGCGCGTTCGATCCGCTGCTGGTAGACTGTCTGGAGGACATACAGGGCGCACTGTGCCGTGAGGTATACGGCATGAGAGGTAAGGAATGAGCAGGACAAAAAGATTGCTGGCGGTGCTGCTGGCGCTGTGCGGCGCGTTGCTGTGCGGCTGCGGACAGCGGGAGACGGAAACGGAAGAGCTTCCGGTGCTGGTCATTGGCAGCGACAACTATGAGCCGTATTTCTATCTGGATGAGGATGGCGCCTATGCGGGTATCGACGTGGAGATCGCAAAAGCAGCCTGTGAGCGATTGGGGTGGACGCCGGACTTCCGGCAGATATCCTGGCAGGAGAAGGACGCCCTACTGGAGCGAGGCGACGTGGACTGCCTCTGGGGCAGCTTCTCCATGAACGGCAGAGAGGACCGCTACCGCTGGGCAGGGCCGTATATGTACAGCCGTCAGGTGGTCATAGTGCAGGCGTCCAGCGATATTTACGGTCTTGGCGACCTGAACGGCAAGCGCATCGCCGTGCAGACCTCCTCCAAGCCGGAGGAGCTGTTTCTGAAGCATCAGGTGCCCGGCGTGGAGCAGGTGGACAGCGTGTACTGCTTCGCCGACACGGTGGACGTGTTCGCCGCGCTGGACAAAAGCTATGTGGACGCCTGCGCCGGACACGAGACGGCGTACCTCACCTTCATCGCCGGGCGCGCCGGGGAATACCGGGTGCTGGAGCCGGGGCTGCTGCGGGCAGGTCTGGGCGCGGCGTTCTATAAGGGCGACGGCAGCGGCAGAGCGGAGGCTCTGAACGAAATGCTGCACGAGCTGGTGGCGGACGGCACCGTGGCCGCCATTCTGGAGAGCTACGGCGTGGACGCACAGGCGGCTTTAGCGGGGTTGATCCATGGGCAATAAGTTTTCCAACAAATATATCTGGGTGCTCATGCTGGCGCTGGGTGTCTTTGTGATGGCGGTCACGGCTCTCATCGGCGGCAACAGCAGCATCCGCAACGCCCAGCAGACCGCCCAGCGGACGCTGCAATATCTGCAAAACCAGTGCATCAGCTACCGCGACATCGTCGCCGCCGACCGGCTAAAGAGCCTCGTGCGGCTGACGGAGCAGGCGCAGGAGGTGGCGGAGCGCGAGGGTATGGTGGGGCAGAACCGATCCAACGAGGAGCTGGCGCGGTACGCCCAGCGTCAGCGCGTAACCTGCGTGCTGGTGCTGGACAAGGATCTGGAGATCGAGTTCAGCTCCGGTGCGGACATGGACTGGAGCGATTACTACACCAATGAGGCGATCCGCTCCATCATGGACTACCCGGAGAAGATCTTCGCCCGCCGTCTGACCCGTGACGGCGCGGTATACGACATAGCAGCCGTGGCGCGCGTCGAAAATCCCGGCGTCGTCTTCTGCGTCCGCCTCCAGTCGAACACGATCATCGCCTCCTACCGTGCGTCCATCGAGAGCCTGCTGGCGGGCTACGAGACGCTGCTCAATGACAGGGTCTACACCTACATCACCGACGGCGAGCGCGTGGTGGGCAGCAGCGCGGCGGAGCAGTGGAACCTGCCGGTGGACGAGGTGCCCCTCATCCGTGCGCTGGAGTCCTCCCCCTCCCCGGGCAGCAAGCTGACCCAGCTCCGCACGGACGGCACGTTCTTCGGTGCACGGGAGCGATACCAGCAGTACAGCCTGTATGTGTTCCTCCCCAATGAATACGTGTTCATCCTGGGCAAGAACATGGTGATCTCCGCCTTCGGCGTCTACGCGCTGGCGGCGGTCTTGGCGACGCTGCTGGTGCTCCGCACCACGCAGGAGCGCAAGCGTCGCGAGATGGACTACCAGCACCGTCTGGAGGAGGAGGTGCGCCGCGCCAGCACGGCGGACCAGGCCAAGACGCACTTCCTTCGCAGCATGAGCCACGACATACGCACACCCATCAACATCATCATGGGTATGCTGGAGATCATCGGGCGGAACCCGGAGGATGTGACGCTGGTGCAGTCCTGCCGGGAGAAGGCGCAGACCGCGGCGCGGTATCTGCTGGCATTGGTAAACGACGTACTGACACTGAATCGCCCGAAGCAGGAGGCGCTGGGAAAGACACCCTATTGTTTGACAAGCGAGCTGCACGAGATGCTGGGTATTTCGCACGCCCAGGCGGAGAGCGCAGGCGTTACGCTGATGGTGATGGACCTGACGCTGGAGCATGAACGATTCACAGGCGACCCGCTGTATCTGCGGCAGATCTGCCAGAACATCATCGGCAACGCCATCAAATACAATCACCCCGGCGGATGGGTGCGCTGCAGCTTCCGCGAGTCCCGTTATGCGGACGGCGTGTGCCGGCTGGAATTTATATGCGAGGATAACGGCGCAGGTATGAGCGAGACGTTCCAGCGCCATATGTTCGAGGCGTTTGCCCAGGAAAACAGCGATAGGGGCAGCCTTTCCGGCGGCGTGGGCCTGGGCCTGGCCGTGGTGAAAAAGCTGGTGGACGAAAGAGGCGGTACCATTCAGGTGGACAGTGCACGCGGACAGGGAACGCGCTTCCGCGTGGTGCTGCCCATGATGCCCAGTGAGGCCGAAGAACCGGAAACCGCGCTTCCCGACGCGGCGGCTTCCATCGCCGGACGGCGCTTGCTGGTGGCGGAGGACAACGAGCTGAACCGGGAGATCGCGGTCTACCTGCTGCAGGAGGCCGGCGCCATGGTGGACCAGGCCGCCGACGGCAAGGAGGCGGTGGAGATGTTTGCCGCGTCGGCGCCCGGTACCTACGACGCGGTGCTGATGGACGTGATGATGCCGGAGCTGGACGGCCTTTCCGCCACCCGCGCCATCCGCGGGATGGACAGGCCGGACGCGCAGCTGCCGATCATCGCCATGACCGCCAACCTGTTTGACGAGGACGTAGCGGCCTGCCTGGCAGCGGGCATGGACGCGCATATCCCCAAGCCGTTGGAGGCTGGGCAGATGATAAGAACGATCGCCGAGTGGCTGGAGAGGAAGAAACAATGAATTTAGAGAAGCTTTATCAAGAGATGGGCGGCGACATGGCGGACGCCGTGCGCCGGTTGGGCAGTATAGCTGCGGTGGAGCGTTTCCTGCGGATGTTCGCCGGAGACGATACCTTCGCCATGCTGCAGGCGGCCATGAGCGCCGGAGACGGCCAACGGGCCTTCCGCGCGGCGCACACGCTGAAGGGCCTGGCGGCCAACCTGGGGCTGGTGCAGCTGGGGCAGGCAGCCTCCGCCCTGACGGAGGCCCTGCGCGGCAGCGATATGCAGCGCGCGTCGGCGCTGTATCCGGAGACGGCCGCGGCATACCGTGAGGCGTGCGCGGCGATCGGAGATTTAGAGACGGACGCGTAGAAAACACGGATTTTTGCGAAAAAGACTTGACGAAACGGAACGAAAGTGATACACTGCGAATACAATAATGTTCTGTTGGCAAATCGGCTGAAAGGCCGAGACGCAAAGCTACGGTGTCTAAACGGCATTTGACCGCATGATCGACCGGCTGCAAGTGGGATGCGCTTCAAAGGTGCATACATTGCAGCCGGTTTTTTATTTGCCCTGCCCGGCAGGGCCCATATTGCAGTACGGGTCGCGGAGGTCTAACCCCTACCTCGGCGGCATCGAAACCCCCATCTGTCACATGGCAGATGGGGGTTTCGGCGTTGCGGAAGCGGTGCTCACGGCAAAAAAACACCCCCGGCAGTGCCGGGGGTGTTCGCTTATGCCTTGCGGCCGTAGAGAGCGGTCATGCGGTCGATCCTGACAGAGAGTGCATCGCTCAGCTCGCCGGGCAGCAGCCGCCAGGTCCAGTTGCCGCCCTGGGTGCCGGGGATGTTCATGCGGTTTCCCTCGCCCAGGCCCAGATAGTCCTGCATCTGCGCCACGAACAGCTCCGCCACGCTGGACATACCGCCGCGGATAATACCCCAGTGGAAGCCCTCCTGCTCTGTCAGCGCCAGGTATTCCACCGCGTGGGCCACATCCTCCGGCGCGGCCTCCTGCCGCCACAGTGCCAGGGGGCTGTTGTCGTGGGTGCCGGTATAGCAGATGCAGTGCGGCGTATAGGCGTGGGGCAGATACCCGCTGGAATCCCGGGAGTCAAAGGCGAATTCCAGCACCTTCATACCGGGCCAGCCGGACTCGCGGAGCAGCTGCGCCACCTCCGGGGTGGGGTAGCCCAGATCCTCGGCGATGAACTCCAGCTGTGGGAACCAGCCGTTGAGCCGTTCGATCAGGTCCATGCCGGGACCGGCGATCCAGCGGCCGTTTTTGGCGGTGGGCTGACCGTAGGGCACGGCCCAGTAGTTGGCAAAGCCGCGGAAGTGGTCGATGCGGATCACATCATACAGCTTGCCGGCGCCGTCGATCCGGCGGATCCACCAGCCGAAGCCGTCGTCACGCATGGCGTCCCAGTCGTAGAGGGGGTTGCCCCACAGCTGGCCGTCGGCGGTAAAGTAATCCGGCGGGACGCCGGCCACAGCCTTGGGCACCAGATCGTCGTCCAGCTGGAAGAACTGCGGCTCAGCCCAGACGTCGGCGGAGTCCATGGCCACGTAGATGGGCAGATCGCCGATGATGCGGATGCCCTGCTGGTGGACGTAGTCGCGCAGAGCGGTCCACTGCCTGAAAAACAGAAATTGCAGATAGGTGAAGAACTGCACATCCTCCCGCAGAAGTGTGCGGTACTTGTCCAGCACGGCCTCGTTCTTACGAAGGCGAAGGTCGTCGTCGGGCCACTCCGTCCATGCCTTCATGCCGAAGTGCCGCTTGCAGGCCATGTACAGGGCGTAGTCCGGCAGCCACCGCGCATTGTCCTGCGCAAAGGCCGCTACGGCCTCCGCGTCCCGCTCCCAGCCCCGTTTGTAGGCCTTGTGCAGCAGGGTAAAGCGGCTCTCGTAGATCTTTCCGTAGTCCACATGGCGCGGGTCGCTGCCCCAGTCGGGGGCGGCGCACTCGGCGGCCGTCAGCAGTCCGTCAGCCGCCAGCATATCCGGGTCGATGTAGTAGGGGTTGCCGGCGTAGGCGGAAAAGCTCTGGTAGGGGGAGTCGCCATAGCTGGTGGGGCCCAGGGGGAGCATTTGCCAGTAGGACTGGCCGGCGTCTTTCAGGAAATCGGCGAAATCATAGGCCGCCTTGCCCAGGGTACCGATGCCATAGGGGGAGGGCAGGGAGGATACCGCCATTAAAATACCGCTGCTTCGTTTCATAACTCAACTTCTCTCTTGGATAGGATTTGACTTTCAGCCGGACGGTCCCGGCCAAAATATACGGGGGCGGGCGATCAGCCCGCCCCCGGCGTGTTGTAAGTTTAGCCTTTGACGGCGCCTGCCGCCACGCCCTTGATGATGTGCTTCTGGCAGCAGAGATAGAAGATGATGACCGGGACGATGCTCAGCAGGATCAGCGCCATGGTGGCGCCCATATCCACCTGTCCGTAGCTGCCCTTCAGATACTGGATGACGATGGGGATGGTGCGGTATTTGTTCAGATCCAGCACCAGGTACGGCAGCAGAAAGTCGTTCCACACCCACATGATCTCCAGCACGCCCACGGAGATAAACGTGGGCTTCAGCATGGGCAGCACCACCAGGAAGAAGGTACGCACAGGCCCACAGCCGTCAATGGCGGCAGCCTCCTCGATCTCCAGCGGAATCGTCTTGACAAACCCGGAGAACATGAACACCGCCAGTCCCGCGCCGAAGCCCAGGTACACGATAGGTATTGTCCACGGTGTGTTCAATCCGATCTTGGCAAAAGCCATAGAGGTGAGGCTAAAGTAGGGAAGCTTGACCTGCTCGGCGGTACGGGACAGGGTAAACATCACCATCTGGAACGGCACTACCATGGAGAACACGCACAGGTAGTACACGATCTTGCTGAACAGACTGCCCACACGGGCCACATACCACGCGGCCATAGAGGTGCAGATCAGGATCAGCGCCGAGGAGACCAGGGTGATGAACAGACTGTAGAACACCGCCTTGATAAACGGATAGTTGCCGAAGGTCATGCCCTTGATATAGTTCTGCCAGCCCACGAAGGTGTCCTCATTGGGCAGGGCGAACGTATCGGTATTGACAGCGGCATTGGTCTTGAAGGAGTTGATCAGAACGATGACGATGGGCAGCACATACACGATGCAGATCACCGTGAACGCTATGGTCAACACCATTTTGCTGCGGTCATGCTTTTTGGCAAGGCTCGTCTGCATTACTGCTGCACCTCCTTTTTACGGGTAGCCCGGAGTTGAATCAGTCCGATAGCCGCCACCAGTATGAAGAACAGCACGGCCTTGGCCTGGGCCACGCCGCGGTTGTTGCCGCTGCCGGAGTAGAAGGAGTTGTAGATGTTCAGGGCCAGCATTTCCGTGGTCTTGACAACGCTGCCGTCCGCCTGCTGCAGGAAGGGGCGGCCGCCGGTCAGGGCCAGGTTCTGGTCAAACAGCTTGAAGCCGTTGGTCAGCGTCAGAAAAATGCAGATGGTGAAGGAGCTCATCATGTTGGGGATAGTGACCTTCCACAGGGTCTGCCAGTTGGTGGCGCCGTCGATGCGGGCCGCCTCCAGCATATCCTCCGGCACGGACTGCAATCCGGCGATGTAGATGATCATCATATAGCCCACCTGCTGCCAGCACAGCAGGATGATCAACCCCCAGAAACCGAAGTGGCTGTTCAGTACCACGGACTGGCCGTAAGCGACCAGAAAGCCGTCGAAGATCATGGACCAGATGTAGCCCAGCACGATGCCGCCGATCAGGTTCGGCATGAAGAACACCGTCCGGAACAGATTGGAGCCCTTGATGCCCCGCGTCAGCGCATAGGCCACCGCGAAGGCCAGCGCGTTGATGAACAGCACCGACACAAAGGCAAACAGCGCCGTGAACAAGAAGGCATGGCGGAAGCTGCTGTCGGCAAAGGCCTTCAGATAGTTGTCAAAGCCTACCCATGTCCACTTGCTGGTCAGCTTGAATTTGCAGAAGGACAGGAACGCGCCCTTCAGGAACGGGTAGATGAACCCGATGCAGAAGGCGGCAAAGGTGGGCAGCAGAAACAGCCACACCATGCGCTGAATTGGCCGTCGGACCAGTCGGCTGTTCAGCGCAGCCGCGTCCCGTTTCGCTTGAAATCGTTTCATTAGACCACTCCTGTTCTCCGTAGTTTTGTCACAGCGAAAGCTCTCCTCCGAAGTGCGTTCGAAGGACAGCGCACGCCGTCACAGAGTAAGAAAGAGGGGGCGGGCGAAAAGCCCGCCCCCTGTGCGTATGTGGTTGAAACCGTAGCTTAGCCGTTGGCGAGATCGTTGTTGTACTGGGTAGCCCAGCCTTCCACGAAGGCGGTCTTCACATCGTCCCAGCTGCCGCCGTCGGCGGTATACTTGCCCAGAGCGTCGACCACAGCGGCACGCCAGTCATTGACAGCGGGGGTGTAGTTGAAGGCCCAGGTGACAGGATAGCAGCCATTGGCAACATACTCGTTGGCCAGAGCGCTGAACGGATTGGAGGGAGCCTTGGAGGCCTGGAACGGGCAGGCGCCGAACTGCTCAGCCATCATGGCAGTGCCTTCCTCGGAGGTAACGACCCAGTTCAGGAAGTCCAGAGTGGCCTTGATGTCCTCCTCGGAGGCGTTCTTGTTGACGGACCAGTAGTTCTCGGTACCGGTGCACAGGCCGGCCTTCTCCTCGCCCTCAATACCGCAGTAGATGGGGATCATGGTCAGGTCGTCAGCGTTCATGCCGAACTTCTCGCCAGTCAGGTTGCTGTACTCCCAAGTGCCGTTCTGATAGAACACAGCCTTGCCCTCGCCGAACTCGGCCTCAGCCTGGTCGCCGGTGGCGGACAGCAGGGCAGCGCCGGTGGTGGCGGAGTCAGTGATGTACAGATCCCAGATAGCCTTGTAGTTGTCCAGATAAGTGCCCTTGATGGTGGCGGGCTTGCTGGTCACGCCTTCATCGCGGAACTCATAGAACAGAGGCATATTGGCCAGATGGCCGGAGAAACGCCAAGAGGAGGTGCCGTCCAGACCGGCGGAGGTGAAGGCGTCGAAGCCCAGCTCGGCAGCGCGGCTGTGGATGTCGTCAGCGATCTTCTTCAGGGACTCGAAGTTGGTGATGTCGGTGACCTCATAGCCGGCTTCCTTCAGCAGCGCCTTGTTCACGATGATACCGTAGGTCTCCAGGCAGTAGCCGATGGAGATGACCTCACCGTCGGCGTTCTTCAGGGCATAATCCTTGGAGGTCAGCTGGTTGTACACGTCGCTGCTGCTCAGGTCGTAGCAGAACTCACCCCAGGTAGCCACGCCGCCCTCGTTGCACTGGAACAGGGTGGGCGCGTCTTCCTTGTCCATCTCGGACACCAGGGTGGACTCATACTCGCCGGAGGCGGCGGTGAGGATCTTGACGGGCACGCCGGTCTTCTCGGTGTAGGTGGCGGCCAGAGCCTTCCACGCGTTGTCGGACTCAGGCTTAAAGTTCAGATAGTACACGCTGCCGGTGGCAGTGTCGCCGCCCTCGGTCTTGGTGTCGTCCTTCTTCTCACCGCAGGCCACCAGAGACAGGGCCATCACGAGAGCAAGAAGCATTGCAAGAAACTTCTTCATGGTAATTACTCCTTTTTTGTTTTTATTTTCACATCACAAGGATGTAAAAAACAGATCATTAGGGTACAAAAAACAAATTATTGGGATGCAGGAAACGGATCCTTAGGATACACAAAATAGATCACAAAGATATACAAAAGTATCACCTGGGCGCGGCCACGCTACGGCCCTGGCGCAGGGTGGTGGGAAGCAGCTCACAGGCGTGGGAGCCCTTGTGCCGCACCATGTCCAGCAAAATCTCGGCGCTGCGGCGGCCCATTTCCTCCATAGGCTGGCACAGGGTAGTAAGCGGCGGCTCAATATAGGCAGACAATTCTAACCCATCTATCGCTATAACGGAACAGTCCTCGGGGATACGCCTGCCGGCGTCCATCAAAGCCCGCATGGCACCAATGGCCATAGAGTCCGCGATGGCGAAAAGTGCTGTAAAATCAACGTTTTCGGCCATTTTTTCCTGCACGGCTCTGTAGGCGTCCTTCGCGCCGAATCCGCCGGTGGAGATCACCAGTTCCGGGTCCACAGGGATGCCGTGACTCTCCAGCGCCTGCACATAGCCCTCATAGCGTAGCTGGCTGATGGACTGATCGTTGGGACGGGAGATCAGCGCGGCGATGCGCCGGTGCCCATGGCGGTACAACTCCTCCACCGCCTGCTGTGCGGTGTCACCGTCGGCGATGGACACAGAGGAATACTCGCCCTCGATCAGCGTACCATAGCGGTTGGAGTAGGAACAGCAAACAAAGGGAACGTTCAGCATCGCCAAATCAGCGGGGGTGTAATCAAACCGACCGCCCAGGAACACGATGCCCTGCAGGCGCTTTTCGCGCTCCATGACCGCACCGCATTTGACCTCGTCGTCGCAAGTACCGATCTGCTGCATGACCATTGTAAAACCGGCATCGGTGATGGTGCGTTCAATGGCGCGGATAATGTCGGTGTAGAACGGATTGGACACACCGCGGACTACCAGACCCACAGCGTCGGACTTGGTGCGAACCAGATCGCGGGCACTGTTGTTGGGAATGTAGTTGCTATTCTTGATAGCGGAAAGCACCTTACGCCGGACATCCTCACTGACATCCGGCCGGTCATTCAGCACACGGGAGACGGTACTGACGCTGACGCTGCACTGTTTGGCTATATCCTTGATCGTCATACCGGGGTGTGCCTCCTACTATACCAGATCGAAAGGAACGAAAATCGTCAGAGGAAAGCGAAAACATTACCGGTAACGTTTCCGTTCAGCATAGTTATCCTATCAGTGTTTGCCGCAATTGTCAATTGCTTCGCTGCATTTTTGCCGAAACGCACAGAAAAGACGGTGCTTTCTTGTGAAAATCACAAGAAAACCGCCGCCCGATTGAACGGGCGGCGGCGAAGTATCGAATGTACGGCGCAAAATGGCGGAATTACCGGCGAAGGAGGGCGCGGCGCGCCCTCCAGTCGGGCAGATAGGCTTCCACCTCGCGGTAGAAGGCGGGGGAGTGGTCGTGATGGCGAATGTGTGCCAGCTCATGGACCACCACGTATTCAATGGCGGCTTCGGGATAGGCCATCAGGTAGAGGGAGAAGCTGAGACGGTTTTTGCCGGAGCAGCTGCCGAAGCGGGTGCGGGCGGCGGTGATGGTGATACCGGCGGGCTGCACGCCCATGCGCTGGGCCCAGTGGGCCACCAGGGGCGGCAGTGTCTCTCTTGCCTGCTGCCGCCATGCATCCGTCTGTGCCGCAGACGGCTCCGGGTGGGTGGATAGATAGGCCTGCCGTGCTGCCAGATGTTTTTCCAGCCAGCCGCGGTGACTGTCCACGAAGCGGGTGATATCCGCATCGGAGGCCCGCAGGGGGGCGCGGACCAGGGCGGTGCCCTGCCGGGTGACCTCCAGCGCCAGGGTGCGCCGGCGGGAGCGTATCACAGCATAGTCGATCATTGGCCGTCCTCCGGGATGAAACGCGGGCCGCGGTAACCGTCGCGGTCCACGATCTCGGACCACATGGCGGCGGGGCGCACCCACAGACCGCCATTATCATACAGGGCACGGTAGACCACCAGTTCCTCCAGTGTTTCAGAGTGGCGGGCGGTGCCGATGACCTCATATTCATTACCCTTAAAGTGGCGGTAGCGGCCTGGTTTTATCGTTGTCATACTATATACTCTCCTGACAGGTAACAGTTGTGTTGACGATACGAATAGTATATACTATTGGCAGTGATTTGTAAATCGGAGGTGCAAAGATGAAAAACACCACGCTGTGCTATATCGAAAACGAACGGGGCGAATACCTGATGCTGCATCGGGTGAAGAAGCAGAACGACCTGAACCACGACAAGTGGATCGGCGTGGGCGGCAAGTGCGAGGAGGGCGAGAGCCCGGAGGAGTGCGTTTGCCGCGAGACGCTGGAGGAGACGGGGTTGATGCTGACCGACTATCGGTACCGGGGCGTCATCACCTTTGTGTCGGATATCTGGGAGGGGGAATATATGCACCTGTTTACCGCCACCGGCTGGACAGGGACGCTGCGGGAGTGCAGCGAGGGCGTGCTGGAATGGCTGCACAAGGATGCGCTGGCGGCGCTGCCCCAATGGGAGGGGGACAAGCTGTTTCTGGCGCTGATCCACGAGCCGGAGACACCGTTTTTCTCCATGAAGCTGCAATACGCGGGCGATACGCTGGTGTATGCCGCTCTGAACGGAAAGGAACTGGCGATATGATCCTGGTGAGTGCGTGTCTGCTGGGCTGCGCCTGCCGGTATGACGGGCAGAGCAAGCCCCATCCGCTGGCGCAGGAGCTGGCGAAGCGCGGCTTGGCGGTGCCGGTGTGCCCGGAGCAGCTGGGCGGGCTGCCTACGCCCCGAAACCCCTCCGAGCGGCGGGACGATCGGGTGGTGATGAACGATGGCCGAGACGTGACGGCGGAATACCACCGGGGCGCGGAGGAGACGCTGCGTCTGGGGCGCCTGTACGGCTGCACCGCCGCCGTGCTGAAGGAGAAAAGCCCCTCCTGCGGCTGCGGGCGCATCTATGACGGAACGTTCACCGGAACGCTGACGGATGGCGACGGCGTCACGGCGGCGCTGCTGAAGGAAAACGGCATCAAGGTCTATGGCGAGAGCGAATTGGAGAAGCTGTTGTGAGCCGTCTCTCCCATTTTATTTTCCGCCAAAGGCGCACAAGTTTTGGATTTACATTCGGCGGAAAAGCAGGTATAATATGACCAGCAGCGTTGATATGTGCGGCGACGGGAGCTCCCGTCATTCCGTGGGTACCCACGGAATGATGCCGCCTGTATGCTATGGGAGAATAAAAGGAGGAGTGTACAATGAAGAAGTGCGTAGTGGGTATATTTTTTGCGTTGGTGCTGTGTTTGGCGATGCTGCCCATGGCGGCGTTTGCGGAGGATACCGTCGGAGCTGCGCAGAGCAGCCGCACGGTTATTACTACGGTTGATGAACTGATGCAATTTGCGGCGGACGTAAACGCGGGTGCATACGACGGCAAGACCGATGCTGTAGTAAGCCTGGAATCCGATTTAGATTTGAGCGGTAAAACATGGACGTCGATTGGATGCGCCGACAACGACGCTAACGTTCCGCATTTTTTCAGCGGAAAATTTTACGGCAACGGACATACGATTTCTAATTTAGATTTTTCCGAAAACTATGGAAAGACAGCGTATCCGTCTTTCGGATTTTTCAGTGAGGTTTACGGCGCTGAAATTTCCGGTTTGACAATTCAAGGCAAACTGGATGTGTCCAATTCAGGGTATGTCTATTTTGGAACGGTAGCGGGCGTTGCAGCAGACAGCAAAATTTCTGGCTGCGTTTCAGATGTGTCGTTCACGGATACAGATAAATATATCAACGGTACTGTGGCACTGTGTGGCTACGCAATCGATAGCACAATTGAATACTGCCAAAACAAGGGTAATTTTTCAATAACGAAGGATGTCAGCTCTTTGCAGATGGGCGGTATCGTAGGTCTTGCTCAAAACAGTACCGTACAGTATTGTGCTAATACAGGCGATATGACCTCTTGGACACCCTGTACCGGCGGAATTGTTGGGCAGTTGTATCAAGCCTCAAAAATTATCAATTGTTATTCCACCGGGAAAATGGTTCCTCTTGGCATTGGCAATACGGATTTCGGCGGCATTGCGGGTACAGTTGGCGCAGGAACAAAAATCAGCCATTGTTATTTCGCTGGTGAAGTGGATTTGTCTCAATATACTGCCACTACACCTTATAAGCGTTTAGGCGGTATTGCAGGCGGTGTTTCTGGTGTTTCTGGTGTTTCTTCTGATACCCCTGCTTTTGAAAACAATTATTTCATTGAAACAGAAAATGTCCCGGCTTGCTTTAAGTACCAGGATGCTGGAACAGAAAAGACCCTTGAATACATGAAAACGGAAGCTTTCTTTAATGAAATCACTACTGCCGGCGGCAAGTATCGATTTAACTCAAATGGCACACCGCTTCTGCCGGAGCACAAGTATCCGACAGTAGAGGAAACGCCGCGTTACTACTACAACTCTACGACTACCGTGAAGGACGAGGGCAAGACCGGCTCCCCCAAGACCATAGATGCGGGCGTGGGAATGTACGCCGTGAGTGCGGTGCTGTCTCTGACCGGGATGGTCTACGTGAATAAGAAGAAATCTTGAGAGCGCAAAAAAAGAAATCCCGAAAGGGATTTCTTTTTTTGTGGGGGGACGGATTCCCACGCCAGTGACTTCGGTCACTGGTTCGGAATGACAGATAAAAAGAAACCGGCTTCGCCGGTCTCTTTTTATACCTTTGGTGTTACCACTCCAGGTTCTTTTCCGTCTCCTTGCTGAACACATGGGCCACATTGCCGCCGAAGATCATGTTGACCTCACTGCCCATGGGGAAGTGGGCGGCGTTGCCGTTGGTGGGGACGATGACCACCACGTCATGGTCGTGGGTGGAGATATGCAGATGCACAGAGGAGCCCATCAGCTCACTGACATCCACGGTACCCTTGACGCCGTCGGCGCAGAGCATGATGTGATCGGGGCGAACGCCCAGCGTCACGTCCTGTTCCGGTACATTTTTAGCGCTGAGCCGGGCCTGCTTATCCTCGGCCAGTTCCACGTTGATGCCGTCGATAGCCACGGCGTATTTGCCGTCGCTGTTCTTCACCAGCTTCGCGTCAAAGAAGTTCATCTGGGGCGTGCCGATAAAGCCGGCCACGAACAGATTGGCCGGGTGGTCAAAGACCTCCTGGGGCGTGCCGATCTGCTGGATGAAGCCATCCTTCATGATGACGATGCGGTCGCCCAGGGTCATGGCCTCGGTCTGGTCATGGGTGACGTAGATAAACGTGGTGTTGATCCGCTGGCGCAGCTTGATGATCTCGGCGCGCATCTGGTTGCGGAGCTTGGCGTCCAGGTTGGACAGAGGCTCGTCCATCAGGAACACGGCGGGGTCGCGGACAATGGCGCGGCCGATGGCCACACGCTGGCGCTGGCCGCCGGACAGAGCCTTGGGCTTGCGGTCCAGATACTGGGTGATGTCCAGGATCTCCGCGGCCTGACGGACCTTCTTGTCGATCTCGTCCTTGGGGACCTTTTTCAGCTTCAGGGAGAAGGCCATGTTCTCATACACGGTCATGTGGGGGTACAGGGCGTAGTTCTGGAACACCATGGCGATGTCCCGATCCTTGGGTTCCACGTCGTTCATCAGCTTGTCGCCGATCCACAGCTCGCCGGAGGTGATATCCTCCAAACCGGCGATCATACGCAGGGTGGTGGACTTGCCGCAGCCGGAGGGGCCCACCAGCACGATGAACTCCTTGTCGGCGATCTCCAGGCTGAACTGCTGGACGGCCACAACGCCCTCGTCGGTGATCTGAAGATTGCTCTTCTTTTCCTGGGGCTCCTCGCCCTTCTTTGCTTTCTTTTTCTTTTCGGTGTTGGGGTAGACCTTCTTCAGGTCCTTCAGAATGACCTTTGCCATACGTCTTGGCTGTAACCGTCCTGCCTCCGCAAAAGACGGCCTCGCACGGGCATTGCCCTCAGTGCCTTACGACAGGTCTCCACACTGCCGCACCGCCAGCCACAGCGGGTATTCCTCCTTATCTTTTGCCGTCCGGCGGCATGAAGTGGAGTGCCGCCTGACGGTGGGAATACGGTAAGTATAACCGAAAACGTTTCCAAGCGCAAGGGCTTTTTGTGATATATATGAAAAAATACTGCCTGCTGGGAAGGACAGGCAGTATTTCTCACAAATCAACGATAACAGGCGTGTGGCCGGTGTGGGGCAGCAGCTTTTCCAGCACGTCGGCGGTCTTCAGCTTCAGTGTACTGGTGCAGATGCACGGGTGGCAGGAGAAAAAGGGCGCGTCATAGACCTCGCGGTCGATGAGCAGCCGGACACGGTGCTCCGTATCGTTGGCCAGTCCCAGAATGGTGGCGGAGCCCGGGTGGCAGCGCAGCAGCTCCCACAGGCTCTCCTCCGGGGCGAAGCTCAGGCGGGAGGAGCCGATCTGCGCGCTGAGGTCCTTAGTGTGGAAGGGCTTGTCCGGCGGCATACACAGCAGATAAAAGTTGGTTTTCTGCCGGTTGCACAGGAACAGATTTTTGCACACGGACACGTCCAGTGCGCGGCTGACCTCGGCGCACAGCTCCATGTTGAAGGCGGCGTCATGGCTGACGCGGTCGTATTCGATACCCAGCTTGTCCAGCAGGTCGAAGGCTGCGGCCTCCTGTGGCAGCAGCTGGCTCTCCGGACGGGTGTTATGGGATACGGGGGAGATGGTCACTGTGCGTCACCTCGTTTCAGCAGCAGCTCTCCGGCGCGGTAGATGTCGCCTGCGCCCACGGTGATGATCATATCGCCGGGCTGGGCCAGCTTTTCCAGCTCGTCCGCCGTCTGCTCCAGCGTGGCGCAGTAGACGGCGCCGGGGATGCGGGCGGCCAGGTCCCGGGAGGAGATGCCGATGTCGTTCTTTTCCCGGGCGGCGTAGATCTCCGCCAGCACTACGCGGTCCGGCAGGCGCAGTACCTCTACAAAGTCGTCGAACAGCGCGGCGGTGCGGGTGTAGGTGTGGGGCTGGAAGGCCAGGATGAGCCGTTTGTGGGGCAGCGCCTGCGCGGCGCTCAGCAGCGCCCGCACCTCGTCGGGATGATGGGCATAGTCGTCATAGACCTCCGCGCCGCGGAAGGTGCCCTTGTGCTCAAAGCGCCGTCCTGCGCCGGTGAAGGACGCCAGGCCCGCCGTTACCGCCTCGCCGGGAAGGCCGAGAACATAGGCGGCGCTGGCCGCTGCCAGGGCGTTGGAAATATTGTGGGCGCCGGGGACGTGCAGGGACACATGGGCGTAGGTCAGGCCGTTGATGACCACGTCGAAGTCGCCGTAGCCGTCAAAGAAGGAGACGTTGTCGGCATAGCAGTCGGCGCTGCGGTCTTTGACACTGAAGGTGAACACCGGATGTGTCAGGCCCTTGACGGCCTCGCGGGCGCCCTCGTCGTCAGCGTTGGCGATGATAAAGCCGCGCTCCGGCACCAGGGCGGCAAAGTCGTGGAAGGAGTGCTCGATATCGGCCAGGTCCTTGAAGAAGTCCAGATGATCGGCGTGGACGTTAAGGATCACTGCCACGGTGGGAAAGAAGTTCAGGAAGGAGTTGCAGTATTCACAGCTCTCCAGAATAATGGTGTCGCCCCTGCCCACCCGATAGCCGGAGTGCAGCAGCGGCAGCGTGCCGCCGATCATCACCGTGGGGTCTGCCTGGGCCGCCATGAAGATATGGGTGGCCATAGAGGTGGTGGTGGTTTTCCCGTGGGTGCCGGAGACGCACAGGGCGTTGCGGTAGCCCTGCATGATGGCGCCCCAGGCATGGGCGCGCTCATAAACCGGGTTGCCCCGGGCCACGGCGCCGGCGATCTCGGGATTGCTGTCGTGAATGGCGGCGGTACGGATGACCGCGTCGCAGTTTTTCAGGTTCTCCGCCGAGTGGCCGATGGCCACGGGGATCCCCACAGAGCGCAGGTGCTTCACCGTGTCGCTCTCGCTCATGTCCGAGCCCTGCACCGTCACGCCCATGCCCTGCAATACCTCCGCCAGCGCGCACATACTGACGCCGCCGATGCCGGCAAGGTGTACGCGCTTGCCGGGGTGGATATACTTGTGAAAGTCCTCAGTAGGATGAAACATATTTGCTGCCTCCTTGACAGGAACAGAAAAATTACTGTACTATTATAATACAACGACTCCGCCCATGCAACCGGCTTTTTTGCCGGTATTTGGCGGCGGAGGACGAAGAAACGTGAAGGGAGGCGAAGCCATGCTGCCGCAGGCGGTGCAATATGTGCTGGAACGGTTGGAGGATGCGGGCTTCGCCGCCTATGCCGTGGGCGGCTGCGTGCGGGACACGCTGCTGGGCCGCACACCGGGAGATTGGGACGTGACCACCGCCGCGCGGCCGGAGCAGGTGCTTGCACTGTTTGACGGCTATACCATCCCAACCGGGCTGAAGCACGGGACGGTCACGGTCCGGGTGGGTGAGATGCACATTGAGGTGACCACCTTCCGGGCGGATGGGACCTATACGGACCACCGCCGGCCGGATCAGGTGTTTTTCTCCGACAGGCTGGAGGAGGATCTCTGCCGCCGTGACCTGACGGTGAATGCCATGGCGATGGACCTGCGCGGGCATATCACCGATCTGTATGGCGGGCGGGAGGATCTGGAGGCGGGTATCCTGCGGTGTGTGGGAGAGCCGGAACGACGCTTTGAGGAGGATGCGCTGCGTATCCTGCGGACGCTGCGCTTTGCCGCCGTGCTGGGATTTTCGGTCGAGCCGCGGACCGATGCGGCGCTGCGGGTGAAGGCGCCGCTGCTGCGCTGTATCGCGCCGGAGCGTATCCTGACAGAGATGGATAAACTGCTGTGCGGCAGTCACGTGCTGCCGGTGCTGTTGAACTGGCCGGACGTGCTGGCGATGTTCCTGCCGGAGATCGCGCCCTGCGTGGGCTTCGATCAGCACAATCGCCATCATATCTACGATGTGTGGGGGCACAGCGCCCACGCAGTGGCCGCCGTCCCGGCGGAGGTGGTCCTGCGCTGGACTATGCTGCTCCATGATATCGGCAAGCCGGCGTGCTTTACCCGGGATGAACAGGGCGTGGGGCACTTTTATGGTCACCCGGCCATCTCGGCGGACCTGGCGGCGGATATCTGCCGCCGCCTGCGGATGGACAACCGCACGGCCGAACGCATCGTGACACTGGTGCGCTGGCACGACCGGGATATTGCCCGGACGGAGAAGGCTATTGCCCGCGCCGTGTCGCAGCTGGGAGAGGAGACGTTTCGGCAGCTGCTGGAGGTGAAGCGGGCCGACAACGCCGCCCAAAGCCCGGAGGATCGCTGCCGTCTGGCGGATATACAGCAGGCGGAGGATCTTCTGAACACGCTGCTGGCGAAGCGGCAGTGCTTTTCACTGAAGGACCTGACGGTGAAGGGCGGCGACCTGATGGCGCTGGGGCTGCGGGGGCGAGAGGTCGGTGATGCGCTGCAGTATCTGCTGAACGCCGTGCTGGACGGAACGCCTAACGATAAAGAGACCCTGCTGAAGCTGGCGGCGGAGAGAAAATAGCCCCGCGGCGCTTTCTGCGGGAAGGAGGTATAAGCTTCGACTTCCCGGAGGCAAGACAGCAAAAGAGGAAGATACCAAAAGGTGTCTTCCTCTTTTGTGACTGCCCACCGGTTTTGTTCCCTCACCCCTGCCTATCGCAAGGAAGGGGGAGTGTGAGGGGGGAACCTTAGCGGGTTCCCCCGCTCGCGTTCAGTCACCCGCCCGCAGGCGACCACTTTTGCGAAGCAAAAGTGCTGCACCAGAAACAAAGCCACCCCTTAGGGGTGGCTTTGTTTCTGGTGCCTCGTCGGGGATTTACCCCGCAAGGGGGTATAAACTTCGACTTCCCGGAGGCAAGACAGCAAAAGAGGAAGATACCAAAAGGTGTCTTCCTCTTTTGGTGCCTCGTCGGGGATTCGAACCCCGGACACCCTGCTTAAAAGGCAGGTGCTCTACCTACTGAGCTAACGAAGCGTATGCAGTTATCGTAAGGACGGTGTCGTCCGAAAAGAACTGGCAGGGATGGCTGGACTCGAACCAGCGGATGAGGGAGTCAAAGTCCCTTGCCTTACCACTTGGCGACACCCCTGTGTGGAAAGGGATGAGGGACCGGGACACTCCCGATCCCTCATTTCTTTTTGTGGGGTGGGTAAAGGGACTCGAACCCTCGACACCCGGAACCACAATCCGGTGCTCTAACCAACTGAGCTACACCCACCATATACATCCGCACGGGAAGCGCTGACGCCCGTAAGGGGAAATGGCACGCCAGAAGGGACTCGAACCCCTGGCCTACTGCTTAGAAGGCAGTTGCTCTATCCAACTGAGCTACTGGCGCGTATCTGTCAAGTTGGAGCGGGTGACGGGAATCGAACCCGCATCCCCAGCTTGGAAGGCTGGTGCCCTGGCCATTGTGCTACACCCGCGTGCGCCCTCCACTCAAATCGTCAGCTTGTACATATTACCATAGGCCACCGTCCGTGTCAAGAAAAAAATCGGAGAACGGGGCACTTTTCCGTGGAAACAGTCTTGTCTACACTCCGTAGACAAAGTCAGCGGGTGGGGGATGGACAAAAATCCGCCGTATGCTATACTGGGAACAACAAGAAAAAAGGAGGCCGCGACAATGGATATGGAAAAGACAGGCACCTATCTGGCATCACTCCGCAGGGGGCGGGACATGACACAGCAGCAGGTGGCGGATATATTAGGGGTGTCCAACAAAACTGTCAGCAAATGGGAGTCCGGCGCGGGTCTGCCGGACATTGCCGCGCTGCCGGCGCTGGCGGCGCTGTACGGCGTGACGGCGGACGACATCCTGGCCGGTGAGACGCGCCCCCGAGCCTGTGCCGATACACCGGCGGAGGTGGAGGCCTATCTGGAGCGCCGGGGAAGCCTGCGCTTCCGCATCGGGTACAGTCTGGCAGTAATGGCGTTGGCAGTGTGGGTGGCATTCCCTTATAACAACTGGTCGTGGCTGTGCCTGCTGGCGTCGCCCCTGTGCCTGTGGCTGGGCTGGGGCGTGTGCCGCAGCCGAGAGACGCTGCGCCGCCGCATCCTGCTGCTGATACCGCTGTGCGCCCTGTGGCTGTTCGCGGCCATACAGCTACTGGGGGTGTGGCGCCTACTGGTGTCCGCCTATGCGCTGCACGGCGGTGTGGTGCGGCAGTTTTCCTGGGCAGCGCTGACTGTACGGCAGGAGGCGGTATGGCTGCTGCTGCCGCTGCTGCTGGCGGTGGCGCTGGTAGTCGGCGGCGCGGTGCTGAAAGAGCCGCTGGTACGGGATAGGGGCTTCCGTTTTGCACTGTATGGCGGCTGCGGGCTGCTCTTTGCCGTGGAGGTCGTGCGGATCCTGGTGTGCTGGAAACCGGCCGCTGTCTATGCGGCCACGGTCAGTACGGCGGAAAGCGTTATGATCAGCCGCTATGCAGACCTGTCCGCGGTGGCCTGGCCCTTGGAGACGGTGCGTTGGATCGTCCTGGCGGCGGTGGTAGCGGCCTGGCTGGTGTGGGGCATGCAGGCATATCGACACGCAAAGAAAAATTAAACTTGCCTAACCTACGGGATTGGTGGTATACTATACACGGGTCATCTTATGGCCCGTGTATTTTCTGACAGGAGGAAGACCTATGATCTCCACGAAAGGTCGCTATTCCATCCGCGTTCTGCTGGATCTGGCGGAGCACCGCAGCGGGGACTTTATACCCATGAAGGAGGTGGCCGCCCGGCAGGACATCTCCCTGAAATACATCGAACGGCTCATGCCCGCCCTGAAAGCCGCCGGCCTGGTGGAGAGCGTCCACGGCATCGGCGGCGGCTACCGCCTGACGCGGGAGCCGGAGGACTACACCCTCTGGGAGATACTGGAGCTGGCGGAGGGCGACCTTGCGCCCGTCACCTGTCTCCAGCCGGACGCCCCGGTGTGCCAGCGGGCCGGGGAGTGCCGGACGCTGGGCGTGTGGCAGGGGTTTTACAAGCTGACGCGGGACTACTTCACCCACATCACGCTGGCGGATCTGATGAACGCCCCAGCGGGGGACAATTATGTGATATAAGCGAAAAAGAACCGCCCGCGGGCGGTTCTTTTTTGCCTGTTCAGGGCTGATAGGTCAGGGATACGGTGTCGTTATCGGAGCCGTCCAGGTTGTAGTAATAGCCTGTCAGCGTCACAGACCCGACCTCGTTCACATCTACCAGCCGATTGAACACATAGGTGTAGTTTTCAAAGGCAACTTGACCGTCGCCTGTAATGGAGCCGATGACCCAGTTCATCAGGTTTTTGCTGCTGCTTTCCACGGCGAAGCTGCTGCCGTCCTTGGCGTTGACCAGCACCTCGTCAGTGTGTATTTCGCGGCTGGGGTCGGGATTTACGATGGTCATGCCCAGGGCAGAGAGCGTCACGATCTCGCCGTTTTTGGCGGTCATGGTCTTGACGGGCACGTAGGTCTGGGGCTGGATAGAGATGGAGTAGGGCTGGCGAGCACTGTCGCACACGGTGAAGTAGAAATCGTCACCCTTCTGGAAATCCTTACCGGCTGCAAAATAGAGCACCACCTGCAGGCGGGTATCGGTGCTGGCATCCTTGTCCACATAGCACTTGGCGGACATGGCAGTGCCCTCATCGGGGCTGCGGAGCCGCAAGATGGGCTGGATAGGCAGGTCGATGCACTCGCCGTAGCCCACGTCCGTATAGCTGACGCCGGAGGGGTTCTCCACGGAGTAGGTCAGCAGGCCCAGGCCGTTCTCGTCGATCAGGAAGGTACCCAGCTTGATAGTATTGCCGTCCACGGTCATCTCCGCGTCCAGCTTGCTGAGGTACTGGCCCACCAGACGCTGGGTGGTCTGGATGTCGCCGGGGATGCGCTCCATATCGGGAACAGACACGGCGGTACCCTTGCCGTCGTCTACGGTGGGCGTGGTGGCATCCAAATCGTCGGTGAACGCGTGGTGGGTGGTGTCGTCCACCTTGTCGGCGGGGGATACGTCCGCCCGGATCAGGGTCACGATGCCGCCGGCCACGGCAATGGTCAGCGTCAGCGCGGCGGCAATGGCGACCACGGCGCTCTTGCCCAGCGCCCGGCGTGTTTTTTTCTCGTTTCGCATGGTCTTTCTAACCTCCGTCAGTGTATCCGGGGAGGCGTGCAGCGGGGAAAAGGCTTTTTCAAATAATTCTCTGTCATGCATACTGCGGCACCTCCGATAAAATGTGTTTCAGTTTCTCTCTGGCGCGGGCGAGCCGGGTGCGCACCGTTTCCTCCGGTATGCCCAGCAGTCCGGCGATCTCCCTCTGGCGGTAGCCCTCGTAGTAGTACAGCAGCACCGGCAGGCGGTACCGCCTGTCCAGCGACATCACCGCGTCGAACAGCTCCCGGTATTGGGGCTGCTCGAACACCAGGGTGTTCTCATAGTCGGCGATGTCCTCCGCCTTGTGCCACGGGGCGCGGAGCACGTTCTTGCAGCGGTTGACCGTGACGCGAATGAGCCAATTCTTCACATGGGCGTCGCTTTCGAACGCCTTGTCCTCTTTGTACAGCTGTATCAGCACGTCCTGGGTCACATCGTCGGCGTCGTCCCGGCAGCGCAGATAGCTGTACGCCACCCGGAACACCGTGTCCATATACCGCTCCGCCAGCGGGGTGAACTGTTCGTCCGTCATAGGGGTTCTCCTTTTGTTGAGGTGAAAGGCCTTTCATCTATCATACACCTGCGGAGCAAAAAACGTTTCAAAAAAGCAGAAAAAATGTAGAAAGAAAATAGAAGGAGAATAGAAAGAAAGTGGAAAGAAACAGAAGAAAAGACGAACGGACCTCAAAAGAGGTCCGTTCGTCATGTTTGTGAGGAGAAAATGGAAGGAAGAAAAACGCAGTATCAGTCCGCAAACAGCGGGGTGGAGAGATAGCGGTCGCCGGTGTCGGGCAGCAGGACCACGATGGTCTTGCCGGCGTTCTCCGGACGCTTGGCCAGCTCGATGGCGGCCCACAGTGCCGCGCCGGAGGAGATACCCACCAGCACGCCCTCGCGGTGACCCATTTCCTTGCCTACGGCAAAGGCGTCGTCGTTGTCTACGGGGATGATCTCGTCGTAGATCTTAGTGTCCAGCACATCGGGGACGAAGCCCGCGCCGATGCCCTGGATCTTGTGGGAGCCGGCGATGCCGGTGGACAGCACGGCGGAGGTCTTGGGCTCCACGGCGACTACCTTGACGGCGGGGTTCTTTTCCTTCAGGAACTTACCGGTGCCGGTGATGGTACCGCCGGTGCCCACGCCGGCCACGAAGAAGTCCACCCTTCCGTCGGTGTCGGCCCAGATCTCGGGACCGGTGGTCTCATAGTGGGCCTTGGGGTTGGCGGGATTCACGAACTGGCCTGCCACGAAGCTGTTGGGGATCTCCTTGGCCAGCTCGTCGGCCTTGGCGATGGCGCCCTTCATGCCCTTGGCACCCTCGGTGAGCACCAGCTCGGCGCCGTAAGCCTTCATCAGCTGGCGGCGCTCCACGGACATGGTCTCGGGCATAACGATGATGATGCGGTAGCCCCGGGCGGCGGCCACGGAGGCCAGGCCGATGCCGGTGTTGCCGGAGGTGGGCTCAATGATGACGCTGCCGGCCTTCAGCAGGCCCTTGGCCTCGGCGTCGTCGATCATGGCCTTGGCAATACGGTCCTTGACGCTGCCGGCGGGGTTGAAGTACTCCAGCTTGGCGACGATCTTCGCCTTGAGGTCATGGGCCTTTTCGATATGGGTCAGCTCCAGCAGGGGAGTCTTGCCGATCAGCTGGTCAGCGGAAGTGTAAATGTTAGACATAGTGTTTATCTCCTTTATCGTTTATAGTCAGATGTTGTTGTGTGGAATGAAAGGAAAAGGAGTCAACATCGTCCGGTCAGGAGAACAAGAGTGCGGGTCATGTGATCGCCTCATTTCTGAAATACAACTACCAACTCGGTAGGTTGGTACAGTTATAACACGGCGGCGCGGATTTGTCAACCCTGTTTTTGAAAAAAACCGGTAAGCGAATGTGACAATATTGAAAGAGTAAGAGGGCTTGCGGGACAGAGGCGAGGGAGGGTATAATGAAGAGCGTAAAGGATGTGAGCGTATGTACCGTATATTTATTGTGGAGGACGACAGGACCATCGCCCAGGCGGTGGCGCATCTGGCGGAGAGCTGGGGACTGGAGGTCCGGTGCGTCCGGGACTTTCGGGCGGTGACGGCGGAGGCGGCGGAATTTCAGCCGCACCTCATTATATTGGATATCGCCCTGCCGTGCTTTGACGGCTATCACTGGTGCCGGGAGCTGCGGAAGCAGACCAGTGCGCCCATCCTGTTTTTGTCCTCGGCCGGTGATAACATGAACGTCATCATGGCCATGAACTTCGGCGCGGACGATTTTATCGCCAAGCCCTTTGACGGCGGTGTTCTGATGGCTAAGGTACAGGCCATGCTGCGGCGCAGCTATGATATGGCGGCGCCGGCGGTGCTGCGGGAGAGACGGGGCGCACAGCTGTCCGCCGACGACCAGAAGCTGACCTATCAGGGGCAGACGGTGGAACTGACCAAGAACGAGTACCGTATTTTGTCCTGCCTGATGGAGAGCGCCGGGAAGGTGGTCAGCCGGGAGAAGCTGATGCAGCGGCTGTGGGAGACGGACAGCTTTGTGGACGAGAACACACTGACGGTGAATGTGAACCGCCTGCGGCGGAAGCTGGCAGGCGTGGGGCTTGTGGACTTTATCGCCACCCGGCACGGGGTGGGGTACATCGTGGAGTGAGAGATATGGAGCTGCTCAAAGCATATCTGAAGGAGCGCCGGCTGACGCTGGCGGCATTTCTGCTGTTTGTCGGGGTGTTTGCTGTGTCCTTTGCCCTGTACGGCCTGCCGCTGGCGGCGGTGGGCTATCCGGCAGGGCTGTGCGTTCTGCTGGGGGCGTGCCTTGCGGCGTGGGATTACGGCCGCGCGGCACGGCGGCACAAGGCGCTGAAGCGTCTGCGGGAGGCGGGCGAAGCGGTGCTGCTGGACCTGCCGGCCATGACCACCGTGGAGGGGGCGGACTGCGCCGCCGTGGTGGAGACGCTGCGGCGGGAGCTGTGCCGGCAGGAGACGGCGCGCGCCGCCCGGTGGGAGGATATGACAGCCTATTACACCGCATGGGTGCACCAGATCAAGACGCCCATCGCCGCCATGCGCCTGACCCTGCAGGGTGAGGACACCCCGGCCGCCCGGCGGCTGATGACGGAGCTGGGCCGGGTGGAGCAGTACGTGGACATGGCGCTGACCTATCTGCGGCTGGAGGAGGGCGGCAGCGACTACGTGATACGAACGTGCGCCGTGGATGATGTGGTGCGCGCCGCTGTGCGGCGGTTTGCCGGGGAGTTCATTGACCGGCGCATCGCGCTGGACTACACGCCAGTGGAATGGGAGACGGTGACGGACGGCAAGTGGCTGACCTTTGTGGTGGAGCAGCTGCTGAGCAATGCCCTGAAGTACACCGGGCAGGACGGGACCGTCCGGATCTACCGGGAGGGAGACGATCTGTGCATCCGGGACAGCGGCATGGGCATCGCGCCGGAGGACCTGCCCCGGGTGTTTGACATGGGCTATACCGGGCAGAACGGGCGGCTGGACCGCCGGTCCAGCGGCATCGGGCTGTACCTGTGCCGGAGGATATGCCGCAATCTGCGGCATGAGATACGGATCGAGTCCGTGCCCGGTGCGGGCACCACGGTGTATCTGACGCTGGGCCGCGGCGATTTCCTGCCGGAGTGAAAGGTGACAGAGTTGTTCGTTTTTGGTAAGGCAAACCGATGGATTGGCGGGGCGCGGCGCACTATAATGGCCTTGTTGATAAGGAGGTCGAGTGACTATGAGTATTCTGGAAGTAAGCGGGCTGCGGAAGGTATACACCTCGCGGCTGGGCGGCAGCCGTGTAGAGGCGCTGCGGAATGTCAGCTTCACCGTGGAGCAGGGCGAGTATGTCGCTATCATGGGTGAGTCCGGCAGCGGCAAGACCACGCTGCTGAACATTCTGGCGGCGCTGGACGAGCCCACGGCGGGTACGGTGCGGCTGGACGGCCATGAGCTGGGCAAGATACGGGAGAGGGACGCGGCGGCCTTCCGCCGGGACAACCTGGGTTTTGTGTTCCAGGAGTTCAACCTGCTGGACACATTTACGCTGGAGGACAACATCTATCTGCCGCTGGTGCTGATGGGGAGGACCTACGAGGATATGCGGGCGCGGCTGCTGCCTGTCGCCCGGGAGCTGGGACTGACGGAGCTTTTGAAGAAGTACCCCTATGAGGTCTCCGGCGGGCAGAAGCAGCGGGCGGCAGTGGCCCGGGCCATCATCACCGAGCCGAAGCTGCTGCTGGCGGATGAGCCTACCGGCGCGCTGGACAGCGGCTCCACCGACGAGCTGCTGCGGCTGTTTGCCGCCATCAACCGGGCAGGGCAGACCATACTGATGGTGACCCATTCCGTGAAGGCCGCCAGCCGGGCGGGCCGGGTGCTGTTCATCAAGGACGGCCAGGTGTTCCACCAGCTGTACCGGGGCGAGGACGACGACACCAGGTTCTATCAGCGCATCTCCGACACGCTGACCATGCTGCAGTCAGGCGGTGAGCCGGCATGAAGCGGGGACTGTACGCCCGCCTTGCGTGGACGGGCATGGTGAAAAACAAGCGCCTGTATCTGCCCTACGGCCTCAGCGCCGCGGGCATGGTGCTGATGTTCTACATTCTTACGGGGCTGTCCGGCTCGCCGGTGCTGGAGCACATGTCCGGCGGCAGAAGCAGCACCATCATCCTGCGGCTGGGCACGGTGGTCATCGCCGTGTTTGCGCTGATCTTTCTGTTCTACACCCATTCGTTCCTCATTCGCCGCCGGGAGCGGGAGTTCGGCCTGTACAATGTGCTGGGCATGGGGAAGGGCAGCATCGCCCGCATCCTGCTGTGGGAGACGGCCATTACCTACGGCCTGACCACGGGTACGGGGCTGCTTCTGGGCGTGGTGCTGTATAAGCTGGCGGAGTTGGGTATGGTGCGGCTTTTGCGGGTGCCCGTGACCTACACCCTGACGGTGTCCGTATCGTCTCTGCTGGCTGCGGCGGCGTTGTTTGCGGTCATCCACACGCTGATCCTGCTGAACAGCCTGCGGCAGCTGCACGGCGTCAGTGCCGTGGCGCTGCTGCGCAGCGAGAGCGTGGGCGAAAAGCCGCCCCGCGCCCAGTGGGTGCTGACGGCGGCGGGCGTGGTGCTGCTGGGCGGCGCTTACGCGCTGGCATTGGCCATCAAGGAGCCGCTGGCGGCGTTTCTGTGGTTCTTCGCGGCGGTCATCATGGTCATCATCGCCACCTATCTGCTGTTTATCAGCGGCTCGGTGACGCTGTGCCGGGGCTTGCAGAGGAACAAAAAATACTACTACCGGCCCCAGCACTTCGTGTCCGTGGCGTCTATGACCTACCGCATGAAGCGCAACGGCGCGGGGCTGGCGTCGGTGTGCATTCTGGCCACTATGGTGCTGGTGATGATCTCGTCCACCACCTGCCTGTATGTGGGGCAGGAGGACGCGGTGAATGCCCGGTATCCCCGCGACATGGACGTGGCGGTATACGGCAGAAGCGATCATCCGCTGGACGAGGCGGAGGCGGAGCAGCTGCGTCAGGGTGTGGAGAGCACCGTTTTCAACTTCGGCGGGCAGACCAGTAATGTGGCGACATACCGTGAGATCAGCGTCAGCGGTCTGCCGGACGGCGGGGATCTGCGGTTGGGCAACGCCGGTGCGTCCGCAGCGGACAGCACCCGTGTGACGCAGCTGCATTTCCTGCCGCTGGAGGATTACAACGCCGCCACGGGGCAGAGCCTGACGCTGAACGACGGGCAGGTGTATGTGGCGGCGCTGCGGACGGATTTCCCTTACGACACCCTGACCGTCGACGGGGAATGGACGTTCCGGGTCATGGATCGGGACATTCCGCCGCTGAGCGGCCCCTTCATGGCGGATATCACCCCGACCCTTATGGTGGTCATACCGCACTTCACACAGTTCGTGCAGGAGCTGGAGGACGGACTGAGCGAGAAATACGGCTGGTATCTCACGGCCACGTGGCACTACGCCTTCGACACTGATCTGCCGGAAAACCAGCAGGGGAACATCGATGGCACAACGCCCAATCTGGAGGACGCGCTGAACGGCTATCTGGCGGGCGTCAGCGGTGACTGGGGCGTGGGCGTCAGCGTGGAGTCCAAGGCCGCTAACCGGGCAGACTTCTACGGCACCTACGGCGGTCTGTTCTTCCTGGGCATCATGCTGAGCATCGTGTTTATCTTCGCGGCGGTGGCTATCCTGTACTACAAGCAGCTTTCGGAGGGCTATGAGGATCAGTCCCGCTTTGACATCATGCAGAAGGTGGGCATGACCAAAACCGACATTCGCCGCAGCATCAACAGCCAGCTGCTGACGGTGTTCTATCTGCCGCTGGTGCTGGCGGGCGTGCACCTGTGCTTCGCCTTCCCGTTCATCCACAAGCTGCTGATCCTGTTCAATCTGGACAACAGGGGGCTGCTGATCGGCACAACGGCGGTGAGCTTTGCGGTGTTCGCGGTGCTGTATGCCATCGTGTACAAGCTGACGGGGAATACCTACTACCGCATCGTGGCGGAGGATACAGAAAAAGAGTAGAACGAAAGAGACGGCGGGAGCCGTCTCTTTTCTGCATTTTTGGGCAAAAAACGGGTTTTGTGTGGACAAATCATGGCGGCTTTCTGTATAATACATACTGATACACTATTGTTAACGACAGCTTTATATACAGCGCGGCGTGCCGCGCGTAAGGAGGCAGTATGCGTAATATCTGGACGGTGTTCAAAACCGATATACGGACGCTGAGCAAGTGCTTTTTCGCCTGCGTGGTGGTGGTCGCCATCGCCCTGCTGCCCAGCCTGTACGCCTGGCTGAATATCTACTCCAACTGGGACCCCTACGGCAACACCGGGGGGATATCCATCGCGGTGGCGTCGCTGGACGAGGGCTATACCGACGCGGACGGCACCTACGAGAACAAGGGCGACGACGTGGTGGCCGACCTGCGGGAGGCCACGTCCATCAACTGGGTCATCGTGGACACCGAGGAGGAGGCCAAGGGCGGCGTGGAGTCCGGCGACTACTACGCGGCGGTGGTCATCGACAAGCAGTTCAGCCGGAATATGTACCGGATGCTGACGGACTGGACGGGAAAGCCGGCCATCACCTACTACGAAAACGCCAAGAAGAACGCCGTGGCCACCAAGATCACCGACACGGCGGTGGAGACGCTGAAGCGTTCCATCAGTGAAAACTATCTGGAGGTGGTCATCGACGGCATCATGGAGCAGAGCAATCTGCTGGCGGCGGACCTGACCGCCGACGATCCGGAGGCCGCTGTGAAGGGCGTGCTGTACCAGGCCCAGGACCTGCTGCACGCCTGCGGGCGGATGATGGACGCCTTTGAGACGGCGGGCGGCAGCGGCGTGTCGGAGAGCAGCGCGGCGGCGCTGGAGGCGGCCGTGGCCAATATCAACAAGAACCTGCCGGACGGTGCGCAGCTGCAGCAGACGGCGGCGGAGATACAGATGCGGCTGAACACGGCCCTGGCCCGGGTGGAACGGGCGCTGGACCGGCTGAACAGCGCCATTGAGAATGCGCCGGACCAAGAGGAGACGCAGCAGAAGCTGCTGGATGCGGCGGATACCATGGACAAGACCGCCGACGCGCTGGAAACGTGGGCGGCGGGACTGGAGGACTCCGGCACGGAGGCGGGCAAGACCCAGGCGGAGGCGGCGCGGCAGACGGCGGCGGAGTGCCGCAAAACGGCAAAGCAGCTGCGGGCACTGGCGGAGAGTCCGGATTCTGCCGACCTGCTGGCGGACTGCGACGCGTTGGTGAAGTCCATCCGGACGATGGTGGATAAGATCCCCGTGACTTCAAAGGCGCTGCAAAAGGAACTGGACACCGTGGCCGGTCAGGTGGCGGACACCATGGAGGGCATGGCTGCGCTGGCTGGAGACGCCAAGGCCATGAAGACCGCGCTGGCGGAGACCGCTGACGCTGTGGGCGACACCATGGCGCTGCTGCGGCCGGCTACGGAGAAGCTGCTGACCTCGCTGGAGAGCACCATAGACGACCTGGAGGGGCTGACCACAGACGAATACATGGATACGCTGGTGAATATCCTGGGCGGCGACCCGGCGGTGTACGGCCAGTATTTCCCGGAAATGGTGCAGACCAGCGTGAACGCGGTGTATCCCATCGCCAACTACGGCTCGGCCATGACGCCGTTCTACACGGTGCTGGCCATCTGGGTGGGCGGCGTGATATTGTCGTCCCTCATCAAGATACACGCCCGGACGGAGGGCCTGATCGACCCGAAGCCGGCGGAGCTGTACTTCGGGCGGTACTTGTTCTTTTTCGTGCTGAGCCAGATACAGGCGGCGGTCATCGTCACCGGCGACCTGTACATACTGAAGGTGCAGTGCCTGCACCCGGGGATGCTGTATCTCACGGGCGCGCTGACGGCCTTCACATTCAGCCTGCTGATCTATTCCCTGGCGCTGTCCTTCGGCGATGTGGGCAAGGCCATTGTGGTGGTCATCATGGTCATGCAGATCGCAGGCTCCTCCGGCACGTTCCCCATCGAGCTGCTGCCGGCCATTTACCAGAAGATCTATCGCTTCTTCCCCTTCCCCTACGCCATCGACGCCATGCGCGAGTGCATCTGCGGGATGTACGGGAATTACTACTGGCAGCAGATCGGCTTCCTGCTGCTGTTTGCCGCGGCGGCGCTGCTGATCGGCCTGCTGGTGCGGCGGCCCTTCATGGGACTGAACCACTTTATGGAGGAGAAGCTGGAGGAGACGGAGCTGCTGTGAAGGGAGGTGTTGACCGATGACAAAAGAACGGGACTATCAGGAGCTGTATGACCGCCTGCTGGAGGAGGTCAGCACCCTGCACCGGAACAACCGGCGGCGGATACGCGTCGGTATGCGGATGCTGCTGGCGGTGACGCTGGGATTGATGCTGCTGATGTTTCTGGCGGAGGGGAACAAGGTGTTCACCCTGATGCTGTGGATACTGTCCATGTTCGCAGTGGCGGCATATCTGATCGCCGTGGAGTACGCGGACTATGAGCTGCAAAAGAAGCTGGAGAACATCACCCAGATGGAGCAGAAGAGCCTGGGCACACTGCTGGAGCTGCCGGAGCTGCCCAAGGTGCCACGGATGGGTCTGCTGCTGCGCCACGGCACCCGGGAGGAACAGGAGACGCCGGAGACGGAGGCAACGGCGGCGGAAGCGGCACCTGCGCCGGAGGAGACGCCGGCGGCAGAGGAGATATCCCCGGCACCTGCGGAGGAGACGCCGGTCACAAAGGCACCGGCAGCGCCGGAGCCGGAGGCATATTCCGTGGACGAGATACTGCGGGAGGTGCACGGCGGAGCGCCGCAGGCAGACAACGCGCCGACGCCTGCCGCGCCGGTATACAGCGGCGCGCGGGTGCTGGAACGGCTGCTGGAGGATCCGGAGAAGCTGGCGTCCGATCTGGACGCGCTGACCCGGGCGATACAGGGGCTGTCCGACGATCTGCGGCGCGGTGCGGCGGAGAGCCGGGAAGGGCAGGTGGACCGATGAAGAACATCTGGAATATCTTTCGCGCCGACTGGCGGCGGCTGACGGCCAGTGTGGTGGCGGTGGTGGTGCTGCTGGGGTTGTGCCTGGTGCCGTGTCTGTATGCCTGGTTCAACATCCTGTCCAACTGGGATCCCTACGGCACGGCGTCCACCAGCCGCATCAGCGTGGCGGTGGCCAGCGAAGACGCGGGCTGCGAGGTGCTGGGTCTGGAGGTGAACATCGGCGCGCTGGTGCTGCAGGGACTGGAGAGCAACGACCAGATGGGCTGGGTGTTCGTGGACAGCCGGGCGGAGGCCCTGGACGGGGTGGAGTCCGGCGACTACTACGCGGCGCTGATCGTGCCGGAGGAATTTACCGAGAACTTTGTGAGCATCCTGTCCGGCGATCTGCGTCACCCGCAGATACAGTATTACGAGAACGAGAAGAAGAACGCCATCGCCCCCAAGATCACCAGCAAGGCCAAGACTGCCGTGCAGGAGCAGATCAACACCACGGTCATCGGCAAGGCTGCTGAGGCGCTGACCACGGCGGGCTCCGTGTTCAAGGCCATGGGGCTGGACTCGGAGGCGCTGGCGGACGGCATTATGGATAAGCTGACCGGTGCGCGGCAGGAGATGGCGCAGCTGCAGCAGGTGCTGCTGTCGCTGAAGGACGTGATGAACGGGGCGGACGGGCTGCTGACCGCGGCGTCCGTGACCATCGCGGACGCACGGGGAACGGTGGAGGACGCCGACGCGGCGGCGGGCAGCACGGTGCAGCTTATCAGCACGGGCCTGAGCGCGGCGGACACGGCGTACAGCGACTTGCTGACAGTGCTGAACAACACGGATAAGGTACTGGGCGACATCGAGGATGCCCTGCGGAGTATGGATACCTCTGCCGCCGACGAAGCGTTGAAGGCGGACCTGCACCGGAAGATACAGGCGGCCATCGACGCGCTGAAGGTCCAGCTGGAGGCCGCTGAGGACGAGGCCCTGAAGGCGCAGCTGGAGACGGCCATCGCCGATCTGGAGGCGCTGGACGCACTGGTGGATACGCTGGAGCCGTCGGCCCTGCAGGGACCGGTGCTGGATATGCTGCATCAGGTGCGGCAGGAGCTGCTGGCGGCGGCGGTGCAGACCAATAAGGAGGTCAACGAATACCTGCACACCACCGGGGCACAGGCCCAGACCACGCTGCGGTCCGTCCAGCAGCTGCTGGGGGCTGTGGGCGGCAGCCTGGGGGAGGTGTCCGGCACGCTGGACAGCTACGCCGATGCCATGACCACCGTACAGCCTACGCTGGACGCAGGCATCACCCTGGCCAACACGGTGGAGACGTATCTGGCGGATATCGAGGACGATGTGCGCCGGGTAACGGAGAGCGAAGCCTTCAAGCGCTTTACGGAGCTGATGGAGAGCAGCGATGCCGAAAGCATGGCGGACTACCTCAGCTCGCCGGTGCAGCTGAACACGGAGATCATCTATGAGATCAAGGACTACGGCGCGGCCATGTCGCCCTACTACGTCATGCTGGCGCTGTTTGTGGGCAGCCTGCTGACCGCCGTGATGCTGAAGGTACCGGTGACCCAGCCGGAGTTTGCCGGGTGCCAGGCCGTGGAGCGGTATTTCGGGCGGTTCGCCACCTTCTTCCTGATGGCCATGGCCCAGGCGCTGGTGACGGCCTTCGGGTGCCTGTACTTCGTGGGGATGGAGACGGCGGAGCCGGCGCTGTTCGTGCTGGCCTGCTGCCTGTGCTCGCTGAACTTCGCCAGTATGAACTACGCGCTGGTGTATGCCCTGGACAACGTGGGTATGGCGCTGTCGGTCGTTATCATGGTCATTCAGGTGGCCGGGTCCGGCGGTTCGTACCCAGTGCACGTGCTGCCGCAGCTGTTCCAGACCCTGTATCCCTTCATGCCCTTCCACTACGGCATGGATATGATCCGGGAGACGGTGGGCGGTATGTACGGCGATACATATCTGCGCTGCGCGCTGGTGCTGCTGGGCATGTGCGCGCTGTTCACGGTGTTCGGCCTGCTGGTATACTACCCGGCCCGAAGACTGAACGCGGCTATCGCTGCCAGCAAGGAAAAGTCCGGTATCATGTAAACAGAGAGTGCCCCCCGCAGGCCCATGGGCCTGCGGGGGGCACTTATGCTGTCGAAGCTATGAAAAAAAGTTATGCCCCCTTGCTTTTTGCCGTTTAAGGCAAAAAAGCGGGGACGTTTTTGTGCAGGGTGGAGAAAAGTTCGCACGGCGAGAATTTCCCCTCTTTTGCTGTTGCAAGGCGGGCGGGCCTATGGTACAGTACGGGTGGAGTGTTAGAAAATTAACAGGCAAAGCGACACGGCGTTCAACACGTTTTAGGAGGAGAGAGCATGAGATCGGAACAGGAGAAAACGGCGGCCATCGTCCGGGCCCACGACTGCGACAGCGCGAAGCTCATCGCCATTTTGCAGGAGATACAGGCGTCGGAGAACTACCTGAGCCAAGAGAATATGGAACTGGTGGCGGATATGCTGCACATCAGCGTCTCACGGGTGTACAGCGTGGCCACGTTTTATGAGAATTTCTCGCTGGAACCCAAAGGAAAGCACATCATCAAGGTCTGTGACGGCACAGCCTGTCATGTGCGGAAGTCCGGGCCTATCTACGACGCGATCTATGAGTACCTGAAGCTGGACGGCAAGCGCAGGACCAGCGCGGACGGCGTATTTACGCTGGAGACGGTGGCCTGTCTGGGTGCCTGCGGTCTGGCGCCGGTGATGACGGTTGACGGCGAGGTGTACGCCAAGATGACGCCGGAGACGGCGCTGGCGGAGTTGGAGGCCATTCGCGGAAAGGAGGCGGCGGAATGAGCAAGCTGACACGGGAGGGCTTCCGCGCCATGCACGAACAGGCGGCGGAGGCGCTGGAACGGAGCAGATCATCCCTGAACGTGCTGATCTGTGCCGGTACGGGCTGTATCGCCAGCGGGTCCATGAAGGTGTATGAGAACCTGCGGGAGGAGTGCGCCCAGCGGGGACTGCAGGTGTATGTGGGCCTGACCCACCACGGCGACGCGGAGAAGAGCCTGCACATCAAGATGAGTGGCTGCCACGGCTTCTGCGAGATGGGACCGCTGGTGCATATCGAGCCGCTGGGTGTGATGTATGTCCGCGTGAAGCCGGAGGATTGCCGCGAGATCGTGGAGAGAACGCTGCTGGGCGGCGAGGTCATCGAACGGCTGACCTATCACCAGGACGGCGTGTCCTATCCCCGGCAGGAGGATATCCCCTTTTACAAGAAGCAGCACCGGGTGGTGCTGGCCAGCTGCGGCACCAGTGACGCGGAAAATCTGGAGGAATACATCGCCAAGGGCGGGTACATCGCCTTCGAAAAGGCGCTGTTCGACATGGATGGCGCGGCGATCTGCAGGGAGATCTCCGACTCCGGTCTGCGGGGCCGGGGCGGCGGCGGGTTTCCCGCCGGACACAAGTGGGAGAGTGTGCGCCGGCACACGGAGGAACCGGTGAAGTACATCGTCTGCAACGGCGACGAGGGTGACCCGGGCGCGTTCATGGACCGATCCATCATGGAGGGCGATCCCCATTCCGTGCTGGAGGGCATGATGATCGCCGGCGCAGCCACCGGGGCCACGGAGGGCTACATCTACGTCCGCGCCGAGTATCCGCTGGCGGTGAAGCGTTTGCAGGTGGCCATCGACAAGGCTGCGGCGGCCGGACTGCTGGGCGACGACATCATGGGCAGCGGGTTCAGCTTCCATATCCACATCAACCGCGGCGCCGGCGCCTTCGTCTGCGGTGAGGGCAGCGCCCTGACCGCCTCTATCGAGGGCAAGCGGGGTATGCCCCGGGTAAAGCCGCCCCGGACGGTGGATCACGGCCTGTGGGGCAAGCCTACGGTGCTGAACAATGTGGAGACGTTCGCCAACGTGCCGGGCATCATCAACAAGGGCGCGGCGTGGTATCGGGGCATCGGCACCGAGGGCAGCGCCGGCACCAAGACATTTGCTTTGACGGGCAACGTGGTGAATACGGGACTGGTGGAGGTGCCTATGGGCGCCACCCTGCGGGAGATCATCTTCGACATCGGCGGCGGTATCCCGGACGGCAAGAAGTTCAAGGCCGTGCAGATCGGCGGGCCTTCCGGCGGATGTCTGACCGAGGAGCATCTGGACTACCCTATGGACTTCGACTCGCTGAAGAAGCTGGGGGCCATTATCGGTTCCGGCGGCCTGGTGGTCATGGACGAGGACACCTGCATGGTGGAGGTGGCACGGTTCTTTATGCACTTTACCCAGAACGAGAGCTGCGGCAAGTGCACCCCCTGCCGGGAGGGCACAAAGCGTATGCTGGAGACGCTGGAGCGCATCATCAATAACGAGGGGAGTCTGGCCGATCTGGATCTGCTGGAGTCTCTTAGCGATACCATCACGGACACGGCCCTGTGCGGCCTGGGGCAGACGGCCTGCAAGCCGGTGATGTCCACCCTGCGGAACTTCCGGCAGGATTATCTGCGCCATGTGGTGGATCACCACTGTCCCATCTGCAACGGGCGCAAACGCCGGTTGGAGATCAAACCGGAGCTGTGCAAGGGCTGCGGTAAGTGCGCGCGGAACTGTCCCATGGAGGCCATCTCCGGGCAGCCCCGTATGCCCTACGTCATTGACAACGAGAAGTGCATCCACTGCGGCGCTTGCTGGGGCGCGTGCCCCTTCGGCGCGATCGACGCCATTGAGGAGGAGTGAGCCATGGCAAAGGGAATTATGGTCATCGACGGGCAGCGGGTGCCCTTTGACGGCGAGCGCAACGTGCTGGCGGTCATCCGCAAGGCGGGTATCGACATCCCCACGTTCTGCTATTACTCCGACCTGTCCGTTCACGGCGCGTGCCGTATGTGCATCGTGGAGGACGTAAAGACCGGGAAGATCGACGCCTCCTGCTCCATGGAGCCCCGGGACGGCATGGAGATCAGGACCAACACCGCCCGGCTGCTGAGGCACCGGCGGATGATACTGGAGCTGCTGCTGGCGGCCCATGACTGCTCCTGCACTACCTGTGCCAAAAGCGGCAACTGCCGATTGCAGGAGCTGGCCCAGCGCTTTGGCGTGCGGCATATCCGTTTCCCCAACAATAAGCCCCGGTACGAGAAGGATTACACCAGCTACGCGGTGTTCCGGGACCCCAACAAGTGCATCCTGTGCGGCGACTGCGTGCGGGTGTGCGAGGAGCTGCAGGGACAGGGCATTCTGAACTTTGCCTTCCGGGGCAGCGAGCTGCAGGTGATGCCGGCCTTTGACAAAAAGCTGGGCGAGACGAAGTGCGTGGGCTGCGGCCAGTGCGCCGCCGTGTGCACCACCGGCGCTATCACCGTTAACGATCAGATCGGCACCGCGTGGGCGGCCATCCACGACCCGAAGAAGCGTGTGGTGGTGCAGATCGCGCCGGCCGTCCGTGTGGCGGTGGGTGAGGCCTTTGGCATTCCGGCAGGCGTGAACGTCATTGACAAGATGACCACGGCGCTGAAGCTCATGGGTGTGGACGAGGTGTACGACACCAACTTCGGCGCGGATATGACCACCATACTGGAGGCGGAGGAGTTTTTGCAGCGGCTGAAAAACGGCGGGCCGTTTCCCATGTTCACCAGCTGCTGTCCCGCCTGGGTGCGGTATCTGGAGTTCAACGCCCCTAAGTATCTGAAGCATATCTCCACCTGCAAATCGCCCATGGAGATGTTCGCGGCGGTCATCCGTGACAAATACGCCGAAAAAGATGCCGCCGACGGGCGGACTACCTACAACATCGCCATTATGCCCTGCACTGCCAAGAAGATGGAGGCGGCGCGGCCGGAGTTCGTCCATAACGGTCGGCCGGATGTGGATCTGGTGCTGACTACCCGGGAGCTGGTGGACATGATGCGTGAGACGGGCGTGCAGCTGGACGAGCTGGAGCTGGAGTCCCCGGACCTGCCCTTCGGTTTGGGCAGCGGCGCGGCGGTGATCTACGGCGTCACCGGCGGTGTGGCCGAGGCGGTGGTGCGTCACTGCCTGCCGGACAAGAGCAAGAATGCGCTGCGGGCCGTCCGTGTCACCGACCTGCGGGGCGACGGCGCCATCCGCCATGTGGAACTGAACGTGGACGGGCAGGAGCTGCGTATCGCCGTGGTCAACGGGCTGATCCACGCCAAGGAGCTGATCGCGGATATCGAAGCGGGCAAGTGCTTCTACCACCTGATAGAGGTCATGACCTGTCAGGGCGGCTGCGTGGGCGGCGCGGGACAGCCCTATGGGCTGAGCAACGTGAAGAAGAAGCGGGGCGAGGGACTGTATGCCGCCGATGCCTCCGCTATGTTCAAGCGGGCGGAGAAAAACCCCATCGTCACGTCTTTACTCAGGGAGTACGGCGAGGAAAAGTGTCACGCGCTGCTGCACGTGCACTACGGAGAATAAAAAAGCGGCCCCCGGCTCACACCGGGGGCTGCGGGTAAAGAAAGAGCATGGCCCCGCCGGGGCCATGCTCTTAGCTTGCCTTTTTATCCAGAATATACACGGTGACGTTTCGGCGGCCCCAGGAGTAGCAGTCCGCCTTGGTGGGGAACCACAGGTCCACGATGTTGCCCTTGACGGCGCCGCCGCAGTCCAGGGCGGTGCCCATGCCGTAGACACGGCGGCCGTTGGTGGTCTGGATGAACATTTTGGTGTAGTAGGGGATCACCTTGGGGTCTACGGCCACGGTGCCCACGCCCACCGCGGCACCCACCGCCGTGGTCCAGGCCGCGCCGCCGTCGCCGCCGCTGTAGTAGGCGGTGGAGGAGCAGAGCATCACCTTGTTATAGGTCATGGTGTCGCCGGAGGCGAACAGCAGGTAGCCGCCCTCGCCCACCTCGTTGGGGAAGTCTTTTTCGATGGTGTCGCCCTCCTCCACCTCGTAGACGCGGGTGCCGTAGCGCACCAGCTCCGCGTGTGAGGTGTCGTGGCTGGCACCGATATACTTGGTAGATACTACCTCGCCGCTGACCACAGTGTCCTCATACGTCTCCACGATCTGGCCGGGGATACCCTTGCGGATGATCTCCTCGGTGCCCTTGTCCATCAGGGGATCCGGTGAGCGAAGGATCTTGTAGTCCGTCTCCACAGTGACATAGTGCTGGTAGGTCAGCGTATCGCTGATGCGGATGGCGGGGTCCTCGCCGGCGACATTCAGCTCCACCATCTCGTCCTCACCCAGACGGATGCCGCTGCGCCGCAGCAGGGAGGACAGGCGCTCGGCCTCGGTGGTGAGGGTGTGTGTGTCGTCGCCGTGGGTGATGGTGACGGTGCGGCCCGGCTCCAGCAGCAGCTGCATGGACTTGTCGCCCAGGCTGCGGCGCAGCAGCAGGTCGTCATAGGTGCGCTCCTCGCTGCGCTCGTCCAGTACGTGGGGACCGTCGCCGTCCACCACGATGCAGATGGCGTCCATGGTGCGTACCGGTTCCGCCATAACGGCGGCGGCGAAGATCACCGCCGTGACGGCGATCATGGTGATGGCGCGGATAGAGGGATGATCGCGCATGATGTGGTGCACCTCCCGCAGGGCCGGGGAACGCAGGGCGTCACGGCAGCCGGTCACCAGCCGTCCGCGGCAGAAGGCGCGCCAGTTGGCCCTGACGTCGGAAGCGATGGCGTCCCAGGTCCAGGCAAAGCAGTGGCCCACTGCGCGCACGGCGCGGATCAGGGCCCGAGCCACGATGTAGGGCACATCGTGGATGGCCTGGCACACCGTGACCGGCGTGATGCGGCGCCGCGGCTTTTTCGGCTGCAAGCGCTTCGGTTGTGTGACGACTGTTTGTTCCATAGTACCTCGCAGTATAGCCGCCCCGGGAGGTGTTCAAACAGGGCGGACAATAAAAATTGAAACAATTTGTAACTTTTGTTACCGATTAGCAATACCCGTGGAGTATAGCACTATCTTCCAATTTTGTCAAGTTTTAGGGGACGCGGCACGGAGAAAGACAAACTTTTTCCGGCTTTTCGTTGCGCGGGTGGGGAAAAGGTGGTACAATGGCGGCAATATGCAGTGAAGGAGAAACACGATGGATCTGTGCGATCGGAACGATATACAGGCGCTGCTGGCGCGGCACGGCTTTCACTTTGCCAAGGCGCTGGGACAGAACTTTCTCATCCGGGGTGACGTGGCGGAGGATATCGCCGCGGCGGGCTGCGTTCCCGGCTGCGGCGTGCTGGAGGTAGGCCCCGGCATCGGCGCACTGACGGTGCAGCTGGCCCGGCGGGCGGAAAAGGTGGTTTCGGTGGAGCTGGACAAGCGCCTGCCGCCGGTGCTGGCGGAGACCATGGCGGACTATGATAACTTCACCCTGATCGAGGGCGACGTGATGGCGCTGGACCTGGCGGCGGTGACGGCGGAGAAGTTTCCGGGCTTGCCGGCGGTGCTGTGCGCCAACCTGCCCTACAACATCACCACACCGTTTCTCACGGCCTGTGTCCGGGCCGGGTGTTTCCGGCAGCTGACGGTGCTCATTCAAAAAGAGGTAGCCCTGCGGATCTGCGCGAAGCCGGGCACGGCGGATTACGGCGCGTTTTCCCTGTTGATGCAGTACTACACCGTGCCGGAACTGCTGTTCGAGGTGCCCAACAGCTGCTTCATGCCGCCGCCCAAGGTGACATCCGCCGTGGTGCGCTGCGTTACAAGAAAGGCCCCGCCGGTACAGGTGCGGAGCGAGGAGGCCTTCTGGCGGACGGTGCGCGCGGGCTTTGCCCTGCGGCGCAAGACGCTGGTGAACAGCCTGCAGACCGGCTGGCAGCTGCCTAAGGAGCAGCTGGCGGGCATCGTCGCCGGCTGCGGCCTGTCCCCCACCGTGCGGGGCGAGGCCCTGGGCCTGGAGGAGTACGCGAGGCTGTCCGATGCGCTGCTGGCGGCAGCGGGTGAATAAAAAGCTTCCCGGCAAATGCCGGGAAGCTTTTTATTCGCCTTTTTCTATCTTTGCCTCCGTCTCCCGCCGGATGGCGGCGCGAAGCACCGTGAGGTAGGGGGAGAATGCCACGTGTTCGTCGGCGTAGGTCAGGTTCAGGTCGTACTCCCGGGGCAGCCAGGAGGAGATGGGGGACTCGTTGTGGGCGATGACGGCCTCCAGCTTGTCCAGCGCCTTATAGAGCTTGGCCTCCGGCGTCTCCAGTGCGTCCATCTCCGCGTACAGGGCGGCCATCTCCGTGCGGTAAGGCTGGGGCAGCGTCTCCACCCATTGGATCAGGAGGGCGTCCTCCTTCGCTGTGTCGGCGTCGGTCTTGAGAAAGCTGGGGATGTCGCCGGTAAAGCACTCGCCCAGGTCATGGATCAGGCACATTTTAATGACCTTGTCCATATCCGTCTCCGGGAACTCGTCCCGAAGAAAGAAGGCCGTCAGCGCCAGCCGCCAGCTGTGGTCGGCCACGCTCTCGTGACGGTTTCCGGGCGTCCAGCAGTGGCGGGTGGTGTCTTTCAGACGGTTGGCGGTGTGCAGGACGGAGAGCAGCTCTTCAGGCTTCATGGCGGGGCCTCCTTGCATTTTTCCACAGTATAGCACGGTGCCGCGGGGAAGTCAACGCTTGCACTTGCACGGCGGAGAAAAGTGTAGTAGAATAGCGGAAGAACATAAAGGAGGGAGACTTTATGGGAGTTTTGTACGCGCTGGAGAGCATCCGCACGCCTGCGCTGGATAAGATCATGTCGGTCATCACGCTGCTGGGCGGCGAGCTGTTCTTCATGGTCATCGCCGTGACGGCGTTCTGGTGCGTCAGCAAGCGCGAGGGCTATTACCTGATGATCGTGGGCTTCTTCGGCACGGTCATCAATCAATTCCTGAAAATACTCTGCTGCGTGCCCCGGCCGTGGATAAAGGACCCGGATTTCACCATTGTGGAGTCTGCCCGGGCGGAGGCCACGGGGTATTCCTTCCCCAGCGGTCACACACAGAACGCTGTGGCCACCTATGGCGGCATCGCCCGGTATACCCGCCGCGGCTGGCTGCGGGTGGTGCTGGTCGTGCTGACGGTGCTCATCGCGTTCAGCCGGATGTATCTGGGTGTCCACACGCCGCTGGATGTGGGCGTGTCGTTCCTGATCGCGGCGGTGCTGGTGCTGGTGGTCTATCCGCTGATGGAGGAGGCCGACCGGCGGCCGGTGGTGCTGACGTACACCATACTGGCTATGGTGGTGTGCAGCGGGGCCTTCATGGGGTATCTGTACCTGCGGGGCGATACGGGTGCTGCCGCTGAGGACACCGCCAACTACGTCAGCGCGCTGGAGAACGGCTGGAAGCTGCTGGGCGCCACACTGGGTATGCTGGTATCCAACATCGCCGACCGGAAGCACATACGGTTCGAGACACAGGCGGTGTGGTGGGCGCAGCTCATCAAGCTGGCAGTGGGCTTTGCCTGCCTGCTGGCCATACGCTCCGGGCTGAAGGCCCCGCTGATCGCCCTGCTGGGCGGCAACGCTGCCATCGCCGGGGGCATCCGCTACCTGCTGGTGGTGCTGTTCGCCGGGTGTGTCTGGCCGCCGACCTTCTGGTGGTTCAGTCGCCTGGGGAGAAGATGAACAACAGAAAAAGCGCATCCCCCGGCGTGTGCCGGGGGATGCGGTGCGTTATGGGGGGACTGTCTCACTCGGTGACGGTGAGGGTGGGGTGCATGAGCGGGTCAAAGGTGGCGAGGACGCGGTCGCCCTCCACGGTATATTCGCTCCACAGGCGGATCTCGGCGCAGCGCTGTGTCCGGTCAAGGGTGATGCTGTGGATGGGCGTGGGTTCGGAGTAGGCTTGGTCGCGGCAGTAGACATCGGTGCTCTCGTCGCCGCGGAAGATGACGCAGAGGTCGTCACACTGGAGTACACCGGGTATGTCGCAGCTGCCGGTGTAAACGTTCTTGCGCAGCTGGCCGTGGAAGGAAACGGGAACGGTCTCGATGGCAGAATCGAGCGGGCTGGCATGGTACAGGCCGGTGCCGTCGAAGTCGATGGCCACGCCCCTGTCCCGGCAGGCGAAAATAAGTACGGCGGTGAACAGCAGCAGGATGGGAAGCCAGACCTTGCGGGATGTCCATATCTGTCGCATGGGGAGTCCTCCTTTACAGTGTTGTACCTGCTGCAAGTATACCATCAGGCGGGGAGAAAATCAACAAAAAACCGTGCGCTGCACAGCAACGCACGGTTTTTGTATGTACGGGAGGTCAGGCGGCCTCCTTGGGCTTCTTCAGTGCCACGATGACGCCCACGGTGATCAGCACCGCACCGATGACGCTCATCACTGTGATCTGCTCGTCCAGCAGCAGGTAGCCCACCACCAGCGTCACGAAGGGGGAGGCGTACAGGTAGTTGTTGGTGATGACCACGCCCAGCCGCTGGAAGGCGATGTTCCAGATGGCGAAGCATACGGCGTTGCCGAACACGCCCAGGAACAGCCAACTCAGCAGGACGTTGGTCTGGGTGAACAGGGGGTGCAGGTCGGGCATACCGTCCGTCAGCAGCATCAGCGGTACGGCGGTAATGAAGGCCCACAGCATGACCCGGCGGGTGACCAGGAAGTTGTCATACTGCTCGGTGTATTTCTTGATAAGGATGGAGTACACGGCCCACATGAGGGCGGCGGCCAGGGCGATCAGATCGCCCAGAGGGTTCAGGTGGAAGGTCAGCTGGCCGTTGAGCACCACCAGCACCACACCGGCGATGGCGATGACCGCGCCGATGTACACGAATTTACCCAGGCGCTCGCCATTGCGGGAGAACAGCTGGGCCAAAATGACCGTCAGGATAGGGGACAGGGCGATGATGATGCTGACATTGGCGGCGAAGGTGTAGGTCAGCGCTGTATTCTGCAGGAAGAAGTAGAAGCTGCCGCCGGTAACGCCGATGAGGATGAACATCAGCTCGTCCTTCCAGGGGAGCTTCAGAGTCTTGGGCCGCAGCGCCCACAGCGTGATATAGGCCAGGCCCATCCGCAGGGGGATGATCTGGATAGCGGTATAGGCGGTGAGCATCTGCTTGGTCAGCACGAAGCAGCTGCCCCACACCAGAATGGTGAAAATGGCGTACACATGGCCCATGACTTTTTGCGTGGCGGACATGGCGGTTCTCTCCTTATGACTCTATTTCTCTCATCTCACGCGGCAGCTGGCCGCAAAAAATTATTATACACGGCGGAAAAGGAAAAATCCAGTAGTTCCCGGGTATTTTCTTCCAAATGCCTTAACTTTCTATTAAGACGCTTGAAATGCGCTTGTTTTTTTTGCCATCCGTGGTATGATGATAGCTATGAAAAATCAAGGAGGAAAGACTATGCACGCAGCGCTGGTCATCATGGCGGCGGGGATCGGTTCCCGCTACGGCGGCAGCAAGCAGACCGACGGCGTGGGGCCCCACGGAGAGATACTGATGGAGTACGGTGTGTACGACGCGGTGCGGGCGGGCTTTGACAAGGTCGTGTTCATCATCAAGCCGGATATGCGGGAGCTGATGGAGCGCCTGTGCGGCAATATGGCGTCCCGGCTGCACACGGCGGACGGGCGGCCCGTGGAGGTCCGTTACGCCTATCAGGACGACACGACACTGCCGGCGTGGTATACAAAGCCGGCGGGGCGGACAAAGCCCTTCGGCACGGCCCACGCGGTGCTGTGTACCCGCGATATCGTCCACGAGCCCTTCTGCGTCATCAACGCCGACGATTTCTACGGCGCGGACGCTTACCGCACCATATATGCGGAGCTGCAGCGCCTGCCGAAGACGGGCGCGGCCACCATGGTGGGCTATCTGCTGAAGAACACCGTCACTGCCCACGGCACCGTGTCCCGGGGTGTGTGCCATGTGAAGGACGGGTATCTCAGCGACATCCGCGAGACGCTGAAGATCGCCCTGCTGCAGGACGGCGTCATCCGGGACGAGGATACCGGAGCGGTGCTGGACGGCGACACGGTGGTGTCCATGAACTTCTGGGGCTTTGCCCCCTCCGTCTTCGACGCGTTGGAGACGTATTTCCACGACTTTCTCCGCAGCGAGGCGGGGCAGTCGGTGAAGGCCGAGTGCCTGCTGCCCACCATGGTGGGCGACCTGCTGGCGGCGGGAGAGCTGCGTGTCAGCGTGCTGAAGTCGGCGGACCGCTGGTTCGGCATGACGTATCATGAGGACCGCGCCCGGGTGGCGCAGGCGCTCAGCAAACTGCACGAGACGGGGGCATACCCCGAGGAATTGAGGTAACAGAATGGATTACGAAAGAGAACGCCGCCGGCAGAAGCGCTACCGGGAGGCCATGCGGAACCGCATCATCGCCGCCGTGTTGCTGGCCGGCATTATCGTGGGTGCGATATTCATCATCAAGGGCTGCAAAAAGGACGATGCTCCGGCGGACGACGCCCAGAACACGAATCAGTCCGTGGACAATGTAGGCGACACTACGACACCGGATAACGTCATCGTGGACGACGAGCTGCTGACACTGGTGAACCCCTGGAACCCCCTGCCCGATGACTGGACGGTGGACCTGGTGACACTGGATGACGGCCACCGGGTGGACAGCCGCTGCTATGAGGCGTATATGGAGATGATCAACGCCTGCAAGGCGGCGGGCTACAGCCCGGTCAACTGTTCCGGCTACCGCACGCAGGAAACGCAGCAGAGCCTGTACGACAACAAGGTGCAGCGGCTCATCAGCAGCGGCATGAGTGAGGACGAGGCCAAAACCGAGGCGGCCAAGGCCGTGGCCATCCCCGGCACCAGCGAGCATCAGCTGGGCCTGGCGGTGGACCTGGTGGACGCCAATATGCAGGACCTGACCTCTGCTCAGGAGAGCACGGAGACCCAGAAGTGGCTCATGGCCAATTCCTGGCGGTACGGCTTCATCCACCGCTACCCCAACGGAAAGACCGATATCACCGGTATCATCTATGAGCCGTGGCACTACCGCTATGTGGGCAAGGACGCGGCACAGGAGATCTTCAACCGGGATATCACACTGGAGGAGTATCTGGGCAAGACGGAGCATTGATGGATATAAAGGGAGGGGCCGTCCGGCCCCTCCCTTTATACGAAGACATGAAGAAGTTATTTGCAGTTTTTCGCGTTCTTGGCGTTCTTGGTATTGGTGTTTTCCGTGTTGTCGGTGGTGTTGGTGTTCTTGGTGTTTTTGGTGTTCTTCGTGTTATCCATGAGATATACCTCCATTTTCTGTACCCTTTGTACCTCAGGTACAACCATAGTTTCACCGCCGCCGCAGAAAATATGTAAAAAAATTCTGGAAAAAGCCGTTGACAAACACGCCGGGATAGTATAAAATATCCGAGAAAACAAAGAAGGTCGGTGCATCCGCCTCACCTCCAGCAACGGCAAAGAGGTCAACAGCGTCATACAAGCGCCCGAAAGGGCTGTTTGTGTTGTTTCGCGGATGCCCGGAGCGTCCGCGTTTTTATTTTGGATTGGAGGTGCTTCGGTATTAGCAAGGTACAGCATCAACTGAACGAGGAGATCACCGACAAGGAGATCCGACTGATCGGCGAGAATGGCGAGCAGCTGGGCATTGTGTCCGGCGAGGAGGCGCTGCGTACCGCAGAGGAGCAGGGCCTGGATCTGGTAAAGATCTCTCCGCAGGCAACGCCTCCGGTGTGCAAGCTGATGAACTACGGCAAGTACAAGTTCGAGCAGAGCAAGCGCGAGAAGGAAGCCAGAAAGAACCAGCACGTTGTCGAGATCAAGGAGATCCGTATGTCTCCGGGCATCGACGTGGGCGACTTCAACACCAAGCTGAAGAACGCGCAGAAGTTCCTGTCCGACGGCAACCGCGTCAAAGTCTCCGTCCGCTTCCGCGGCCGCGAGATGGCGCACACCGAGATCGGACGCGATCTGCTCAACAAGTTCGCCGAGCTGTGTACCGAGGTGTCCACCCTGGACAAAGCCGCCAAGCTGGAGGGCCGGAATATGTCTATTTTCCTGTCCCCCAAGGTCGGCAAATAAGCATTTCATTCGCAAAGGATCATATTGGAAGGAGAAAACAACTATGCCTAAACTGAAGACCCATAGCGGCGCAAAAAAGCGCTTCAATCTGACGAAGACCGGCAAGGTCAAGAGAGCTCACGCGTTCAAGAGCCACATCCTGACCAAGAAGGACACCAAGCGTGGCCGTCGTCTGCGCAGCACCACCTATGCTGACTGCACCACCGAGGCGACCATCCGCAAGATGATCCCCTACAAATAAGATACGTTTTCGTTAGAATAGGAGGCAATTAGAATATGGCACGTGTTAAAGGCGCAATGATGGCGCGTAAAAGAAGAAACAAGACGCTGAAGCTGGCTAAGGGCTACTGGGGCGCCAAGTCCAAGCATTTCAAGATGGCCAACGAGCAGGTCATGAAGTCTCTGACCTACGCCTATGTGGGCCGTCGTCTGAAGAAGCGTGACTTCCGCCAGCTGTGGATCACCCGTATCTCCGCCGCTGTGAAGCCCAACGGTCTGAACTACTCCACCTTCATGCACGGTCTGAAGGTCGCCGGCATCCAGATCAACCGCAAGATGCTGTCCGAGATGGCCATCAGCGATCCCGTGGCGTTCGCCGCCCTGTGCGAGATCGCCAAGAAGGCGTAAATCTTGTGCACATACAGCGCTCTGCCGAAGGCAGGGCGCTGTTTTTCGCATTTCGGTGCTGGAAAAAGCTTGACAATACTGCTATAATACCCCTGAAAAGATCATGGAAAGGATGAATGACCATGTATTGCATCAGAAAAGTCAACGACGACTACACCTGGGTGGGCGCGGATTGCCGCCGTCTGGCCCTGTTCGAGGGTGTGTTCGGTGTGCCCGACGGCGTCAGCTTCAACAGCTATCTCCTGATGGACGACAAGACTGTCCTGTTCGACACGGTGGACAGCGCCGTGCGTACCACCTTCCGTGAAAATGTGGCCCACGTCCTGAACGGCAAAGCCCCGGACTATCTGGTGGTCCACCACATGGAGCCGGACCACGCCGCCGAGATGGCCGACCTGGCCCGGCAGTACCCGGATATGGCCATCCTGTGCAGTGCCGCCGCCAAGAACATGATCGCCCAGTTCTTCGACGCGGAGCTGGCCGGCCGCGTCACCGTGGTGAAGGAGGGTGACACCCTCTGCACCGGCCGCCATACCCTGCGCTTTATCGCCGCGCCCATGGTCCACTGGCCGGAGGTGTTGATGACCTATGACGAGACGGACAAACTGCTGCTGTCCGCCGATGCTTTCGGCAGCTTCGGCGCGCTGAACGGTACCCTGTTCGCCGATGAGGTGGACTTCGACCGGGAGGTGCTGGACGAGGCACGGCGGTATTATACCAACATCGTGGGCAAGTACGGCGCACAGGTCCAGGCGGTGCTGCAAAAGGCCGCTGGACTGGATATCCGTATGCTGCTGCCGCTCCACGGCCATGTCTGGCGGCAGGACCTGGGCTATATCCTGGGCAAATACGACCTGTGGAGCCGTTGGGAGCCGGAGGTCCGCGGCGTGATGATCGCCTACGCTTCCGTATACGGCAACACGGAGAACGCCGCCAATATCCTGGCCTGCCGCCTGGTGGAGCAGGGGGTAAAGGTGAAGATGTACGATGTGTCCGTAACGCCCAGCTCCTATGTGGTGTCCGACGCCTTCAAGTACAGTCACCTGGTGTTTGCCGCACCTACCTATAACGGCGGCGTGTTTATCACCATGGACGAGGTGCTGCGGGACATCGCCTCCCACGGCCTGCAGAACCGCGGCTTTGCCCTGCTGGAAAACGGCACCTGGGCGCCGGTCACCGCCCGGCAGATGGCCGCCCTGCTGGAGCCTCTGAAGGGCTGGCGGCAGGTGGGGGAGAGCGTGACCGTCCGTTCCGCCGCCCACGCGCCCCAGCTGGCGGCCATCGAGGGCCTGGCCGCCGCCCTGATTGCGGATATTTCCGGGGAAAAGCAGTAAAAAACTGCGGAAAACGGGCAAAAACTTCTTGCATTATGCCGTGCCGCGTGGTATTATATTGCGGTAAATCCGCACAGCTTCAGACTTTCGGTCGGTGCCGCAAGGTTGGCCGGAGGGCGGAAGAGGCTGGAGGTACAAACTAAAATAAAAGGAGAAACAAACCAACATGGCAAATCAGAACGTCGTATCCATGAAGTCCCTGCTGGAGGCAGGTGTCCACTTCGGTCACCAGACCCGCCGCTGGAACCCCAAGATGGCTCCCTATATCTACACGGAGCGCAACGGCATCTATATCATCGACCTGCAGAAGACCGTGAAGAAGCTGGAGGAGGCCTATGCTTTCGTGCGTCAGCTGTCCGAGAACGGCCAGACCCTGCTGTTCGTGGGTACCAAGAAGCAGGCCCAGGAGGCCATCAAGGACGAGGCTGCCCGCTGCGGCCAGTACTACGTCAACGCCCGCTGGCTGGGCGGCATGATGACCAACTTCAAGACCATGCGTACCCGTATCGACCGTCTGAACCAGCTGAAGACCATGCAGGCTGACGGTACCTTCGATATGCTGCCCAAGAAGGAAGTCATCAAGCACCTGGGCGAGATCGAGAAGCTGGAGAAGTACCTGGGCGGCGTGAAGGAAATGAAGAAGCTGCCCGGCGCCCTGTTCATCGTGGACACCCGCAAGGAGCGCAACGCCATCGCCGAGGCGCACCGTCTGGGCATTCCTGTTGTGGCTATCGCCGATACCAACTGCGATCCCGATGAGATCGATTACCCCATCCCCGGCAACGACGACGCCATCCGCGCCATCAAGCTGATCGCCTCCGTTATGGCCAACGCCATGATCGAGGGCCGTCAGGGCGAGCAGGTGGAGGAGGCCGCCGAGGCCAAGGACGCCGAGTAAGCCAACTCGATAGATACCGCGTAACGCACGGGGCAGGGAAGTGTCCCTGCCCCTTTTAATTCAACTTTTACAGGAGGAAATACAAATGGCTTTTACTGCTGCTGATGTGAAGACCCTGCGCGAGATGACCAGCGTGGGTATGATGGACTGCAAGAAGGCGCTGGTCGAGTGCGACGGCGATATGGACAAGGCTGTCGAGTGGCTGCGCGAGAAGGGCCTGGCCAAGGCTGCCAAGAAGGCCGGCCGCATCGCCGCCGAGGGTATGTCCTATGCCCTGACCGAGAACGGCGTGGGCGTCGTGGTCGAGGTCAACTGCGAGACCGACTTCTGCGCCAAGAGCGACCTGTTCGTGGCCTTCGTCAAGGACATCGCCAAGGTCATCGCCGAGCAGGATCCCGCCGATGTGGACGCCCTGATGAACTGCAAGTATGTCGGCTCCGACCTGACCGTTTCCGAGACCATGCCCGAGAAGGTCATGTCCATCGGTGAGAACCTGCAGATCCGCCGCTTCGTCCGCTTCTCCGAGAACACCAGCGTGGGCTACGTCCATGCCGGCGGCAAGATCGGCGTGCTGGTGAACCTGGCTGTGGACGGCGGCATCGACGCCACCGAGATCGGCAAGAACGTCGCCATGCAGATCGCGGCCCTGAACCCCCGCTTCTGGGACAAGTCCCAGGTCACCGATGAGGTGCTGGCCGAGGAGAAGAAGATCGCGCTGGCCCTGATGGACACCGATCCCAAGATGGCCTCCAAGCCCGAGGCCGTCAAGGAGAAGATCGTCATGGGCAAGATGAACAAGTTCTACGAGGAGAACTGCCTGCTGCAGATGGAGTTCGTCCGCGGAGACATCTTCCAGGGCAGCGTGGAGAAGTATATCGCCGACGCCGCCAAGAAGCTGGGCGGCTCCGTCAAGTTCGTGGATGCCGTTCGCTTCCAGACCGGCGAGGGCATCGAGAAGAAGCAGGAGGACTTCGCCGCTGAGGTCGCCGCGCAGATGAACATGGGCAAGTAATTGCAGATGCACAAAACACCCTTCGGCTCACGCCGAGGGGTGTTTTTTCGCACATAAAAAGGACCGCCGTGAGGCGGTCCTTTTTATGTGCGGATATGTCAGGAAACGAGCACGTGGATGCGCCCCGCGGGCTCGCCGTACTTGTCGGCGGCAACGGTGCCGTTCAGCACGGTGGTGATGTAGTCCATGACCACCTCATCCATGGGGATGCCCAGGTCGTAGTTGGCGGTGGCGTTGACAAAGCGGTAGTAGGTGTCGCCGCCGCTGGCCATAAAGTCGTTGGTGGCGATGGTGTACGTGGCCGCCGGGTCAAAGTCCTTGCCGCCCACGGTCTTGATGGTCACACGGTTGATGGTCTTGGGGGCGAAGTAGGTGGTGCCGGGATACTCGTCGCCCTGGTCATAGCCCTTGGTGGTGTCCACGGTGAACTCGATGCCGGATACCTGGGGGAAGCCGCCGATGGCCTCCGGCGTGCAGAAGGTGGAGGCCTCCAGCACTTCCAGTAGCTCCGTACCGGTGATCTTGATGATGCTCAGGGTGTTGCCGAAGGGCAGCACGGTGTTGACGTCCTTCTTGGTGATGTCGCCGGCCTCGATGGTGGCGCGGATGCCGCCGCCGTTGGTGATGGCCGCGTCAACGGTCTCGCCCTGCTGTTCGGCGCCCCATACCAGCGCGTCGGTGATCAGGTCGCCCAGATTGGTCTCCTGCGTGCGGTTGCCGGGGTCCTTCTCGCCGTTCAGCGTCACCTCGGTCTTGGCGAACACCGTGCCGTAGTCGGCCTCGATCTCGGCGATGATGGCGGCGGCGCGGGCGGCGATGGCGTCGTCGGCGGCCACCTCAATGCCCTCGGTGGGCACGCACGTGGTGGTGATGGTGCTGTCCTTGATGGTCACAACGCCGATATTCTCCAGCTTCGTGCCGGTAGAGGTCAGGATAGTGTCGCCTACCTTGCGGTCCGTGTTGGTCTTCTCAACGATCTCCTCCTCAGTGGAGTGGGAGTGACCGTCGATGAACACGTCGATTCCGGTGACCTTGTTCAGCAGGTCGATAGAGCGGTTGCCGGTGGCGGCGGTCTCATCGTCGATGCCCAGGTGGCCCAGGCAGATAACGTAGTTGCAGCCCTCGTCCTCACGCAGCATATTCGCCATATCCTGTGCGATCTGGTACAGCTCCTCACCGCCGGCGAAGGTCACGCCCTGGATCTTGCCGGGGTGGGCCTTTGTGGCGGTCTCCGGGGTGTCCAGACCGAACACGCCGATCTTGGTGCCGCCGGGGGTGGTGAATACCGCCGCGTCGTCAAAGGCCAGCTCGCCGTTGTACTTCACGTTGGCGGCCAGCACGGGGAACTGGGCGTTCTCCATGTTCTTCTTCAGCGCCTCGAAGCCGTAGTCGAACTCGTGGTTGCCCAGCGCCACAGCGTCGTAGCCCACCATGTTCATCAGCTCCACAGCCGTTGCACCCTCAGACACACTCACAGCGGTGTCGCCCTGACTGAAGTCGCCGGCGTCCAGGATCAGCACATACGCGCCCTCAGACTCATACTGGCTGGCCAGCGCCGCTACCTTGGCGTAGTTGGAAACAGCGCCGTGCACATCGTTGGTGTGCAGGATGACCACCGGCTCCGTGGCGGTGGCGTCCTTGCCGGGGTCGGGTTTCTTTTCGCCGCAGGCCGCCAGGGTGAACACCATGGCCAGGGCCAGCAGCAAAGACAGCAGCTTTTTCTTCATACTCCTTATCCCTTCCTTTCAGCGGTTTTGCACATTTTCTGCGCCTGCTGTATGGCCATTGTACCGTATTCCACGGCTGAACGCAAGCTTTTCCCGGTTTTTATTTTACATGGATTTTACACCAGCGGGATTTTTCCCTTTACATTGGGCACTTACAATAAAAACCGTACAAGGGAGTTATCCAAAACGACGAAAGAAATGAGGTAATACATATGAAAAAGATCATTGCACTGGTCCTGACCGCCCTGCTGGCCCTGAGCCTGGTGGCCTGCGGCAGCGAGACCAAGACCGACGACGCCGACAAGACCGAGGACAAGACCTCCACCGAGCTGACCGGCACCGTCTCCACCGACGGCTCCACCTCCATGGAGAAGGTCATCGGCGCCCTGAGCGAGTCCTTCATGGCGCAGAACGGCGGTGTCACCGTTAACTACAACCCCACCGGCTCCGGCTCCGGCATCACCGCCGTGCAGGAGGGCACCTGCGACATCGGCCTGTCCTCCCGTGCGCTGAAGGATGAGGAGAAGTCCGCCGGCCTGAAGGAGACTGTGCTGGCCTATGACGGCATCGCCATCATCGTTCACCCCGACAACCCCGTCAGTGACCTGTCCGTTGAGCAGATCGCCAAGCTGTACACCGGCGAGATCACCAACTGGAAGGACGTGGGCGGCAATGACGCCGAGGTGGTCCTCATCGGCCGCGAGGCCGCCAGCGGCACCCGCGATGGCTTCGAGTCCATCACCGGCACCAAGGACAAGTGCCAGTATCGTCAGGAGCTGACCTCCACCGGTGATGTGATCACCGCCGTCAGCCAGAACCCCGATGCCATCGGCTACGCCTCTCTGGCCTCCATCAAGGACACCGTCAAGGCCCTGAACGTGGATGGCGTCACCCCCAGCGAAGCCACCGTCAAGGACGGCAGCTATAAGGTCCAGCGTCCCTTCGTGCTGGTGACTGTGGACGGCAAGGCCCTCTCTCCCGCGGCCCAGGCGTTCTTTGACTACGCCACTTCCTCCGACGCAGCTTCCATCATCGCCAAGGCCGGCGCTGTGGCAGTCGCAGGTTAACAAGTACGGCACGGACACAGGCGACATCCCCGCGCGGGGTGCCGCCTTGCCCCGTATCTGCTGAGGTGTATATATGAAAGCAAAACGATTTATGGAGAACGCCATCCATGGCTTCTTTCTGCTGATGGGTCTGGTGACGGTGGGCTGCGTGCTGCTGATCTCCGTCTACCTTGTCGTCTCCGGCATCCCCGCTATCCGTGAGATCGGCCTTGTGAAGTTCCTCTTTGGCCCCGTGTGGAATTCCAACGCGGCGGAGCCTCAGTTCGGCATCCTGCCCTTCATCCTTACCAGTATTTACGGTACTGCGGGCGCGATCCTGCTGGGCGTGCCCGTGGGCTATATGACTGCCGTGTTCCTGGCCAAAATGGCCCCGCCGAAGCTGAAGACCGCCGTCTCCGCCGCGGTGAGCCTGCTGGCGGGCATCCCCTCCGTGGTCTACGGTCTGGTGGGTATGCTGGTGCTGGTGCCGGGCATCCGTCAGGTCTTCCATATTCCCGACGGCTCCGGCCTGCTGGCGGCCATCATCGTGCTGGCGATCATGATCCTGCCCTCCATTATCAACGTGGCCATGACGGCCCTGGAGGCGGTGCCCCGTGAGTACGAGGACGCCTCTCTGGCGCTGGGCGCCACGGAGACGGAAACATGGTTCAAGGTGTCTGTCCCAGCCGCCCGCAGCGGCATCGCCGCCGCGGTGGTGCTGGGCGTAGGCCGCGCCATCGGCGAGGCCATGGCCGTGATGATGGTCTCCGGCAACGTGCCCAATATGCCCTCTCTCTTCCAGAGCGTGCGGTTCCTGACCACCGCCGTGGCCAGCGAGATGGGCTACGCGGCGGCAGGTCTGCAGCGTCAGGCGCTGTTCTCCATCGCGCTGGTGCTGTTTCTGTTCATCATGCTCATCAACGCCGCGCTCAATTTCTTCCTCAAGCGAAGTAAGGAGAAGTGACCATGGACAAACATCAATTCTCTGCCCGCCGCCGTATCTGGGGTGGGACCATGCGGGGCCTGATGGTCCTCTGCGCCGCCGTTACCTGCGCGCTGGCGGTGTTTCTCATCGTCTATGTGCTCGTCAAGGGCGTGCCCAACCTGAGCTGGCAGCTGCTGAGCACCAAGCCCAGCTATCTGGACGGCTCCATCGGTATCCTGCCGGATATCATCACCACCGTCTGCACGGTGCTGACCACGCTGCTGGTGGTGCTGCCCCTGGGCGTCTGCGCCGCCGTGTACCTGACGGAGTATGCCGCCAACAAGAGGGTAGTGGCCGTTATCGAGTACGCCGCCGAGACGCTGTCCGGCATCCCCTCCATTATCTACGGCCTGGTGGGCCAGATGTTCTTCTGCCAGTTCCTGGGCATGAAGAAATCTCTTCTCGCCGGCGCCATGACCCTGGTCATTATGAACCTGCCCACCATCATGCGTACTACACAGGAGAGCCTCAAGACCGTGCCCCAGTCCTACCGCGAGGGCGCCTTCGGTCTGGGCGCCGGCAAGTGGCGCACCATTCGCACGGTGGTGCTGCCCGGCTGTGTGGACGGCGTGCTCACCGGCTGCATTCTGGCCGTGGGCCGTATCCTGGGCGAGACGGCGGCCCTGCTGTACACCGCGGGCTTTGCCCACACGCTGTACAACAGCCTGCGTGCCACGCTGGAGGGCTCCGGTGCCACACTGTCCGTGGCCCTGTATGTCTACGCCAAGGAGCAGGGCGAGTTCGATGTGGCCTTCGCCATCGCCGCCATCCTCATGGCGCTGGCCCTGCTCATCAACCTGGCGGCTATGCTGACCGGGCGTTACTTCAAGAAACGGAGGAGCCTATGAGCGATATCATCACCGTAAACGATCTGAACCTGTGGTACGGTCCCACCCAGGCGCTGCACCACGTCACCATATCCGTGCCGGAGCACAGCATTACTGCCCTCATCGGCCCCTCCGGCTGCGGCAAGTCCACATTTCTTAAAACGCTGGACCGTATGAACGATCTGATCCCCGGCGTAAAGGTGGAGGGCCAGGTGCTCTACAAGGGACAGAATATTTACGCCCCCGGCGTGGACGTCAGCCAGCTGCGCCGTGAGGTGGGCATGGTGTTCCAAAAGCCAAATCCCTTCCCCATGAGCATCTACGACAACGTGGCCTACGGCCCCCGTACCCACGGCATCCGCAACAAAGCCAAGCTGGACGAACTGGTGGAGCAGTCCCTGCGGCGTGCCGCCATCTGGGACGAGGTGAAGGACCGCCTGAAAAAGAATGCCCTGGGTCTCTCCGGCGGCCAGCAGCAGCGTCTGTGCATCGCCCGCGCCCTGGCGGTGGAGCCCACCGTGCTGCTGATGGATGAGCCCACCTCGGCCCTGGACCCCATCTCCACCTCCCGTATCGAGGAGCTGGCGGTTGAGCTGAAGCAGCATTACACCATCGTCATCGTCACCCACAATATGCAGCAGGCCCTGCGTATCTCGGACCGCACCGCCTTCTTCCTGCTGGGAGAGCTGGTGGAGTACGGCGACACGGAGACCATGTTCTCCACGCCCAGCGAAAAGCGCACCGAGGATTACATCACCGGGAGGTTTGGATAATGCGTAGTCAATTCGATAAACAGCTGGCCCAGCTCCACCGCGAGCTCATCGAGATGGGCGCCCTGTGCGAGCAGGTCATCGCTCTGTCCTCTCAGGCCCTCACCAACCGCGATACCGCCCTGGCGGAGAAGGTCGCGCCCCTGGACCACGAGATCGACCGCAAGGAGCGCGACATCGAGAACCTCTGCCTGCGGCTCCTGCTTCAGCAGCAGCCGGTGGCCGGCGATCTGCGGCAGATCTCCGCTGCCCTGAAGATGATCACGGACATGGAGCGTATCGGCGACCAGGCCGACGATATTGCCGAGATCCTGCTCTGCCGCGCCGGCCGGCCTCTCAGCGCCGGCGACACCCTGCGGGATATGGCCCGGGCCACCATCCGCATGGTCAGCGAGAGCGTGGACGCCTATGTCCGGCAGGATGTGGACCTGGCCCAGCAGGTCATCGCCGCCGACGATGAGGTGGACGGCTATTTTGACCGGATCAAGGCCCATCTCATCGACCGTATCGCCAAGGACGTGGATGACGGTGAAGCCACACTTGACTTACTGATGATCGCCAAGTATTATGAACGTATCGGCGACCACGCCACCAACATCGCCGAGTGGGTGATGTTTTCTGTCACCGGCGTGCACAAGACCGAGGCCACTTGAGCCAAAAGGAGGGACCCCACATGATCTGGTGTGTAGAGGATGACGCCAGCATCCGCGATATCGAGCTGTATGCCCTGCGCTCCGCCGGGCTGGAGGCCGAGGGCTTTACCGACGGCGCCGCCTTCTGGCAGGCCCTGCAAAGCGAAAAGCCCGACCTGGTGGTGCTGGACGTGATGCTCCCCGGCATCGACGGCACGGAGCTGCTGGGCCGTATGCGCGCCTCCACGTCCCTGCGCCGCATCCCGGTTATTATGGCCACCGCCAAGGGCGCGGAGTATGACCGCGTCCGGGCGCTGGACGGCGGCGCGGACGACTATCTGACCAAGCCCTTCAGCGTCATCGAGCTGGTCTCCCGGGTCAAGGCGGTGCTGCGCCGCTGCCAGCCGGAGGGGGACAGCTCCATCCTCCGCAGCGGCGAGGTGTCGCTGGATACCCGTGCCCACACCGTCCTGTCCGGCGGCGAACGCGTCGACCTGACCTACAAGGAATACGAGCTGCTGCGCCTGTTCCTCAGCCACCCCGGCACGGCCTACACCCGTGACCGGCTGATGGAGCTGGTCTGGGGCATGGATTACTGCGGCGAGAGCCGTACCGTGGATATGCACATCCGTACCCTGCGCCAGAAGCTGGGCAAGGCCGGCGCACACATCACCACGGTCCGCGGCGTGGGCTACCGTTGGGAGGAGACCATATGACAAAAAAGATATTTCGCTCCACCGTGGCGGTGGGGCTTGCGGTGCTGCTGGCCAGTCTGGTCATTATCATGGGCGCACTGTACACCTATTTCGGCCATGTCCAGGAGCAGCAGCTCCGGGATGAGCTGTCCATCGCCGCTGCGGCCATGGAGTCCGGCGACGGCGAGGCCTATCTGTCCAAGCTGCACTCCGACAATTACCGCATCACCTGGCTTCGCGCCGACGGCACGGTGCTCTATGATACGAAGGCTGACGCTGCGGCTATGGAGAACCACGCCCAGCGCGAGGAGGTCCGTCAGGCCCTGACCAACGGCACCGGTGAGTCCAGCCGTTACAGCGCCACTCTGCTGGAAAAGACCCTCTACTACGCCCGCCGGCTGCCGGACGGCACGGTCCTGCGCCTGTCCGCCAGCCGCGTCACCATGGGCGTGCTGCTTCTGAGTATGCTCTCCGCCATCCTGGCGGTCATCGCCGTGGCCCTGATCCTCTCCGGCATTCTGGCCGGCCGCGTGTCCCGCCGCATCACCCGCCCCCTGAACACCCTGGACCTGGAGCACCCCCTGGAAAACGACGCCTACGAGGAGCTTTCGCCCCTGCTGCGCCGACTGGAGCACCAGCGGCGTCAGATCGACGATCAGCTGCGTTCTCTGCGCCGCCGGTCCGAGGAGTTTGAACAGATCACCGCCAGCATGACCGAGGGCCTGGTACTGGTGGATAACGGCGGCACCATCCTCAGCATGAACCCTGCCGCCTGCGCCGTGTTCCACACCGATGCGGCCTGCGTGGGCCAGCCCCTGCTGACCGTGGAGCGCGGCAGCGCCGTCAGCCACGCCCTCCACGATGCCATGGACACCGGCCACGGCGAGACCCGTATGGAGCGCGACGGCCGCGAGTACCAGTTCGACATGACCCGTATCCAGGCCGACGGCGAGGTGGTGGGCGCGGTGCTGCTGACCTTCGACGTCACCGAGCAGGCCTACGCCGAGCGCAACCGCCGCGAGTTCACCGCCAACGTCTCCCATGAGCTGAAGACCCCGCTTCAGGGCATCATCGGCAGCGCCGAGCTGCTGGAGAACGGCATGGTCCGGCCTGACGATGTGCCCCGCTTCGTGGGCCATATCCGCGGCGAGGCCCAGCGCCTGGTGACGCTGATCAACGACATCCTTCGCCTGTCTGAGCTGGACGAGGGCGGCAGCCTGCCCACCGAGCCGGTGGAGCTGCTCTCCCTCTGCACCGACACGGTCAAGTCGCTGGAGAGCGCCGCGCAGCAGCGCCAGATCACCATGACCGTCACCGGCGAGGCCGTTACGGTCCCTGGCGTCCGCCGTCTGCTGACCGAGACGATCTTCAACCTCTGCGACAACGCCATCAAGTACAATAAGGACGGCGGCAGCGTCGCCGTCGCCGTGGGCCGTGACGGCCCCAACGCCGTGGTCACGGTGGCCGATACCGGTATCGGTATCCCGCCGGAGCACCAGGGCCGCGTCTTCGAGCGCTTCTACCGCGTGGACAAGAGCCACTCCAAGGCCTCCGGCGGTACCGGATTGGGCTTGTCCATCGTCAAGCACGCCGTGGCTTATCACCACGGCACCGTCACGCTGGACAGCCGTGAGGGGGAGGGCACCACCTTTACCCTCCGCCTGCCGTTGGAAGCGTAAACGCGAAAATGCCCGCCTCTGCGGGCGGGCATACAAAAAGACCACCCGATAGGGTGGCCTTTTTTGTTACAAATGCGCCTTTGCGTGGGCACAGATGGCGTCAAAGGTCTTCTGACTGATATCGTGTTCGATCTTGCAGGCATCTGTCTCCGCCGTAGCGGCGTCGATGCCCAACGCCATCAGGAATTTCGTCAGCGTGTGGTGCCGGTCCAGCATACGCTCGGCGATGGCCATACCGCTGGCCGTCAGGGTGATGAGTCCGTCCTTGTCCATCGTGATATAGCCGTTTTCCCGCAGCCGTTTGGTGGCATAGGTCACGCTGGGTTTTGTCACGCCCAGATGCTCGGCTACGTCGATGGAACGGATGTAGCCGTGCTGCTGCTGCATCATCAGCATGGTCTCTAAATAATCCTCGGAGGCGCGCAGTATCTGCATAAAAAGTATCACCAACTTTCCCCAATACACTTTTAACAGCATACCACAATTTTCACAAACTTACAAGTGCGCTAAAAAAATTTCGTTCTCCCTATTGACAAAGAGGGTTTGAGGTATTAAACTGTGCCATAGGTTAAGGAGGGCTAACCGCCGTGGTCCGCTATGGACCGGGAAAGCCCTTTCAGAACCGCTTTTTTCAGACACAGGGTTAGCGTAAGCTAACCGTGAAACGGAGGGATATACATGATGCCTTTGATGCTGGCAGACGCCGGAACGGAGCAGCTCATCCATAAGGTGGGCGGCAGTCCGGAGGTAAAAAAGCACCTGGAGGACCTGGGCTTCACCCCGGGCAGCACCGTCACGCTGGTGTCCGCCATGGGCGGCAACGTCATCGTGAAGGTCAAGGAGTCCCGCGTGGCCATCAGCGAGGAAATGGCCCGCAAGATCATGGTCTGATAGCCGCGCCAAGCGGTTATTGCATTTGAGAAACAGAAATATCACATAGAAGGAGAGCAGAAGCATGAAAACATTGCGTGAAGTCAAGATCGGCGAGACCGTCAAGGTCGTCAAGCTCCACGGCGAGGGCCCCGTCAAGCGCCGTATCATGGACATGGGCATCACCAAGGGCGTGGAGGTCTATGTCCGCAAGGTAGCCCCTCTGGGCGATCCCATGGAGGTCACTGTCCGCGGCTACGAGCTGAGCCTGCGTAAGGCCGACACCGAAATGATCGAGGTCGAGTGATGACCTGCGGTACCGTGTTCCGGTGCCGGAAATACGTCCGTTATTTAAATTCATCTGTATATAGGTTCAACAAGATTAACCGGAAGGAGAGACACTATGGAAAAACAGATAAAGATCGCGTTGGCAGGTAACCCCAACTCTGGCAAGACCACCCTGTTCAACGCGCTGACCGGCTCCAACCAGTTCGTGGGCAACTGGCCCGGCGTTACGGTGGAGAAGAAAGAGGGCAAGCTGAAGAAGCACGATGACGTGGCCATCATGGACCTGCCCGGCATCTACTCCCTGTCCCCCTACACTCTGGAGGAGGTCGTGGCCCGTAACTACCTGATCACCGAGCGCCCCGACGCCATCCTGAACATCATCGACGGTACGAACCTGGAGCGTAACCTGTACCTGACCACCCAGTTGACCGAGCTGGGCATCCCCGTTGTCATCGCCATCAACATGATGGACGTGGTCCGCAAGAACGGCGACAAGATCAACGTGGATGAGCTGAGCCGCGAGCTGGGCTGCAGGATCGTGGAGATCTCCGCCCTGAAGGGCGAGGGCATTATGGAGGCCGCCGAGGCCGCCGTGCAGGCCGCCAAGTCCACCAAGACAGTTCCCATGCACACCTTCTCCGGCCCCGTGGAGCACGCCATCGCCCACATCGAGGAGGCCGCCGTACATAACCTGCCCGAGGAGCAGCAGCGCTGGTACGCCATCAAGATCTTCGAGCGCGATGACAAGGTGCTGGATCAGCTGAAGATCGACCCGACTGTCATGGCCCACATCGAGGAGGACATCAAGGCCGCCGAGAAGGAGCTGGACGACGATGCCGAGAGCATCATCACCAACGAGCGCTATGTGTACATCGCCGAGATCATCAAGGCCTGCTATAAGAAGAAAAACGCCGGTCAGCTCTCCGCCAGCGACAAGATCGACCGGGTCGTCACCAACCGCTGGCTGGGTCTGCCCATCTTCGCCGTGGTCATGTTCCTGGTGTACTACATCTCCATGGTCACCGTTGGCTCCGCCGCTACCGACTGGGCGAACGACGGCCTGTTCGGCGACGGCTGGCACCTGTTCGGCATCGGCTCCAAGGCATATACCGAGGCCAGCGACGAATATACCGCCGCCACCCAGGCCGTAGACGCCTTCCTGGGGCTGGACACCGAGGCGGAGGACTTCGATGCCGGCGCCGCCCTGGCCCGGATAAAGTCCTTCGTTCCCACCTCCGACACCGCCACCGTGGATGTGGAGGATGAGGAGACCCTGGCCGTCAACACCATGACCGCCTACTATGACGCCCTGCCCCAGGATGCCGACAAGCGGGACGATGTGGTGCAGATGACCTATGTGGACGCCGCGGCCTATCTGGAGGCAAATGGCTTTGAGGCCCCTGACCCCGCCGACTACGGCGTGTGGGTGCCCGGTGTTCCTGTGCTGGTGGGCAACGCGTTGGAGTCCGCCGGTGCTGCCGACTGGCTGTCCGGCCTGATCCTTGACGGTATCGTGGCCGGTGTGGGCGCGGTGCTGGGCTTCGTGCCCCAGATGCTGGTGCTGTTCCTGCTGCTGGCGTTCCTGGAGGCCTGCGGCTACATGGCCCGTATCGCCTTCGTGCTGGATCGTATTTTCCGCAAGTTCGGCCTGTCCGGCAAGTCCTTCATCCCCATGCTGATCGGTACCGGCTGCGGCATCCCCGGCGTTATGGCCTCCCGTACCATCGAGAACGAGCGCGACCGCCGCATGACCATTATGACCACCACGTTCATCCCCTGCGGCGCCAAGGTGCCCTTCATCGCCATGATCGCCGGCGCCATCTTCGGCGGCAGCGCGTGGGTGTCCACCTCCGCTTACTTCATCGGCATGGCCGCCATCGTGATCTCCGGCATCATGCTGAAGAAGACCAAGATGTTCTCCGGCGAGCCAGCTCCCTTCGTTATGGAGCTGCCCGCTTACCACTGGCCCACTCTGGGCAACGTCCTGCGTTCCATGTGGGAGCGCGGCTGGTCCTTCATCAAGAAGGCCGGCACCATCATCCTGCTGTCCACCATCTTCGTCTGGTTCACCAGCTACTTCGGCTGGGTGGACGGCACCTTCCAGATGCTGTCCGATGAGCAGATCGACTGCTCCATCCTGGCGGCCATCGGCGGCGCTATCGACTGGATCTTCGCACCCCTTGGCTGGGGCAACTGGCAGGCGGTCGTCGCCTCCATCACCGGCCTGGTGGCCAAGGAGAACATCGTGGGCACCCTGGGCGTCCTGTACGGCGGCGGCGACGGCAGCGTCTACGACGCTATGGCCGCGGCTTTCACCGGTATCACCGCTTACAGCTTCCTGGTGTTCAACCTGCTGTGCGCCCCCTGCTTCGCTGCCATTGGCGCCATCAAGCGCGAGATGAACAGCCGCAAGTGGACCTGGTTCGCCATCGGCTATCAGTGCGTGTTCGCCTATGTGATCGCGCTGATGATCAACCAGTTCGGCGGCCTGTTCACCGGCAATGCCAACATCCTGGGCGTCATCGTGGCGGTGATCCTGCTGGCCGGCATCATCTATATGCTGTGCAAGCCCTACAAGGAAGCCACCAAGCTGTCCGTGAAGTAAACTGTCCCCGTAATTACCCTCTTACCCCATAGAAAGGAGTGAACTTCCATGCTGCAATGGCTGTCAGCAAACCTGGGCACGATCCTCATCAGTGCCGCCTTACTTGTCGTTGTGATCCTCATCATCCGCTACCTGCTGCGCCAGAAGAAGGCGGGAAAGTCCTCCTGCGGTGCCGGCTGCGCCCACTGCGCCATGCACGGCCAGTGCCACAGCCAGAACTGCAAGCACTGAATAGAGCGGGGGGAGGCATCGTCAGTGCCTCCCCCTGCGTCTAAAAGGAGATGTCACCATGACAGAAACCATCCTGAAGGTGGACGGCATGGCCTGCGGTATGTGCGAAAACCACATCAACGACACCGTCCGAAACAAGTTCTCCGTCCAGAAGGTCACGTCCTCCCACACCAAGGGCGAGACGGTGATCCTCTCGGAGCAGCCCCTGGACCAGCAGGCGCTGCGTGACGCCATCGCCGCCACCGGCTACGAGGTCAAAGCGGTGGACGCCCATCCCTACGAGAAAAAGGGCCTTTTCTCCTTCCACAGAAAGTGACCCGTCAAAAAAGCGCCCGATTCGGCGCTTTTTTGAAAACCGATAGTTAAATTACTCTAACCAAAGTTAGAAGAAGCTAACCGCGTATCATCCGGAAGAAACGAGCAAAAATACCGTCGAGCAATATTCGGCGGCACGGAACAGAAAGGAAGTGCGATATGAGCGTCGTGATTTTAGGCGGCAACGAGTGCATGGAGCGTCGTTACAAGGACCTGTGTCAGTCCTACAAATGCTCCGCCAAGGTGTTCACCAAGCCCTCCGGCGGCCTGAAAAACAAGCTGGGCAGTCCGGACCTGATGATATTCTTCACCTCCACCATGTCCCACAAGCTGGTGCAGAGCGCGCTCAGCGAGCTGAAGGGCACGCCGACCCGTATCGAGCGCTGCCATACCAGCTCTCTGTCCGCCCTGCGGAGCATTCTGGAAAAACACGCCGGTTAAGGAGGAACCCCTATGTCCGAAGAAATGGTCGTGCGCCAGTGCGCCCCCACTCTGGCCGGTATCAAGGCCGGAAGTCTCTTTCCCTGTCCCTGCACGGACCGGGATGCACTGCTGGACGAGGTGCGGCAGCTGAACCGCCGCCTCTCGCCCAAGGGCCTGTGCCTGCTGCCCCTCCGCTTTACCGAGGGCAGCGCCCTGCTGTACCTCTACCGTCCCGCCACTCTCCGCCGCGATCTCAGCGACGATCTGGCCCGCCGCCTGCTGGCGGAGGCCGGCTATGACGGCGGCAGCTGCGGCCGCTGTGTGGCCACGCTGATCCGCCGCTTCCGTCAGGGTGCGGACTTCCCCCATGAGATCGGCCTCTTCCTCAGCTACCCTCCTGAGGACGTCAAGGGCTTCGTGGACAACCGTGCCCGCAGCTACAAGTGCGCGGGGCTGTGGAAGGTGTACAGCGACGAGGCCCGGGCCCGGCGGCTCTTCACCCGGTTCAAGCGCTGCACGGACACATACTGCAAGCTCTGGCAGGCCGGCGCGACGATCGATCAGCTGGCTGTGGCGGGGTAACGATCGAAAGGAGAAACGACAATGAAAAAGACTGCTGTGATCTATTGGAGCGGCACCGGTAACACCGAGGCCATGGCCAATGCTGTGCTGGAGGGCATGACCGCCGCCGGCGCGGATGCCAAGCTGCTGACGGTGGACCAGGTGAACACCGCCGAGCTGAACGGCTATGCCGCCATTGCCTTCGGCTGCCCGGCCATGGGCAGCGAGGTGCTGGAGGAGATGGAGTTCCAGCCCATGTTCGATGCTTGCAAGAACTGCCTGGGCGGCAAGGCTGTGGCTCTGTTCGGCTCCTACGGCTGGGGCGACGGCGAGTGGATGCGCTCCTGGGAAAAGGACTGCGCCGATGCCGGCGTGAACCTGGTCTGCAACAGCGTGATCTGCTGCGAGGCCCCGGACGATGCCGTGCTGGAATCCCTCCGGGCCATGGGCAAGACCCTGGCAGCTTGAACGCTTTGCACCTCCTGCGCCGCCGTCTGCGGCGCAGGGGACAGACTCTGCTGCCGCTGCTGGCCGCCCTCTCCGCCGCGGCGGTGGTATACAGATGAAAAGCACCCCTCAGGCCAGGCGGCCTGAGGGGTGCTTTTTTTACAGCCATTTCTTGTGCCTGAAGAACCACAGCAGTCCTGCCACCAGCAGTATGCTGGCGGCGATGATCACGGGATAGCCCCACTCCGACTGCAGCTCCGGCATGTTCACGAAGTTCATGCCGAACCAGCCGGTGATCAGCGTCAGCGGCAGGAACAGCACCGTCACAATGGTGAATACCCGCATCAGGTCGTTCTGCTGGATGGCCAGCTGGCTCTGATAGGCCTCCCGCAGCTGGGCCACCAGCTCCTGCAGCGCGCATACCTTTTGCAGATACCGGCCCGTCCGCCGCCCCAGCACCTCCAGCCGCGCCAGAATGTTGGCTTCGATCAGCCCGTTATCGTTGTCGCACATCTCATCGAAGATGGCGTCCAGCTGCTCATAGTACCGCTTCAGGTGCAGCAGCTCCCGCCGCCACGCGGCGATGCGCCGGGGCGCGTCGTCCTTGGCCTTGCCCTCCAGTATGGTGCTCTCGCCGCCGTTGATCTGGGCCTCCAGCTTTTCCAGATACGCCATGTCGCCCTTGAACAGCCCCGCAAAAAACCGGTACAGCAGCTGCTGGTCATTCAGCGGTCCGCCTGCGGTCAGCGTGTCCACCGCACCCTGCACATACTGCTGTGCCGCCTCGTTCCGGCAGAAGAAAAACAGGTCCTCCCGGTCGATGTATACCAGCACCTTGCCGCTTTTCCCCGCCTTCCGCACATCGTACCAGTCAAAGGCCAGCAGGTCGAAGTCGGCAAAGGCCTCAAAGCTCTCCGTCTGCAATTCACCCACATATTGAAATACGGCGGCGTCCATCTGCTCCGCCACCTGCTCCATATCCTTCCACAGCAGCACGCTCCGCATATTGCCACCGTCCTTTCTCCTGCAGTATACCCCACCGCGTCCCCTTCGTCAAGTTGACTTTCCCGCGGCGGACTGGTACAATAGAGCCAGCGCAACACCATTCTGAAACAAAGGAAGTGGTTTTATGCAGTTGACACCCCAGCAGCAGGCCCTGCTGGACGGCGCCCAGGGCGAGACCATGGCCAAGGTGGTCAAGACGCTGGTCATGTACGGCGATACCTTCGGCGCCCGGCGTATGGTCCCCGTTACCAGTGAGTACGGCCACACCGTCATCTCCTTCGGCCTGGCGGTGATGAAGCCGGTCTACGACCTGTACGACCGTCTTATCGAGTCCGGCCTTACCAGCGGTCAGAAATTCACTGCTGACCCCCTGCCCCTGGATAAGCACGTCCCCACCAGTCTGTTGGAGGACATCGTCTTCCGCAAGATCATGTACACCCAGCAGGACCGGTATGAGCAGCAGCTGAAAAAGCTGGGCATCACCGCCGATAACGCCTATACCTGTACCTGCTATCTGGAACAGGTGGGCAACACCCCAAAACAGGGTGATATCCTCAGCTGGGCGGAGTCCTCCGCCGTGGTCTACGCCAACTCCGTCCTGGGCGCCCGCTGCAACCGCAACAGCGGTATGCTGGAGCTCATGGGCAGCATCGCCGGCTTCGTGCCGGAGTTCGGCCTGCTCACCGACGAGGGCCGCAAGGCCCATTGGCTGGTGGAGGTCAAATGCACCCGCCGGCCCGAGGCCCAGCTTCTCGGCTCCGCCATCGGCATGAAGGTCATGGAGGACGTGCCCTACATCCGCGGCCTGGATGCCTGGCTGGGCACGGAGCTGAACGACGAGAACCGCGCCTACCTCAAGGACTTCGGCGCGGCCACCGCCTCCAACGGCGCCGTGGGCCTGTACCATGTGGAGCACCTCACCCCCGAGGCAAAACAGCAGGGCGAGGCCCTGCTGCGGGAGGGATATCGGACCTACATCATCGATGACGCCGAGCTGGAGCGCGTGAAGCGCAGCTATCCCGTCATCTGGAAGGACCCCGCCGCCGCGCCGCAGCTGTGCTTCGTGGGCTGTCCTCACCTGACGCTGGAGCAGCTGAAGGACTGGACGGCGAAGCTCACCGATGCCCTGCGGGCGCAGAACCGCCTGCAGGTGGCCGTTCCCACCGTGTTCACCGCTGCCCCGGCGGTGCTGGACGCCTTCAAGGACACCGTGGAGGGCTACAAGCTGCAAAGCATGGGCGTGATCCTCAGCTACATCTGCCCGCTGATGTACATGAACAACCCCCTCTGCAAGAAGAAGGCGGTCATCACCAACTCCAATAAGCTCCGCACCTACACCAGCGCCCGGTATTATACCGACGCGGAGATACTGGACATCCTCACCGGAAAGGAGGGACGCTGATATGCAGCAGTTCAAGGGCCGCGTGGTGGTCCCCGGCACCTGCACCGCCGAAGCGCTGGTCAGCCATGGCGGCTTCAACACCCTGGCCAGCTACCAGATGGCCATGATGTTCGGCGACAAGCAGGTCAAGTGCGGCGACCAGAATAACCCCGACCTCTACAAAAAGCCCATGATCGGCAAGGCCCTCTGCCTGCCCCAGACCATCGGCTCCACCACCGGCGGCATGGTGCTCTTCACGGTGTGCTCCCACGGCAAGCAGCCCGCCTGTATGCTCTTCTCCCTGCCCATCGACTCCCTGGCCGCCTCCGGCGCCATTCTGGGCGATGTCTGGACCGACAGCAAAATGCCCGTGGTGGACTCCCTGGGCGACGAATTTTTGCAATATGTGCAGACCGGCATGACCGTCACCGTGGGTGACGACGGCCTGGTCACCGTGGAGGACTGACATGGACGATATCTACACCAAAAAGCCCGAGGAGTGCGCCTACTCCTTCACCCAGCACAGGGCCTGCGAGTTCTTCCCCTGCCACAAGACCGGCCATCCGGAGGACTTTAACTGCCTGTTCTGCTACTGCCCGCTGTACACCCTGGGCAGCAAGTGCGGCGGCAACTTCAGGTACCTGGAAAACGGCGTCAAGGACTGCTCCAACTGCCTGCTGCCCCACGGTCGGGGCAGCTACAGCTACATCAAGTCCAAGTACCCGGAGCTCATGGAGCTGGCCAAAAAGAACCGCTGAACGCAAAAAAGAGACCGCCCCGCGGTCTCTTTTTTCTGTTCTCAGCTTCTCAGCCGCTGACGCCCAATTCCAGTACGCAGTCGCCCTTGTTGCATTCGTAGATCATCTGATACCGCACCGGCTTGCCGGAATAGCCCTGAGCGCCCGCCTCCCGGATCAGATTCACGCCCAGCGTGCCCGCCTGCAGCGGAACGACGGTCCCGTCCGCGAAGGTGATCTCCGTCAGGAAGCGCATTTCCGTCTGGTCGGCCTCGCCGGTCAGCATCAGCTGTGTCTGCAATTCCGCGTAATACGCCCGCACGTTGGCCATGTCGGCGGCCACCTTGGCCTTGTGCAGGCTGCCGTTGAACACAGGGATGGCAATAGCCGCCAGCACAGCGATGATCGCCACCACGATCAGCATTTCCATCAATGTAAAGCCGCGGTTCCGTTTCATAGTCTATACCCTCCGGAATCGTTTTTTGATAAGTTTTCCACATTATACCCTACCGACAACCGGATTGCAACCCTATTTTCCCGTCACTACCTCCGCAAATCCCTCTCCGAACACCCGCACGGCCTTCAGCGCCTCGTCCAGCGAGTTCCCCGCCGCGCCGATCTCCACCAGCAGGCTCCCGGGCGTGAAGTACTCATTGTAGTCCGAATTCCGCAGCGTCAGCGGCCGCATCAGCGTGGGATAGCGCTCCGTCAGGTGCTGCTGCACCGCCACGGCGAATTTCAGGTTCTCCTGCCAGCCCTCCCAGCTGCTGCCCATTACCAGGCTCACCTGCGCGCAGTCCGGGGCCTCCCGCGTTACCACCTTGTACTGGTGCCCGGCCTTGTCCTCCAGCGCGTCCCGGTGCACATCCAGAATGAACCCGATGCTGGGGTATTTCTCCATATACGCCTCGATGGCGTCCTCCGCCCGGTAGTACGCCCCGTTGTACTCCGGGTCGTCATACAGCGCCCGGTCGTGCAGCACCGATATCCCGTAGCCCGACAGCACTTTGGCCAGCTCATCGCCCACCCGTATCACGCTCACGCTGGCATCCGCCGTCCGAAAGCTCCCCGTGTCCTCGTATTCCTCCCCCGGCGGCATGGTGTACGCCTCGCTGCCGTGGGTGTGGACGATCAGCACCTGCGGCGCGTCCTCGCCCAGCGCCGCCGCGAACGTCCCGTCAAACACGATGCCCTCCACCGTCTGCCGTGAACTGTTCTTGATGAACACGTCCCCCACCCGGGTGTACCCGTTCTCATCCGCCGCCACCACCGACAGCGGCCTCGATTCCCCCTGCCCGCCGGTGTTCTCCGCCTGTTCCGTTGTTGGGCCCTCCGGTGTTTCCGCCGGGGCGGGGGAGGGCGTCTCCTCCGCGTTCCGGGGCGTCTCTGCCTGCGTCACCTGCGTCTCCGCCGCCAGCAGCATCGGCGACTGCCGCAGCACCGTCAGCACCGGCAGCGGCAGCGAGTCCGCCGCCCACAGGTCCCCCAGCTCCCACTGCACCAGCCGCTGCGCCAGCGAGCTGTCCCGCACCGCCTGTGCCGCCGCCCGCAGGTCCTGACTCCCCGCGCACACCGCCGCCAGCCACAGCACGAACGCCCCGCATACCGCCGCCGCGCCCCGCCGCCATTTCACAAGCCCCACCGCCTTTCAGACAAGCCTATGTCCGGACAAGCAAAAAAATACCCGCCATAATTTCCTCTAATGCCTCCCACCCGCATTTGTTATGCCAACATCTGGATATTCCCGTTGCCTTTCGCGACACTTTCTGGTAAGATGGTCGTACAACAGAGCCTGCGCGCCAAAAAACTTTCCCAACAAGAAATTTTGCGGCACACAGGCCCGGGAGAGAAATATGTGAGCCATAGAAGGAGGAACCGCCATGAAGAGACGACTGCTCCCCATCCTGATGACCCTGGTATTGGTATGCGCGCTGCCCATATGGGCAGCTTTTGTTACATCGGGGGATGTAACAAATCCCCTGGTGTCCACCGCTTGGGCGACGCTGCCTGACTTGCAGGCAAAAATCGACGCTGCGGCGGACAACGCGACCATTACCTTGGACTCCAATACGGAGATCGCTGCCACGCTGCAAATAACAAAAAACCTGACCCTCGACCTGAACGGCTGTACATTGAGGATGACCGGTACCGGCAGCGTGCTCAAGGTGAGTGGCCGTGCGACCCTGACCATCACGGACAGCCGTCCCCAAAATCCGCATACAGGATCCTATGAGAATTTGCCTGCCGGCGGTGTCATCACCGGCGGAGAGGGAACGGACCTGACGGGAATTTACAATGTTGGGGGAGCTGTATTCCTGGAGAATGATACAACGCTGAAGCTGGAGGGCGGTACGATCACCGGAAACAGCAGTCGCGGCAGTGTCTTTATCAATGGTGCGACCTTCGTAATGACCGGCGGCACGATCACCGGAGAAACTGTCGGCGTACGTAATAATGTGGGGACCTTCACAATGACCGGCGGCCGTATTACGGGATGCTATGAACAGGGCGTATATATGTCCACCGGGTGGATGAAGATGTCTGAAGCGGCGTATATCGGAGGGAATAACACGAGAAATACCAAGGAGGACATTTTCATAGAGGAAACGCTCCAGACAAGTGCCAGACTGTCCGTTACCGGCGGTACCATTGAGGGAAATGTGCGTATAAAATTCTGGTGGAATTCGGGGATGACAGAGGACAAATTGGGAAAAGTGGATACTGTCGTGCAAGGTGCGAATGTGCTTGACGGACATATCAAAGTGGAAATAGGCACCAGCGGCATTTGTGTGGACTACAACACCGTCAATTTCATTGACGAGGTCGCCAAGACAAGGACCTTCCAGCTTATTTTTATGCAAGGGGACAAAAGGGCCAGAAAACCGGATGATCCTGCCACAGTGAATGGCCAGGCCTTTATGTACTGGACGAAAGAGGGCGTTTCCGAAGCGTGGGATTTTAACACCGAAATAGAAGTGCCGCTGACGCTGTATGCCGTGCGGACCCCGGCCTCCTCCGGCGGCTATTACTACTACCCTACCACCGATACTAAGGCCGACGATGCCAAGGGTTCTCCCAAGACCGCCGACCCCGGCGTAGCCCTCTACGCCGCCCTGTCGATCCTGTCCCTGACCGGCCTGACCTGCACCGGCAGGAAGAAGTTCTGAGCACACAAAAAATGAGCACCCGGAGGGGTGCTCATTTTTTTATGCCTGAAACCAGCTCCATGGCGCCGTGCGCGGCGGCGCCAGCTCAAACGCCATGGCCTCTCCCGTCTCCGGGTGGCGGAACGCCAATCCCGCCGACCACAGCGCGATGGGTGTGTCTGCGTCCGCCGCGTCCCCGTACCGCCGGTCGCCCACCAGCGGCATCCCCCGTGACGCGAATTGCACCCGTATCTGGTGCGTTCGCCCCGTCAGCAGTCGGACCCGCACCAGCGCGTATCCCGCCCGCCGGTCCAGCACCCGGTACCGCAGCCGCGCCTCCCGCACGTCCTTTCCCGGCCTCTCGGCCACATAGGTCATCCGCCGCGTCTTGTCCCGGCCCAGCAGGTCCGTCAGCTCTCCCTCGTCCGCCTTCGGCATTCCCCGCACCACCGCCAGATACGTTTTCTCGAATTCCCCCTCCCGTATCTGCCGTGACAGCTCTCCGGCGGCGTAGGCGCTCCGTGCGAACACCATCAGCCCTGCTACCGGCGCGTCCAGCCGGTGTACCGTCCGTATGCACGCGGTGTGCAGCGTCTGCCGCAGCAGCTCGGGCATTCCGCCCGGTTGATCCACCGACACCACCCCCGCCGGCTTTACCGCCACCACGATCCGCTTATCCTCATACACGATATCCATGCTGCGCCCCTTCCGTACCTGTTTTTGCCGTGCCTGACACATAGATTACATGTCCCTATAACATCCTCTGCACTAAGGTATCATAAGCGTACAAGAAAAGTAAAGTAAAAGTAACACAAAAAGCAAGAAAAAAATACTTGACAGGACGGGTCTAATGCGTTAGACTAAAAACAGGTCTACTACATTCGACCAAGGAGGAAAACCCTGTGGAAACACCGAAAATTTTTGACAGTGAGCTGCGCTTCTGCGAGATACTGTGGTCCCACGAGCCGGTAAAGAGCAGTGAGCTGGTCCGTCTTTGCGCCGAGGAGCTGGGCTGGAAAAAATCCACCACCTATACGGTCATCAAGCGCCTGACCGAGCGCGGCGTGGTGCACACGGAGAACGCCGTGGTCACGTCGCGCGTCGCGCGCGAGGACGTGCAGCGCGCCGAGAGCCGTGCCTTCGTGGCCCACAACTTTCACGGCAGCTTGCCGGCATTTCTGACGGCTTTTATGGGAAATTCAAAACTTTCCAAAGAGGATGCCGATGTGCTCCATGCCATGATCGACCGCTTCGAGCAGGAGAATTCCGTACGTAACTGAACCGCGCTGCGGCATACAGTGTTATGCCCTGTGCCATAAAGGAGAAGAAAAAATGGATAGTCTGTTTACCTCCGTATTGGAAATTTCCTGGCAGGCGGGCCTCATCGCGCTGGCGGTGATAGCGGTGCGGCCGCTGCTGCGCCGTGCGCCCCGCCGCGCCGTGTGTATGCTGTGGCTGCTGGTAGCCCTGCGGCTGTTGCTTCCCGCCCGATTGACAGTAGAGAGCCCCGTCAGCCTCCAGCAGCCCGAAAGCCCGCCCATCCAGGCCTATCAGGAGCTTCGCCAGCAGGAAAAGGTCTATGTTTCCACCCCGCCGGAGCAGCGCCCGGAAATGGCGGGACCCGCTGCGGCACAAGGATTTGCGCTGCTGGATCAGCTGCCCGCCATCTGGCTGACGGGCGTGGGCTGCATGGCGCTGTACATGGCCCTCAGCCTGCTGCGTATGCGCTGGCGGCTCCGCGCCGCCCCCCGCATACAGGACAATGTCTATCGCTGTACCGACTGGTCCACGCCCTTCGTGCTGGGTGTTATCGCGCCCCGCATTTATGTGCCGGAAACCGTGTCGGAGCAGGACTTTCCCCAGGTGCTCGCCCACGAAAGGTGCCATATCCGCCGCTGGGACCATGTGTGGAAACCGTTGGCGTTTCTGCTGCTGGCGGTTAACTGGTTCAACCCGGTCCTCTGGGCGGCGTATGTCCTGCTGGGCCGCGACATGGAGCGTGCCTGTGATGAAATGGTGTTGAAAAACGCAGATGCGGCGCAGCGGGCCGCCTATTCCCGGGCGCTGGTGGCCTGTGCCGCCCAGCCGAAAATGGCGGCGGTGTGCCCGCTGGCCTTTGGCGAAGTGGCTGTGAAAGAAAGGGTGAAGAACGTGCTCAACTATAAGAAGCCCGCCCTCTGGGCTGTCATCCTGCTGGTCGTCGCGGCGGCCATCATCGGCGCGTGTCTGCTGACGAAGCCCGGCTACAAGAACGTGGGGACGCTGGACGCGGAGAAGCTGTTCGCCCTGCGGACGGAGTATGTGGGCGACAACGCGGCGGTCAGCGGCATACTGGATGCGCTGGGGTTCCGGGAGCTGGGCAGCAGCGGCGCGGACTACGGCTACGCCGTGCATCTGAGCACGGATAAGGAACCCATGGGCATAACGGTGCTGTATACCTACGAGGGAGCGGTGCCCCGGAAGAGCGAGGAGCGCTATCGGCAGATCGCCATGCGGGGTTATATCGCGTTGGCGCTGATCGACAACGCGGAGTGGTTCTCGTGGCAGGAGCATGGCGCTGACGGAACGTCAAATCAGACGGACAGCACGGCAGGCGACTGGCTGTACCCGACTGTCTACCCCGGATATCCGGACACGGCGCGGGAGAGTGCCGAGGGCTTGCAGGCGTATATCAATACATTGCAGCAGTGGATGAAGGACGGCGTTATGCCCTATGCCTATGGAAGCGGTGAGCGGAATGTATGGGCGTGGAACGCAGATTTTCCGGACGCCAGTGATGAGATCACCCCATGGCCCACCCTCACGGAAAACGACCCGTGCAGCGTCCGGGCGGAGGACTACGGCATCGTGTACGACGCGGCGCAGCTGCCAGACTGGGAGACCGTGCCCCTGAGCTATCTGTGCGCGTACTATCTCAACGGTGACGGCGCGTATGCCGAGGGTGCCATGGACGTGCTGGCGCACCGCTACCAGCAAGCCCCCAACACGGTGAAGGCGTATCTCCGCCGGCTGGCGGGACAGCAGGTCCCCGACGGCCGGGGCGACGCATCGGAGGTGCTGCTGGCGGATATTTCCCGGTATGCCATGTCCCAGTTGACCGGCGGGCTGCCGGTGGCCGCCAGTTATGAGAGGGACCAGCTGAGCATCTCCGTGTCGGAGGTCTATTCCGTGACGTACCGCACGGTGACATACGACGAGAATTACAGCGAGGACATCCCGGTGTATGAGGTGGGCAGCGGCGCGCAGCTGTCCGTGATAAAGGGTGAGGGCTTCACCCTCTACGGACGGCACAATGAGGAGAACGTGGCGCTCCACAACGGAGATGTGGTAGAGCTGACGGAGCAGTTCGTGGGCCTGGGCATGGATGGACAGTACGCTGTACGGTTCCAGTACCGGAGCGCGGCGGAAACGGCGGAGCTGGAGGTCTATCAGATCACGTGGGAGGCGGGTGACTCCACAAAGCAGGTCGTACCGCTGACAGAGGAGCAGGTGCAGGCCATCCGGTCGGAGAAGGGACTGGTGCAGCCGGAGTGGTATCAGGTCTGCGCCGAGCTGCGGCAGGGCAACGAGGATGTTGCCTACTACATGGGCAACGACTATAAGCCCGTGCCGCCCACGGTGCTGAAAATATTAACGGAGCAGTGCGGCTATACCTTCGTGACGCCGGAGGATTTCAAAGGCAATATGACTTCCGCCAAGCTGGAGTTCTACGGCGGCGAGACGTACACCGCCGACAAAGCCGACCTGCCCGCCCTGCAAAGGATGCTGACCAACGCCAGAGCCTACGGCGGCGGAGCCTCTTGTGGGTTCGGTGCCAAGCTGACGGTGACGTTCGACGACGGGCGGACAGTGTCGGTGCTGAAGGGGACGGACAACTGCGCCAGCTTTACGTTCGGCTCGTGGAACTCCGCCATGGTGTCCGACAGCGAGAACCGGCAGTTCTGGCAGATGTTCGGCGTGCCCTTTGACGAATAAGCAGAGCGGAAAAGCCACCCCGATGGGGTGGCTTTTCTATGCGTACACGGTATCTCAGCCGTGGTAATACCTCTTGGCGCAGAAGTCGCGCTCTACGCGTACCTTGCCGGTGTCGGTGAGCCAGTCGGTGAAGTTGGTGAAGTTCCGCTCCACGATGCTGAATTTCAGCTCCTGCCGGGTGCGGATGTTCTCCCGCTGGCAGAAGGTGTATATCCAGTCGGAGAACGTCATGCCGTCGGTGAGGTCGTCCAGCAGCTCCCGCTCCTTGCGGTGGATGAAGGCGATGTTGCTGTCGATGAGGGCAGACAACTCCGCGCGGTCGGTGATGATCTGCTTGTGGGCGACGATATAGGCGGGGTAGTCGGTAGAACGGAGGGCGGCCTTGCTCTCCAGATCCCTGGCGACGAACATACTGGTGGGCAGCTTGGCGCCGTCGATCAGGGCATGATCGATGAGGCAGTCGCCCAGATAGGCCGCGCCGTCCGGCGTGACAAAGCCCAGCTGGCCTGCCGAATGGCCGGGGAGAGACAGTACACCGAACCGGGCGCCGTCTACGTCGATGTGGTCCTCCTGGGGGAAGATGACTCGATCTGCGGTGAAGCACTCCTCCAGAAACAACTCACGGCTTTTGCCGTAGGTCAGGGCCACGTAGTTAGCGCGGTAGCTGTCCGGGTTCACAGAGATACCGGCTTCGATCAGAGAGATGGCGGCTTTCGCGCCGTATCGCTCCTGCAAATACCGGACGTTGCCGGTGTGGTCGAAGTGGGCGTGGGAGCAGAGAATGGCGCGCAGACGCCAGCCGCTGCCGTCGATGAGCGCGGTCAGGCCGGCTCTGTCCAGCTTGGCGTAGCCGGTGTCGATGAGCACCACATCCCGGTCGGTGAGCTTATAAACGGGCAGCAGGGCGGTGGCGGCGACGGCCGCATATGTATTGCCCAGCACGTGCAGAAGTTCCATGAAAATCAGCCTCCGGAAAAGTGTTTTTTCCATTATACACCGCCGGTGGAAAAAAACAAAGCCTTTCGTTTTGCATCATGCGCCGCAGGCGCAGGGCACGCGGGATCTGCAAAAAAGAATTCAGAAAAATTTTCGATTTTCCCCCTATGCAAAACGGGAGAAATAAGGTAAAATACCTGATAGAAAATTAGGGAGGAACGGCGATGGAGCAACCAGTATTCAAGCGGGTGCTGCTGAAGATCAGCGGCGAAGCGCTGGCCGGCGATAAGCACTTCGGTCTGGACTTTCAGGTCATGGGCCGGGTGGCGGACGTTATCAAGCAGTGTGTGGACATGGGCGTGCAGGTGGGTATCGTCATCGGCGGCGGCAATTTCTGGCGCGGCGTGAAGGACGGCGAGGGACACATCGAGCGCACCCGGGCCGACCACATGGGTATGCTGGCCACGGCCATGAACTGCATGGCCATGGCGGACGTGCTGGAGCAGAAGGGTGTGGACGTGCGTGTGCAGACGGCGCTGGAGATCCGGGCCGTGGCGGAGCCGTATATCCGCGCCAGAGCCATTCGGCACCTGGAAAAGGGGAGAGTGGTCATTTTTGGCTGCGGCATTGGCTGCCCGTTCTTCTCCACGGATACTGCGGCGGTGCTGCGGGCGGCGGAGATCGACGCGGACGTCATCCTGCTGGCCAAGAATATCGACGGCGTGTACGACAGCGACCCGGCCAAGAACGCCGACGCGGTGAAGTTCGACAGCATCACCTACGACGAGGTGCTCAAGCGGCACCTGGCTGTGATGGACTCTACCGCCACCAGCCTGTCCATGGACAACCATATCCCGGTGCTGGTATTTGCCCTGAAAGACCCGGAGAATATCATCCGCGCCCTGCGCGGCGAAAAAATCGGAACGATCGTGAAGGAGGACTGACCCCATGTTGAAGGACGAGTACAAGGTTTACGAGGAAAAAATGAAGAAGAGCATCGAATCCGTGATGAGCGACTTCGACACCGTGCGTGCCGGCCGCGCCAACGCTTCCGTGCTCAACCGCATCAGTGTGGACTATTACGGTACCCCCACGCCCATCCAGCAGATCGGCTCTATCGGCTCGCCCGACCCGCGGACGCTGGTCATTACCCCTTGGGATGCCAGCATTCTGAAGGGTATTGAAAAGGCCATTCAGGAGTCCGACTTGGGCATCAACCCCCAGAACGACGGTAAGTGCATTCGTCTGGCTTTCCCACAGCTGACCGAGGAGCGCCGCAAGGAGCTGGTCAAGCAGATCCACAAGTACGCCGAGAACGGCAAGGTGGCTGTGCGGAATATCCGCCGGGATGCGATGGATAACTTCAAGAAGCAGCAGAAGGCGTCCGAGATCACCGAGGACGAGTTGAAGATCGCCGAGAAGGACCTGCAGAAGCTGACCGATGACAGCTGCAAGGAGATCGACAAGATCCTGGACAACAAGGAAAAGGAATTGATGTCTGTTTAATGGGACTGTTTACGAAGAAAACGCCCCATACGGCGGGGGAGGTGGACAGGAGCCGCCTTCCCCGCCATATCGCTGTTATTATGGACGGCAACGGCCGCTGGGCGAAAAAACGCGGCCTGCCCCGCACGGTGGGGCACAAGGCGGGGGCAGAGGTGTTCCGCGACATCGCCACCTACTGCAAGGAACTGGGAGTGGAATACCTGACGGTATACGCCTTTTCCACAGAGAACTGGAAGCGGCCCGCCGATGAGGTGAATACCATCATGGGCCTGTTGGAGCAGTATCTGCGGGAAGCTATCGACACCATGGAAAAGGAGCACATCCGCCTGCGGTTCTTCGGCGACCTCAGCGCACTGTCCCCGGAGCTGCAGGCGCTGGCGCATGAGACGGATGACATCTCCGGCCGCTATGCGGGGTTCCAGGCCAATGTGTGTCTGAACTACGGCGGCAGGGCGGAGATACTGCGGGCGGCGCGGCTGTGCGCGGAGCAGGGGGTGGACTGGACGGAGGAGAACCTCTCCGCCAATATGTACTCTGCCGGTATCCCCGACCCGGAGCTGATCATCCGCCCCAGCGGCGAGATACGGCTGAGCAATTTCATGCTGTGGCAGTGTGCCTACAGCGAATTCTATTTCTGCGACACGCTGTGGCCGGATTTTACCCGGCAGGATATGGACAGAGCGATCATCGACTATCAGCGGCGGGATCGCCGGTTCGGCGGCGTAAAGTGAGGTGACGACCATGAAACAGAGAATACTGGTGGCGATCATCGGCGTGCCGGCATTGATCGGCGTGCTGTGCTTCGCGCCGGATTGGGCCACGGCGGTGCTGGTGGCGGCGCTGTGCGTCATCGGCTGCCATGAGTTCATGGCGGCCGCCGCGCCGGAGAAAGCGGCGCACTGGTGGGGGCTGGCGGCCACACTGGCGGTGTTCACCGTGTTCACGGTGTATTTCAGCGGCGGTGACTTCACGGGTACCGCCATACATACGATCATGGTATGGCTGCTGGCGGCGCTGATCGTGGTGATGTTCATCGCGGCGGTGCAGGCCTTCGGCAAAGACGACGAGCTGGATTTTCCGGATATCAGCGCTATGGCGGTGTCCGGATTGGTGATCCCGCTGGCGCTGGGCTGCCTGGTGCGGCTGCGGATGCTGGAATACGGCGCCGGACTGGTGCTGATCCCGCTGGTGTCGGCGTTTATGAGCGACTCTCTGGCGCTGTTCGGCGGTATGCTGTTCGGGAAAACAAAGCTGGCGCCCAGAGTCAGCCCGAAGAAGACACGGGAGGGTGCGGTCAGCGGTCTGGTGGGCGGCATGGTGGGAATGATCCTGTTCCGGATATTCTTCTTCCTATGTACGGAGGTGCAGCTGCACATCGGCTGGTGTGTGCTGTTGGGCTTCGTGGGCGCGGTGCTGGGGCAGCTGGGCGACCTGAGCTTCTCCTGCGTGAAGCGGCAGTGCGGCATCAAGGACTACGGACGGCTGCTGCCGGGCCACGGCGGCGTGCTGGACCGGTTCGACAGTGTGATCTTCGCTGCACCGGTGACGTGGATGCTTATCAACGCTGTGACGCTGTATTGAGGAAGGACCTATGACGAAAACCATCGCCCTGTTGGGGGCTACCGGCTCCATCGGGCGGCAGACGCTGGAGGTGGCCGGGGAGCTGGGCCTCCGCGTGGCGGCGCTGACCGCCAATACACAGGTAGACCTGTTGGAGCAGCAGGCGCGGCAGTATATGCCGCGCCTTGCGGTGCTGTATGACGAAAATGCGGCGCTGGCGCTGAAAAAACGGCTGCGGGGGACCGGCATTGAGGTCATGACAGGGGAGGAGGGCCTGTTGGCTGCCGCCGCTATGAGCGAGGCGGACACGGTGGTGACTGCCGTGATGGGCAGCGTGGGGCTGCGTCCCACACTGGCGGCAATCCAAAAAGGCAAGCGCATCGCGCTGGCCAATAAGGAAACGCTGGTGTGCGCCGGCGAGCTGGTGATGGACGCGGCGGAGAAATACGGCGCGGAGATCGTGCCGGTGGACAGTGAGCACAGCGCGGTGTTTCAGTGCTTGCAGGGCTGCCGGGACCGGGGTGAGGTGCGGCGTATCCTGCTGACCTGCTCCGGCGGGCCGTTCTACGGAAGGACCTTCGACGAGCTGGAGCACATGACGGCGGCGGATGCCCTGCGCCATCCCAACTGGCACATGGGACCGAAGATCACAGTGGACTCCGCCACACTGATGAACAAGGGACTGGAGATCATCGAGGCCATGCGGCTCTATCGCCTGCCGGTGGAGCAGGTGCAGGCGGTGATACACCGCCAGAGCATCGTGCATTCGCTGGTGGAGTTCCGGGACGGGGCGCTGCTGGCGCAGCTGGGCACGCCGGATATGAAGCTGCCCATCCGCTATGCCATGACGTATCCCCACCGGGCCGAGAGCCCGGATAAGCCGCTTGATCTGCTGACCTGCGGCGCGCTGACCTTTGCCGAGCCGGACGAGAGGGCGTTCCCCTGTCTGCGTTTGGCACGGTATGCCGCAGCGGTGGGCGGCACCGCCTGCGCCATACTCAACGGCGCCAACGAGGCGGCCGTGGGAATGTTTCTGCGGGGTGAGATCGGCTTTAACGATATCTCCCGGCGGGTGGAGCGCGCGTTGGAGCGGGTGCCGGTGCAATATCAGCCAAGCCTTGCGGATATACTGGAAGCAGACAAGGCGGCGCGGCGCGCTGCCCTGTGACATCCGGAAAAGGAGCTTGCATACATGATCGTATATATCATAGCGGCCCTGCTGGTGTTCGGTATTTTGATCGCCGTCCATGAGCTGGGGCATTTTCTGGCGGCCAAGGCCTGCGGCGTGCGGGTCAACGAGTTCGCCATCGGCATGGGACCGGTGCTATGGAAAAAGCAGCGGGGGGATACCCAGTATTCTCTGCGGGCTTTTCCGGTGGGCGGTTTCTGTGCCATGGAGGGGGAAGAGGAGGACTCTGACGATCCGGCGGCGCTGAACCGCCAGGGCTTTTGGAAAAAGCTGATCATTTTTGCCGCCGGCGCGGCCATGAATTTTCTGGCGGGGCTTATCATCATCTTCTGCCTGTATGCGCCGGCGCAGGGGTTCTATCAGCCGGTGATCTCCGGCTTTGCCGAGGGTTGTCCGTTGGAGAGCGCCGACGGCTTGCAGACCGGGGACCGGCTGGTGTCCATCGATGGGGAGCGCGTGTACATTTACAGCGACGTGAGCCTGCTGCTTGGCCTGAATAAGACCGGCACATTCGACCTGGTGGTGGACCGCGGCGGGGAGAAGGTGCGCCTGGACGACTTTGCCATGACGAGACAGACGTATACCGATCAAAGCGGAAATGCGTACAGCGGCTACGGAATATACTTCGGTGCGGCGGCGGCCACCTTCGGCGACAAACTGGCCTACACCTGGAACAATGCTGTGGATTTCGTGCGTCTGGTGCGGCTGAGCCTGCAAATGCTCTTTACCGGGCAGGCGGGCCTGCGGGATCTGAGTGGCCCGGTGGGGATCGTGTCCACCATGGTACAGGTAGGTGAGCAGGCGGAGACGACCCAGGCGGCGGTGGAGAACATCGCCTACATCGCGGCGCTGATCGCAGTGAACCTGGCGGTGATGAACCTGCTGCCGCTGCCGGCGCTGGACGGCGGGCGGATATTCTTCCTGATCATCAACGCGGCAGCCATGCTGCTGTTCCGGAAGCAGATACCGGCAAAATATGAGAACTATATCCACTTCGCGGGACTTGTTTTGCTGCTGGCGCTGATGGTGGTGCTGGTGTTCAGCGACGTGGGAAAGCTGATCCACTGAGGAGGCGGGGACGGTGACAAGACGCATACAGGTGGGCGCGGTACCGGTGGGCAGCGGCGCGGCCGTAAGCATACAGTCCATGTGCAATACACCCACGGAGGACGTGAATGCCACGGTGCGGCAGATACAGCGCCTGGAGCAGGCGGGCTGCGAGATCGTGCGTGTGGCGGTGCCCACGGAGGAGGCCGCACGGGCCATTCCGAGCATCAAGGCGGCTATACACATCCCGCTGGTGGCGGATATCCACTTTGATTACCGGCTGGCGCTGCTGTGTGTGGACAGCGGTGTGGATAAAATACGCATCAACCCCGGCAACATCGGGTCGAAGGACCGCGTGCGGGCCGTGGCCGACGCCTGCCGGGAGCGGGGCATTCCGATCCGTGTGGGCGTCAATGGCGGGTCGCTGGAGAAGGACCTGGTGCAAAAATACGGCGGTGTGACCGCCGAGGCATTGGCCGAGAGTGCACTGGGCCATGTGCACCTGTTGGAGGAATGCGGCTTCGGGGATATCTGCATCTCCGTGAAATGCTCCCGGGTGCCGGTAAATATGGCGGCCTACGAGCTGCTGCACGAAAAGGTGGACTATCCGCTGCATCTGGGCGTCACCGAGGCCGGCACACCGGAGATGGGGGTGCTGAAGTCGGCCATCGGCATCGGCGGACTGCTGTGCCGGGGTATCGGCGATACGCTGCGGGTGAGCCTGACTGCCGACCCGGTGGAAGAGGTAGTGGCCGCCAAGCGTATTTTGCAGGCCTGCGGTCTGCGGCAGACGGGGCCGGACCTGATCGCCTGCCCCACCTGCGGGCGGACGAAGTATGATATGCTGCCCATCGCCCGGGAGGTGGAACGGCGGCTGAAGAGCTGTGACAAGCCCATCACCGTGGCGGTGATGGGGTGCGTGGTCAACGGACCGGGTGAGGCCACTGCTGCGGATGTGGGCATCGCCGGAGGCAAGGGCGAGGGATTGCTGTTCGCTAAGGGAAAGGTTCTGCGAAAGGTGCCGGAGAACCAGCTGGTGGACGCGCTGTTCGAGGAGATCGACAAGCTGTAATAAGAGATACGATAGGGGAGAAACATGGCGGAGAGAGTACCGTTTTTTACGCTGTTTGAGAGCTTTCAGGCGCCGCGGCAGCTGCGCCTGCTGCTGCACGACGCCTGCATCATCAGCGGCGCGCTGGATATGGCGGGCCGGACGCTGGAGGTGCAGGTGGAAAGCAGTGAGACACTGCCCCAGGCGGCGCAGGACGCCCTGCAGCAGATGCTGGCGCAGCAGTATGATCTGCGGCAGGTGCTGCTGCATTTCTGCGGCACCGGCGAGCAAAAGGGCGACAGCGGGGTGATCTGGGGCAAGACGATCACCGGAAAGCTGACGCCTATCGGCGAACTGAATATCAAGCAGGGCAGCGCTATTGTGGAGGGCCGGGTATTCAAGGCAGAGTGCTATGAGACACGGCGCAAGGGCATGTGGACGCTGAACTTCAACATCACCGATGAGCGCGGCTCCGTGGCCGTGCGGAAGGCCATGGATGAAAAAGAGGCCAAGGTGCTGGGCGGCGCGATCAACGACGGGATGTGGCTGCGCCTGCAGGGCAAGGTGGAGCTGACCTACGACGGGAAGGATATCCTGCTGCGGCCGGTGAATATTATGAAGATCAGCCATACGGCCCGGCAGGACAATGCACCGGAGAAGCGGGTGGAGCTGCACCTGCATACGCAGATGAGCAGCATGGATGCTCTGACGGATGTGGGCAAGGTGGTAAAGCAGGCGGCAGCCTGGGGCCACCCGGCTATTGCCATTACCGACCACGGCACGGTGCAGGCATTCCCAAAGGCGCGGGACGCGGGCAAGGGGAAGATCAAGATCATGTACGGCGTGGAGGGGTACTATGTCAATAACCTGGACGACCGCATTGCCGTACACGGTGCGCAGGATCAGGACTTTGACGACGAGATCGTGTGCTTCGACATCGAAACCACCGGATTGAAGGTACAGCGGGAGGCCATCACGGAGATCGGCGCAGTGGTGCTGAAAAACGGGAAGATCACGGATACGTTTCAGACCTTCGTGAACCCCGGCCGTCGGCTGACGCCGGAGATCATCGGCCTGACGGGCATTACGGACGCCATGCTGGCGGACGCGCCGCCGCCGGAGGAAGCACTGGCGGCGTTTTTGAAGTTCGTGGACGGGCGACCGCTGGCGGCCCACAATGCGGAGTTCGACATCGGGTTCATCCGAGCAGGGTGCCGCAGGGCGGGGCTGGAATTCGACCCCACATACATCGACAGCCTCATCCTGGCGCAGAACCTGCTGCCGGAGCTGCACAAACATAAGCTGGACATCGTAGCGGAGCATTTGGATCTGCCCGCCTTCAACCACCACCGGGCGTCGGACGACGCGGAGATGGTGGGGTATATGCTGATACCCTTTTTTGAGAAAATGCGGCGGGAGATGGGGATATCCCACCTGCAGGAGATCAACGGACAGATGGAGAAGCTGCGGCCCCAGGGCGGCGGCAGCCGGCACCCCAAGCACATTATCATCCTGGCGAAGAACAAGCTGGGTCTGAAGCATCTGTATCAGCTGATCTCAGCTTCCAACCTCAAGTATTTCAAGCGTGTGCCCATTATCCCCAAGACGGAGCTGATCGCCCATCGGGAGGGCCTCATCATCGGTTCGGCCTGCGAAGCAGGCGAGCTGTTCCGGGCGGTGGCGGACCGCAAGGACTGGGCGGAGCTGAAGCGCATCGCATCGTTCTACGATTACCTGGAGATACAGCCCATCTGCAATAATATGTTCATGCTTCGCAACGGCGCGGTGCAGTCAGAGGAGGAGCTGCGGGAGTTCAACCGTACCATCGTCCGGTTGGGCCGGGAGCTGGGCAAGCCAGTGTGCGCCACCGGTGATGTGCACTTCCAGGAGCCGGAGGACGAGGTATACCGCCATATCCTGCTGGCCAGCAAGAAGTTTGCCGACGCCGACGCACCCCTGCCCATTTACTTTAAGACCACGGAGGAGATGCTGGCGGAATTCGCCTACCTGGGCGAAGAGGAAGCGCATCGGGTGGTCATCGACGACCCGCGCGGCATCGCCGACCGTATCGAAAATATTGAGCTGCTGCCGCCGGGACGGTTGTTCCCGCCGCGGCTGGAGAATTCGGAGCAGGAACTTCATGACAGAGTGTGGGACAAGTGTCACGAGCTGTATGGCGACGAGCCGCCTCAGCTGATCGTGGACCGGCTGAACGTGGAACTGAAAAGCATTCTGGGCAAGTACGACGTGGTGTATATGTCCGCGCAGAAGCTGGTGCAGCGCAGCCTGGAAAACGGTTATCTGGTGGGCAGCCGGGGCAGTGTGGGGTCCTCACTGGTGGCGTATATGTCCGGCATTACGGAGGTGAACTCCCTGCCGCCCCATTATCGCTGCCCCAAATGCCGCCATACTGAGTTCATCACCGATGGCAGCTACGGCTGCGGCGCGGATATGCCCGATAAGAATTGCCCGATGTGCGGGGCAAAGTACGCTAAGGACGGATTTGACATCCCCTTTGAGACGTTTTTGGGCTACGGCGGCGGTAAGGTGCCGGATATCGACCTGAATTTCTCCGGTGAGTACCAGGCCCGGGCACACCAGCACGCCATCGAGATGTTCGGCAAGACCCAGGTGTTCCGCGCGGGGACCATCGGTACCCTAGCGGAAAAGACCGCTTTCGGCATGGTGAAGAAATACCTGGAGGAACGGGGCGAGACGGCCTCCAACGCGGAGCTGGATCGCCTGACGCTGGGCTGCGTGGGCGTGCGGCGTACTACGGGGCAGCACCCCGGTGGGCTGGTGGTGGTGCCGGATGATATGGATGTGGAGGATTTTACCGCGGTGCAGCACCCGGCAGACGATGCCAACAGCGACACTGTGACCACTCATTTCGAGTATCACTGCATGGAGGACAACCTCCTGAAGCTGGATATGCTGGGACACGATGACCCCACCATGATCAAAATGCTGGAGGACCTGACCGGCGTGAACGCGCGGGCCATCCCCCTGGATGACCCGGATACCATGAGTATTTTTACCTCGTCCAAGGTGCTGGGCTTTGAAAATGACGAGATACTGGGGCCCACCGGCGCCGTGGCTATCCCGGAGTTCAACACCCGGTTCACCCGCGGTATGCTGATGGATACCATGCCCCGGGATTTCAATACCCTGGTACGGTTGTCCGGCTTCTCCCACGGTACCGACGTGTGGCTGGGCAATGCCCGGGACTTGATCGTGGGCGGCACGGCCAGCGTTTTGGAGACGGTGGGCTGCCGCGATGATATCATGTTGTACCTGATCTCCATGGGGCTGGAGCCGAAGATGAGCTTTAAGATCATGGAAGCGGTGCGTAAGGGCAAAGTAAAGAAAAAGGGGTTCGAAGACGGCTGGGAGGAGGCTATGCGGGAGCATCAGGTGCCGGATTGGTATATCGGCTCCCTGGCCAAGATCGGCTATCTGTTCCCTAAGGCCCACGCTGTGGCCTATGTGATGATGGCGTTCCGTATTGCGTGGTTCAAGGTGCATGAGCCGCTGGCCTTCTACGCTACGTTCTTCTCCATCCGGGCCAAGGCCTTCGACGCGGAGTACTGCTGCGCCGGCATGGATGCGGTGAAGCAGAAAATCAGGGAGATCGAAAACAATAAGGACGCCACCGACGTGGAACAGAACCTGCTGGTGACGCTGGAGGTGTGCTACGAGTTCTATCTGCGGGGCTTCCATTTTGACACCATTAGTATTTACGACTCCGATGCCACACACTTCAAAATCACGGAAAACGGCCTGCTGCCTCCCTTTGTAACGGTGCGCGGTCTGGGGGAGACGGCGGCGCTGGACACGGTGGAGAAGCGAAAGGGAAAAACCTTCATCTCTGTAGAGGAGTTCGCCACCACCTGCAACAAGCTTAGTAAGACCCATATCGAGCAGCTGAAGGCGCTGGGCGCCTTTGCCGGTATGGCGGATACCAGTCAGGTGACGTTGTTCTGAGACAGCCAAAAGCGCAAAAAAGAAGCACCCGATCGGGTGCTTCTTTTTTGCACTTTATTCGGCTTTCTGTTTCACGGGGAAGTCGATCTGCGCCAGGATCACGGCGGCGAACATTACCGCGCAACCGATGTATTCCCGGGCAGACATCTGCTGCTTGAGGATGATGGCGCCGGCGATGACGGCGAACACACTCTCCAGACTCAGCAGGATGGTGACCACCGTGGGATTGGAGCCCTTCTGTGCCAGAATTTGCAGGGTGTAGCCCACGCCGCAGGAGAAGATACCCACGTACAGCAGAGGAAGGATGCAGCTCCAGATGGCGGCGAAGTCCACCTCCTCGAAGAGGAACATGCACACGGTGGAGATAACGCCGGCAAACAGGAATTGCAGACAGCTGAGCTTTACGCCGTCACAGTAGGCGGTGAAATGGTCGATGACCAGAATATGTACCGCGAAGCACACGGCGCAGATCAAGATCAGCAGATCGCCGGGGGAAAGGGAGAAGCTGCCCTTGATGCATAGCAGATACAGCGCGATCACGGACAGTGCCACGGCGATCCATACGGGAAGGCTGATCTTACGCCTGAAGAACAGGCCGAACACGGGCACCAGCACCACATACAGCGCCGTCAGGAAGCCGGCCTTGCCGCTGTCGGTACCGGCGACCATGCCCGCCTGCTGGAAGTTGGAGGCCATGGCCAGCGCCGCACCGCAGCACAGGCCGCCCAGCCACAGCTGCCGGTTGGCGGCCTTTTTCTCGGCGGGGGAGAGGACGGGCTTGTCCTTTTTCAGCTTGTCGCTGATGACGATGACCACCAGCAGCGCCAGCACCGCGATAAAGTAGCGGCTGGCATTGAAGGCGAACGCGCCGATGGCGTCGGCGCACATATCCTGCGCAACAAAGGCGGTGCCCCAGATGAAGGCGGCCAGAATGGGGAAGATCACCTGCCGCATCTGATTGTGTTTCATGTCAGTGATGTCCTTTCTCTGTTTACTCTTTCTCTTTCGGTGTGCCGGTGTGCCATTGGAATTTGCGTTCCTGATGATGCAGCAGGCGCGTGATATTCTCCCGGTGGCACCAGATCACCAGCGCGGCGATCAGCACGGCCAGCGCCGTGTAGAGGAGGCTGCGGCCGCAGAAGAAAAATGTGGTGACGGGCATGGAGGCGGCGGCGCAGACGGAGCCGAGAGAGACGTATTTCGTCAGCAGCCACAGGGCGGCGAACAGACCCCACGCGATCAGACCGACGCGCCAGTCCAGCAGCCACACCAGCGTGCCGCCGGACAGGATGCCCTTGCCGCCCTTGAAGCCGAAGAACACCGGGAACATATGACCCAACTCACAGCCAAGGCCACCCAGCAGGACGCCCAACATCCAGTCGCCGGCCAGATAGTCGAAGGCTGCACCGCCAATCAGGCAGGCGATCACTGTTTTACCCATGTCGAAGAGGATGACGCCCAGTGCGTATTTGGCACCGTAGGTGCGGTAGAAGTTGGTCAGGCCCGCATTGCCGCTGCCGTGCTGCCGCACATCGTCCTTGATGATGAAGTGGCTGACCATTACCGAGCCGTTGAGACAACCTAAGAAATAGCCCAGCAGCAATATGACCAGTGAGGCCAGCAGTGTAGCGCCGATGAGATGGTTCAACCGTCGTCCTCTCCCTTCTGGCGGATAGTCAGCACGATGGGGGTGCCCTCCAGGCCGAACACGCTGCGGAGCTGGTTTTCCAGATACCGCTGGTAGGAGAAGTGGAAGAGCTTTTTGTCGTTGCAGAAGATGACGAAGTGGGGCGGCTTGACGCCCACCTGCGTCATGTAGTAGATCTTCAGGCGGCGCCCCTTGTCCGTGGGTGGCTGAACGCGGGTCTGCGCGTCTGCCAGCACACTGTTCAGCGTGCCGGTGGTGATTCGCATGGCCGCCTGATCGTTGACGTAGTTGATAAGCTCAAAGAGACGGCCCACCCGCTGGCCGGTCAGGGCGGAGATGAACAGAATGGGGGCATAGGGCATATAGCTCAGGTCCCGGCGGATGTCCTCACGCATACGGTCCATGGTCTTGTCGTCCTTTTCGATCAGGTCCCATTTGTTCACCACGATAATGCATGCCTTGCCCGCGTCATGCGCCAGACCGGCGACCTTGGTGTCCTGCTCGGTGACACCCTCCTGAGCGTCGATGAGAATGAGGCAGACGTCGCTGCGCTCAATAGCCATGGTGGCCCGCAGAACGCTGTATTTTTCGATGTTGTCATCTACCTTGGACTTTTTCCGCATACCGGCGGTGTCGATGAAATTATATTTGCCGTACTGGTTCTCAAAGTAGCTGTCGATGGCGTCACGGGTGGTGCCGGCTACATTGCTGACGATAACGCGTTCCTCGCCCAGAATACGGTTCGTCAAGCTGGATTTACCTACATTGGGCTTTCCGATAATGGCCACCTGTACCACGTCGGAGTCGTCCTCCTCATCCGTTTCCGGCGGAAAATATTTGATGCATTCGTCCAGCAGATCGCCGGTGCCGTGGCCGTGAACGGCGGAGACAGCCACGGGGTCGCCCAGACCCAGGTTGTAGAACTCATAGAAATCCGGGTCGACCGCGCCCACAGAGTCCATCTTGTTCACCGCCAGCACGATGGGCTTACGGCTGCGCTGGAGCATACTGGCCACCTCCTGGTCGGAGGCAGTCAGGCCGGTCTTGATATCTGTGACGAAGATGATGACATCCGCGTTGTCGATGGCGATCTGGGCCTGCTCCCGCATGAAGGACAGAATCTGGCTGTCTGTATTGGGCTCGATGCCGCCGGTGTCCACCAGGCGGAACCTGCGGCCCACCCACTCGCTCTCACCGTAGATACGGTCACGGGTGACGCCGGGGGTGTCCTCTACGATGGACAGCCGCCGACCGATGATCTTATTGAACAGCATGGACTTGCCCACGTTGGGGCGTCCCACGATCGCTATCAAAGGTAATGCCATAGTTTATTCCTCCCTATCCAGCATGGCGTCCAAGAGGTCGCCGCCGTCTATCCCCACGATCTGCACCGGGCAGCCCAGCTCAGCGCTGAGACGCTCCACGGTGTAGTCGTCCAAAAATACGTTTTCGCCGTGCCGCAGCATGTGCAGCGGCAGCAGCACGCGCCCCAGATCCGGCACGCGCCCCAGCTGCGCCGACAGATCCTGACCTGTCAGCAGACCGGCTACGTCGATGGTGTGGCCGAAAAAGTCGTTCTCCACGGCGATCACCTGTCCCCGCAGGGCGGGGAAGTACGCCTTGGCCTGCTCCAGCAGGTATGTCATGAACGGCGCTGCCGCCGTGCCGGTGGCGATGGTAAAGGAGGAGGGCGCTTCGCCGTGCTCCTCCATGCGCATGGCGCTGAGGAAGTCCTGCTCCAGCGAGCGCAGCATACCCACGCCGTTTTCCAGCTGCCGATAGCCCTCGTAGTAGTCCTCCTGCGGCAGCTCCATGCCCGCACGGAGGAACAGTTCGTCAGCACAGAAGAACCTACGGGTGCCGAAGCGGCGCAGATTTTCCAGCCCGAATTCCTCGGCGATGGCAATGATGTCCCGGGCACAGTCCCTGTCCACGGGCCTTAGCTTGGCCAGACCCTGGCGGTACTTGGTGATACCCACCGGCACAAGAGAGCAGCTGGAGAACTGCCACTCGGTCAAGTCCCGCAGGGTGCGGCGCAGTTGGTCACCGTCGTTCCAGCCGGGGCAAACCACGATCTGCCCGTTCATGACGATACCGGCCTTGCAGAAGGCCTGGATATAGTCCAGCGACCGGGCGGCGTTCTTGTTGCCAAGCATGGTGCAGTGCAGCTGTGGGTCGGTGGCGTGGACGGAGACGTTGATGGGGCTGATGTGCAGGTCAATGATCCGCTGTGCCTCCCGCTCCGTCAGGTTGGTGAGGGTGATGTAGTTGCCCAGCAGAAAGCTCAGCCGTGCGTCGTCATCCTTGAAGTACAGCGTGGAGCGCATACCCGGCGGCATCTGGTCCACAAAGCAGAACAAGCAGTGATTGGCACAGGAGCGCATTTCGTCCATCAGATACGTGTCGAAGTTCAGCCCCAGGTCCTGGCCTTCGGCCTTGCGGCAGGTGACGTGCCGCACGTTGCCTGCCGCCGTTTTCAGCTCAAGGTGCGACAGGGGATCATAGCCGTAAAAACGATAGTCCAGCACATCCACGATGGGGTGGCCGTTGATGGATAGAAGCTGTTCGCCCACCTGAACGCCGGCGCGCTCCGCAGGGCTGTGCCGGTCGATGGCGGTGATGATGGTACTCATAATACGTCCTCACTCATGCAAAATGCGGCCTTATCCACAATAGGACATAATACCACATAATAATTAACTCATTATACCGTTTTTTGACGTGAGACGCAAGCACAATATAGTATAGCCGCCCATGAGCATAAAGTAAAACGATGGATTTTGATACTTCCCATGACAAAAAGTGTGGGAGCAGTAAAAAACAAGAGGGAAGCGGCGCTTCCCTCTTGCAAAGGCACAACAGAACTTATTTCGCGGCCACAGACTTGACGACCTTGACCTCGCGGCCGTTGTAGCTGCCGCACTCCGGGCACATTCTGTGGGGGAGATGCAGCGCGCCGCACTTGGCGCACGCCACCAGCGTGGGAGCTGCCAGCTTCCATACGGAAGAACGTCTCTTATTGCGTCTTTGCTTGGATACTTTTCCCTTAGGGACTGCCATGTTGACACCTCCTTGGTCTTAATTGCCTGAGCAGCAATGTAATACAAAAGTAATTCACTCATCCTTCTGCAGCAGCTGCGCCAGCTTCGCCAGACGGGGATCCACTGCCTTTTTGCATCGGCAGTTCTCCCGGTTCAGGTTCACACCGCAGCCGGGGCACAGCCCCTTGCAGTCCTCTGAGCAGAGAAACTTCGTGTCCATATCGAGGATAAAGGCATCGCGCGCCAACTCCTCCACATCTACCTCGTCGTTATCCAGCAGGATGATGTCGTCGCTTTCGTCAGACTCGCGCGCCTCTGCCAATACGCAGTCGTAGCGTGTCGTCTTGTCCGCGTCGTACGCTTCACCGCACCGGTCACAGATACAATGCAGCGTGGTGGTCAACGTCATTCCGCACAGCAGCAGCCCGGCCTTGTTCTCCAGCCGGCAGTCCACAACAACCGGACGGGAAACGGGACAAGAACCACCGAATTCCAAGTCGGACAGATCCATTTCAAAACGGATGTCCTGCCGGGCATCGGGGGTATGCAGCAGCTTGTTGACGTTCAAACGCATAGTACACCTCACAATGGCACGTGTAGTATTATAGCCGACACAAAATGCCTTGTCAAACATTTTCTTACAAATATTTTGACTTTTTTCAAAAACACGGTACAATAAGCAGAGAAACACAGGGGAGGACGCCGTTATGCGGGAACTGACCATCGGAAAAAATGACGCCGGACAACGGCTGGATAGATTTCTGTCCAAGGCGCTGCCCCTGCTGCCGCCTGCTCTGGCGCAGAAGTATATCCGCATCAAGCGGGTGAAGGTAAACGGCGGACGTGCCCAGCGGGACCAGCGGCTCAGTGCGGGCGATGTGCTGCAATTATACATCAACGACGAGTTTTTCGACAAGCCCTCAGAGGAAAATCTGTTTCTGACGCTGTTCAAGCCGCACCTGACGGTGGTGTACGAGGATGAGCACCTGCTGCTGGCGGACAAGCCGCAGGGAATGGTGGTCCACGCCGACGAGACGGAAAAGGTGAATACCCTCATCAACCACATCCAGGCATATCTGTACCAGAAACGGGAGTGGAACCCCAAGTGGGAAAATGCCTTTACGCCGGCACTGTGCAACCGTATCGACCGCAATACCGGCGGCATCGTCATCGCGGCCAAGGACGCCGAGACGCTGCGGGTCATCAACGAGAAGATACGGGACCGGGAACTGGACAAGCGCTACCTCTGCATCACTGCGGGCCGGCCGAAAAAGCCGGAAGGTCGGGTGGAGTGCTTTTTGCTGAAAGATGAGAAGAAAAAGCAGGTGTCCGTGTACCATAAGCCGATCCCCGGCGGAAAGACCGCCATTACCGATTATAAGGTGCTGGAGACGCGGGGAGAGCTGAGCTTGGTGGAGATCGGGCTGGAGACGGGCCGGACCCACCAGATCCGCGCCACGATGGCGGACCTGGGCTGCCCGCTGCTGGGGGACGGCAAATACGGTCGTGGGGACGTAAACCGCCGCTACGGCGAGACGCGGCAGGCCCTGTATGCCTACAAGCTGACCTTTGACCTGCCCACGGACGCGGGGCACCTGAACTATCTGCGCGGGCAGAGCTTTACAGTGGAAAATGTGCCCTTCCGGGACAAATATTTCGGCTGAGTGCCGTGCAGCGGATGGCTTTTGCTGTCCGCTGTATTTTTTTCGGAGAAAAACGGGAAAATCCATTGACTTTCCCGGCGCTTTTATATATAGTGTACTCGCCATCTTTCGACAGAAACGAGCGCGTGAACAGACGCGCTGCCGCCGCGTCGAAGGGGGGCTATTTTACTGATGAATGGAGGAGGATAAATGTCCAAAGAGTTGATTCGCCTGCGGGATCTCTGCATGGCGTTTGACGACGAGCTGGTTCTCGATCACATCAATCTTTACATCAACGATTCCGAATTCCTCACGCTGCTTGGCCCCAGTGGGTGCGGCAAGACTACCACACTGCGGATCATCGGCGGTTTCACCACGCCCACAAGCGGCGATGTGACCTTCGACGGCGAGAGGATCAACGATGTCCCGCCCCATAAGCGGCAGATCAACACGGTGTTCCAGAAATATGCGCTGTTTCCGCATCTGGACGTGTTTGAAAACATAGCCTTCGGCCTGCGTATCGCAAAAGTGCCGGAGGACGAGATACGGCAGCGTGTCGGTGAAATGCTGGAGGTCGTTAGCCTGAAGGGCTTTGACCGCCGGCGTGTCGACCAACTCTCCGGTGGTCAGCAGCAGCGTGTGGCGATTGCCCGTGCCCTGGTGAACCGGCCGAAGGTGCTGCTGCTGGACGAGCCGCTGGGCGCGCTGGATCTGCGTCTGCGTAAGGATATGCAGAACGAACTGAAACGTATCCAGCAGCAGATGGGCATCACGTTTATATATGTCACCCACGATCAGGAGGAAGCCCTGACCATGTCCGACACCGTGGTGGTCATGGACAAGGGCCGCATCCAGCAGATCGGCACACCGGAGGATATCTACAACGAGCCGAAGAATGCCTTTGTGGCGGACTTCATCGGCGAGAGCAATATCCTCAACGGCACGATGGTCCGCGACAGGGTCGTGAAAATGTATGGCAAGGAATTCCCCTGCGTGGACGGCGGCTTCGCCGAAAATGAACCGGTGGACGTGGTCATTCGCCCGGAGGATATCGACATCGTGCCGGTGGAGCAGGGCCAGTTGGTAGGCACTGTCACCAACGTGACGTTCAAGGGGATGCAATATGATATCATCGTGGATTTCCGCGGCTTCAAGTGGTTGATTCAAACCACCGATCACTCTCCGGTGGGTGCCCGTATCGGCGTGAAGATCGATCCCGAGGGTTTCCACATTATGAAGAAGAGCGAGTATTCCGGTATGTTCGGCGACTATTCCTCTTACTCCGAGGAATACGAGGAACTGGCGGACGCCGGTGCTGAGCCGGAAGAGGAGGAGAGCGAGGATGAAGAGTAAGCTCTCCCGTTTCGCCGTGCCCTATGTGGTGTGGATGGCTATTTTTGTAGTAGCCCCCATTGTCATTATGGTGGTGTATGCCTTTGCCGGCAGCGAGGGCGGCTTCACGCTGGACAACTTTGTCCAGATGGGCGGTTACGCTGCTGTGTTCGGCCGTTCCTTCAAGCTGGCGCTGATTGCCACGGCTATCTGCCTGCTGTTGGGCTATCCTGTGGCGTACCTTCTCAGCCGGGAGGGCGAGCGCTTCCGCCGCACGGCCATGGTACTGATCATGCTGCCCATGTGGATGAACTTCCTGCTGCGGACCTACTCCTGGATGACCATCCTGGAGAACAACGGCCTGCTGAACCAGCTGTTCCAGAAGCTGGGCATCATTGCCCTGTACAACCATCTGACAGGCAGCAGCCTGGAGTATTTTACCATGATCGACACCCAGGGCGCTGTGGTGCTGGGTATGGTCTATAACTACCTACCCTTTATGATCCTGCCTATCTACTCTGTGATTTGCAAACTGGATTACTCCCTTCTGGAGGCAGCCCGCGACCTGGGGGCCAACACCGTCACGGTGTTCCGCAAGGTCATCCTGCCCCTGAGCCTGCCGGGCGTGCTGTCCGGCATCACCATGGTGTTCGTGCCCTCTGTGTCTACGTTCGCCATCAGCCGTATGCTGGGCGGCGGCACGGAGCTGTTGCTGGGCGACCTGATTGAACGGCAGTTCCTGGGCGGGGCGTATAACCCGCAGCTGGGCGCGGCTATTTCCCTGGTGATGATGCTGATCGTCGTTGTCTGTATGCTGGTGATGAACCGCTTTGGCGAGGGCGAGGAACAGGCGGTGATGCTATGAGACAGAGAAAGGGCAACTCCGTCGGCGACCGCCTGTTGATGATCCTGGTGGGCCTGTTCCTGTACGCACCCATCATCATCCTGATCGTCTTTTCCTTCAACGCCGGCAACAGCTCCAGTGTGTGGAAGGGCTTTTCCCTCCACTGGTACGCCGAGCTGCTGAACGACCGGCTCATTATGCACAGCGTGTACACCACGCTGCTGGTATCCCTGCTGGCTACCGTCATCGCCACCGTGGCGGGCACCTTTGCCGCTATCGGCTTTTACGGTATGCGACGCCGGGCGCGCACCGGGCTGATGGCCGTGAACAACATTCCCATGATGAACGCGGACATCGTCACCGGCGTCAGCCTGTGCCTGCTGTTCGTGGTGTTCTTCAACGGATGGCACAGCTTCGCCGTGTGGGTCAACGGCTGGCAGTCACTGGTGGTGCTGCCTGAGCGACTGACCCTGGGCTTTGGCACACTGTTGATCGCCCACATCTGCTTCAACATCCCCTACGTCATTTTGTCCGTGGGGCCCAAGTTACGGCAGATGGACCGCAATTTGGTCGATGCGGCCCAGGACTTGGGCTGCACCTGGATGCAGGCCTTCTGGAAGGTCATCATTCCGGAGATCAAGCCCGGTATCGTCTCCGGTGCACTGACGGCTTTCACTATGTCCATCGATGATTTCATCATCAGCTACTTCACGGCGGGTACGTCCTCCTCCACGTTGGCCATGACCATCTACGGCATGACCAAAAAGCGCGTCAGCCCGGAGATCAACGCCGTATCCACGCTGCTGTTCGTCACGGTCATCATCCTGCTGGCCATCATCAACCTGCGGGAGAACCATGCCGAGCATCACCGCAATGTCCATCACGAGAGCGCTACGTTCGCTCCTGCGCCGAAGAAATATCCCGGATTGGGCAAGAAGATCGCCGCAGGCGCTATGGCCTGTGTGCTGTTGGCGGTACTGATCGTCACCGGTGCCGCGGCCCGCAGCGAGCGCGTGGTCAATGTGTGCTCCTGGGGCGAGTATATCGACGAGTCCCTGATCACCGAATTCGAGGAGAAGACCGGCATCCGTGTGAACTACCAGACCGCCGAGAGCAACGAGGCGCTGTACTCCCTTATCAAGATGGGCGGCGCGGACTTCGATGTGATCGTACCCTCCGACTATATGATCGCCCGGCTGATCCAGGAGGATATGCTGGCGGAGCTGGACTACGCCGCCATCCCCAATTTCCAACTGATGGACCCCCAGTTTACCCATCTGAGCTTCGACCCGGAGAATAAGTACACCGTACCCTACACCTGGGGCAGCGTGGGCATCATCTACAACACGACTATGGTGGACGAGCCCATCACCAGCTGGGGCGCTATGTTCGACGAGAAGTACGCCGGGCAGGTGCTGATGATCAACAACTCCCGCGACGCGCTGATGGCCGCCCTGTGCTATCTCGGCTACGACATCAACACCACCGATGAGGGACAGCTGACCGAGGCCTTTGAGCTGGTGAAGAATGCCAAAGACAAGGGTGTGTATCAGGCCTTCGTCATGGACGAGGTCTTCGGCAAGATGGAGGGCGGCAACGCGGCCATCACCATGTACTACGCCGGCGACTATCTGACCATGCTGGAGAATAACGAGGACCTGGCCTTCGTCATTCCCGAGGAGGGCAGCAACTGGTTCGTGGATGCCATGTGTGTGCTCAAGTCCAGCCAGCATAAGGACGAGGCCTATGAGTGGATCAACTTTATCGCCTCTACCGACAGTAACCTGGCCAACATGGACTACATCTGGTATGCCTCTCCCAATGCCGAAGCGCTGGCGGAGTATCCCGCGTACTACGAGGAGCAGTATGGCGAGCCGCTGGACGAGGAGATCTACAACATCATGGCCATTCCCGATGAGGAGCGCGAGCGCTGTGAGATCTATGTCAACCTGCCACAGGAGACGCTGAAGTTCTACGATAAGTTGTGGACACAGTTGGGCGTCTGACATTCGCGGTTTTTTTCCGCCCCGTGTATTGGCAAGAAATGTATTTAAAGAAAAGCGCTTAATTGGAGGAATTGCTATGATCGAAGTAGGTATGACCTATACCGCTGAAAAGACCGTTACCCCGGATATGACCGCCAAGGCCGTGGGCTCCGGCGGGCTGGAGGTGTTCGGCACCCCATTTATGATGGGCCTGATGGAGTACGCCGCTATGCAGTGTGTGCAGCCGGAGCTGCCGGAGGGCAAGGGCACCGTGGGCGTGGAGATCAGTTCCAGTCACCTGGCGCCCACGCCGGTGGGCATGAAGGTCACCGCCACTGCCGAGGTGACGGGTATCTCCGCCAACGGCAAGATGATCACCTTCAAGGTCACGGCCCACGATGCCGAGGGTATGATCGGCGAGGGCACCCATACCCGCGCTGTCATCGACAACGCACGGTTTTTGCAGAAGTGCAATGACAAGCTGGCGCGTATGTAAAAGACAAAAAGCCGCCCGTAGGGGCGGCTTTTTTCTTGTCACAGGCAGCTATATTTGGTATAATAAAACGATACTATGACCGGGGGAGGGGAGAGAACGATGCGCGTTTTGGCCACGATCGGGTTTTCCTTCTCTGCCGGTGTCTTCCTGGCGGCATTGCTGCCCTGGAACGGCTGGCAGCTGTATGCCGCCGGGGGCGTTTTGCTGCTGGCGCTTGCGTGGCTGTTTGCTGCACGCAAGCAAAAATATTTTCGCCGGGGACTGCTGATCCTGCTGCCGCTGGCGGTATCGCTGGCCTATTTTGCCGGGTATGACCACCTGGTGCGCCAGCCGATAGAGGACCGCTGTGGTGCGGCGTCGGACTTTGCCGCCACCGTTTGTGATTGGCCGCAGGCTACGGAGCGCGGTGCCAAGATCACGGTGGAGCTGGAGGGCTATCGTCGGGCCAGGGCCGTGCTGTATGGCGAAGCGGAGCTGCTGGCGGCCCGACCGGGCGACACGGTCACGGGCACGGCCCAGTGGCAGTCTGCCGCCCATTTCGACAGCGATGATGTGACCCATTTTAACGCCCGGGGCGTGTATGCGCTGCTGTATGGCCGTGAGGATGTGCGTCTGTCGGCGGGTGATGGGGACGCCCTGCACTGGCTGCCCCAGCGGGCGGGCAAAGCTTTCCGCGAGAAGGTGGCCGCCATCTGGGATGACGCGCGTGTCAGCGGATTTCTGACAGCGGAGCTTACCGGGGACAAGTCCGCTATGGACAACGGAGACTATCTGGCCATGCAGGAGACGGGCCTGGCGCATCTGTTTGCGGTGTCCGGCCTGCACTGCGCTTTTCTGGTGACGCTGCTGGCGTTGCTGATCTCCCGGCGGCAGAGACTGCTGTGCGCCGTGACCATTCCGTTGCTGCTGTTTTACATGGTGATGGTGGGCATGAGCCCCTCGGTGGTCCGCGCCTGCATCATGCAGATATTCCTGCTGATCGCGCCGCTGTTCCGGCGGGGCAGTGACCCTCTGACCAGCTTGGCTGCCGCACTGCTGGTGATCCTGCTGTGCAATCCCTTTGCCGCCGCCAGCGTCAGCTTGCAGCTGAGCTTTTCCGCCACGCTGGGAATGGTACTGCTGTCGCCCCGGCTGTACAAGCTGCTGACCGGGTGGTATAAGGGCAAATGCCGTCCACTGCGGACCGTGTTGTGCTTCGTCGCGGCGAACCTGTCCGCCACCCTCAGCGCCGTGGTGTTCACTGCCCCACTGACAGCCTGGTATTTCCGCATTTTCGTGCTGGTAGCGCCGCTGTCCAGCTTATTGGCGGTGCCTGCGGCGGGATGGAGCTTCATGGCTGCCTTTGTGACGGTGCTGCTGGGCTTTGTGTGGCTGCCGCTGGCCAGCCTGCTGGGTTGGATCTCCTGGGCGCTGGTGCGGTACATCCTGTGGATCGCCAACGGCATGATGTCCTGGCGCTATCACGCGGTGTATTTCACCAATCCCTATCTCATCTACTGGCTGCTGTTTTTGTATGCGGCCTTTATCGGCTGTGCTGTCACGCCGGACGGCAAGCGGAAATACCTGCTGGCATCGGCATTGTCGGTGCTGACGCTGACGGCGGCCATCTGGGTCAACTGTCAGGACTATCAGTACGGCGTGCTGACCGCCCTGACGCTGGATGTGGGACAGGGCGAGAGCGTCATTCTGACCTCCGACGGTGAGACGGCACTGGTGGACTGCGGCAGCAGCAACAGCTATAAAGACCCCGGCGGTCTGGCTGCCGACACGCTGCACAGCATGGGCGTCCGGGAACTGAGCGCTGTGGTGGTGACCCACTACCACGCCGATCACACCAACGGTTTGTACGAGGTGCTGCGCCGTATCCCGGTGCAGACGATCTACCTACCGGAAATCGAGGATGAGTATGGCGTTCGGGAGCGTCTGGTGTCGCTGGCGGAGGAGAAGGGCGCGCAGGTGACCTATGTGACGAAGGAGACGGCCGATACGCTGGGCGATACCGTTTTGACCATCTATCCGCCGGTGCAGTCCGGCGGCGATCTGAACGAGCTGGGCCTGACAGCGCTGGCCAGTGCCGGAGACTTTGATCTGCTCATTACCGGCGATATGTCCGGCAGCACCGAGAAAAAGCTGGTGGAAACCTATGCCTTGCCGGATATAGAGGTGCTGGTGGTCAGCCACCACGGCTCCCGGTATAGCTCAAATATACGCTTTTTGAAGGCGGTGACGCCGGAGGCGGCGGTCATCAGTGTAGGCGACAACAACTATGGCCACCCGTCGGAGGAGACGCTCCAGCGGCTGCTGGCGGTGGGGGCGGATATCTGGCGCACAGACCAGCAGGGAACCATCCGCATCACCGTGAACGGAGGATAGCATGGCAAAGGAGAAAAAAGAAAAGGCCCCCGGTTATGAGGAATTCCACGACGCGCTGCAAAGCGGCGCCGTGGGGAATGTCTATATATTCCACGGCGAGGAGACGTACCTGATGCAGCAGGCGGTGGCGGAGCTGCAAGCACGGCTTGTGCCGGCGGGCTTTGAGGAGTTCAACTATCACAGGCTTGCAGGCAAGGGCCTGACTATGCAGGAGGTCGTCGAGGCGGCGGAGGCCATGCCTATGATGGCGGAGCGCACCCTGGTCACGGTGGAGGATATGGACTTGTTCAAGTTGGACGAGGCCCAGCGGGGTGCGCTGGTGGCTCTGCTGGAGGACTTCCCGGAGTACTGCACGCTGGTGTTTTTGTACCGACAGATACCGTATAAGACAGATGCCAAGCTAAAAAAGCTCACGGCGGCCCTGACAGAGCGCGCCCAGGTGATCGAGTTTACCCAGCAGGGCCAGCAGAAGCTGCAAAAGTGGGTGCGCCGCCGTTTTGCCGCTGCCGGAAAGGAAATCGATGCGGTCACGGTAGACCATCTGCTGTTCACCTGCGGCAGCCTGATGACCGGTCTGGTGCCGGAAATCGCCAAAATCGCCGCCTATGCCAGGGGAGCGAAAATCACAGCGGCGGATATCGCCGCTGTGGCGGACCCTGTGCTGGACGCGCGGGTGTTCGACATGACGGACGCAGTGGCGGCTCGTGACTATGACAAGGCAGCAGAGTGCCTTGCAGAGCTGCTGCGGATGCAGGAGGAGCCTATCCGCATTCTGGCGGCATTGGGAAAGACGCTGCGGCAGCTGTACACAGCCCGGCTGGCGATCGACGGCGGCAAGGACGTGCTGTGGCTGAAGGATTTGTGGCGTATGAAGTCCGATTACCCAGCTAAAAAACTGATGCAGTCGGCTCGGGGTGTGCGGCGCAGCTGGTGCCGTGAGGCGGTGAAGCGCTGTCAGACACTGGACCACCGTATGAAGAGTGAGCGAAACATGGACAGTGAGGGCGAACTGAAGCTGTTCCTCATGGAATTGGCAGGTGTGAAGTGAAGCCGCGGGTCAGGGAAGTCATCGTAGTAGAGGGGCGGTACGACAGAAATACGCTCCTACAGGCAGTGGATGCCGCTGTAGTGGAGGTGGGCGGCTTCGCCCTATTCAACGACAGGGAAAAGGCGGCGTATCTCCGCCGTCTGGCGGAGGCGCGGGGCGTGATCCTGCTGACCGACCCGGACGGCGCGGGCTTCGTGCTCCGCAGCCACCTGAAGGGGCTGCTGCCCCCGGACAGAGTAAAGCAGGCGTATGTCCCCGACGTGTACGGCAAGGAGAAGCGCAAGAGAAAGCCGGGGAAGGAGGGCAAGCTGGGCGTGGAAGGTATGACGCCGCAGGTGCTGACGGACGCTCTTCGCCGCGCCGGTGCCACCTTCGAGGGGGAGGACGCACCCCGCCGCTCCGCCGGTATTACGAAGGCGGATCTTCTGGACAAGGGACTGATCGGCCCCGGCTCCGCCGAAAGGCGGGCAACGCTGCAAAGGGAGCTGGGTCTGCCCGCACGGCTGACCGCCAACGGGCTTCTGGAGGCGTTGGATCTCCTGCTGACCCGGGAGGAATTTGACGCCCTGTGAGTTTTTTGCAGGAGGGAGGGCAAACCTCTTGCAATTCCCCTCATGGGCGGTTATAATTAAAAATTGCTTTTGCACAATATTACGACATACAAGGAGTCCTGCAAACAAAAGTCAATAGCTGAAGTGAAAAAA
>UMHV01046490.1_pt1 | contig 115807 bp, 103 predicted proteins | sample 1965621 | NCBI WGS metagenome assembly UMHV01 (sample SAMEA4836108, study PRJEB28245) | human gut metagenome | biome: gut microbiome; material: fecal sample | place: Denmark | collected 2008 | reverse complement strand
ACTTTTTTCACTTCAGCTATTGACTTTTGTTTGCAGGACTCCTATGGTTTAGCACACGATTTCGTGCTATAGGATATGCGAATTGTTTCACCCCGTAATAGCCATCCATTGCCAAACCACCGACAAAACCGGAAATGACGCCTTTTTTATAGACTTTTTTGCTTATATTAGACACGGTCTTATTTCTCAATTTTGTAAGTCCTGATTTATATACTGCGGACATGTTATTCTTACCGGCAGTTATATTTTTGGCACCAGGCAGTTTCCCTAAGCCATAGCTAATTGTACCATCAACAACAGCGTTTGCGCTTATTTCTGCCCACTACTTATCAGAGCACCCGGTCAGTTTTTCAAGTGACATACCAATACCGGTTGTCGTAGCGCCGGCTACAGCGTTTGCCAAATTAACATTTCCGGTAGAGCCTAGTACCGCACCACCTATAGCACCGCCGAGAATCGCTCCTGCATATGTTTGCCAGTTGCTAAAAGATAGCTTGCCATTTAAAACACTCGTTGCCAAATCACTAACAATCTGACCGGCCACACCGATAACGGCGCCAGCGGTCATTCCGATAATAGTATTCCAAAGCTCTCCTCCCTGGTCTGCGCGTACAACAGGGTTATTATCGCAATACGAAAACAGATTTTTGTCCCATGTTGCGCTATTGGGAGTCGCGGTGATCAGGTTTATAGAATCCGCGTTGATGAATCGCCCGGTTTCGGGATTATAGTAACGGCTCTGGAGGTAGTACAGCCCCGTCTCCGTGTCATAGACATACCCGCGGTAGCGGAAGGGGTTGAGCTTGCCCAGAGTGCCGGCCATGGTGCCGGTGGTGGTCAGCGGATTGCCCCATGCGTCATAGGTGTACGCCACCACCTGTGTGCCGCTGCTGTTGACCAGCCCGGTCACGTCGCCCTGTGCGTTCTTCAGATAGAAGTATTCCGCGCCATCGTAGGTGACGGACATGGGGCCGATCTCATCGTAGGTGAAGTGCAGAGACGAATTGCCGGTGGGTGCAGAAATATTGACCTGCGTCAGCGTGTCACCGAGGTAGGAGTAGCTTGTCCGCGTAGTCTCGCCCGCGTAGACGATCTCGCCGCCGGAATAGCTGATGTGATAGACGCCGCTGTCTTTGCCGATTCGGTGCCCGCTGGAGTCATAGCGGAAGCGGATCATTTCCGTGTCGCCGGAAGCATCGGGGCGGGTCATCTGCTCCAGCTGGCGGCCGTGCTGCCAACTGTAGCTCCATGTGCCGTCATTGGCAAGATTGCCGATCTCGTCCGATGCCAGCAGCTGTCCGTCATAGCTGGTCAGCAGATCCTTCCACTCGCTGTCGCCGCAACCATAGGAGATGGTGTCCAGTGCTGCGCCCAACGTGCCGGTGGTGCAAACAAAATCTCTCTTTGCGAGGAAGCAGTTGAAGAGAATCGTATCCCTCCAACTGTTTCCGCACTTAACGGCAAAAAAGCAAGTCTCAATTTTGAATGTTCACAAAATGTTTACATGTTGTGAACTGCATGCTATGTACCAGCAAGCATCGCCGTTGTGATACCACGGCACTTGTCAGGACATTTCTGGCGATCTTTGTTGGTCTAAAAATTTCTATGAATCTAAAGTGATTCTCTTTTGGCAATCAGATCCTTATATTCAAATATACTGATATCAACGCCTAATATAAATTCATCAACAAACTTATCATATTTCAGGGAGATATCTGTTGGTGCTTTTTTTAGCTGTTCTTCATTCCAAACCGTTTCTACGTTAGAGATTGCCTGATCTAATAATGCACGAGCTTCCCTCCTATTCGCGACTTCGGAAAGGCGAACGTAATTGTAGACAAAACGGTTTGAATAGAATATAGATTTTTGCAAATAATCAGAATATTCTCGAGGATATTTTCCATCACATTTAATGTAAATATCATAGGCGTGCAAATAAAATATGATGGCTCTATTCTGATTTTCAGCTTTCGTTAGATGTTCATCTAACAATTTCAAAAAACTATTTTCCTTAAAATTAAGCCATGTCGATGAAAGATATGCCCCTAAAATCGCCAGACGTACGTCTCTGCTCTTAGAGTAGTTCTCCGTTAGAAGATCAATAGCCAAAAAGTAATCTTCAATGGGGCTCTGGATTTCAAATAAGATATATTGAATAAGTTCCTCCGTCGAGTTCTGGCTATTTTCCTTCAATTTTTTCTCTAAACCTAAGATATCAACATTCATTTGCGTCACCTGACTATAACAATTTCCCTATTATTCGTGTCGCCCAACCAGTCATTGCATTAATGCTTTGAACCTCACCATTTGATACATAAAACCTTATTGTGGTTTTTACGCCATTGATCGTAGTATGTATTTGGTTTGAACCATTTACAGCATTTGCTAAGTTGGAATTAACAACTTTATATATCTTATTAAATATTGCTTCTTGCGAACCTCCCAATCTCATAATTCCGTTTTTAATATGATCTTTTGAAAAAATATGTTTTGCGCTTCCTTTCCACAACTTACTCGAAGACATTTTAATAGTCTGTTTTGCAACAGTTTTTATTCCAAGTTTTGCTGCAACTTTGCCTCCAAGTTTTGCCACATACGGCCCTAGGAACGCACCAAGTGCCGCGCCTCCGACTGTTGCGGCAGAAATCAAAACCCATTTTTTCCAGCCCTTCAACCCAAGTGCATCGGCTAATAGGTAACCCAATGTTGCGCCAGCAGCACCACCAATTATCCCGCCGACGATATTTGACACCGCTTCTCCGTCAGGATCAAAATTGTTGACAGGATTGTTGAAACAGTAGGCATATACATTGTATCCAAGAATTTCAGAGCCTTCATCGAACTCCCCGCTATCAATATTGGGTTCAGAACTAATCCACCGACCCATCTTAGGATCATAATAACGGCTGGATACATAATAGATCCCGGTTTCGGCATCATAGACATACCCGCGGTAGCGGAAGGGGTTGAGCTTGCCCAGCGTGTCGGCCATGGTGCCGGTGGTGGACAGCGGATTGCCCCATGCGTCGTAGACGTAGCTGGTGGTGGGGTATGGCGCAGAGTATCTGCGCCATACCCCACCGCTAAATTTCAACCCATCCTTGGATACGAAAGGAAGCTTGCTGAGTCAGGCCAGTCCCCCATTGCATACAAGCCGGTGTTGATAGAGTATCTGGGGCAAGTATCCGCTCCAAAGCGCCCTAAAAAACAGGAAACGCTTCGCCGTTTACCGTAAGCTGATATGTTTCGTCTAAATCGCATATGTATGCGTAATATGTATACATTGAAAAAGTCCCGTCAGCGAGCGCATAGGAATCTCCAATCGTATAGAAATAGGAATTTCGGTTATCCTCTATTTCAACGTCTTGCCCCTTTCCATCTGTAATTGAGATATAATAGTCATCGGTTTTCCTATATCGATAAATACGAATGACTACAGACCCCTGTGTAATGACAATCGGTTTTGTTTGAATACCCGAAACCGGATGCCATACATCACCATCTCGCGCTATAAAATCATAGGCATAGGAGTTCCCACCTTGCTCTGCAACAACATAGGCACTCTGCTCTCCCTCCAGTACAAGGAGGATCTCCCCTTGATTTTTGTAGCGAAAGGCTTCTTCCGGAGATGCATACTCCCGTGTTCTGACCTCTCTCGGAATAAGAAGGAAAACGATCCCCAGTAGTACGACAAATGCAAATGACCCGACCCGGAACCAACGCTTCCCCCAAACAGGATGTCTCCTTAGAAGCAGCCACAGCGCAAGGAGGAGTACTCCAAATAGCAAACTCAGAAATAGTCCGTAAAGCATTTTAACTCCTACTCTCCCTCCGCTTTTCACGATACATAACTCGGAGTCGGAACCCATTGCCCGCTTGTTATCAGATAGTATCTTACGACAATGAACCACGCATTTGCACTAACATTTGTATAAGTGGTTGTCGAATAGCCATCCCACTTAACCGTTGTAGAAAATTCAAGTCCAATTTTCAATTCTTGGGCATTAGCTCGAAGAGCTATTTTTTGAATGGTATTCCCCTCGCAAATTGAGTACGATACGCTGCTATTATTGATTCCGACACTGTAATCATAAACGGTCTTTCCGATGTTTGCCTTGATACCAACCGTGGAAGATGCAAAATCATTAGCAACGGTTTGTTGATATGCAGATATTGGACGCGAATCATCACCAAAAGAGGAGACGGCGGTACTTGTTTTTACTCCGTATTTAAGCGTTATTGGTAAGGGATCTGGAATAACTGTCGTCTCTTCTTTTTCAACTATAGTTGTGGATTTTCTTACACCGAAAAACGATTTTATACTTCTGACGAACTTCCTGGCGACACCTTTGAAGAATCCTCCTATTTCTTTCCAGAAACATCCTCTTGGATCAGCGCGACTCTGCGGATTATTCCCACAATAGGTAAACATATTATTTCCGACAGTACCCTGCCCCGTAGAAACATATCCATCCGCGTTGATGAATCGCCCGGTTTCGGGATTATAGTATCTACTCTGGAGGTAGTACAGCCCCGTCTCCGTGTCATAGACATACCCGCGGTAGCGGAAGGGGTTGAGTTTGCCCAGTGTGTCGGCCATGGTGCCGGTGGTGGTCAGCGGGTTGCCCCATGCGTCATAGGTATAAGTAACCACCTGCGTGCCGCTGCTGTTGACCAGCCCGGTCACGTCGCCCTGTGCATTCTTCAGGTAGAAGTACTCCGCGCCATCGTAGGTGACGGACATGGGGCCGATCTCATCGTAGGTGAAGTGCAGAGACGAATTGCCGGTGGGTGCAGAAATATTGACCTGCGTCAGCGTGTCACCGAGGTAGGAGTAGCTTGTTCGCGTAGTCTCGCCCGCGTAGACGGCCTCGCCGCCGGAATAGCTAATGTGGTAGATGCCCGGCTAGGGGCTGGTGCAGACACGCTGCACCAGCCCGCTTTTAGAGCGTACCGTATACCTATGTAGCAAGAAACATTGCCGTTACTTGCGGCATTTTTGAGTAGCCTTTTTGCCCTCGAAATAGCTGGTTGATGCAGCTACCAAGTGGTAAAGACATATAGCTCCTATAAGGACACTGCCCACCAAAACACTCCCCCGTCGCCACGGCGTATTTGACAAGAGATTCACAATTTGAATAGCAACCGGAAGTATGATCCAAACCACAAGACATTCCATGTGGTATCTGGCGGTATGCTTCATGCGCTTTGCAACCAAAGATTGTAGCACAGTTTCTGGCGTGTCCGGCTTCACTTTACCAATAAAAGCGAAAATGTTTACATATAGAAAATGCAGGTTGCTGGTATATTTTTTAAAGAACAATATTCAACTCTTTTAGCGCTTCCACACACTGCTTGTTAATGAAAGCTCCCGGAATGAGTTTCCTTTGTTTTTCGTTTAATTCTATTGGCGAAAGGAAATTCTTCATCTTCGAATGATATAGAACATCAATTAACTCAATAACTTTTGGATCCATATCATAATACTCTTTCCATTTTGCAATTGCCATTTTTTTAGGTAATAGTATGTTTTCAAAAAGAGTAAAATCTTCCTTAATACTATCAATAAACTTTTCTTCGTAGTGGAGAGTATTATAGTCTGCCCAAAATACACTTGTCACATAAGGTGCAATAATTCCATCCTTTTCTAACAGTAAGTACTGAAGAGTTTCTTCGTATGCCTTGCAAACCACATTTGAGGGGAAACTTTTCATACATTCTTGAATAAGCTCGCCCCCCAAAAAACTACTAGACATCTCGTTTCGAATAGCTCCTACGCAAAAATCATTTTCAAATGTTATTGTCCCGCGCATCCCTGATGAATTTTGTATTGAATAGTTTGCGCCATCCCATGATTGTTCGTAGGACAATTCAGGATATATATTAGTCATTATCGCATGGGAAATAGAAGCTATCAAACAGCCGCTATAGATATCAGTTTTTGTAACATACATAAGGCACCTCCTAATGATCCCATTTTATTCTATTTTCTTCGCGCGAAAGGACTTGTGCATTAGAAAAACTATTGGTTCCTCCAGCACTTTTGGGGATAATATGGTCTATTTGCCATTCGTTTGTAGGTGGCGTAACCCCTTTCATGCTTTTTTGTGGCGGAACTAAAATTTGTCCAGATAAATCCGATTTCACTACGCCATTGTTATTAAGTTTATTTTGTTGAATAATTTGAGCCTTTTGTGAAGCAGTAAAATCTTTTCCGGGCGCAACATTGCTAGGGTCTGTTAAATTAGAATATGGAGCAGGATTTGTTTTAGGAGATGTTCCTATGTTTGTTACTGGAGCATATCCTTTATAATCACAGTAACTTACGTACATACCGTAAGCCGACATACCACAAGTATAACAAAAAGCAAATGTACTTAGACCGGAAAGTATTGTATTATTCCAATCTACTTTTCCTGTATACTTGTGACTTGTATATGCAGTATAACTCGCAACAGCCACTCCTGCTACTATAGAGCCTATAAGAATCAATGTTGTTATTGCGATTTCTCCAGACGGATCAAACATATTCACAGGATTGTTTAGGCAGTACGCATACATATTCTTTTCTAATACGCCCTGCCCCGTAGAAACATATCCATCCGCGTTGATGAATCGCCCAGTTTCGGGGTTATAGTACCGACTGCCGAGGTAGTACAGCCCTGTCTCCGTGTCATAGACGTACCCGCGATAGCGGAAGGGGTTGAGCTTGCCCAGCGTGTCGGCCATGGTGCCGGTGGTGGACAAGGGATTACCCCATGCATCATAGGTGTACGCCACCACCTGTGTGCCGCTGTTGTTGACCAGTCCGGTCACGTCGCCCTGCGCGTTCTTCAGATAGAAGTACTCCGCGCCGTTGTAGGTGACGGACATGGGGCCCAGCTCGTCGTAGGTGAAGTGCAGGGAGGTGCTGCTGTTATCAGGGAAAGTAATGTCGATTTGCGACAGGTCATCGCCTGCGTAGTAGTAAGATGTCCCCGTGCTATCTCCAACGTAGTAGAGCTGCCCGCCGACAATACGGAAGTTATAGCTATCGCCATAGGATTTCCCAGTACGCCGCCCGTTGGAATCATAGCGATACTGGACGACTTCAAACAATTCTGCGTCCTCGTCAACCATACGAGACATATCCCACAGAATACGACCGCGACGCCAAGTGTAACTCCATTTACCATCGTTGCGAAGATTGCCGATCTCGTCCGCCGTCAGCCGTTTGCCATCATAGGCGGTCAACAAATCGCGCCACTCACTATCCCCGTAGCCATAGGAAATGGTGTCCAGTGCCGTGCCCAGCGCGCCCGTGGTGTAGGCATACTCCGACTTGCTGAGGATATTGCCGCCGTTGTCGTAGGTGTAGACCCACGTCTTGCCCGCCGCCTGATTGTTCTCGCGGGTCAGTTGGTCGAGGCTGTCGTAGACGTAGCTGGTGGTGTTGGTGCCGTCGGATATCGCTGTAATATTGCCCCGTGCATCGTAGGTGTAGGTATAGGTCGTGCCGCCGGTCGCCCACTTGTAAACCTGCGTGCTGGTGGTGGCCAAAGTGGGATCCTTGTACGTGATGCCGGTGCTGACAACAGTGCTGCTGCCATTCTTGGCGGCAATGCCGGTCATGCGGCTGTAGACATCGTAGGTATAGTTGGCGCTCTTGCCGCCTGTTGTCGCCTGCTTCAGCCGGTTGTCGTTGTCGTAGGAGTAGTTGGTGGTGTAGCTGGTGCCGTTCAGCGTCTGGGTCTGCGAGGACAGGTTGTTCTTGTCGTCATAGCCCCACTTTACGGTATTGCTGTGATCGACACTCCTTTCCTCATAACCCATTAACCGGTCTTGGAAATCGTAGAGATATTTTGTCTTGCGCCCGCAAACGTTATCGTCCACAATGCCCAGATTGCCGTTGTTGTCGTAGGTGTACTTGACAGCCTCGGCGTTGTCCTCGTAGCCAATGGCGGACGTGCGCCCATAGCGGTCGTAGCTGTAGGTGATGTAGTCACCATTGCCGTAGTCGGAGCGTGTCAGCCAATGACTGGAGTCGTCGGAGTAGGTGTGGCTGATCAGCGCGCGGCTGCCGATCTTGACGCTGTTCACAAGGTCAAATGCGCCGTAGGTGAACGTATAGTCCGTGCCGGAAGCGCTGGGGATGGCGGCCAGCAGATCGCTGTTGTAGGTGTAGTTCACCGCGGAGCTGCCCTTGGTCACGCTGGTGGTGCGGTAACGGCTGTCGTGGCTGTAATTGGTGCGGGTAGCAGTCGTTTCGCCGGGGGCCTGCGTCCAATTCAGAATGCCGGTCTGCGTGTCGTAGCCATAAGCGGTGACCTGCCCCAGCGCATCCGTAACGGTAGCCAGCTGATCGCCATTAGAAGTGTACGTCGCAGAGGACGTGACCTTCTTCGTACCGCTGCCAACGGTGACCTTGGTGTTGTTGCCGTAGCCGTCATAGGTGAAGTTGGACACCACACCCTCGGGGCTGGTGGCGGACAGTACGTTGTGATAGTTGTCGTAGGTGTAGGTCTGGCTGGCGCCGGACGGCAGCGTCATTTTCGTGAGATTGTTGCTGCTGTATTCGTAGGTGGTGGTCTTTTTCTGCAAGTCGGTGACGCTGGTTACATTGCCGTTGCTGTCATAGACGTAGCTGTGACCGAACTCCTCCTTGAACAGCTGGATCCCATCAAAGTATACCTCATTTACGTTGTAGCTGTAAAGTAGGGAAATAGTGATAGAGTTATAAGCTTTTTTCGCAACGATACGATCTGCCACATATTGCCAATTTACAAAACCAATGGCGTTGGGGTTAAATGCGATAAGAGTAGCATCGCTTGTACCATTCGTGTAGTTGAATTTTGCGCTGATGGCAAAGCGGCGGTTGCTGTCGTTGGCAATGGGGGCGGAGTCACCTAATGCCCAGCCTGCGACAGAAAACACATCTCCTTCGCTGCCGGAAACAGCGATGGTCTGAGAAACTTGCTTGTCCTTTTCGGCGGCGCCAACAAGTTTAAGGCAAGAATCGTTGAGCGCAGGAGCGCGGTAATAGTTCGAGCTGGAGCCGTCAGCGGAAGTGCATGCGCTGTTCTTGTTCCAGCCCAAGGAGGAATTGTAGCTGAAATCCCCGTTATCGACCAGATTATATCGGCTGGCGTTGGCGGAGGCCTCCAACTGCACGCAGTCAAAGTAAGCCGTGCCGGAGGTGCCATTCCGCATTCCCGCTGTAAGGTCGGAGATGTCACTTCCGGTAGTGTTCGTGTATGTGACCTCCACGCGAGTCCAATCTGTGTTGGTCGTAATAGGTGCACTGCTGGCGATGACATTTCCGGAGGACATCAGGACAAGCTGAGCACCCAGTCCGCCTCCGCTCATGCTGGTAGTCTTCACATAAGCGGAGAGCGTGTAGCTGCTGTTGGCGGGACAATAGGCCGCCTGCGTAGAATCCACGCGGATAGTGCCGCTGCTGGAGGTGCGGGAAATGGCCAGTGACTTGGAACCGATGTAACCCGGAGACGTATAAGACCACGAGCCGGTGGAGGCATTTCCACTGCCTGCTGTCCAGAAGCCTGTCTGTTCAAAACTGCTGTTGCGAACCCAGTTGGCAACAGTATTCTGCAATTTGGAAGAAAGTGCCAGCTGGCTGGCCTTTGTCACATCATTGTTGCTCTTATACTTGTAAAACTGAGCCTTGCCTTGACCATCTTGGATGGAGACCGTGCTGCCGTAGTTGTTGAACTGCTTGACCTCTTGATTGTTATTGCGGTCGGTAAAGATGGTCTGCTTATGCGCATAATAGATACACAGAACGTCACCGTCAGTGTTCCCATCGTGTTCACTGATTTGGATAACACGATTGGGTTTAGTGCTGCTTGTGGTGTTGTAAAGGTAGGCAAGTCGATACCCGCCTGCATCTTCCGCCTGCGACAGAAGATGATTGCTGGTGTAGGAGAAGCTGGCAGAGGAAAGCAGGGTGGACGAGATGCCGGTCAATTCATTTCCGCTATAGGTATAGCTCTCTGTTGCGAGGGAAGAAGTGCCTGTTCCAAGGAAGGAAATGCTGCTGAGCATTGCCCCGCTGTAGTTGAACTGATACTTCCGCCCAGCGCCATCCGTGATGCTGGCGATCTGCTTGCCAGAGGAATACGTAATAGTAATGCTGCTGACAGCGGCCTGATTATTGTTGATTTTTGTCAGGCGGCCGTTGGTGTCAAAGTAGCTCTTATTTCCGTTCTTGTCAGTAATGCAGTACTTGGTCGTGCCGCTGCCGGTGGTGGTCAGGGTTAGAGTCGGATTTGTTTCATCCTCATATGTGCCGGAGGACTTGTATTTGAAGTAGTGCCGGGTGGCATCTTCGTCCTCCCAAACATAGTAAGAACTGTCCGTGGACCACTGATATACAAGCTGGTTGTAATTGCTTCGCCAGCCATAGCCCATGCCAAAATCATTGTTGGCCTTGTCGTTGGCATTGTAAACGTGGTTAATGGCGACAGGCATGCGATTGCCGGAGAAGCCAAGACCGTTGTATACCCAAACGAGATTTCCGGTATAGTCGTTGATGTATCCGGTACCGGCGGCGCCTGCGCTGTGAGATGTATAGTCCCAAATGTTCTCCAGTCCGCAATTGTTGATATAGGCGATGCTCAAGTAGGGGAGGGTGCCTGCAGAATAGTCGGAGGAGCAGAATTCACGGTACAGTCCGCGGGCAGCCGCTTCCTGAGAATCCTCCATTTTGAACATCATACCGGTATTTTCGCCGGCGTACCAGCCCTGGGCAATATCCGTTACATCCCAGTAGTACCAGCCCTGCGCACCGGCGATCTGGTAGTCCTCAACAATGGGATTATAATCAGGTTTATTGCTCCAATTTATGGTGTTGGATTCCCATGTGTCATAGACGCTGTGAACATCGATTTCAGAGGTGGAACTGCTGGTCTGAATCTTATAAAGCGCCATCTTCGCATCGACAATGACATCTGCCGATGTCAACGCGGGTAGATTCTTGTACTTCACAAAAGAACGGCCAATGCCATAAGAGCCCTGACCAATGCACAGCATCGACCATGTGTGGCTGAGCTGCGTAATAGAGAATACCGTCTGATCTGCGATATTGGTGAAGCTAAGCTCGGCATGTACCACAGGATCCAGAACAACAGGGTAGGCGCGGTTTTCGTCCGCCATCCACTCCTGCGGAAGCAGATAGGTCAGCAGATATCCTTCGTCTGTTTCCTTCAAGATAAGTTCGATGTCATCACAATATGCCTTGTCCTGATCGAACAGATACGGTGCCGGCATGAAAAAGACGGGCTCATCTCCCTCGGTATGGCCAATGGCATACGCATAAATGCTGTTGTCTTCCTGCAATTCCAGCACGAGGTTTTTGGCTTCCAGCAAATATTGATAGCCTGTCCGCCCGGTAGGAGCAGCAGCAATAATAACGGATTCTTTCAGGGAATTGGAGTTCAGATCATAGCGCACATTGACGCCGTTGAACACAGCGGTGTATTCCGCAGTGCTGCTGAGCTTTTCGGAGAAAGTTTCCTGCAGAGTTTTGTCGTTCTGAGAAAAGATGATCTCCGAATCCTTTAGCGTGAGCTGAGAGGGCTGCACCTGCGTGCGTCCAAAAACGGTATCACCCATTTTTGTGGTAGTGGCGGTCTCCCACTGGTGTTCTGCAATAACGTCGATTGTGTCATTTTTGGTAACGGGTGCCGCGGATTCATCAGCATCATCCGCAGTTCCAGAAACCGGCGACTCATTGGCCGTGTCCTCCCCGGAAGAAGGAGCCTCGGGCTGTGCGTTATTTTCGCTTTCGGGAGAAGAGGCGCCTGCTGTAGTATCCGGAGGAGTGACCGCAATATGGGACTCGGTGGGATTTGCGGTGTTCTCGTCTGCAGAGGATGCCTCTTCAGAGGCGCCGCTATTCGCATCGCTCTGCGGTTCAGACGTATCGGCCAATGTATCAGCAGGCTCCGGTTCTGCAGATACTTCTGGCTCTGATGTATTATTCCCACTTTCGGAGGCGGCAATATCTTCGTTCATCCGCGCCAGCTTCGCGGTCAGGACATCGTCCTGCAGCAGCTGACCGGCAAAGCGGAAACTCAGTGCACTGTCACCACGTGCGACCGTGACCGGATCGGCTCCGGAAAGGCTGGAGGGCAGAGTAACATCCCAAAGTCCTGCCGTATTCCGATAAACCCGTTTTCCGTCCATTGATGTGGCATGGAGCGTATTGTCGATCTCCTGCCACTCGCCATTTTCGTCCGCATAATGGACAGCGGTGGGATAAACGGTCAGAAGATGCTGCCCGTTAGACAACATGTATTCCTTTTGGTACTCATCGCGGCTGGATACGATTTCGGAAACAATGTCGGGCGAATCCACAGGATCATAATCCCGGGCGTACTCGCTTGCTGCCTCAAGCGCATTTTTCTTGACCTCGACCGCTAAAGCTTCCGTGGGGACAAGGTAAAGGCAGAACACAAGCGCCATAAGGAATGACAAGACTTTTGTCATGCGTGGTGCTTTCATATGATTTTCCTCTCTTTTTCTCGAATTAGCGAATCAAGGCTTACGGCATACACTCGGTACAGGGTGAGCCTCCTTTCATAGATTGCCGCTGCCGGATAACGCCTTCATTGAGTTGTATTTGGCAGAAAAATAAAAGCTGACAAAAATAAGGAAAATCTTTGTCGTCTGTGCTATAATCTAATCCTGACAGGACTTATAACAGACCCTGCTGGCACACTCCACCGACCCTATTTGGGCAATATAATAAGTACCAATAGGAATTTCAAAGGATGGTATATGTGCATGGCCGTGTCAAAAAAGGATCTACAATGTACTATCGGCAAAAATATCAGGGACGCCCGTAAAACTTGCGGATATACAAAGGAAGTTTTGGCAGAAAAGGCCGAAATTTCAGTTGAGCATATTACGCAGGTTGAGCGTGGCGATAAAATGATGAGTGTTCCCAGCCTTGTGCGCATGGCCGAGGCGCTGCATGTCAGTGTGGACACATTGATTTACGATAGCGACGTAAATAGTGCAAAGAAGAATATTGCGCAAATGCTCGCATCTGTAGATGAGGAAGATTCGCAGCGTCTGTTCGCTCTTCTCCAATATGTCAACGATCATTTTCTGAAGTAAGCGGCGCGATGAGTACGCTTTAAGTAACACGGAGCACAGGCGATACCGAGAGATATATAAAGAGAAGGAACGGGGGCGGGCACTATGGCATCGGAGCAAAGCGCACAACGTGAGTTGTTCGGTGAGATATATGTCAATAACTGGTCTAAACTGCTGCGCTATGCCAAGGCGAACAAGAGTTGCGCCGGAGTTGCCGAGGAACTTGTCCAGGATACATTCCATGATGCTTGGAGCAAGTTCGGCGAACTGAGTGACCACGAAAATATCGGCGGCTGGCTGATGCTGACATTGAAAAATAAGATGCGGAACTACATACGGTCACGGCAGCGAGATGTCAAACTATTTGCCGAATATCTCGACAGGCCGGAAGACATTGCTGCTCCCGATAATTTTGTCAATAAGATCATAACGGTCAATACTCTTTCGACTATACAAAAGTTCATTTGCGATAATTTCAAGGATGACGATGTTGTCCTGTTCCAAAGGGTAATAGTTGAGGGGAAGAGTCATAAGGACGCAGCTGAAGAATTGGGAATAACGGTGTGGACGAGTCAAAAGCGGATAGAACGAATGCGGAAAAAGATAAAGGAAGAATTTCCGGACTTTTGAACTTGTTTTTGTCAGTGGCTGCCCGATAGCCACATATACTAAGCGAAGGAGGTTCAGAATATGGCTGTAACGAATAGTGCTGATATGTACTCCTATCTGGACCAATTGAGTACGCAGGAATTGGAGGCTCTTCTGCAAAAAGACGCAGAAGACCCAGACGGCGGAGATCTGGATATGGTTATGTACATTATGGAGGTGATAGAAAAACGTGAGGGCGGAGTTGATAAAACGGCTGCCGCTGATGCACTGAAAGATTTTTTCTCTGTCTACGCGACTCCGGAGGGCGATAGTCTTCGGCTGTATTCCAGTGACAACTTGGGTGACAAAGAAGCCGAAAGTGATCCCACTAAAGTGTTCCATAAGTCGAGACATCGCAAGTTTTCTCTCCGAGGTGCGGGACTTATCGCGGCCGTGTTGGTTTGTGTATTTTCGCTGGCCGCCTGCTCTGTTGGCGGATTTGCAAGATTCTTCCGAATGGTTGGCAAGTGGACATCTGAGGTGTTTACCTTCGAGAATGCGTATAAGGGAAAGATCCCCCAAGAAATTGGGACAAATGCACTGCAGCCGCAGGAGGATGTACAATATAGCAGGATCAAAGATGCTTTGGCGGCCTATGGAATAACAGAAAAAGTAGTGCCCACGAAGTTGCCGGAAGGGCTTGAAATTGAAACGGTGGAAGTCATCCCATTTGAGAGCAATAATTCTGTTAATTTCTGTGCTTTATACCAGAGCGACACGAGCTACCTAATCCTGCAAATTCGTCAGATTGCAAGTCAGCATGACGAGAAGTTCGAAAAGGACGAAGGCGAAGTAGCTAAGTACATAAGAGACGGAATTCCCCACTATTTTTATGAAAATGTAGGCTCAAGTTGTATTACTTGGTTTAACGGCAATCTGGAGTGTGTTATAGACACCGATTTGCCGAAAGACTGTTTGATAGCTGTTGTAGACTCAATCTATGAAAGGTAACATATCTATATGATGACAAAAACTGCAACAAAGCGTATAGTTTCGTTTGTCCTCGCGTTGGTACTTACCACGTTATTGGCAACAGTGGCTGTTGCCACAGAAGTACGCGCCAGTGCTCTGATTATTTCCCATTCTTGTTCCGCAAGTGCTGGAACTGATGGCGAGATGGATGTTACATTCTCTATTACCGGGAAGAAAATCATGTCCACCATCGGCGCTAAAAGCATATATTTCTATGTCAAGAATGGAAATGCATGGAAATTTGATAAACTGTATACGCAGTACTATATCGGTATGAGTGCGGAAAACAAATTAACTCATGGGAATACGATTACATATCAGGGAAAAGCGGGAACGGAATATAAAATTGTTGTGACACTGTTTGTTGAGGACTCTGAGGGGGCAACCGACTCTCGCACATATACCAAATATGTAAACACTTAAAATGTTACCCTGAACCGCTTTAGGCAACGTGATAGAAAAGCTGGCCTAGTCGAGCGTAATATGCTCGATCAGGTCAGCTTTTTGTTGCGGGGACATATGTAGAGTGTGAGCAGATTCGCCAGCGCTGCTTTATACTTGCTTGACTCACAAATCCCATGCTACAACAAGAACGCGGAGTAGGAGGCGGGGATACCTATGATGATTTACCTGCAAACGATAGAAACGGGTGAAGATAAGACAAAATTCGAGCAGATCTACGCAGAATACCGAGGGCTTATGTTTCACGTGGCTTACGAAATATTACATAACGAACAGAACGCCGAAGACGCTACGCATCAAGCCTTTGTGAGAATTGCGGAAAATATCAGGAAAATTGATGTGCCCGTGTGTCCAAAAACCCGCAGCTATGTCGTTACTATAGTTGAACACGAAGCCATTGACCAATATCGCCGCGCAAAGAGACGGCAAACCGTGCCGCTCACGGATGAAATTCACGGGATTGAGGTTGCTTACGATGGGGGAAATGTCTTAGCAGCGTGTATTTTGAAATTGCCGGCGCGGTATCGGGAGATGATCCTTCTACGGTATCATCACGGCTACAGCGTCAGAGAGATTGCGGAGATCCTTGGACTATCGCTCCCGGCCGCCATCAAGCTGGATCAGCGGGCCAAGAAGAAGTTGGAAGATTTTTGCCGGAAGGAGGGGATATTTTGATTAACGACGAGGTATTGAGAAAGGCCGCGACGGAGGCAAATCAGGTGATCACGGAGTCGCTTCCGTCCTCGGCAGCGTGTGCGCATAGCTTTTCCCCGACCTTCCACAAAAAAATGCAGCGAACGATACGGAGAGGCAATCACCCCCTGATTGCCCACCTGCCTAAGCAAATCGCGTGCTTTATTATCTCAGCAGTTATTATTGGCGGCACATGGCTGACTGTGGATGCAGAAGCGCGGACGGCATTCCTCGTATGGGTCAGAGAAACATATGAAGGGTTTGTTGCGTATCGATTTGTAGGGAACACCGTAGCTGAAAATAGTAATGCCCATTATGAGTTGACATGGTTGCCTGAGGGTTATGCCGAGATCGATCGCTTGCCTACAGACGATGGTTGCACAATCATCTACAGCAACGGTGTTAGCCTGATACAGTTCGTCTATGCAAGCGGCACCGATGCTTCTAGCCTTTTTGTGGGTGATTTCAGCGGAGAAGTCCAAACGATTCGGGTAGGGACTCTTTATGTTGATTTCTATCAGCCTCAGGATGGCGGCATTAGCAGTACCGCTGTATGGACGTCAGAGCAGCAGGACACACTGTTCTCTGTTACCGCTTCTCTGCCAAAGCCTCTAATGATAGCGCTATGTAAAGGTGTGCAAAAAATTTCCTGAAATTTTTAGAATGGCCTGTCCAAAATGACCTCCTTCATTCGTTTAGGTGTTAAACGAATGAAGGAGGTCATTGTTTTGAAAAAGAATATCATTATGCTGCTCACCCTCTTTGCATTTATGGTATCTGTCGTTTCAGTACACGCTGCACCCAGAACGATTTCCATCAAGCCGTCGATTTCATTTGATGGGACAACTGCAAAATGTAGCGTATCAGTGGTTGCGGATAAAATGTCAGACTCAGTTAGTGCGACCTTGGTTCTTTGGGACGGATCAAAGGTTATTGATAGTTGGACGGCCGCTGGAACCGGATATCTGTTGTTCAGTGATACAGCACAGGTGGTGGAAGGAAGACGCTATACATTGACTGTGGATGTTGTGATTGGAGGTATCACCAAACCGCAAGTTTCGGTTGAAGGTACATGTGGCCGATAGCAGGTTTTGTTAAGGTGGATACAGAGAAATGCGCGCGGTTTCTCTGCATAACCGGTGTAGAAGAGGGGTGGGACAGGTTTAAATGAAATGAGATCGACAGGAACAAACCAAGACGACAAGACGAGGAGAGATTTACTATGAAAAAATTGATTACCCTTATCATCGCACTCGCCATGGCTTTTGTAATGGCTCTGCCGGCCTTTGCTGCAGACAATAAGACCATTTATCTTCCCGAGAAAATGAGCTGGATGACTGCCGGAACTGAAGCACGTAACTATTGTGATTTTCCGACCGTTCGTTGCCATTCTGTTTACCCCGAAAGCGGTTTGGATCTGTTCAGCACGATTCGGTGTCGCCTCAAGAGAGACTCTGTTGTGATCAGCGACATAGTCCACTTGAGCGAACGCAGCCCCGACTATACTACGATTACACTCAAGGAAGGCTATGAGCATGTAAACTCCGTAACATTCCAATTTAGCGGCAATAGTAACGCTGCAGCCTACGCCGTCGTAAGTTACCACACTTATTGAACGTAGGTGTTATCACGGAGATATTGTAATAGTATCTCTCGGAGCGGTGACAACGTTGCAGTTGTCACCGCTTTTGTGAAAGGAGTTTACATGATACAAGCCATAAAATCACAAGTCGCTTTTGCCATGAAGCAAAAGGCGGCAATTCTGACGTTTTACCTTCTTTTGACACTCGTGCTGTTAAACTTTACTACGAATGTATTTGCATTTCAAGGGTCCGACGTTATTGAGATGTATCATCCTGCCAAAATGCTTGTGCTGAGCTATAACCGGATATATTACAATGCCGATATGACGCTTTTGCTTGTGCAATTATATCCAGTCATCGTGGTTTGCCCAGCTGGCTTTACGCTCATTTCCGAAAAAAACAGGAAGACCGATACGCTGCTGATCGCCCGTATGGGAAGCAAGAAATACTATGTGAGCAAGGTAGCAGCCAGCTTTATAGTAACCTCGCTCGTGTTCGTGATCCCACCGTTGATCGAATTGGTACTGAATTGCATATCATTCCCCACAGCTGCTACAGGAGATTTTATCAATTTGAATCAGTACAATCCGCGTTATGTTGAAATGGTCAGCCATTATACTTTCGCTGAATTGTTCAAAATCGATTCATATCTGTATTCTGTAATCAGCACCTTGTTTTTTGGCGTGTTCTCCGGAATTCTTGGAATGTTTACGGTTGCGTTATCCATGATTCTAAAGGTGCGGTATAAGATCTTCTTGTTCTTGCCGGTGTTTGTGTTGCTCAATATATCGCTATATTTTTCGGAAATTATTAAGGGCGTTCCGTTCTCGGTCAGATGGTTTGACTATGTGTATATTTTCAACGATGCCGAGAAAAGCGGGGCGTTTTTTATCGTTGCAGTTGTTATGCTGATGGCTGTGTCGTTTTTCTGCGTTTTTTATAAAGGGAGACGTGACCATTTATGAGCAGCAAAAAATCTGTACCACTCGTCTCAATGGCGGTGCTCTGCGGCGCGCTGTTGTCATTGGCTTTCGTTAATCCGCATAATGGGCAAATAACTCTGGCGGAGCTGGTTTTGCAGCTCAGTGGTTCCCGGGGAGACCTTCCACTTGGAACCTCCCTTCCGGAGCTATTGTCATTCAGCATAAAAATGGCACCCTATTTTTTGTTTGAACTATACATTGGAGTATATCTATATCGGCATTTTTGTACAGCGAGCGTCTATGTGTTCTCAAGAACTATTCACCGCACACGTTGGTATATCAAGGAATGTCTGAAAATTTGCGGTGCAGGCATCCTTTATCAAGTTGCTCTGCTGGGAACGGTTATTATCGTTACGCACTGTCGCTATGATGTGGTGTGGCAGGGGCTTCTGGTACTGATAACCCATTTTGTCCTTTATGGCTTATGGCTGTTCGCCATGGTGATGCTGGTCAATATTCTATCTATACTTTTGGGTAGTGAAAACTCTTTTGCTATTGTGCTGGGGGGACAGGTTGTGTTTATTACGCTTCTGGCATTACCAAAAAGTAATTATTTAATACAGTTTGTGGTGCTGAAGATCAATCCGATGGCGCGTTTAGTTTTAGGTTGGCAATCGTCAGGCATAGATGGACTAGATGTGCTAGGAGGGGTGTTGCGGCTTCAAAACTCGCTTTCCTATATAGTATTTATTGTGTCTTTGATATTGATAGGAGGGGGGATCCTGGTTAAAAGGCACGACTTTATTACCGTAGATGCCGAATTTGGAGGAACATAATATGCAATTGACAGCTACCGATGTCACAAAAGTGATTAAAGGGAAAACAGTGCTTTCGCATATCAATCTATCATTGAATAGCGGATATGTCTATGGATTTGTTGGGCCGAATGCCTCCGGAAAGACAATGTTGTTCCGAGCGCTCTCTGGGCTGATGTCTGTGACAGCAGGTGTAGTAAGCCTTGACGGAAAAATTCTCAAAAAGGACTTCCCTGTTCTCCCTAACCTGGGGATTTTACTTGAAAATGTTTTGCTTTATCCAGAGTTGACAGGATATGAGAATCTTGAATATCTTGCGAGATTTAATCGCAAGGTGGATAAAACCGGGATTATAGATGCCTTGCGACGAGTGGGCCTTGAACCGACGGACAAGCGGAAGTATGGGAAATACTCGTTAGGTATGAAGCAACGGTTGGCCATTGCTCAGGCGGTTATGGAGAGGCCGGACATTCTCATGCTGGATGAACCGACAAACGCATTAGATCAAGATTCTGTAAAATTGATTCGAGGACTGATCAAAAGCGAAAAAGATCGAGGGGCTATAGTCCTGCTCGCAAGTCACAACAAAGAGGACATCCAACTACTCTGCGATCATACTTTTACCATGGATAGCGGAGCCATTGTGGGGAGGTGACTAAACTTGAAATTGCGTTATCACTTGGTTTTCGTTGCCCTTCTGCTGACTGCATTTGGAATACTGGGAAGAGCGCACTACGGCAGTTACACAAACTTTACCGCAGAGTCGGATTATCAATATACCTGCTACGTAGCCGAATTAATGTCGGAGATGGCGACCGCTGATTGTCAAGAGATGCGAAAAACTCTCCTTCAAGCCCCTGTCATCCTCCAAGTGACGCCTGTCGATGAGCCAATCTGTTTTTTTAAAGGCAGACAGCAGCGTGTCCGGGTAGAACAGATATTCAAAGGCGAAAAAGTGACGCAGGGAGAGGAGATTCTTATCACAGCGGATAGATGGAAAGTCTATGCCGACGATAGGAGTATGGATATGGGCTATGTCAATTTCATGAAAGTCGGCAACAAATATCTTGTTTTCCTATCGGGAATCGTAGGTAACGCAGAGGACGGCACAAACGTGTTCCGGTTGCAAAGCGGGCAATTCATCGTACCCGTATTTTCTTATAGCGAGTGTGAGAACAAAGTATATCCGATCTCAGGAGATTCCACTTATGTTCCATATGCTGAGGTTTCTAACAATGAGTTTTTTGCTGTTGATAATGAAGGGCTAAATGCTTTTTTGGCACTAAAAGCGGAAATAATAAACAAATACAACGGCGGAAACTAAACAAGTGACCACTGTTTTTTGAGGATTCTGAGGGGCAACCGACTTCTGCTCATATACCAAATGTGTAAAAACACAAGGTGATAGTTTCCACCTGTACGCCCTGCTTTCCCTACGGTATAATAAACCTGTACTTTAGGTGAAAGCATAAAGGACGGAGCAGAGCAGGCACGGGCGAGAAAGGAGGTCGGTTTTCCTTCTTCGTTCTGACTAAGACTTGAAGTATGTAAAAATATAGGACATCAAGAAGACCGTAATTGCCTTTTGGGGCAGTTACGGCCTTTTTTCATTGTCCGGAAGAAAGGAGATTTCAAAATGAATGGCACCCATAAGAAGTAAGCTGATGGAAATCAGCTACAGTGACCCCAAATTTCAGATCCGGCTGACCGGTTACGCGGATACCGTTATCATCGACAGCGGCGCGCAGCAGACGATCAGCGCCATTCGCTTCGGCGGTTATCCCGAAGTCGTTCGGGCTCTATCGGACGCCATATACGGTGGCGCGTCGGTGGAGCTGAAACAAGACGATACGACTCTATATCTGGATTGCAGGCCCAAAGGCTACCGACGGCTGCTGTCCCACGACGGGATATATGCCGTTGCGACCCTGATGGCTAACGATGACAGCCAGACGGAGGAGAATACTGCCGACGATAGCGATGAGGATGCCCCCGAAAACCCACGCAAATGCTATATCTTTTGCTCGCCCAGAGACCGTGCGAGTCTGTTTGCTGAGGTAGACCGGAAAACTGCCGCACCGCTGATCCCTGAATTTCAGGACTATGTGCTGGATTCTCTCATTGCCCGCGGCGATCTGCGGCAGATGAAAGTGCTTTCCTTCACTGAGCGCATGGAAGCATGGTCGTTGACACTGCTGCCGGAGGATCGAAACGTGACGGATATTCTGGAGCAGGGGCTCAAAGATGGACGTATCACCATTCCTGGTGCTATTCCAGATGCGGCAGACGACTTTGCGGAGGTAAACAGCGTGACCAGCTATCTGAATACCTTTGGCGTTACTGTGGCTGACCGTATCCGTAGCCAGTTCGTTCCCAAGTTTGATCCGGCGTCGGAGCCGCTTTCGGAAGAAATACTGGAGGTCAACGATTATATCCACGAAAAAGCCGGGTATTCCCTCTATGACGCCCAGCTTGCAGTGGCGGAGGCTGTCAAACGGCAGCTCTGTCAACACAAAATGGCACTCATTGTGGCGGAATGCGGCAGCGGCAAGACCAAACTGAGTGCAGCAGCGGCAGGAGCTTTGAACGCACTCAAAAGACTTGAAAGCGGCAAATCCTTCAACCTTGTCATGTGCCCCTCGCACGTCACAGGCAAGTGGGTACGGGAGATCGCAGAAACACTTCCGGATACCTATGGTATGGTGGTCAAAAGTATCACCGATGTGGATCGGCTCTTTGACCTGTACCAGCGCGGGGATAAAAACGTATACGCCGTTTTCAGTAAAGAGCGTGCCAGAGACGGGTATATGCGTTATCCTGCCGTGCTATGGAGCCGCAGAAAGCGCGGCTTTGTCTGCCCGGACTGTCTGGAGCTCATTGAGATGGAGACCAGCAGCGACGGCACAAGATACATGGTACCTTCGGATCAGTTTTTCTTCCAGAAGGAGCATCTGGCGAACCACCTATGCCCTCATTGCGGCACACCGCTTTGGGCACCGGTCAATGACCGGCGTCAAATGCCGTGGATAAAAATCGGCGGGTATGGCTGGGTGTTCCGGCCGCAGGCTGCTATGCACCTTAACCGCACGAAAAACGAGCACATTCTGGAGCAGCTGCGGCAGCTCGTGGAGCATCCGGAACGCCCGTATTGCATCAAGGGCGCGCACCGCCGCTTTCCGCTGAGTACCTACCTCAAGAAAAAGTACCGTGGACGGATCGGCAGCTTTCTCTGTGATGAGCTGCATGAGTACAACAACGACAGCGGGCAGGGTGACGCCATGGCGGAGCTTTACGGCATCAGCCGGAAATTCATCGGCATGACCGCAACGCTGATCAACGGTTACAGCTCCGGCATTTTTCATCTTCTGTACCGTATCGTCCCCGGACTGATGCAAAAGGATGGAAAGTCCCACGATGCACCTTCCCGGTTCGATGCGGAATACGGCGTGGTGGAAAACACCTATGAGATCACCGACGCGGACTATAACTCCAACCGCCGCAGTGCCAAAAGCAAAAAACGCTCACGGCAGCTCCCCGGTGTTTCTCCGCTGGTATTCTCCCGCTTCTTGCTGGAGTGTACGGCATTCCTGTCGCTGTCCGATATGGGCAAGGATCTTCCTGATTACGAGGAAATGCCCATACCGCTGACGATGCCGAAGCCAATCGAAGAGGCATACAAAAAAGCGGAACGGGAACTGACGCCAGTCCTGAGAAATGACCGTAAGGCGGCCAATAAGATCTTGTCCGCCTATCTCAATCTGTTGACGGTGTATCCGGATCAGCCCTATGACCAGCCGGAGATCATCCACCCCATCAGCGGCTGCACCATCGTGAAGCCGGAGGACATGGCAGACTTTCAGACCGTCCTCCCGAAAGAGGAAAAGGTGCTGGAGATCGTGCGGGCCAAGATCGCCGCAGGCGAGAGGGTAATGATCTACACCAGCTGGACACGGACAGATACCCAGCGAAAGCTGCTGGGACTGCTGCGTGAGGAAGGTATCCGAACGGAGATCCTGAGCACACAGATCGTCCCGGAAAAGCGGGAGGATTGGCTCAGTAAGAGGCTGTCCGCAGGCACACAGGTCATTATCACCAACCCCAAATGTGTGGAGACCGGCCTTGACCTGAACGCCTTTACGACGCTGATCTTCTACTCCATGGGCTATAACCTGTTCACCTTGCGGCAGGCGTCGCGCCGGTCATGGCGCATCAACCAGACAGCGCCGAGAGTCGAGGTCTATATGCTCTACTACGCCGACACCATGCAGGCGAAGGCGATGAAGCTGATGGCCTCCAAGCTGGCTGTGGCCGGACTGATCGAGGGGACTTTCTCCGAGGAAGGACTGGCGGCCATGAGTGACGTGCAGGACATGACCTCACAGATGGCAAAGGAGCTGATGCTGGGCATCAAGGACAATGTGGAGGATATTGCCGCCACCTTCAAGAAGATGGCCATTATCAACCCGCACCGCGCAGTAAAGCAGCTTCCGGAGCCGGTCACTATTCAAGAGGAAAGGGTGGTCGAAGTACCGCAGCCCGAAAGTGTCCGTGCCGCAGATACCGCAGCGCGGCAGACGCTCTATGATGGCTTGCTGCAAGCATCGAGAACCGGCAGGAAACCGAAACACACCGAACTGGAGGACCAGCTCAGTATGTTCGATACTGCCGCGTAAAGGAGGAATATTTTTGAATTTTACCATTGAAAGGGCGGCGTTTCTGACTGCCGCCAAACGTGCCGCGCAGCTGGTGCCGTCCGCATCACCGTTAGATGTGCTGAAATGTGCGTTGCTGGAGATCGACACAGGGATGCGCTCCCTGCACATGACCGCCACCAATATGGAGGTAACGCTGCGGCAGGATGTGCCGCTGCCGGCCTATGAGGGCGGTGATACCACATTCGCCATTGATGCCAAACTGCTCTCCGCCATGCTCGCCAATCTTCCGGGGAATACGGTGGAGTGCTGCAAGGGAGACAAGGATACGCTGGCACTATCCAGTGACCATGCGTACTATCAGGTACCAACAGCCAGCGGCAAAGGTTTCCCGCGCATGAACATCACTGCTCCTGAAAGCATGGTGAAGCTCAGCGGTGTTCCGTCCATGGTACGCCGTGCGGCATTTGCCACAGACCCGAACAACAGCAATATGCCCTTGCTGCGCTGCGTAAACCTCCGCCTGACCTCTGATGGCCTGCGTGCCGTTGGCAGCGATGGCGTCTGCATTGTTTCCGCAAAGGGAGATAAGCAATGTACCGGAGATCAGACGTTTCTTATTCCTGCTGGCAACCTGGAAAAGCTGGCCCAGCTCTGTGAGGAAAAGGATACGTTTTCCGTTGGCATGGCTGACAGGCAGCTCGTCTTTGTGAAAGAAGGCTTTCAGTTTGCCGCACGGCTCATGCACGGCAGCTATGTGGACACAGACAGTCTCATTGCGGGGACACAAAACACATTTACGGTGCTGAGCGATTCCGAGGAGCTGCGCCGCACATTGCAGACGGCTACGGCCGCGTGCATGGACAACAGAACGATCCTGCACTTTGACGGGAATCGGCTGACCCTTCGCTGCACCGGTGAGGTCGGTTCCTCCAACGCGGCATTAACGGTCATTCCTCTGACGGGACAACCTGCCGGTGACTACTGTTTTGCGGTGGATCGGCTGGAACGCTGCCTGCGGGCACTGCGCGGCACCGTTACGCTGGGTATCGCCCAGACGGGAATGCTGACGCTCTCCACGGAGGACGCGTTCTATATGCAGACGCAGCTCCGCATGACCGCGCCGAAAGCAAAACCGCCCCGCAAAAAAGCCGCAAAGGCTGCGTAAGGGGGCGTGCGATTGGAGATACCCCATATTTGCCGATACTGCGGCGGTATTGTCCGCCTTGTGCCGGCAGAAAGCGTCTACGGCGATTCTGCCGTGCGGCTGGGTCTGAAGGGCGAAAAGCTGTATCAATGTCAGAACTGCAATGCCAGAGTAGGTTGTCACAGGGGGACGGTTCGCCCTCTTGGTGATCTGGCCAATGAGGTGCTGCGTCTTAAGCGCATCGAAACACATCAGGTTTTCGACGCATATTGGACGGAGCGCGGTATGAGCCGGACACAGGCGTATCGCTGGCTGGCAAAGAAAATGCACCTTCCTGAACGCAAGGCGCATATCGGCGGTTTTGAGATACACCAATGCCAGAAGCTTATTGATCTGTGCCGCGGAAACAATGAAACGAAGGAGGATGTTACGATAGTATGACACTGCGAGATAAAATGTTGGCCGTGATGCAGGACGTCAACAGTCAGGTGGTGGAACGTGAAGAACTGGTCGAGCTGATTGCCATTGCGCTGCTGACGCGGAATAACCTGTTCATTCTCGGCAAGCCCGGTCAGGCCAAGAGTTTGTCCATCAACCTGTTCCGCCAGCGGATCACCGGTGCGCGGCAGTTTGAACGGCTGCTCTCCAAGCAGACCGATGAGGATCAGCTTTTTGGCCGTATCGACCTGTCCAGCCTGATACCCGGCAGCGTGCCGGATGCTGTGCTGCAGGATGATGACGTACATAAAAACCTGCGCTTTGATCTTCAATGTATGGTGGATGGTCTCGGCGCGAGAAAAGATACGCCGGACACCTTTGCCGCGCTGGAAAAAGCGACGGATAAGCTGCTCAGCTACCGAAAGGCCGTGGCCGCGCTGCATCAGAACGAACCCGTGGTACAGACTGCCGGTAAAATACCGGAGGCGGACATCGTGTTCCTGGATGAAATATTCAAGGCCAACGATGGCGTGCTGAACTCCCTGCTGACAGCACTCAACGAGCGAAAGTACACCAACGAGGGGCGCACCTATCCCATTCCGGCGATTTCCTTCTTTGCTGCTTCCAACGAGATACCCAATTTTACCGATCCGCAGGAACAGATCCTGGCGCCGCTGTATGACCGTTTGCAGATCAAGGTGGTGACAGAGGACATTACTGACCGCGATAAGCGTCTGTCCGTCCTCAAGAGCAAGCAGAGCGGCGGCGATGGATCGCTAAATGCCACGATCTCGCTGTCCGAGCTGTACGCCATGCAGCAAGAGGTGGCCGCCATCCTTGTGACGGACGCTATCAATGAGCTGGCTGATGATGTGCTTTGTGAACTGCGGGGCAACGGAATCGAGGTGTCCGACCGCAAATATCTCAACTACTACCCGCTGGTGCAGGCCAAGGCGTGGCTGGAAGGGCACGACAGGGTGGAGCCCCAAGACCTTCTGATCCTCAAGTGCTATCTCTGGCAGGCGCCCGGCGACCGGCCCACGGTAGAAAACACGCTGACCCGCCTGTGCGTCAATCCCTTGCAGGATAAGGTAAGCAGTATCCTTGCCATGGCGGTGGAGGCGCAGGAGGATTTCAACACCGTTGTTGTGGATGGCGGTAATCCCAAGGCTGGCAGTAAGGCGCTGCTGAAGCTGCGCGGCGAGCTGCTCCAGCTATATAGGCGGCAGCAGGAACTATGTGCCGCCGCACAGTCTGACAGTGAAAAGGACATGGTGAATAAGCTCCTGAACGATTTGGAGACCATCAGCATGGCCGCCCACAACGCGGTGAATTTCACCTATATTCCGCTGGAGCAGATGGCTGCTCTGCAATAACTACATTTTTGGAGGTACGATTTATGTTGAACAAGATTTTTGTGATGGGCCGCTTGACCCATGATCCTGAGCTGCGCCGCACCGGCAGCGGCACGCCGGTATGCAACTTCTCTATTGCCTGTGACCGCGATTTCAAATCGCAGTCCGGAGAAAAGGAGACCGACTTCTTCGATGTGGTGGCATGGCGCGCCACTGGAGAATTTGTCAGCAAGTATTTTACCAAAGGCCGTATGGTCGTGGTAGAGGGACGGCTCCAGATCCGCGAATGGCAGGACAAGGAGGGCAACAAGCGCCGCAGCGCGGAGATCAACGCCGATAATGTCTACTTCGGCGATTCCCGGCCAGCGCAGGCCGAAGGAGCTTCTGGGATCGGTGAGGCAGACGCCTTTAAGGATTTCCCGCTGCTGGATGATTTTCCGTCCGCTGCGGGCGGTCCCGGCAAAGATCTGCCGTTCTGATCCTATAGGGTAATAAAATAGCAGGGGGAGGCTCACGCCTCTCCCTGCGGATAGGAGATGCTTTATGAATACCAATAGGCGAAAAGCCTTTCGGACAATAGCGGATGTACTGCATTCCCCCATTGCGGAGCTTGCGGCCTTTCGGAGAAAACCGGCACAGAAAACCGACCGGGTGATGCGCTCCAGCAAACTGGAGGACAGCATATACGCAGAGCTGCGCGAGGATGATACAGAAATGGATATGACGGAGCACGCCGCGGCGCAGAAGCTCAAATCTTTTCCCGCCCTCTCCCACGATGTGTTTCAATCCCTGTATTCGTTGGCTCCGCGCAAAAACGGCACGGATATGCTCACCGCTGCGGCGCAGAAATTCAACGCGCCCATCCTCGACCACATCTCTCAACAGGACGACTATCCCACGCTGAAAAACATCTGCGAGGGCCGTAGTCTACCCGCCTATGAAGCGGCGGCGGAGTTCACCAGTCGAGCCGCCGAAGAGCTGGACGGACTGTTGTCTGAGCTGGGTGGTGATAAAGGCGCGCTGAATACTCTTGAAAAGCTGGAAACGGCACGGGATGCCGCGGCAGAGGAACTCGCTAAGCTGCTTGATGTCCAAGCTACAGGAGAAACGACCGAGCCGGGTAAGCAGGCACTGATAAATGCTGCCAATCGGCTGGACAGTAAGCAGCGGCAGGTGGAGGCTGTATCCCAGCTGTTGGAAACGACCATGCTGCGCCAAAAAGAAGCAGTCAAGCTGGCGGTATCCGCCGCCGTGCAGGCTGCCACAGAGCGGGCAGAGGAGGTACAGAGCATCATCGGCGCATGGAGCGATGAACCCTCGAATATGCGCTGCACGCCTGAGAATCTTGCACTGCTGGAAAAGGTACGGCAAAGTCCGGTGCTAAGGGATGTTTCCAAGTATCTGGGGCGCTTCCGCGAGATTTTCGCGCAGGCCAAGAAAAACAGCTACGCCTATGGGCGGGGTGAAACCTACTCGCTGGAGTTGGGCGACAACCTATCCCGTGCGCTGACCTCGGAGCTTGCCATGCTGGCCACGCCGGAGACTATCCCTCTGTTCCTGCGGAAGTATCAGCAAAAGCAGATCAAACAGTATCGCCGGCGTGAACCTATTTATAAGGGCATGGGCGACATTATCTGCTGTCTGGATGAGTCCAGCTCCACCGAAGGCGAAGCTGCGGCATGGGGAAAGGCGGTAGCCATGACCCTACTGGAGATTGCAGCCGAGAGCCGAAGGAGCTTTGCGCTGATCCATTTTGCTGGAAGCAGCAGTTGTCAAGTGGACATGTTCCGTCCGGGCGAATACACGCTGGAGGATAAGTTGTCCTCTGCGGAAACATTCCTCGGTGGCGGTACCAACTTTGAACGCCCCATCCGTGAAGTGATCCAATTGATGGACACTGAGGGCTTTGAAAAGGCCGATGTGGTTTTCATCACGGATGGCGAATGTGAGTTGCCCGATGCCTGCCAGCAGGAATTGCAGGCGGCGCAGGTCGCATATCATTTCACGGTAACGGGTATTTTGCTGGACGAAGGGCAATCTGGCATGGATTTCAGCCTGAAACCCTTTTGCCAGAAGATTTACCGAACCAGTGAGCTGACAGGGGATGATATAGTGCAGTCTCTGACATTTGGCAGATAACGCTAAGAGTTAGGTATCAGTCTCACATAGTCTTTCTACCTATGGTTTACCATGTGCGCAGGGGTAACAATATTGTAGATAGTTAGCAAATCTTGTCTCAAACCAATTATCAAAGAAGTGAGCTAGTGAACTGCTCACTTCTTTGATAATCATTCATTATTCAGTGCATATTGAGTTGACAGCAAATTGGGCGCACTTGATATTTCGCGAAAATCAAACCTTTCTTTCACTGCCTCAAGCGGTCCTTCTGGCGATGGCGGCGCAAGTGTCAGAAGTTCCTGTGTCTTAGCGGATAAGTCTACCAATTCTTTTAAAACGTCTTGTGGTAGACTTGGTGATAAAAAATAGTCCTCAGCATATAAGAATAGAATATCGTTTATTACGTTTAGTTGCTCATCTACGCCATTTAATTTTTTAAGTTGCTTAAAAAATCGCCTATATCTATCATTGCCTTTTGCAACAAATATCATAACAACGCTTGCATTTTTTAGGGGGAATATACATAGGGACATGTTCATAACTTTGTATTTAGGGTCTTGCTTGTATACATTATTGATAACATTCCCTTCGAGATCAAAAACTAGCGCAATCGTTCCTTGAAAAGCTACGGGTACTACATAAGGTAGTTTCTCATAATAACCAATATGGTAATCGCCAGAAAAGGGCTTTAAAGAACGCTTTTTAGCGCGGGCATAAGCCTCTTTAAATTCGTTTAAATCCAAATCACTAACATCTTTTTTTGCCCGCGACCATTCTTCGCCCGCCCGCATTCTTTCACATATTATATCGTACATTTCTTTTTCCATCAGCCGCTTGCTAATATTCTTCAAATTATTTTTCATATCAATTTGAGCTAGCATTTTAATGGAAGGAATATCTTCGTAGTTGTCAGGATTTTCGTAATCTTGAAATACTTTGCTGTCGCAATCACGGCAAATTAAATGAAAAGTACCAGCTTCATTAACGCCTTTATCGCCTTTGAGTAGTGGCAAATCAAGGATAGTATTTGAGTAAAAAACCTTCCCTTTTTGAGCTATATTTCTCAAACAAAACGCCGGTAATGTATGAGAATTACAGAAACTATCGCACTTTTCCCCACAATAATAACATTTGTCCTGCTTTGCTTGATTTCTGCTATCCTTTATCATTTTATTTAAAGCCTTTGTTTTTCCAATTATTTCATCTTTTGGGTTTTTCTTGTCTACAGTTGGGAAATTAGTTAAATCAAACGAAAAAAACAAATTGCCCATAAGGCGACCTCCTTGTATATACGAGCATTTCTCTCGTAATCTCGACCTTCGAGCCTACGAATTACCACTATAACAATGAGTAGAAATTGAATACCCATTATGGTACTACTGAATTTAGAAGAGCCTCTTCCCTGTGCAGCACTACATTACACTTAAGCATGTCAAATCAACGCAGGTTATGACAAAAAACAGCAGCTTAAATTTGTTTCCACCTGTACGCCCCAGTATCTTTCCGCTACAATGGCCTTGTACTTGAGGTCATTAGGCATTGAGGACGGAGCAGAGCAGGCACGGGCGAGAAAGGAGGTCAACCCCTTCTTCGTCCTGACTAAGACTTGAAGTATGTAAAAAACTGGACATCAAGAAGAATGTAATTGCCTTTCGAGGCGGTTGCGTTCTTTTTTATTGTCCCAAAACACGAAAGGAGCCGTTACCATGAGTGACAGCAACAACATGTGGCCGTTTCAGGAGATCAGCGCGGAGGAAGGTCTTGACATCAACGAGATCTTCGGCACCGGCACAGCAGCACCCGAAGCCAACCCATTCCAAGTACCCCGGCAGGCCGTTCCCGCACCAGAGGCAGCAACGCCCCACGTGGAGCAGCCGCCTACATCCCCCGCAGTGCCCCAAGCGGAGCAGACCCCTGCGCCGCAGCCGGCGGCAGTGACCATTCCTCCCGCAACGATCCCAGCCGCAGAGCCTGTACCCAGCAATCCGCTGGAAGCAGCTTTCGAGGCAAAGACCGTGGAGAACGCCAAAGCCAGCCTTTTTGAAAAGAAGCCTGTCTTTTGCCATAAGAGCGCAAAGGAGGTCATTGAAGATCCTACCATGACGTTCGAGGAGCTTCGCATCCGTAAGTCAGAGGATTTTCTTGACTTGGAGGAGGGCAAAAATGTGTCGTGGTCGGTGGAGTATGGCACTATCCGCAAGGACGTCAAAGACCCCAAGGGAACGACCATCATCTCCATGAAGGAGTCCATCGAGCGTTCCCGTGAGTTCCTGGACGCACTCAAAAAAGCCAAGGACAAGAATCCGGACTGCATCGTGCGTCCCAAGGTGACTATGAAGAATAAGGGCACTGCCGCCTACAAGGGAACATTTCCTACCGTGGAGGCCGCCCGTAATTCGGATAAGGTCATCTGCCTGATCCCCGGCAGCGATGGTCACATCTATGAGATGCACAAGACCGAGCAGGGTGAATTTATCGCCCCAAAACACAAGATCATTGATTTTCAGGCGGTTGCGGCCGGGTTTACCCCGGCCCTGCCCCTGATCCCGCTGTCGCTGATGCGCCAGATCATCGCGTTCTTCCGCTCCTTCATGGCAGAGCATGGACAGGAGTATGAGGCGCTGGTGCTGATCTATTGGGACAAGTGGAAGGAGGAATACCTTGCCTACGTCCCCAAGCAGGACGTCAGCAAAGCGGGCATCCACGCCAGTTTGCAGGAAAATCCTTACGATGATGAAAGCCGCTATATCCACTATGCCGACATTCATTCCCATAATAGCATGGAGGCGTTTTTCTCCTCTATTGATGATGCGGATGAACGCGGGACCGGTATCTACATGGTGCTGGGCCATCTGGATCATTTCTATCCGGAGATTGCGGCACGTATCTGCTGCGGCGGGTCTTTCGTGGACATCGACCCCGGTACGGTGGTAGAGGGGCTTGAGGAACCCTTTCCGCCTGAATGGTGTACTGAAGTAAGCCACGAAAAGGCGCCGGTCTCAAAAGTCTCGCCTCGTAAAGAGGAGAAAACGGGTATTTGGGGCTGGAAGGCGCTGGAGCTTCTGCTGGGGGATCTGAAATGAAACTGCCTACAAATACACCGGTGAAAATCGTCATGCTGGGCGCAGGCGGCACAGGCGGACATATCGCGCCGCATATCTATCGGCTCCTATACGCGCTGGATCGGCCCAGCCGCTTTATCATCTGTGACGGCGATAAGGTGGAGTTCAAAAACCTCGTGCGTCAGAACTTTTCTCCCGCTGATCTGGGCGAAAACAAGGCAAAGATTCTGGCAGAGCGATACGCCGCCGTGTTCGGTATGGAAGCGGAATACCTGCCCGCCTTCGTGGAGGATCTGGATACGCTCACCACACTCATTCACGCAGATGGCTGGGCAGGCGAGTACAGTCGCTACCCCACGGTACGCGAACAGGTCATTCTCATTGGTGCCGTAGATAACGACAAGTCCCGTCAGCTTTGCCACAAGGCATTCCTGAAAGCGGAAAACCTTATCTATATCGACAGCGGCAACGGCGAGTTTTCCGGTCAGGTGGTATGCGGTGTCCGCAGGAATGGCCGTACCGTCCGAAAGCCGGTGGGCGGCGTATTCCCAGAGCTACTGAAGGCGCAGGATCGGTTCCCTTCGGAGCTTTCCTGTGCAGAAGCATCTCTGGCAGACCCGCAGAGCATGGCCGCCAATATTACCGCCGCTACGATCGTGGTGGATATGGTCTACAATATCCTCGTCAACGGAGAATGCAGCGCACGGCAAACGGATTTTTCCACCAAGACCGTCCGCATGAGTACCACATTGGATAAGAATAGGAGTGCAGCATGAAAGCTACTGTAGATGCCGGCGCATTTTTCAAGGCGCTGAACCGCGTAATTCCACTCTTGAAGGGCAGCGCGATCCCCGCACTGAGCGAAGCGAGTATTCAATTTCGTGACGGTGTATGTACCATCACCGCCACAGATCTGGAGCTATGGGTACAGACGGAGATTCCGGCAGAGGGGGACAACTTTGGCGTTGTCCTCTCCGGCACAAAGTCCATCGCGAAGGCAGGGAAGTCCTTCCGAGGCCCACTGACATTCTCCTGCGCGGACGCGGCAGTTTCATCCCCGCAGATCGCCATGGCCTGTGCCGACAAAAGCGCGGAGTTTACCGGATATCCGTTGAAGGACTATCCGGAGCTGTCGCGGTTTACCTGTGAACAGGCGTATACCGCCAACGCGGCACAACTACTCACCTGTATTGGCCGCATCAAGTATGCAGCCCAGCGGCGGAGTGACAGCCGTCCCGTGATGAGCGGTGTACGCTTCTACCGGCAGCAGCTCTACTGTGTGGATGGCCAGCGTCTGGCCGTCTGCGCAAACGACGCCATGACCGTGGATAAGACCTTTGTCGTTCCCGCGGACGCCATGTGGATCTTGAAAGCCTTTGGCGATCAAAACGTGTCCGTTCAGGTGGGTGCCCGGTATGTCCGTTTCGCGGCGGAGGGGCTTTGCGCCTATGTCCGCCGTTTGGAAACCTGCGACACGCTGACGCCGGAGGCTGCCATCCCCCGCAGCGAACGGGAGAGTTATGTGGTTGACCGCAAAGAATTTCTGCAAAGGCTGACCTATCTGAAGGAATGTGCTTCCCCTGCGAAAACCACACCTGTTGTCTATTTTGAAAACGGGTGTCTGTCGCTGCAAACACCATCCGCGCGGTATCGGGCGGCAATCGAGCTGCCCGTCCGCAGCGAGGTCGCGTTTGCCTTTAACCTCTCCTATATGTGGGACGCCTTACAGCAGTTTTCTGGTCATGAGAAGGTACGCCTTCATGTGCTCAGTCCTGTTTCGCCTGTCACCATCACAGCAGAGGACACAGATGATGTGGCACTGGTACTGCCCGTCAGATACCGTGCCGCCGCATGAACAAATAATGAAAGGAATCGACGAATATGAAAACCATTTATATCCCCAAGGGTGAAACTGTCCACTATGAAAGCCTGTCCACGGATCATCTCATCGTAGAGGGTACGTTGGAAGTGACCTATGGCGTAGTCGCAAAACAGATCGATGGCGATGGCGTGATCCACGCCGGAACCGTGGAGGCGGACATCATCCGTATCCGCTGCATTGAGACAGCCCGCACCGTATGCCGCCGACTTATCGCCAAGGTGGTGGAGTCCTCCGAGGTGTTCGCCTCCGAGAGCGCGGTGGTGAGCTGCTTCTGCTCCGCGGCATATGTGGAGACTGGCCGCCTGACCGTTACCATCAGTGAGATCGACGAGGTGAAGGCCAAGCAGATCATCAACCTGCCCACCCGGCAGCGCACCCTCCTGGGAACACTGCTGGCGTCCATGTGGCGTGCTTTCTGGCTGTCCCTGTTCGCGTATCCTGTCCACGCCAACGCGGTGGACGCATCGTATCGCCCTGATACGACGGATACCGAAGATGCACCTCCCGTACAGGAGAGCAAGACCGCGGAAGCTGCCAAGGAGCCCTTCGATGAAGAACTCTCCCGCTTTGTCAATATGTTCAAGCTGGCACGGGAGAGCGGCTACACGCTGAAGCTCGTCCCCGGTACGCCGGAGGAAAACGCGCCCGTATTTGACTTTGTGGCAGAAGCCTTTGCGTCTCAAAAGGCCGCATGAACCACTACCCATACACCGTCACAAATATAGCGACGGGAGAAAGGCAAGGAACGCATCAGTTCCTTGCCTTTCCTGCAAATTATGCAGATGGCGAGGTGACATACCGTGAGTGAAGATTTACAGAGCCAACGCTACTATGTGCTGGAACGGATCGGCGAGCTGCGTGAACAGATCCCGCAAGTGATGCAGGCCATGGTGGTATTCCGCGCCCGTATTGAAAAATACCGGCAAACGGATCTGTCCGCCGCCCGTGATACCTATGACGCACTCCGCCGCGTCCGCGATGATCTGACACAGGCATTGGCCGACGCGCAGCCTCTGTTGATGGAATTGGAGAGCTACGCTTTGGCGGCCATGGCCGGGCAGCTGCTGCGGGGCTTTAAGGGCTTCGACCTGATGAGCACCGGCTACCGCCCGGTATATGATGCGGTCTGCCGGTTCGCACAGCAGCTCCCGGAGAAAAACACCGTCAATGCGGCCACCATCGGGCGGCTCATGAACAACGTGAAGCTGGGGTACTATCCCACTGATCCGAATAACATTGCGCTGATGCTGCAAGGCATCTCTTTTCCGGAGGGTGTGACCACCAATGTCTTTGACCCCTGCTGCGGCTGCGGAAAGGCGCTGCGGCAGATCGCCCAAGGCAACAACTGCTATGCCTATGGGGTGGAGCTGGATGAAAGCCGTGCGGAGGAGGCGCAGACCCGCCTGCACCGTGTAGGCTTCGGCAGCTTCTTCCATAGCGACATCAGCCGAGAGGCGTTCCACCTGCTGTTCCTGAACCCGCCGTACCTCTCCGTTCTCAACGAGAGCGGCAGCAAGGCACGGCACGAAAAGCGGTTTCTCATCGAGAGCATTCCCCATCTGCTGTACGGCGGTCTGCTGCTGTATGTGATCCCTTACTACCGTCTGACGTCGGATATTTGCCGTATCCTCTGCGATAATTTTGAGAATATCTCCGTCTGGCGTTTTACGGACGGAGAGTTCAAAAAATTCAAGCAGGTGGTGGTCATGGGCACGCGGAAGCACCGTGAGACTGCGCCGCAGGGCACCGAACGGCTGGAGCAGTATGCCGCTTATCCTGACCGGATACCGGTGCTGACCGAGTTGAACAGCCCGCGCTATGCGTTGCCTGCCAACGAAGCAGAGGTCAAGGTATTCAAGGGCGAACGGTTCAACCAGAAGGAACTGGAGCAGCAGCTGCGCCGGTGTGACAGCTTTCAGCAGCTCATGGCCCGCAGTCAACTGGACAGCGGCGTCAAGCACCCACTGCTGCCGTTGTCCATCAGCCAGATCGGACTGATCGGCGGCTCCGGCATGATAAACGGGCTGATCCAGTGTGACTCGCCCCATATCATCAAGGGCCGCATCGTCAAGGTGATCCGCAGAGAAACCGACGAGAGATTCGCTGCCAACGGTAAGCATATCGGCAGCGAGGTCAAAGAAACCATTACCAACAAAATGATCTTCAACGTCCTGACGCCTCACGGCTTCAAGGCGCTGACATGAGGAGGACTGATTATGAGCAGATCAACAACATTAGCCATCGTTCATCCTGTGGATAAATTACAGGGGAGTGATGATGCGGTACGCACACAGGTCTGGGAGGAAACGACACATCTGCTTAACCCTATGCTGGGGAAGCTGTACGCCCGCTTTGAGCCGGCGCAAAAGGCATGGCGTCAAGCCACCTACACGCCGCTTGGCGTAGTGCTGGGACGCACAGACCCGGCACTGTTTCTCTACTTCTTCTCCTATGGCAAAACTATGCAGAAGGAGGCGATGGAGTTCCATCTCTCCGGCCTTATGAACAGTCTGGCTGTCGATCAGAAAGTGGACAATGGCAATATACACAGCCTTGTGATGAGTCCCAGGGAAAACAGCGAGGAAGCTGCGGTCGCACACGCCGCGTGGCATGTAGGCATGACTTGTGGGGAAATATTCCCCGATTCCGGCATTTACTTTGCCGCGGTCAAGCAGGCCACCATCTCGGACAAGCTGACCGAGGACATTGCGAAAAACATGGAGCAATACGCCATTTCCCTGGTGCGTCTCTATGCGGAGGGGGCTGAGGACAAATGACCGATTCTTCGATCCGGTTTGTTCCGGAGTTGTTCTTCCAAAGAGCCATCGCCGCCCCGGAAATTTATCCCATCTTTGAGGAGCAGGAGTTCAGTCCTTATCTGAAAGAGCATGTGTTTGACAAGCTCTCCGAGAACGGGACTTTCAATCTGGAGCAGTTGGATCTTACCGCTTTCGAGATGAAGCACGTCCTTCCGGCCAATATGCCAAAGGCAGTGAAGCGGGTACACGCCAACTGGGCGGAAGGTTTCAACGCCAAGGTCAAAAAAATCGCCGCAGCGTCAAAATGTGTACGCACGTTTTTCTGAGGTGGCCTATGTATGATCATGAATGTGAATGGCAGATCTTGGGATTTCTGCGGATACTGAAATATATTTGGCAGAGAAATAAAAGTATTCTCGCCGACCTCGTGCGTGATTATCGTTGTGGCGAGATCGACACCGAGGACATATTTGAGTTATCCGTGATGCTTCTTGTGGAGTACATTTGCGTGGACTATCTGCCTGAAGACGATCCAAACGATTTCTACGGGGAGGAATATACCTGTTACCTTCTAATGGAGTCGGAGCTGGATGATTTTTTGACGCTTATCGCGCAGATAGAGACCCTTCGCTTCAGAACAACCGAATGTACCGGGAGGAATAAGCTTCGTGACGCGGTGGAGATGTTTATGGGGAATGTGCTGTACGATTTCAAAATCGTGCCGTGCGAGGCCGGGTGTGTGATCTATCTTTGGCCGCCGCCTGACTACTATGACCCCATTGAGTTCGCCAATTCCATCATCGACCTGATGGCCTACATCGGCGCGGAGATCGACCGCATGAAAGCAGCGCTGGCAGCGTTGACCGCTGCGGAGCAGGAAATGGAGGTGGCTGCGTAAGTATGGAAACAGCCGTAAACCGGGATTACAGTGGCGAGATCCTTTTGCGCGTCTCGCCCGAAAGCGGCAGATTTATCGTAGAGGAGCACAAGAAAAACGGTGTGGTCAGCTATAAGGAAATATCGCCGCTGGATTTTTACAACACCATCTATGGCAGCTTTGACCGGGAACACTTCCTACGGAGCGGATTGCTGCCGCCAAATTGTCTTCAGGTCAGCTTCTGCGGCGAAGATAAATACTTTGTACTCTGGAACCCGGAGCTTCGAGCCGACATCTCTTACAAAGGTACGGAGTACCTGAATTTCCCCATCCCGCGCATGGTGTTCGGCATACGAACCCTACGGGATGGTCGTGCGGTAGATTGCTCTATGGGCGTTGTGGCAGATGAGCCGCCAACGGGGAATATGAAAATGTATCACTATCCTTTCTCCAATGTTTATGACGATCTGCGTGTCTGCGTGGGCAACAATGTGCTGCCGCATTTCAAGAGTCAGACACAGTTGTCGAAGTTCCCGCGCTTTCTGCTGGGCATTCCCAACAACGACGATTTTTTCAAGGAAAGCCATAACAGGCTGCATATGTCTCACAGGGAACTGCTGGAGCACCTGAAGGACAAGGAACCCGCCTACTATTACACGGATGTGTTGGTAGAAAGCGGCAAAACACTTTCTGATTTCATCAATGGGAGGTAGCAAATGAACGATCCCAGAGAATTGTTGTCACGGCTGGCCGCGCCCTTTGCGGCGGAGGATCTGGAATGGCGGCTGCAAATCGCCTATGAGGATCGGATGCAGGGCATCGCTGTACCCTATGTGACCAACCGTGCGATCCAGAACCGTCTGGATGACGTCATGGGCCCTGACCGCTGGCATAATGAGTTCAAGCCGTGGCACAGCACAGGCAAACGAGAGTCACAACTTTGCGGCATCTCCCTCTATTTCGAGGAGCGCGGCTGGGTCACCAAATGGGACGGCGCCGAGGACTCGGACATCGAACCCATCAAGGGCGGATTATCCGACTCCATGAAGCGTGCCGCCAACCAGTGGGGCATTGGCCGTGTTCTCTATAGCATGGACACCGTTTGGGTCAATGTGGAGAAGAAGGGCAAGAGCTTCATCATCAAGCCCACAGAGCGCGGTAAGCTGGACGCCCGTTATCTGGAGACGTTAAAAAGTCTCAGCCTGACGCCGGCGAAAGCCTGCGGTATCCAATCCTTGCTGATCCCCGCCCTGCGCACGGAGGAACAGGCTCCTGCCCCCACAGCAAAGCCCACGACGCAGAAAGACCCGCCAAAGCCACAGGAGGACACGACTGTTGTTCCGTTTCCTGCCTGCGAGTACACCGTGTTGGAGGCCAAGGCTGCGGGGACGACCGTGCAGATCATTCTGGAAGCTCCGGAGGGCAAACGCTGCTACGCATACGCCATGGGGAATCACCCTGAGCTGCAAAAGGGCGCGAAGCTATACCATGTGGAAAAACGCATGGTAAAAAAAGACAATGTGGTTTTCTATCTGCTGGACAGCTTTGAGGTCATTCAGCAGAAGGACGCCGCATGAGAAAGGAGAGCTTTTGATGGAAAAACTCAAATCGTTCCGGATCACGGCACTGCACATGGAGGGCTTCAAGTCCTACAGTCAGCCCACCGATCTGACCTTTGGCGATCCCACCGTCATTACGGGCGGCAACGGACGCGGCAAGAGCAGCATCGCGGACGCCATCGCCTTTGCTGTTACCGGTCTGCCCTTCTTCGGAGAGCACCGCATTGACCGGCTCCACAGCGAGGATAATCCGGATCTGTTTATCCGCATGCGGTTTGTGGATGAAAACGGAACGCTCCATGAACTGTCCCGCGCCCGTAAGAGCAACCGTATGACCATCACCTATGATGGCTGCGAGGTGCGGCAGGTGGATCTCACCGATCTTTTCGGAGAACGGGACGTGTTCCTGTCTATTTTCAACCCGCTGTACTTTATTGAGGAACTGGGCAACGATGGCAAGAACCTTCTCCAACGGTATCTGCCTGCGCTCACCAAGGAGGACATTCTGGCGCAGATGGCAGGCCCCGCCGTGGAGGCCTTGCGGGATGAGCAGCTGCTCTCGCCGGAGGTGGAGAGCCGGAAGCTGCGGGAGACCATTCGAGAACTGGAGAACAACATCCTGTACCTCACCGGGCAGCAGGACATGACCACCGCCCAGCAGCAGAACAGCAAAACTGCCCTGCGGGAACTGCGAGAAAAGGAGGATACCCTCCGGAACGAGGAACAGGCACTGAAAAGTAAGCAGTTTGCCGGCGTGGATATTGCCGCGCTGAACGATGAACTGGCAGACCTCAGTGCCCGTTATAGTGATTTGGCAAATCAACGGCAAATACCTACAGCCTCGGATGAATGCATCCTTGCATTGACGCAGGAGCTGACCGCTCGAAAAGCAGCGGTCTACACGCCTAAGTATGCGGAGGCCACCGCGCAGGTCAACGCCAGGATACGTCAGTTGGGCAGCCAGTATCAGCAGGAAAAGGAGCAGTACGGGCAGCTCAAGCCCGGCTATCAATGCCCCACCTGCCGCCGCGCCGCAACGGCGGACGAACTGCCCGCGATGCAGAATGCTTTTCGGACATCTATCAAGCAGATCGTAGAGGAAGGGCAGGCAGAGCGTGCCAAGCTGGAGGAGCTGCAAGCCCTTGAGAAAAAAGCCCGGGATACGTTCCTGCAATTCCAGAAGGACGATATTGCCAAATTGGAAGAAACCTTGCAGGAGGCAAAGGAAGCCGCTGAACCGGATGCAACCCGCCCCGAGGCACAGCAGCTTCAGGAGCGGATGCAGGCGCTGGCGGCAGAGCTGGAGTTCGGCGCGCTTTCTCAGGAGGAATATGACCGTATGTTTGCCTGCCGTGAGGAATTGCAGCAGGTTCGTGCGGACATCGCCGCCATTGAGAAAGCCATACCCGTAGCCGGTGATCTGGACAGCCAATTGAAAGCGGCCCGTGCGGAGATCGACCAGTGTAAGCTGAAGCTGCAATATCTGGCGCAGTACATCAGCAAGCGGGCAGAGATGACTTTCTCCGCCTTGGAGATGAACCGTGTGGAGATCTCACTCTACGACGTGGTGAAATCCACCGGCGAGGTCAAGGACGCCTTCAAGTTCACCTATAACGGGCGGCGCTATGACTGGCTCTCCCTCTCGGAGAAGATTCGTGCGGGTATGGAGGTGTCTGAGCTGATGAAGCGGCTCACCGGCAGGAACTATCCGCAGTTCGTGGATAACATGGAGTCGGTGGATGATCTCGCCAATGTGCGCCCCACGGGACAGGTCATCATGGCAAAATGCGTCAGCAAGGCGGAGCTGTCCGTCAGGCCGGTGAAGCCGATCCTGACCGCAATGCCCACCGCCGCATAAGCGGCACGGGAAGGAGGTGCGCCCTCTGGCTCGTGCCTATGAAAAGATCCCCATCGTAGACACGGCCAGACGGTGCGGGCTTGTCCTTGACCCCTCGACGCTTCGGCGTCAGGAGGTCGAGGCAGGCTGCCCCTTCTGCGGTGACCACGGTAAGGGGAAATATCATCTGAGTCTCAATGTGGATACAGACCAATACCGCTGCAACCTGTGCGGCGCGTCCGGCAACAGTGTTTCGTTGTATGCCCGGCTGCACGGTCTGACCAACAAAGAGGCATATATGGAGTTGAGCAGGGGCGGCAACGTGTACCCCATGCCCCGACAGCCCAGCTCCCAAAATACAGAGCCGCAGCCAAAACCATTGGCACAGCGGCATGAGGTATATATGGATATGCTCTCACTTCTGACACTTTCGGCAGAACATCGGGAAAACCTGCGCGAACGAGGTCTTTCCGATGACCGCATCGACCAAAACCAGTATCGCAGTATGCCGCAGACGCCGGAAGGCCGAAAGCTGCTGGCCTCGCTGCTGCGAAGCACCGGACATGACCTGCAAGGCATTCCCGGCTTCCGCACCAGCTATGGAGAATGGACACTGTCCGGACCCAACGGTTTCCTGATCCCTGTCCGTGATAAGGACGGTCTGATACAGGGTATGAAGATACGGCTCGACGAAGGGGAGCCGGGTCGGAAGTACCGCTGGCTCTCCAGCCGCAATGCCCCCAACGGGACACGCAGCTATTCATGGACGCACGTCACCGGCAACACCGCCAGTAAACGCGCCTATATTACGGAGGGGCCGCTGAAAGGCGACGTAGCCAGCTATCTGGACAACGACACCCTGTTCGTCTGCATCGGTGGTGTCTTTGCCCTCCACGGGCTGAAAGATACGCTGATAAGCCTTGGCGTGACCGAGGTGGTGGAGGCAATGGACATGGATCAGATGAGCAATCCGCAGGTGCGGCGCGCCATACAGGCCATCCGTCAGGAGGTGCAGAGCATCCGTGGCATACGCTACTCCAAATACGTCTGGAATCCGGCGTATAAGGGGATCGACGACTACTATCTCAGCCGCATCGCGGCACAATGAGGAGGACATGCTATATGACAGAACTTAAATTTGAAGACATGACGGCCGCCGCATCCGGCGATCGCCAGAATATGCTGGGAAAGCTGCTGTATTTCTCTCTACCCAGTGTTTTAGTGGATAAGGATGATCTGCGCCAGCTCTGTGCGGATATGAACATCCCCTACGCAGGCGGCAACCGCCTGTCGGCGTCCGATGCTTTCCGCAGCGCCACCGGCGATGTGCGGGACAGGATCATCAGCGAGGAATACGGTGAGCGCCGTATTTATCAGATCTATTGCCGGGATAACCGGCGTATCTCCAACAGCGTTATTTCCCGTGAGCTGGTAAAGGAGACCATGCACCAGGAAACCAACCAATATGAGAAGCTGGCCAACATCAGCTACGATAAGGACAGCCAGATTTTCAGCTATGATAATCTGGCCTATGACAGTCAGATAGACGCCATGGCCTATTGCCGTAGGGCGGAGGAGCTGTTTGAGCTGTACCAGCGCTGCGCCAACCGAAGGCAGGTGGAGACCATCTGTGTGAATTTCCTTCGTATGCTGGAATCTACCAAGCTCAGTGTCAACGGCCATCTCTACTTTGTGCCGCGGCACAATATGGAGAAGGTAGATATTTTCGAGGACTTCGTCGCCGAACTCAGCCGGCTCAGCCGCAATCAGACGCACCTGATGGCGAACTCTATCTACATCATCGACGATGCCAAACAGCGTCAGAAAATGACGGAAGAGTTTTATTCCGCCGTCAAGAAGGAAATCGCGGAGTATCAGGAACGTGCCGACTATTTTATTAAGAGCGGCTGCCAGAGCCCCAGCGTCATGGACCGTTGGGTGCTGAAGATCCAGAGTTTGGAGGGAAAGAAGCAGCACTATGAAGACGTGCTGCGCCGTGAGCTGGATGGGCTGGACGATGATTTCGCCACCCTGAAGCTCTTATCACAGGAGCTGTCCTTCCGTGCCCAGGCAATTCGGGCGAAGAAGGCGGCATAGCATAAAAGCCTTTTTCCGATAAGCAGGGCAATCTACAATCAAAGACAGTATGTAGGCAAACACAAGTAGGCGTCATCGGCTATATAGGCCAATGACGCCTACTTGTGTTTATGGGCAATTTGCCAAGAGATAAAATAATGTTGAAATAGGGGGAATTTTACTATACAATATTACAAAAGTTGAATTACATACCCCAGTTACCTATGATAGCGACTACAAATAGAAAGTGAGGGAGCGGCGTAGGTTATACAAATCCTATTCCGAAATTATCTCAGCGGCCAAATGAAGTCCCCCAAAAAGGCAACAAATATGCGTCACAAATAATCGAGGACTACAGAGAATACTCCCATATTTATTTTGCCTTTATGGATGTGCTGGGATTCAAGCAAGCGTTTGATGAAAATCGAGATGCACCATCTGCGAAATTTGCAAAAGAATATGCTGATGTGTTTCGCTACTATAGCCAATTGATTGCTAGTTCAAAGTTTGCCAGTACGGATCCCTCGTATGCTGGTCAAACATCGGATACTTTGTACTACTATACAGACCGAATTGATTATCTCGCTGAATTTGTTAAGGTATATTTGCATTTTAGTCTATATGCTATGAGTAAAAATGTGTTTTTCCGCGGCGGCATTGCAAACGGATGTTTATTTACTAGAGCCCCACACCAGTTTTATGGCAATTGTGTTATCAGAGCTTATTTATTGGAAGAACGGATTTCAAAATATCCTCGTGTTGCGCTTGATAAGGTAACATATGAGAATCTTTCAAAAACACTGGATTTGGCAGATGCATTTTATTGTGACTCAACAAATGGGCGTTTCTATTTAAACCCTTTTGTGAAAATCTTAGAAAACGAATTGGCCGCCATTACAAATTTAGAACCATCATATTTTCAGAAAATAAGCAAAAAGGATGTACTTACAAATATTAAAAGAGGTGCCGTGCGCTTTGAATTTGATGAACACAATTACCCCAAATATCAGTTTTTACTCCGTGCATTTGAAGAGAGTTCTAAAGTATTCGAATAAATGGCAACGTCGATGATTATAATGGAGGTGTAAGATAATGGCAAAAGAACAAGTTGGGGCAAGTATTGTGGAAATCATTACTGAATCATTATATGATAAGCCAATTGTCATTTTTCGTGAATATGTTCAAAATTGCGCAGATTCGCTTGCGTCTGCAAGGGAAAATGAATTCGTTGGCGATTTGCAAATTCAGATATGGGAAAAACAGGGCAATCTCTATTTCTTAGATAACGGGATTGGGATTGGCGAAGATGCCTTTGTCTCAACAATGAGCAGTATTGCAAATTCTGCAAAAACGCGGCACAAGAATATCGGATACAAGGGCATTGGACGTTTGTCTGGCATTCCCTACTGCCAACGGCTAACTTTTATTAACATTCTTGACTATGCAAATGGAAAATATCAGGTCTACACAATTTATGGTCAAAAGTATCGCGATCTTAAGAAATCAGATAAATTGAATGATTTGAATTTCTCTGATTTAATGGAAGAAATTTCCCAAAATAAGGAATGTTTGGATTTCCATGCATTATCTAAATTAATAGCCAATCACTCATCGTTATTTAATCGACGAAATACAGGGTTTTTGGTAATTCTCAACGAAATATCTCCCGTCCTATATGCAGCCATAAATGAAAAAAGCTTTCTAAACAGTCTATCCTGGCTATTGCCAGTGCCATTTCAAGATGAATTGTTATCTTCAAATGATCCTAGCCACTCTGCTGATTTGTTTTCTGATCTATCTACAGAGCCAGCATTTGACGAAAACTCTGTGATTCCTGCCCGTTCATTTAATATTTTTTATAATGAACAGAGGATTGAACGCCCCATATCACAGAAAATGTTACGGCAATATTTGTGCAAAAGCAATCTTGGCAAATATGCTGTATGCGTCCACACATTTTCAAGTTCTGGAATTGTAATTGACAAAAAGAATCCTTTTTCAGGACTTAGAATTTATTATGACAATATTTTGCTCTGCGATGAGTCCGAACTGATTCCTGCTCTCCAGCAGTTTGGAATGATTAGCCACACTGTGAATGAGACAATTCAAGCAATACGTGGTATTGGTGCCGCTATATATATTGTTGACAAAGTAAGCATCTCAACAAACGCACGTCGAACCTTTATTGATGTTACAGACGAAGACGCTTTGGATTTTTTAAACTTGATAGGGGTATTCGTGGAAACAGTGTTCCAAACAAGATATGCGCTCTCAAAATATTTTTCAGCACAGAGAAATGCAAATGCATCGCATGACAATTTGGAACGACTAAGGGAAAAAGCCGAAGAGTCTCTTGTTCAGTTGGCAAGTCAAGATGTTCGGATTTCAGAACCGAAGGATGCAAAGGAAGACTTTGGAAAATTGAGTGAAACTGAAAAGAAGCGAGTAATTAAGTCAACCATTTCAAAATGTGTAAATGATAAAATTAAACGCTATATTGATCAAATTACAGATTTCAATCTTGATACTTGTATTGAAGACTTTATGACTTGGCTAAAAGTTAATTAGTTGAATCCGTGCCGCATCTCTTTCGGGGTGCGGCACAAATTTTTTGCTTTACAATCCGTGATGCTCATGGTAAACTTGGGGAGGTGATTGTATGGAACATATTTTGCTCGTAGAGCCAAACTATAAGAACAAATATCCCCCCATTGGCCTCATGAAAATTTCAACATACTATAAGAATAAGGGCGATTTTGTTTCATTTCATAAAGGATTACTTTCGTCGATTGAAGTCGAAACATATGACAAAGTGTTTATTACTACTTTGTTTACATTTGACTTTGATATATGCGTAGAAGCAATTCGCTACTATGCCGCCATAGTCGGAATAGATAATGTATTCGTTGGAGGCATTGCGGCGACCATTATGCCAAAGCGCTTTGAAGAAGCGATACCCGGTGTCCATATTTTAAAAGGACAGTTGATAAATTCAGATGTGCTTGGATATCCTGACAATGTTAATATTGATATTCTTGAACTCGACTACGATATTTTGTGGGACATCTCATATGAGTATCCAGCAGCAGACAGTTATTTTATTTACTCATCGCGAGGCTGTCCCCGGAAATGTCCCTTCTGTGCAGTAAAAACACTTGAGCCAACTTTTTATGAGTGCCAAAACGTCCGAGAACAAATCGAACGGGTTGATGAAAAGTTTGGCTCAAAGAAAAATCTACTCATAATGGATAATAATATTCTATTTGCTCCACATCTTGCCAAAACTATCGACACGCTTGTTTCGTTAGGATTCGGAGCAGAAAATAACCATGCAAAGAAATCCAATGAAATGGCCATTATGCTACACAGTTTGTCGGCAAGAAAGGCGATTGGAAAAAGCTATAAACATCTTTTAAAACGTATTAAAAACAAATTTATATCAATTAATGAAAAGCGAATAAACAAAGATGATTCTCGTAAATTGCAAGAGATTTCGCAGACCATCATAGATGACGAAAAGTTTGTTACAACTCTGCATGATGAATATGAATTTATTTGCGACTTTTTTGGGCGGTATGACTACCACAAGATTACGCGCTATGTAGATTTTAATCAAGGTCTTGATGCGCGTTTTTTTACGGCGGAAAAAGCCCGTTTGCTTGCAAAAGTCGCACTGAAACCCTGTCGTATCGCCTTTGATGATATACGGACAAAAAAAGAGTACTTTAATGCTATGGAGTTAGCTGACCAAAGTGGTATTCGCCATTTTTCAAATTACATACTCTATAATTACACAGACGCACCGAAGGATTTATGGAATAGGCTTTTCATGAATGTCGATTTTTGCGAACGACACAAGGAAATAAAATCGCTCTTTTCTTTCCCGATGAAGTATGCTTCGATAGAGCACACTGATCGTAGTTACATAGGAGAACTCTGGAACAAGAAATACCTTCGCTCAATCAACGTGATTTTAAATGTTACTTCTGGCGTTGTTGCAAAAGAAAAAGACTTTTTCTTTCGGGCTTTTGGTCAAAACACAGAGGAATATTTGGAGATCCTTTCAATGCCCGATGATTTTATTCGATACAGGGACTATTTTGAAAAGAATGGATTGATTGAAAGATGGAAGGTAGAATATCGAAGATTGACGACAGAACAGGAAACTGAATTGATTGAATTACTTTCCGAAGTTAAATCAGAAGTACATGTTGGAGAGGAGCCTCACACTAACACACTTGATCCGATCCTTGCATTTTACGGAGTAAATAGACGGCGCATGGAGAAAAATGAGGCATACTATCTCCGCCTTCTTGGCGCAAATTGAAAAAAATATATAAATGTACAGTGTTGCGTACATAACTGAGGGGCTTTCACCATGAAAGCCCCTCAGTTATTTTATGCCCGAACAAAGATATAACCTATGCTATATTCTCGCCAGAAGTTAGTACTTTCCGCTGACCACAAATAGGGGTGTTGGCATTTTCCAGCGTGCAAGACTTGAAAGAACTATGGTAGTGACTTTTTATTTCCGGTTATGATTGGCTCATTTTTCCCGGTGTATCGAGGCTATTTTTGCTAGGCCCAAACAAAAATAATTTTCCGTCAAATGTGGTCAAAGCTAAGTCAGCAGTTCTGTATAGATAACATAATATTGCTAAATAGATACAAGTCGGTCTCATATGCTACTGCCTCGAGCAAAGAGTTGCATATTGACCCCGTCTCCTTGTTGAAGCGTACTTCTTACAAAGTCGGCAATTTTATGTAGACAAATATGCATTCCGAAAATCGTTTTTTACCGCTGCCGCAATCCTCCAAAGCCACTTTTCTCAATCCTGAAACAACAATTTAACCTATGGAGGATATTATGAGCAACTTATCAACGAATTACGTTATGACCCTTTTGCAGAGCTACCGCGCCACCAAGCGCAAGATTGAGCAGCTCCGCTACGAGCTGGAGCATCCGACCAGAGTGACACCGGATGAAATGATCGAGGCCATGAACTTCGCCAAGGGTGATGGCGAGGGTCGGCCCTCCGGCAGCGTATCCAACAAGACGCTTTACATCGCCATGAACTTCCAGAGTGCGGCGGATGAGGCAAATGCCGCTTTGACACACGATCTGGTCAGCCGCCTTGTACCTCTGGAGCAGGAGATCAACCGTCTGGAGCACTATGTGGCACTTCTGGAACCGCGGCAGGCCGAGGTCATTCGACTCGCCTACTTCGAGGGTCACACATGGCAGCAGATTAGCGCTAAAACCCAAATCACAACGAGAACCCTGTATAAGATCCGCAATCAGGCGGTCGAGGAGCTGGCGGAAATGTATGCGCTGACTGCCGATTTGCAGCGGTAAAGCCTTGTTGTTCCCATCTATTTCTGAAAGGCTTCACCTATTGTTCACCAAGTCTTACCTTGAAAGGGCATTTTGAAGCTGGTATTCTTTAGAATACAGAATCATAGACAACGCTTCCCGGCATCGCGCTGGGAGGCGTTGTTCTTTTATCAGCATTTTCATAAAACACCGAGATCTGGCAATACTACCGACAACGCTATTGGAAAGAGGGAACTTCATGGAAGCAAACCGTCCGAGCACCAGCCATACCGCCCATACAGCACCACGGGATATCGCCTGCGTAAGCATCGACACCTCCGCCTCCTGCGCCGAACGCATCAAGCAGTATGTGGAGCAGGTAGGCGACCCGTACTGCTATACGGACAGCGGCATTGTGGTAAAGCTTGCGTATTCCAACACAGATATAAGCCTGCAAGACCGCCTGCGGGCCTATGCGTGCAGCCTGTCCTGATCCTCCAACGTTTCCCAGTTGACAAAAGCAAAGCGGGAAAGCATAATAGACCCGTCAGTGAAAATAATGTTGCCGCCCGGCAATGACAGCCAGAAACCGCTTTCCTGAATTTTAGGAGGTACGTTTTATGGCTGCATTTTTTTGCCCACAAACAGAAGAACTCTCCGGACAGCATTGGTATGGCATCTCCTATCTTCGCTTGTCAAAGCTGGGCAAACGCTATGAGAGTGAGAGTATCGACAACCAGCGGAAGCTGATCCACGAGTTTGTGCAGCGACACCCAGAGATCACGCTGGTGGGGGAGCAGGTAGACGACGGTTACACCGGCACCAACTATGACCGCCCCGGCTTTCAGGGCGTTATGGATGCCATCCGTGAAAAGAAGGCGAACTGCGTCATTGTAAAAGACCTGTCCCGCCTTGGCCGTGAATATATCGAGACCGGCAAGTATCTGGAAACCGTTTTCCCGGATATGGGCATCCGGTTTATCTCCGTCAATGATGATCTGGACAGTGAACACACGCCGCTGTGTGATGATATTTCCATCCCCATCAAGAACATCATGAACGAGGCATACTGCCGCAGCCTTTCCCAGAAGTTGCGGGCGCAGTTCCGTGTCCAGCGCAAGGCGGGAGAATTTCTCGGCGCCTTTGCCTGTTATGGTTATCTGAAAGACCCTGCCGACAAACACAAACTCATCATCGACGAATATGCCGCTATGGTGGTCCGTACCATCTTTCAACTGAAAATGGAGGGCTACAGCCAGCAGGCCATCGCCAATTACCTCTCCTCGGAGGGCGTTCTGCCGCCGGCGGCATATAAGCAGCAGCAGGGGCTGAAATATCAGTCTGGGTTTCAGGCGGTTGGTGATAATAACGCATGGTCACCCATCGCGGTGCGGGTCATTCTGGAAAACCCCATTTATATCGGGACGTTAGTGCAGGGCAAACGGGGGACGCCCAACTATAAGATCAAACAGATGAAGCCGCGCAGCAAAGAGGATTGGTGCGTTGTGGAGAAAAACCATACGCCCATTATCAGCGAGGAACTGTTCACTTCGGTGCAGCACCTGCTGTCACTGGATACCCGCACTTCCCCTTCCGAGAAAGTGGTACAGCCCTTGGCCGGTATGCTGTACTGTGCCGATTGCGGCCGCGCCATGTGCAGGCGCAGCGTAAAGCGAGGCAATCGCACATTTTATTACTATGTCTGCTCCACACACAAGCGCTCTAAGCTGTGCAGCAGCCACTCCATTTCGCAGAATGCTTTAGAGGACGTGGTGCTGCGAGCCATCCAGAAGCAAATTGAGATGGTAGTCGATATTGACCAGTTAATTCACGAGATCGGTCAAAAGAGCATCCAAGCCGCCAAGCACCGGCAACTGGATATGACCATTGAAGAAAAGGAAAAGCAGATTACCGAGCAGAAAGAATACCGTATGCGTTTGCTGGAGGCTTTTCACGATGACCTGATCTCCCGCACGGAGTATGACATGATGCGGCAGCGCTATACGCAGCGGATCGACGCATTACAGGCGGCTCTCGCCAGTCTGCACCAGCGGCGGCAAGTCTTGGAGGAGGGTGCGGCAGACACCCGGAACTGGGTTGCCGAATATACCAAATTCAGGAAAATTGACAAGCTTACCCGTGAAATGGTGGCCGGATTGATTCGCAGGATCACGGTATCCGAGGGCAAGCAGATCACGATACAGTTCAACTACGCCGATGAGCTGGCATCTTACCGGCAGATGATCGCAGCAGCTGCGAAGGAGGTGGGGTAAGTATGGCACGAAAAAGCAAATATCTGTCGGTCCACCCTCTGGCGGAGACTTCAACTCACTATCTGGCTGGGCAGTATGGCCGGTTATCTGTGGAGGACGGCGACGATACCGAAAGCAATTCCATCGGCAATCAGGCAAAAATTGCTGACGCTTTTCTTGCGGAGTACCCCGACATCCAAATTGTCGAGCGGTACGCTGACAATGGTTATACCGGTATGAACTACAACCGTCCGGCGTTCCGTCAGATGATGGCGGATGTGCGGAGCGGCAAAATTAACTGCATTATCATCAAGGACATCTCTCGTTTGGGACGCCACTTCGTCGAGACAAGTGAACTGGTGGAGCAGATTTTTCCTGCCATGAGCGTGCGCCTTATCAGCGCCAATGACAACTATGACAGTCTCGTGCAGGATGCCGGCGCTGCCGCGTCCCTCACCATGCCGCTGAAAATGGTCATGAACGAGAACTACGCCAAGGACATCTCCCGCAAGATCCGCAGCAGCATCCACGCACAGATGCGCAGCGGCACCTATCTGCCTTCGTCCGGCAGTATCCCTTACGGCTATCGCCGGAACGCCGCTGCCGCGTCCTATGACATTGATGAGGAAACCGCTCCGGTCGTCCGGCGTATCTTTGCCCTGCGTTCCGAGGGCGTCAGCTTCAACGCCATCGCAAAACAGCTGAATCAGGAACATATCCCATCCCCTGCTCAGCTGCGTTATCTGCGTGGAATGAACAGCTCCGCTGCGTATCGGGACGCACTGTGGAGCAGGGCGACCATCCGCAAGATCGTCGGCAGCGACGTCTATATCGGCAACCGCACCTATGGGAAAGTATCCCGAAACCATTTGAACGAGAAAAAGAAACGTCAGCCCACTGAACAATGGACGGCCATTCCAAACGCACATCCGCCGATCATCAGCAAGGAACTGTTTGACGCGGTGCAGCAGGTCAACCAAGAGGTTCTTGCGTCCCGCACCGCCTATCGCGCATGTGCTGATATCGGCGATGTGCAGGCCGATCTTTTCCGTGGTAAACTGTTCTGCGCGGAGTGCGGCAGTCCCATGGGGGCCGGTAAGGGCTGCGCCCGGCACGGCGCACACTCCCCCAGCCGGCTGTTCTATGACTGCAACCGCTACCGCTACTCCGCGCACACCGTCTGTTCCAGCCACTACATCCGCCACGAACGGCTGCTTGCCGCCGTCACCGATGCCTTAGACCAGCAGTTGACATTGACCGTTGATGTAGAGCGGCTGATCCATGAGATCGACCACTCCGCCGAACTGACACAGGCAAAGCAGGAAAAGCAAAATACCGCCACAAGCCTGCGGCTCCAGCGGCAGGGCCTTGACCGGAAGCTGGATATGCTGATTCATGACCTGTCCGCCGGGCTGATCGGCCGCGAGGAATTTCTCTATGCAAAAGAGAAATACCAAGCAGAGCTCAACCGCATTCTCGCGGCGGAAGCCGCGCAAAAGGAGCGGATCGAGCAGATGCAGAAGGGCTTATCCACCGCACAGGCATGGGTACGCACCATGCAGGAATACCAACGGCTTCCGGCCATAACAGGGGAGCTTCTTGATACGCTTGTCGAGCGCATCTCTATTCACGAGGACCGCAGCATCACGATCCAGCTCAACTACGCCGACCCCTTCGTCGCCTTGCGTCCCTATCACCCACTGGCGAAGGAGGCTGGTTGCTGTGGATAAAGTGACTTCCGATCTCATGATCTGTTACTACCGTCTTTCTTCGGAGGATGGCGATGTCGCACGCGGAAATGTCGCAGAGAGCTTCAGTATCTCCGCACAGCGTCTCTGTGTACAGAACTTCCTCGCGTCCCGTCCTGATCTGGAGGGAACCGTTGAGGAGATCGTAGACGATGGCTACACCGGCACCAATATGAACCGTCCCGGTATGCAGCGGCTGCTGTCGCTGGTAAAGTCTGGGAGCGTCAAGACTGTCATTGTGCGTGACCTTTCCCGCTTTTCCAGAAACTTTCTGGAGGGCGGCCACTATCTGGAATTTGTGTTTCCGGCGTATGGCGTCCGCTTTATCTCCATCAATGACCACTTTGACAGTGCCGACTATGGTGAATCCACCGGTGGCCTGGAGCTGGGCATTACCAATCTGCTGAACCAGTTATACAGCCGCGATCTGTCCCGCAAGATCAAAAGCGTAACAGACCGCAAGAAGCTGAATGGCGAATATGCTTTCGGCGCGGTGCCTTACGGCTATCAAAAAGGTGAGCAGAAGAACACTATCGTAATTGATCCGCCTGCCGCCGACGTCGTCAGACAGATATTTCAGTGGGCCTCGCAGGGCATCAGCATCACACAGATCGCGCAGCGGCTGAATGCGTCCGGCACCGAGACGCCTTCCTCCTATCTGGCAAAAGTCCGGGGCCGCTACAAGGTGCGGAAGTTCTGGACATATGAATCCGTCCGGAATATTCTTCAGAACCGCATCTACACCGGCGATACGGAGGCGTTCAAATCCCATGTAGTCAAGGTCGGCAGCAACCGCACGAAGATTCTCCCCGAAGCGGAGCGCCCCATCATCCCCCATACGCACGAGCCCATCGTGTCACGGGAGCTATATTTTCTTGCCCGCAGCACCGTACAGAAAACGGCACCGAAAACGCCGACAGGAAACACGCCGAGCCTGCTGCAGCCCTATCTCGTCTGCGGCTGCTGCGGAAACCGTCTGGTGAAGGGCAAGGCCTCCAACAAGAACTGGCGCTGTGCGTCGGCGCGCTATGTACCGGAAAGCGGCTGTGCCGAGGTCTGTATCTCCGACGCCGACTTGCAAGCCATTCTGATCCGTGCGATCAACATGCAGTGCCGGCTGCGGGATGCCCGTCTTGAGACCTATCATCGTCAATTTGAGAGTCACGCCTCCAAGCGCCGCGCCATCAATGCGAGGATGCAGAGAGTCCAAGCTGAGATCCACCGCAGGCAGGAGGAACTCATGTCTCTCTATGAGGAGCATGTCGGTGGCCAGCTGTCAAAAGAGTCCTTTACAGAAAAACGGGAAAGCCTTCTCCTCGCACAGAACGAAAAGAAGCGGCAGCTTGCCCAGTTGGAAAGTGATTGGGAACTGCTCTCCGCGGAGGAGGAGACCGCCAAAAAGGAAGAACAACAAACCTCCGCCCTCTCTCCGTACCATGAAATAAGCGTTTTAGACCCTATTCTTATGCGGGAATTAGTTTGTGAAGTTTTAGTTTTCAGCGGGCAAAAAATTCAAATAAACTGGAAATTTCAAGATTTTACAAGTGAATTTGTCGAACAAAGTTCTTGAAAAATTATTTGTTGTCCCATATTGACATCAACCGTGAGCGGCAGCCCCATCCTCCAGAACGGCCGCATCGTCGGCGCGGTCACCCACGTCCTGCTCAACGACCCCACCCGCGGCTACGGCATATTCATTGAGAATATGCTCGACATGGCCGGCTGACAGACCCGGCGGGGAGGGCCGGGAAGCTCTCCCCGTCCGGCCTTTCCTATAAAAACGAGAGGAGCGTTTTTCATGCAGTCCCTGCTCATTAAGGACACCACCCGCGCCCAGCGGGAGGAGATCGTCCGCCGCGCCCTCAGCGCCTGCGGCAGCCCCTGTGACGGCTGCAACGGCTGCGGCAACGCCGGCGGCGGCCGGGTAGACAGCATCTACCAACCCTATATCGACGGCGAGAAGGAGTTGGCGGAGATAAACGCCGAATATTCCGCCTCCCGCGGTCTGGTAAGATAAACGTAAAAGCGGCCCGAAAGGGCCGCTTTTCTCCGTGTGCACATATTTGTCACTTCTGCGCCTGCTCCTGTTCATAGGCCTGCTGTACCGCCACCGCCAGCTGGTCGGCGCAGGAGGTGCTCCGCGGCCCGCAGGTGTTGCCCCGCAGCAGCGCCTCGATCTGCGCCACGCTCATGCCGTCCACCAGCTTGCTCACGGCCTTCAGGTTGCCGTCGCAGCCGCCCACAAAGTGCACATTCCGCACCTTGTCTCCGTCCAGCTCGAAGGAGATCTCCCGCGAGCAAGTGCCCTTCGTTCTGTATATATGCTCCATTTTGCCACTCCTTTGCAGAAAGATTACATTATTTTCGAATAGCTTACAGGTTTTTTCTCGTTAAAACTAACCTGATATCCCTCGCCGGGTGCCAACAGATAGTCGTACCGCGTTCCGCCGAACCAGTGCATCATCAGTCCCGACGTCACCCCGCCGTGGATCACGCACACCGCGTCCTCCTCCGCGTCGATAACGGGCTGTATCGCGGCCAGATTTCGTGCCAGCACCTGCGGCGCACTCTCTCCGTTGGGGCACATATTGTGCTCTGAGTCATCGCACCACACAATAAATTGTGGATCGTGCTCCAGATCGCCGGCGTAGGCCCGCATCTCGAAATCGCCGAAATCCATCTCCCGCAGCCCCGGCAGCACCGTGTATGCCACGTCGCCGTATATGGCCCGCAGCGTCTGTATCGTCCGCGTCATTCCGCTGACGTAGTAGTGCTCCGCCGTGGGATATACGCCGGTCAAAGCTTTCTGCTGCAAGGCCTCCAGCGATTTCGGCAGCGCCGGGATATCCGCCGCGCCATAATACAGATTTTTCTGGCTGCCCTCGGTCTCCCCGTGCCGCAAAAGTGTCAGTTTCATTTCAATTCCTCCGCTATCCCGCAGAAAACGCGCGTCACATGTTCCGCTTTTCTCGCCAATTGTTGCAGAATTATTCCATAGCGCTCCCGCCATGCCCGCTCCGCACCGTCCATGGGCACAATGCCCCCGTTGACCTGCCTGGCGATGACGACTGCGTCCTCGAACAGCGGCAAAAACCTTGTAATATCAATATTTCTGCGGCTCAGCGCCTCCAAATGCCGATAGCATTTGCAGCCTGGTACCGGATCGGATATTGCCAGATCGCATACGTCATTTTCTGTTAAGTTATATGCTTTCAGCGCGTATGCCAGCTTTCCCTGGAACGCGCCGCCAATGATCAGGATCATATTTACCTCCACAACACCAGTACCGCTGCACCACCTAACTCCGCAATGGTCAGGGCGAAGCCTGACACATCGCCGGACATACCATCCAGCTGCCGGAAAGCGTACCATGCCGCCAGCCAATAGCACACCGCCGCAGCCAACGGAGCAAAGCTGTCCCACAGCAGTACGGAGAGCCCGCACACCGCCGCCAGCACAATGGCGGCAAATACCACAGGTGCGCCGCCGCGGGTCATGGCGCTGTACTGGCTGGTGGACATGGGCCGCAGTGTCAGAACGGCCAGTGCTGCACAGGCTCGTGATGCCGCAGGTATCAGCGTCAGCGGCCAAAGGGGCAGCGCCTCCGCCGACAGAAATACCGCCCATTGGCACAGGACCAGCAGCGCCAGACAGATCACCGCGAAGGCCCCGCAGTGGGAATCCTTCAGTATTCGCTGCCGTGTCTCCAGGTCCCGGCGGCTCAATACCGCGTCGCACACATCCATATAGCCGTCCAGATGCATAAAACCTGTGATCAGCCAGGGAGCTGCTGCGCACAGCAGAGCAGCCAGCGGCTGTGGCAAAAAGCTGCCCAGCCACGCGCACAACGCCCATATGCCGCCGACGATCAGCCCTATCAGGGGCAGACAAGCCAGCATTTTTCGCCGGGCGCTCTCCCGCCATATTTTTTTAGGGCAGGGAATGGTCAGGAACATACCCCACGCCATGAAAAAGCCGTATATCCAGTCAGACACGGGGCAGTTCTCCTTTCCACAGGTGGGGCAGGCCCGCCGTCATCTCACATACCACGTCAAATTCCGCTGCCAGCCCTTGACAGATATCCGCCAGGCCCCGAACATAAACTTCCGTCCAGTCCCGGTAGTCCTCGCCGCCGTGCCAGATATCGTCGCACACAGCGATAAAATGGTCGAGGTAACGGCTGATATCCAGCAGCTCCCGCAGTACCCGATTTGCTGCGCCGGCATCCGGTGCAGGGCCGGGAAACATCTGCTCCGACAGACAGGCAGTGACGCTGTCGAACAGCACCGTACCGTGCCTGTCCAGTGCCGGTAAGGCGGCGGGCAGATCGAAGCTGCGCTCGACGGTGATAAAATCCATGCCTGCCCGATCCGCCACATGGCGGTGGATACGTGCCAGGTCCTCATCGTCATGGGGGGTCATGGTGGCCCAATAATACCGAGGTGCGTCCCCGGACAGTGCGGCGGCCAGGCGTTGGGCCATGGTGCTCTTTCCGCTTTTTCCGCCGCCGATCAGCAGTATCCTCATGGCTCGTCCACCGTAAAGCTGTCGCCTGCGCGTATTTCGTCCAGATAGTCATCCTGTATGGCCGCCTGGGCAAAGGTGGCCATACCGGCCATTACGCCGCAGGCACCCTCTAACACCCGGAACAGCAGGGGACACCCGCTGCCCTCACCCAGCCGCATTCCCAGATGCAGGCAGGGCTCCAGACCCAGCCGGTCTGCTGCCAGGCGGTAGCCCACCTCATAGGAGTCGTGGGACAGAAACAGATAGTCCCGCACTTTGGGGCACAGCGTAACGGCACACAGTGCGGCCACCACGGAGATGAAGCCGTCCACCGCTGCCGGTATGCGCTCACGGGCACAGCCCAGGAAAGCCCCGGTCATGGCGGCGATATCCAGTCCGCCCACGGCGCACAGCACATCCAATACATCATCCTTGTCAACAGCCCGACGCGTCAGCGCACGGCGCAGCACGTCCTTCTTGCGGGCAAAGCCCTCGTTTGTCAGTCCCCCGCCCCGGCCGGTGACGGCCTCGATGTCCGCACCGGTCAGCACGGACAGTACCGCGGCGGAGGTGCTGGTGTTGCCGATCCCCATCTCGCCGATGCCCAGGGCGGTGATACTGTCGGCTCTGGCGCCCGCCGCCTGCTCCATGCCGGCGGCCATGGCGGCAAGCGCCTCCGGCCGGGTCATAGCGTCCTCTACGGCGATGTTTCCGGTGCCTCGCCGGACTTTCCGGTCCAGAATGCCCACGCCCGGCACGTCGGCGGCAATACCCACGTCCACAACGGCCACATCGTCGCCGAAGGCGGCGGCCATAGCGGACATCCCGGTCCTGCGCCGGGTCATGTTGATGGCCTGCTGCAAGGTCACGGACCGGGGCGCGCAGGACACGCCTTCGTCCACCACGCCGTTGTCGGCGGCAAATACCGCCACACGGCATTTTCCCATTTTCGGGCATACCTGACCGGTGATGCCTGCCAGACGGATGGACATATCCTCCAGTGCGCCCAGACTTCCCGGCGGTTTGGCCAGCTCTGCCTGCCGTTCCCGGGCCGCGTCCATCACCGCCCGGTCTGCCGGGCGGATGGCCTGTATATACTGCTGCAATGCTGCTTCTGTCATGTCGGTTCCTCGATAGATCCCTGCGCCGCCAGCCAGTGCAGCGACGGCAGGGCGTTCTGATTTTCAATGGTGAATGTGGCCTCCGGCGCGGCTTGCAGCACCGTGTCGATGATCTGCCGCATGGGGATGTTTCCCTCTCCCAGCGGGGCGTGCAGGTCCGTATCGCCCTGGTTGTTGTGCAGGTGAACGTGCCGCAGCCATGGGGCCATAGGCGCGATCCAATCCATGGGCGGCGTTTCACTGACGCAGGTGTTGGCGTGGCCCACATCCAGGCACAGCCCCAATCGGGGATCGTCTATCTGGGCGGCGATGGACACCAGTGTCTCCGGCGACGGCTCCATGACATTTTCCAGCGCCAGTGTCATGTCGGCCGGTACGTCCCGCAGGAATTCCCGCCAGAACCACACCGACTGCTCCACATACCACTCCGGAAAGTAGACATGGGGAATAAAGCCTCCGTGGAATACCATGCGTCGTATACCCAGCACCTGCGCTGCGTCCAGTGCCTGCCGGAACCGCCGCATGGCTACATCCCGGGCCAACGGATCGATGGCGCAGGGGATCAGCTCGGCGAAGGGGCCGTGGAGCCACAGACTGCTGATACCGTGTATTTCCTCCCGCGTCCGGGGCAGGGCGGCGGAATCATCCAGCAGAGGCGCATAGGAGAAGGCGATGGTCTCCAGTCCCAACTGCCACTGTCGGGCCAGCGCCGGGGCACAGCTGTCCATGCCGGAGATATGCAGTTTTCCTTGCAGCAGGGGTGAGGCCATGTTCCGCGCTCCTTTTGTCGTTCTGCGGGGTATTATAGCATGAGTCCCGCAAAAAGAAAAGCCCCATAGGGCAGCAAAAAACCCGCTTGCGCGGGCAAATATCTCCGGACACCATAAAGCGGAGTGCCGCTTGGCGCTCCGCAGATATGGCAGGAAGAGAAGATGAAAAAAGTTTTTTGTTTCTTGCACTATTAGGATATCGCGGAGATGTGAAAAAAATTCGGTTACAAATATTAAAATTCTGTGAAATCTTCAACAATGTCCGCCGAACGATTCGTATTCTCGGCGTTTTTCTCCCGAACTTCCCGGAAAAAGGTCTGCAAAACGTCGCGGCATTCGTCGCCGCACACATTGCCCACCAGCTGTGGCGGACGGGGAAAGCCCTCCATAAACAAATTCAGCACGCCGCCGCAGGCGCCCATCACCTCATCCCGGGCGCCGTAGTACACCCGCCGGATGCGGGCGTTAAGAATGGCCCCGGCGCACATGGGGCAGGGCTCCAGCGTCACATACAGGTCGCACTCGTCCAGCCGCCAACTGTCCAGCGCCGCATTGGCCTGGGCGATGGCCTCCATCTCCGCGTGGGAGACGGCGGCCTGCTTTTCCTCCCGCTGGTTGCGGCCGCGGCCCACGATCTCGCCATTGCGGACGATGACGCAGCCCACCGGCACCTCGCCGTGGACAGCGGCCTCCTGTGCCAGAGCGAGGGCCTGCTGCATGAAATATTCCTGTTCCATAGCTGTCCTTTCCGGGCGGACAGGCCGCCCCTGTTTGAAACCGGGCATAAATGCGTAAACTGGACGTACAATATTGATGTGGAGGGGAACCCTATGGCAAAGAAGCACAGCACAGACCCGACGCTCCGTGAACTGGAGCGTGAACTGTACAGCACCACCCAGGCGTTGAAGGAGGCCTATATCCGCTTTGACTATGTCTGCGACAGCGAGCTTATCGACGCCTGTATCTTCGAGATCAACGCCCTGAAAGCCCGCAGTAACTACTTGCTGCGCCGTATCAAGGAGCAGAATGGCCAAAGTGTGCCCTCCGGCATTCCGCACGCGGTGCCGGTGCTGAAGACAGAGCCGTCCGCGCCGCCCTGTGTGGCTGCCGGCGCGATAAAGGGGGGAGAGGTATGTCCGTCATAGAGATCGTATCCCTGGCCCTGGTGGGCCTGTTCCTGCTGGTAGCGGTGGTGCGGCTGTTCCGCAAGCCGCTGAAGCTGGCGCTGCGGGTGGTGCTGAACAGTGCCCTGGGCCTGGGTGTCCTGTGGCTGCTGAACAGCACCGCCCCCGTCACCGGGCTGACGCTGGGTGTCAACTGGTTCAACGCACTGACGGTGGGTGTTCTGGGCCTGCCGGGGCTGGGGCTGCTGCTTCTGGTGAAGTGGGTGCTGGTGTAGCTACATAGGGAGGAAGGCTTCACTTTATTCCGTTCAACAGTCTGTTTGCTCGTTCAACAGGGAACTTATCCTCCATATCAGCCACCTCAAACAAACTCGATGGCAATTCTTTTTCCCCGACCAAAGCAAGGTATTCCTCAACAGCTCTGCGGTCGATCGTGATTTTTCCGTGTCCCGCCCAATGGCGATTGCTTTCTCCTTTTTTCAAACCGGAGATCCAATATCCGTCACCATTTTCAATATCTATGTAGTTCGCCCCACCGCCGATGGCTTTTTGAAAAGCATGGTCATTAAAATAGACTGTCTTTCTGGTTTTTGAGGTCTTTACATAGCCGATCCATGCCGGGCCATCATCGGAATATCCTGATTTTAACTCAATATACATTAGATTCTTTATCATCGGAATTCCTCCAGACCTGATTTGCGCGTCTTACAAAAGCCTCTTACTTCTCCATCGTTTCCAGATCCCACCCGAAAAAAACGCGAAGCTACAACTCAATTTTAGAGGCATACTCTTTTAGAATGCGGTTGATCTCCTCTTCGTTTTTGAAAAAGACATCGTCGCATCGTTCCAGTATTGCCTCCCATTCTTCGTCTGACTCCTTATCAGCCAGCATCTGGTATGCATCATACGCGGTCAGCAAATTGCTTCGCAGTTCTTCGGATAAGACGTTCTCCAAAATCGAAATTTCCGCTTGCAGATCGCCCGTTTGCTCAACATTAAGGAAATACTGATCGTGCCCGCCATTATTGACCTCGCTTTGATAGGTCATCACCTCTGCATAGGGGGTGTCCGCACGGTTTTCCGCCCACAGATCCCACATTTTATTCCATTTTTTCTGCTCGCGTGATAATTCGCTTTTCCTTTTTTTGAAAAAACCAAATACTCCCATCTGATCAACACCTCTCAAAATTTGATTTGCAGGTCTTGCGGCAAGCCGCTTACTTCTACGTTTTCTATATTCCGTTGTGGCATATAGTACAAAGCTGGATTGATTTTGTCAGGTTGTCTTTGAAAAATCGCGCTCAGCGTTTTTGATTTCTTCTTTGAGCGATTTGATTTCCTCCAGAATTAGGGTGGTGCATCCGACGATCAAACCTGCCAATAGTATTATACCACCATAGATCGGATACAAGAATGTTTCTGCGGTTCCGCCGCCTATCAGGTGTGAAAGCAGTGACCAAAGCCCACCGCAAGGGAATACAATAAGCAAGAACATTGCCGCCATTGCAATCAGCGCTTTTTTCATCATAGTAGTGCCCTCCATAAATTTATTTCACATACAAGTTTTTTGAACAGCCGTTTATTTCTCCATCGTTTCCAGATCCCACCCGTACAGCGGGTAACGCTGCACGGCGCCGAACAGCTTTTTCTTCAGATCAGGATAGCGCTGCTCCAGCTCCGCCAGCAGTTCCTTGACCTCCTGCCGGCGGCTGTGGCCGTCCATAGGGCAGGTGTTCTTCACCACCGGCAGCGCCAGCTTCGCCGCCATGCGGCGGATGTCCGATTCCTGACAGTACAGCAGCGGCCGTATCTGGGTGATGTCCGTCCTGTCCAGATACGTCACCGGCTGGAAGCAGCCGATGCGCCCCTCGAACAACAGGTTCATCAGCAGCGTCTCCACCGCATCGTCGTAGTGGTGCCCCAGCGCGATCTTGTGTATCCCCCGTTCCGTCAGCGCCGTATGCAGGCTGCCCCGCCGTAGCTTGGCGCACAGGGAACAGGGGTTCTTTTCTTTTCGCTCGTTGAACACGATGTCGTATACCGGTACGGAGATGCGGGTATAGGGAACGTCCAGCTGCGCGCAGTAGTCGGCCACCGGGGAGAAGTCCATCTCCGGCATACCGGTCTCCAGCGTGATGGCCTCCACCCGGAAGGGCTTGGGATAGAACGCCCGCAGCCGGGCCAGGGCCGTCAGCGTCAGCAAGCTGTCCTTGCCGCCGGAGACGCCTACGGCCACGGTCTCTCCGGCTTCGATCATGTTGTAGTCCTCCACACAGCGGCGGACCAGTCCCAATATGTGCTGCACGGTCATGCCTCCTGAAAATGTAAATTGCGATTTGAGAAAACGAGAGTATAATTGAGAAAATAAGAGAAAACACAAGATGTTCATATCGTAAATCAAATCAATATTGACAACGCGCCGGCGGTGTGGTATAAATAATCCTGCGCGCTGAGCGCGTTTTCTCTGCCCCGATTGTAACAAGGGCGCGTGAAAAAGTAAAGCACACATTATATAAATTGGAGGAAGATCACCATGTCCACTTTCATGGCAAACAAGGCCAACATTGAGCGCAAGTGGTACGTCGTGGATGCCGCCGGCAAGCCCCTGGGCAAGACCGCCGTCATCGTCGCCGACCTGCTGCGCGGCAAGGGCAAAGTTACCTATACCCCCCACGCCGACTGCGGTGACAACGTCATCGTCATCAACGCCGGCAAGGCTGTCCTGACCGGCAACAAGATGGAGCAGAAGTACTATCGTACCCACTCCGGTTGGGTGGGCGGTCTGAAGGAGACCAAGTACCGCATCCTGATGCAGGACAAGCCCGAACTGGCTATGCGCGTGGCCGTCCGCGGCATGATGCCCCGCAACATCGTCACCAAGGATTCCCTGAAGCGTCTGCACATCTACGCCGGCGAGCAGCATGACCATGCGGCTCAGAAGCCCGAGCTGGTCAAGTAAGGAGGAAAAAGAGAATGTATCAGTCTAAGAATCCCTACAAGTACGGCACTGGCCGCCGCAAGTCCTCCGTCGCCCGTGTGCACCTGTTTGAGAACGGCACTGGCTCCATCACCATCAACGGCCGCAGCATCGACGAGTACTTCGGTCTGGAGACCCTGAAGATGGTCGTCCGTCAGCCCCTGAACGCCACCAACACCCTGGGCAAGGTGGACATCGTTGCCACCGTCGAGGGCGGCGGCGTGTCCGGCCAGGCCGGCGCCCTGCGCCACGGCATCAGCCGCGCCCTGCTGCTGGTGAACCCCGAGTACCGCGCCATCCTGAAGAAGGCCGGCTTCCTGACCCGCGATCCTCGTATGAAGGAGCGCAAGAAGTACGGTCTCAAAGCAGCTCGTCGTGCGCCCCAGTTCTCCAAGCGCTGATCGGACGCGATTTTACAACCAAAAAGGCTCAAAAACCCCGGAAAATCAAGGTTTTCCGGGGCTTTCTTATGCTCATTTTTCATAAAATATGACTGATTTTCTCCATTCTTTCCTTTGACCATCGACCGTTTTGCAAAGCTTATTATACCACGCAAGCATAAGGCCTATGTTAAGCAAGAGGTCTTTGGGGCGATTGGAACAGCGAAAGACTGGCTTTTACTACCCGGTTGACAAAACGGACCATTTCCTCTTTGCTGTACTTGTCATAGCCCTCCACGACGACATGCATCAAACCGTTTGACAGATGGGTATACATCATTTCCAGCTCTGTCTCACTGGCTCCGGGCAGTTCTTTCCGCCAGTAAGCAATGCTGTCCGCCTTGGCCAGGGCAATCATCCGCATGAGGACCGTTGAGTTTGTATTCCCCAAAATCAGGACGCGGCACGCCGTTTGATTCTGATCGACCATATCGTAGATGGCTTCGATCAGCGCCGTCACATCAAACGAATTGACATAGCGAAGGGATTTCTCAAATGCGTCGATGAGTTCATTCTCAATGCTCTCCATCAGGGCAAAGCAATCGCTGTAATGGGCATAGAAGGTGGCACGGTTAAGCTGCGCCAGCGCACAAACCTCCTTCACCGTAATTCTGTTTACAGGTTTTTCCTTCAGCAGTTTCAGAAAAGACTGCTTGAGCACCATTTGCGTATAGCGTTTCCTTGCATCCATCTTCTCCATATAGAGCCCCTCCAAAAAAGTTTACAAAGAAAAGCAACGCTTCGACAGAAAGTGTTGTTTTTCTTTCGGTCGTACGGCAAGTGCTGATTGTTTCTGCCTTTCCCCTCAAGTATACTGTATTTGTGAAAGATAATCAACACTTGTATGCTTATTTGAGGAGGCTTTTTTAATGTATGATAAATATCTTGTTACAGGTGCCACCGGCTTCCTTGGCAGAGCTGTTGTAGAAGCGCTGGTACGCCGCGGCACACGAGTGTATGCGCTTGTGCTGCATGATGACCCCTATATCAATTTGCTCCCGAAGGAGGTCCACACCGTCATCGGTGATGTGTGTGCGGAAAACTCGCTGACAGACTTCTTCGCGGATGCCGACAGCCGTACCTGTGTGATTCACTGCGCTGGTATCGTCTCCGTCGCCTCCAGACCCGGTTCGAGGCTCTATCAGGTCAATGTAGGTGGGACATGGAGCGTTCTCCGGCAATGTATGGAGCGTAATGTGGGCAAAATGGTCTATGTTAGTTCCGTCCATGCCATACCGGAAAAGCCAAAGGGCTGCACCATTACGGAGGATTGCGAATTCTCCCCGGGGCTTGTGGACGGAGATTACGCCAAGAGCAAGGCAACCGCAACAGAGCTTGTCTTCAATGCGGCAGAGCGCGGGCTGAATGCCAGCATTGTCTTCCCCTCCGGTATCATCGGGCCGGGCGATATACAGGGAGGGAGCTTCACCTCAATGGCGAAATCGTTTCTTTCCAGAAAGCTGCCCTTTGCCGTTTGCGGCGGATATGACTTCGTGGATGTGCGAGATGTGGCAAAAGGCATTCTTGCCTGTTCCGAAAACGGAGAGCCCGGCAAAGGATACATTTTGTCCGGCCACTATGTCACCATCTGCAAGATGCTCCAGCTCGTGGGGAAGGCTGCAAAGCTGAAGTATCGCCCCATCTGCCTGCCTCTGGGTCTTGCAAAGCTGGCGGCTCCATACTATGAACGGCGAAGCACGAAGGAGCGAAAGCCGCTGTTTTTCACCCCTTATTCCGTTGCTGTTCTTGCCTCAAACGGGCAATTCAGTCATGCTGCAGCATCGGAATGCTTTGCGTATTATCCGCGCCCGGTGGAGGATACTTTGCAGGACATGACAGCCTGGCTTTTGGGGCAGAGGAGAACGGACGAAGTGTGACCTCACATCAACAAAAAGCACCTTGGATAGACTGCACATGCTACTGATATGCTTTGCGATCTCAGTTGTCATCAACAGGCTGTCCTCCGCCCTTTGCTGCGGGTGAGCTTCGCCGTGATAAACAATTCTGAACGGAGGAAAGAAGATGAAAACAGGAAAAAAACTACTCACAGGATCACTTTTGGCGCTTTGCGCCGCTCTTTAGGGGCGCGGGCAAATAGCCCCGCGCCCCATTCGCTGTCTTCCCAGAAAAAGACGGCTGTTCCTCAAAAGAACAGCCGTCCCGTTTTTTTCTGTTGATATGTATCTGAAATCAGGTCGCAAACAGGTACAGGAGATATCTACAAGTCTGTTTGTCAGCCCATATCGGCGGATAGAGCCTTGCTGATTTGGGCTTGCAGTGCCTCCGCCTGCTTCTTTTCCGTGATCGCACCCACGATGGGGTCGCCCACGATGTTGCCGTTCCTGTCAACCACATAGGTGGTGGGATAGGCAAAGATATTGGTGGTGAACTTTCCCGCCTCACCGTCGGAAGCAAAATACACGTTCTGATAGGTCGCGCCCTTCTTGGCAAGCACATCCTTGGCCTCGGAAATGGCCGTCTCGTTGCCGTCCAGCGTGAAGGTGTTGACGCCGATGAGGGCGCCGCCCTTCTCCGCAAGCTCCTTGTTCAGCGCGTCCAGCTCGGCAAGCTCCCCTACGCAGGGGTTGCAGGTGGTAAACCAAAAATTCACAACGGTGACGGCGTTTTTGGCGAACAGCTCGCTGCTCTTCACCGTGTTACCGTCCAGATCCTTGCCCTCAAAGGCGGGAAACTTCTGCATACTGCCATCGTCAGGCGGCGTGGTCATATCGCTGCCCGCCGGGACGCTCGTATTGTCATCACTATCAGGCGTCTCTGACAGCCAGGGATACTTCGTCTCCAGCTCCGCCCGCTGGTTCTCAATATCCTGGATCTTGGTGGCCTCGCCGGTGAGCAGCGTCAGCTCCTCCTCGGTGAACTGATCCTTGGCATTCTCGATGGTCTTGAGCAGAAAATCGCCGTAGTTGCCGCCGTCCTCTATCATGGCCATGCCCTTATCGGCTGCCATAAAGACCTTTTCCCAAAGAGCTGTGTTTTCCGACAGGATGGCATTTTCCTGCGCCATCAGCTGCTCGTACAGCGCTTTTGCCTCTTCACTGCCATCCTTGCCGTCCGTGTCCTCCGCGGGCTTTGTGCCACAGGCGACCATACCGGCGGCCAGCACCAGCGCCAGCAGCAGTGTGATGATTTTCTTTACGTTCATTTTGTTTCCTCCGTTTTTAATGTATTTGCAGGTTCTACAGGTTCTTTTTTGCCGTCTCCAAAGCCGTAGCGGAAACTGACGGCGTTGGTGGGACAGGCGCGGATGCACATCCCACAGCGGATGCACTCGGTATGGTTGGGCGTTTTTGTCACGTCCACATCCATTTTGCAGGCCTTGGCGCATTTTCCGCAGGAGACGCACTTATTCTTATCCACCTTCATCTGGAACAGGGACACACGGTTGAACAGCGCGTAAAACGCACCCAGCGGGCACAGCCACTTGCAGAAGGGCCGGTAAAATATGATACTCAGCACGATCACTGCCAGCAGGATGCTGAATTTCCAGGTAAACAGGCTGCCCAGCGCCGCCCGGATGCCGGAATTGGCAAGGGACAGTGGGATGGCCCCCTCCAGCACGCCCTGGGGGCAGAGATACTTACAGAAGAAGGGGTCACCCATGCCTACGTCGTTGACGAGAAACGCCGGCAGCAGGAAGACCATCACCAGCAGCACGGCGTACTTGAGGTACGTCAGGGGCTTGAGCTTTTTTGTAGAGAGCTTCTTCGTGGGGATCTTATGCAGCAGCTCCTGAAACCAGCCGAAGGGACACAGAAAGCCGCAAATAAAGCGCCCCAGCAGTACGCCCAGCAGAATGAGAAAGCCTGTGATATAATAGGAGAAGCTGAACTTGGAGGACCCCACCACCGCCTGAAACGCCCCGATGGGACAGGCGCCGGAGGCTGCCGGGCAGGAGTAGCAGTTCAGCCCCGGCACGCAGACGGTCTTGCCCGCGCCCTGATACAAGCCGCCCTTGAGAAAGTTCGGCAGGTGCAGGTTGGTCAATAAGGCCGCCCCTGCCTGTATCCAGCCCCGAAAACGGGCCAAAAGATGGGACGCGCCCGAAGTATTCTTCTTATCCAATGCCCACACACTCCAGACATAATTTGATCGCTTTGCTCAGCACCGTGGCGGCCTCGCCCCGCCAGACACCGAAGCACAGCATGGCGGCTCCTGTGAGCAGCAGCGCGACCTGCGTTGCTGCCTTCTTCCTGTGACTCATTTTGATCACCCTTTCCTGTTTCTGTGGCCTATCATAGCGCAGGCGGGTTAAAATCTCTGTTAAGAACAGAAATTTAACACAAATCTTATCTGGCTCTGCTATAATAGGAGACAACCTGTTCATTAAGGAGGCAACTATGCACCTTTTGATTGTAGAGGACGAGCGCGCCCTGTGCGACACCGTCGCCCGCAGCCTGCGGCGGTCGGCCTACAGCGTGGATTGCTGCTACGACGGCGAGAAGGCGCTGGAGCTGCTGGAAACGGAGCGGTACGATCTGGTGCTGCTGGATCTGAACCTGCCGAAAAAGGACGGAATGACGGTGCTGCGCACCCTGCGGCAGACCGACAGAGAGACACCTGTGCTGATCCTCTCGGCTCGCGGCGAGGTGGAGGATAAGGTGACGGGCCTGGATGCCGGCGCCAATGACTATCTGGCGAAGCCCTTCCATCTGGCGGAGCTGGAGGCGCGCATCCGCAGCCTGACCCTGAGGCAGTTTACCCAGCAGGATGTGGTGCTGCGCTGCGGGCAGCTCACCTTTGATGCCCGTGCGCGGGCAGTTTCCGCCAACGGGCAGCCCCTGACGCTGACCCGCAAGGAGACGGGGATCCTGGAATACCTGATGGCGCATCAGGGGCGGCCTGTGAGTCAGGAGGAGCTGATGGATCACGTCTGGGACAACAGCGTGGACAGCTTCAGCAACTCCATCCGCGTCCACATCTCCGCCCTGCGGAAGAAGCTGCGCACCGCGTTGGGCTACGACCCTGTCCGCAACCGCATCGGCGAGGGCTATCTGATGGGAGGGGACGAAGAATGAAGCGGCTTTCCCTGCAGTGGCGCATCACACTGATGTCCGTCCTGCTCATCGGCATCACCTGCGTGGCCATGAATCTGCTGCTCTGTTCCTCCGGTGTGTACTATATGGACACCATTGCAGACAGCTTACAGGGCGGCGGCACGGTGATCCTGAATGAGGGCGGCGCGGCAAGCTTTGACCCGCAGCTCGTTGCGCCCAGCGAGGAGCTGACCATCGTTGTCGATGGGGCGCAGGGACGCTTCCGCACCACCAACTGGTATATCACGGCTATAGTGACACTGCTCAGCGGAATTTTGGCCTATTTCGTCAGCGGGCGAGCCCTCAAGCCCCTGCACAGCTTCGCCTCTCAGGTAGAGAAGGTGCAGCTGAACAATCTGGCGGATGTGAGGATCGATGAGGACGTGCTGCCGGAATTCCGGCAGCTCAGCCACTCCGTCAACCAGATGCTGGAGCGGTTGAACAACGCCTTTACCGCCCAGCGGCAGTTCACCGGCAATGCCGCCCACGAGCTGCGCACGCCGCTTGCGCTGATGCAGGCACAGCTGGAGCTGTTTTCCGCAGAGCACACCGATGTGTTGCCGGAGACAGCGGAGTTTCTCCTGCTTTTGCGGGAGCAGACGGAGAGGCTGACGCAGATGACCAAAACGCTGCTGGAAATGAGCAATTTGCAGCAGGTGGCGCGGAACGAGCAGATTCAGCTTATCCCAATGATCGAGGAGATCTTCACAGACCTCGCCCCGCTGGCAGAAAAGCGCGGTGTCACGCTAAAAGCGGAGGGCGACGGCGTTATGACCGGCAGCGACGCGCTGATCTATCGGCTGATCTTCAACCTGACGGAGAACGCCGTCAAGTACAACCGCCCTGGCGGCTCGGTGCAGGTTTCTGTCACACAGAAGCCGGAAAAACTCCTGATCCGCGTTTCCGACACCGGCCGCGGCATTCCGGAGGAATTTCAGCGGAGCATCTTCCAGCCCTTCTTCCGGGTGGACAAGTCCCGCAGCCGGGAGTACGGCGGCGTGGGGCTGGGACTTTCGCTGGTGTGGGAGATTGCCGATCTCCACGGCGGCTCCGTTTGGGTGGAGGAAAGCTCGGACAAGGGCACGACCATCGCGGTGGAACTGCCGATACAGTGAAGCTGCATCTCGCATAAAGCAATAAGCCGCGCAGTGGGAGCACCCTTCGGGCGCTCCCACCTTATCTTAGCATTTTGAATGACTTTGTATTTTCCCAAAGGCTCCCGTTTCGGCGGGGGCCCTTGTCTTTTCACCTTTCGTTTCCCGCTGCGTAGGATAGAGTGTACGGAGTCGCCCGGCTCCGCATACTACGGATACGGAAAAGGGAGTGTCTATGCAATCATCTGTCCTTCAGGGGATATTGCTCCCCTTCTGGGGCACGTCGCTGGGTGCGGCGTGCGTATTCTGCCTGCGAAGAGCGCCCTCCGCCGTTCTGCGCCGCGTGCTGGAGGGATTCGCCGCCGGGGTGATGACCGCCGCCTCGGTGTGGAGCCTGCTGCTGCCCGCTATCGACTGGGCGGACATGGGCCGCTGGTCCTTCCTTCCGGCGGCGGGCGGTTTCTGGCTGGGGGTGCTGTTCCTGCGGCTGCTGGAGCGCCTGCTGCCGGAGGCTGTTACCGACCGTTCCACCACCATGACCCTTCTGGCGGTGACGCTGCACAACATCCCGGAGGGGATGGCGGTGGGCGCGGCCTATGCCGGATGTGTGGCGGCAGGAGCCGCCACGCCCGCTGCGGCGTTTACGCTGGCGCTGGCCATCGCCATCCAGAATGTGCCGGAGGGCGCCATTGTGGCCCTGCCCCTGCGTACCGCCGGCGCAGGAAAGGGAAGAGCCTTTTTGGGCGGCGTGCTCTCCGGCGCGGTGGAGCCGCTGGCCGCCGGTGTTACGGTGCTGGCGGCAGCGCTCATCGTTCCGGCGCTGCCCTGGCTGCTGGGCTTTGCCGCCGGGGCCATGCTCTATGTGGTGGCCGCCGAGCTGCTGCCCACGCGCGGCGATCCCGGCCCGGGGGCGCTGGCCTTTGCCGCGGGCTTTACCGTAATGATGATCCTGGACGTGGCATTGGGGTAGGGAGGAGGGTTGACAACGGCCAATTCCTGTAATATAATGTCGCTGACAAGTAAATAAACAGTCTGTTGATCCAATGTCGCCGGCGGCCGTACAGCCCACCACGGGCCAGGCGTCGGCATAGAAGGAAAGGGGTGGCCAAACCCCGCACGACCGGTACTGTGAGCGCAAGGATGCACCGAAGCGGCGAGAGCCGCCGGGACGAAAGTCCGCCATTGTGGGTAAGCCCATGAGAAGGTAGGCTGCAAACGAGGCGGGATGTCTGTCCCCCGCGGCGCGAGCCAGGAGAATTGCATTGTGTAGGACAAAGTTGCAGCGGGCGCGCTCTCCGTGTGCGGGAACCTTGTACCACCATGTAGATGTACCACGCTGACCTCCTGAACGGGAGGTCGGTGTTTTTTGCACCGCCTTTTTCGCGGCCGGCCCTTTTGGGCGGGCGGCGGGGGCGGCGACGTCTTTCCGTGGTGCAGGGGTCGTATCTATTGCGTTCGCTGTCCGGCTTTGCGCCGGACAGCGTTTCATTTTCGCGGGACAGAGTGCACTCTGTCCCGTTTTTCATGCCCTGCATGAAAAACATTTCCCTTGCCAGGCTGACACGCTGCCATACACAGCGAAGCGGTGCGGAAAACTCGACTGTCAAGCTGAGGCGCCGTGCGCTTTCCATCTGACCGTGAAACTGTGCAGACGAGTCCCCTTTGTCAAGCTGAGGCGGCCATTGGCCGCGTGCTTTTCCATAAGTGGGGCGGGGATGTTGCCGCATCCCCGCCCACCCCCTCACGTCGACAAAAAATTTACATAAAGGAGAAAGAGACATGAAGAAGAGAGTCATAAGCTGGCTGCTGACCGTCGTGATGGTCGTCAGCCTGCTGCCCACCTCCGTGTTGGCCGACACGCTGGCCGCGGATCAGGAGCAGCAGACCCAGCAGGAACAGACCGCCCCGGCGGATACGGACAGCAATGTCCCCACCGAGGATGAGGAGACGCAGGAGCAGCAGGAGCCTGCTCCGGAAACGCCTGTGTCCCGGTCTGCCCGCATCGGCGGCACGGCGCTGGCGCTGGCGGAAGGAACTGTCAGCTCCGCGGAGGAGTTTGCCGCGATGGACGCCAGCGGCAGCTATACGCTGACGAAGGATATCATTGTCACCGAGCCCTATGCCAGCGACTTTTCCGGCACCTTTGACGGCAACGGCCACACCGTGACGCTGGAAATCACCGCCAAAACGAACTATGTCGGTCTGTTCAAGACGCTGGCGGGCGGCGCCGTGGTGAAGAATGTGATCACCGCAGGCAGTGTCACGACAACAGGTAAGAAATGTGTAGCAGGCATTGCTGGCTATGCTACAGATAATGTTAAGATCGAAAATTGCAAAAATACCGCGAGTATTACAGGAAATAAGAATGTGGGCGGTATTTTGGGCGAAGCTTATAATAACGAAGAAAGCATTTCTGTTGGGATCAAAAACTGTGCGAATGAAGGTGCAGTAAACGGTACTGGTTCTGCTGTAGGTGGTATTGTTGGAAAGATGGAGGGCCAGAACTCCATCATAGACTGTTATAACAGAGGGAATATCACTGGCTTTAATAACTACGCTGGCATCGTGGGACAAAGCACAGGCGCTCTTGTTGCAACGATTAAAAATTGCTATTCTGTCGGAGCAGTCACTGCTTATGGTGCATCTACCAATGCGGGATATGCGTTGATAGGTGGAGGTAAGAACTATGCTTTGACTAATTGCTACGCAATAAAACAAGACGGGTTGAATTTGGCGTATAACGGAACGAATGCTACAACGGAAGAGTGTGACCTCAAATCCGCCGAGGAGATGCAGTCCGCGGAATTTGCCGCCACCCTTGGCAGCGCATTCCAGTACAATGTGGGCGGCTATCCTACGCTGAAGGACCCGGAGCCAGTGGTGGAAAAGAACGTCGTGTCTATTTCCGTAAAGTCGGCTAAAACGACGTGCTATACCGGCGATGAACTGGAGCTCAGTGTTACAGTTGCCTATGACGATAACAGTAGCGAGGTCATCACCAAGGGTTTCACGGTGGCGGGATTTGACAACACCGCGCCGGGAAAGCAGACGGTGACTGTGACCTACAAGGAAAAAACGGATTCCATTGAGATCGAGGTCATTAAGAAGCCTGAGTTTGATGACTTCTTCGCTGGTATTGTTAACAGTGTTGAGGCGACGAATGATGCCACCTATCCTTATGTGGTGGACATGACCGACAGCGACGGCCTTTGCCTGCGCTCCAGCAATCCGGTTCAAGGAAATACAAGCAGTACATCTACGATTACGCTGAAGGCAAAGGCCAATGTGACGCTTAGCTTTAAGTATTGGGGCTGCAATTATGATTCTTCTTCCGCAGCTCTTACGATCGTAAAAAACAACAGCTATAATCCAGAGATGCGGTCATGGGGGAGTACTCAGTGGAAGGACTTCACCATTGATCTGAAAAAGGGCGATACGCTGAGACTGAATCTTATAAAGACGTATGTCTTAGGTGATTACTATGTCAAGCTCAAGGATTTCACAGTTTCGTCCCTGTATGAGGTGAAGTTGACAGCGGAGCCTGAAGAGGCTGATGCGGTCGTTGCACTGAAGGACAGCACAGGCGCAGAACTTAAAGGTACGAATGGTGTATACATCGTTTCTGCAGGTGAGTATACCTACACGGTGTCGGCTTATGGGTATGACACTGTTACGGAAACGATCAATGTTGCTGCAGATGTGGCAAAGACGGTGCCGCTGACCAAATCTGCGGCCTATTCCGTGGCGTTTGATATCTCGCGCCCCGCAGGGATCACGGCGGATCCGACAGTGACCGTCAAAACCAACGGTAAGGCGGTATATACCGGTGATGGTACAGGCTGCAGTCTGTCCAATGGCAGCTACGCTTATACAGTTGCCTGCGATGGCTGCGATAATGCCGGCGGTGTATTCTCTGTGAATGGCGATAAGGTGAATATCACAGTGACGCTGGCAAAAAAGGCGATATTTGAGGATTTCTTTGCCAATTGCCAGGGTATCACCGTCAGCGGTGACAAGGGGAAATTTACCATAGAGGGTGCTGGCAAGGACTCCTATCTCAAGACCACAGAAACGACCACACTGGCTCTCACAGCTACAAAGAATGTGAAGCTGTCGTTCAGCTATATCGCCAATGCGGCAGGGTATGTGGAAGGCGACTGGGATTATGATGAGCCGGATGAATACTATTATTTCACCATAAAGAAGAACAGTAAACAAGTCAAGCGTGCTTACAGCGAAACTTCTTGGAAAGATTTTTCAGTGGAGCTTACGCAGGGTGATGTGCTGACCATTAGTTATGATGGTTATACCAGTTACTATTACGCAGCCCTGAAGAATTTTGCAGCAGTTCCGTTCTATACCCTCACCCTTAAAACTCCCGACGGTGCAACGGTGGTGCTGAAGGACCGTAGCGGCGCGGAGATCACCGGCAAAAACGGCGCATACACCGTTGCCGCCGGTACCTACACCTACACCGTCAGCAAGTACGGCTATGAGACCAAGACGGGGAGCATCACCGTTAATGCCGATGTGAACAAGACCGTCACGCTGAGCGAACTTGCCTCCTGCACCCTGACCTTTGCCGTGACCCCGGCGGAAAACGCTAAGGTGACCGTGACCCACCCCGTGGGCGGCACCATCAAGCCCGAGGCCGACGGCGGCTACAAACTCTACCTCGGCGAGACGTACGCCTATACCGTCGCCAAGGAGAACTATATCACGGTCAGCGGCAGCTTTACCGCTGCCAAAAACGACACCATCAAGGTAACACTGACCTATGCCGGTGAGGGATGGGACGGCACGACCAAGACCGAGCCCGCGCAGGACGAGAGAGGTGTCTACCTGATCGATACCGCCGCGGAACTGGCATGGTTTGCCGATGCGGTCAACGGCGGGCAGAAAGCCATCAACGGCAAACTCACCGCCAACATCAACCTCAACGGCAAGCCCTGGACGGCCATCGGTACCAGCAGCAATAAGTTCGCCGGCACCCTGGACGGCGATAGTCACACCGTTAGTGGTTTGGCAGGAACTGGCGGATTAGTCTATTATTTGAGCGCCAATGGAACTGTCAAGAGTTTGTGTGTGGATTGCGCCATTGACGGTACAAGTAATGTCGGAGGTATTGCGGATAAGAGTGAAGGCCGGATTGAAAACTGCCTCGTCAGTGGTTACATCAAAGGCGGCAATGACACGATCTTTGGTGTTGGCGGTATTGTTGGTCATGGTGTGGCAGGCAATGTCATTAGTGGCTGCGTGAGCACAGCGGATATTCTGTTCAAGTACTCCCGGTATGCGGTGCAAAATGGCGCGGGAGGTATCGTGGGTTATACTTACGGTACCGTAGAGAACTGCTATTTTGCGGGGAACGTCCACACTAACGCAAAGAGTGTTAGCGATGGCGGATTTGGCGGACTTGTCGGCTGTGCGCGCAGTAATGCTGTTATGAAAGACTGCTACACTGTAGGTGCTGTCACCGGTCCGGAAAGCAGCTTCGGTGCGGTGGTAGGCAAGGTGAACTCCGGCGCCACCATCACCAACTGCGCTTATCTGGACACCGTCGCACCACAGGCCGCGGCGGATGGCACCACCAGCGGTATGACTGCCCGCACCGCGGACTATATGCGCACCCCGGAATTTGCGGCGGAGATGGGGATGCACCTTGACAGCGGCAACAGCAACGGCGGCTTCCCGGTGCTGCCCTGGCAGGGCGGCACCCCCGTGGACAATGCCGACCTCAAGGCCGCTGCCGCCGCCGCCAACGCCTTGGAACTTCGCGGCATGAGCGCCGCCGACGCCGCCAAGAAAGCCAAGGCCGACTGGTACGCCGAGACTGTGCTGAGATTCTATGACCTTACGGACTATAACGATAAGGCCGACCTCTGTGAGAAATACGGCATCGAAGAGCCCGGCGAAGCGGTCACGGACCTGCACGACTACTTCCTGAACGCCCTGCAAAAGCACTTCTATAAGGAACTGGGGCTCGATGCCGAGAATGCAGACCTTCTGAAGGCCGATGCCACCGGCGTCTATCAGCTCCGCGGCCTTACCCCGGTGAGCAGCGACCCGGAGGAGGAAGAGGAGATCGCGCAGACCTATACCGGCTTCCTGACCCTGCCCGCGAGCGTCACCGTTCCCGTGGAGGGCAGTGGAGAGAAGACCGTTTCCCTCGCATGGACGGCGGATAACGCTCTGGTGAACACCGCCACCGGCGCGCTCACCGCGCCTGCGGCGGATAAGGTCACGGTGACCCTCACCGCCACTCTCCAAAGCGGCGCTGCCACGAAGACCAAGACCTTCACGCTGTGCCTCTGGTCCGAGAATGCGGAAAAGGTGCAGACGCTGGAGGATATTGCCGTCGAGTTCACGCGCAAGAATACCGCCGTGCAGCCCCTGCAAGGCGTGGGGCTCTATGATGAAACCAACATCACTCAAGCCTTCCGCCGCCTGCTGGCAGAGCAGGGCTATGCGGATGTGGCGGACAACTCCGAGATCACCTATGTCAACGGTAGCGCCAAGGCCAACGGCTTTGACGGTACCAAGGTACAGTACATTGCCGACAACGGCGACATTATCTACTTCACCGGCGACGGCACCGCCCGCCAGACCGTGCAGTACACGGGATTGAAGTTCAACATCACCTATGCCGGTGTCACCAAGGAGATCACCCTGCGAGGCACCGTGGGACGCAGCGCCGATGCTGTGCAGCAGCTGGTGGAGAGCGCCGCCGGGTCCCTGAATTGGGAACTCATCCGCGGCGAGAACACCAACGGGGCCACCCAAAGCGAGGTGGCGGGCTGGACGCTCTACACCGTGAACGACCGCATCACCTCCAACCTCACGCTTCCCTCCGGCATTGCGGGGCGCTATGATGTGAAGGTGCAGTGGGGCACCCGGAACACCGAGTGGCTCTACATCACCAACGGCACCAACGGCGCCGGCGTGGGCACCGTCAACCGCCCCCTGCAGCCCGCCGACGGCACGTCGCTGCCCGAGAAGGCCGGCAAGTTCCGGCTGATCGCCCGCGTGACCTATGACGCCTTCGATGACTACACGCTGGCGCACATCACCGGCGACAACGGCGTGGAGGTCTATGCCGATGTGCTCTTTGACGCCACCGTTGCGCCCTTCGACAGCAGTGTGACCAGCGAGATGCAAAACGCTCTGGCGGAGAAGTATCAGGGGCTCCTGCGTGACTTTGTGGATAAGACAAAGCCCGTGGACACGACTGCCGTCAGCGACGATATGCAGATGCCCAGACCCGCTCTTCTGGAGCAAGCGGGCATCATGAGCGACAGTTATAACCAGAAGGTCACGATGGTGAGCCTCACCCCGGATGTGCTGGACTTCAACGGGTATCACGCCATGGTCTACCGCCCGCTGCCCGGTGAGGAGCCGGTGGAGGCGAAGTATGTGGTGACCATCACCACCCGCAGCTCCGGCCTTCTGCTGGCGCGGCAGGAGTTCAGCTTCACCATTCAGCCTTTTACCCAGCCGGAGTTGGATGGCGCTGCCGCCTTTATGACGGAGGCGCTGACCGAGAATGCCTACTGGAACGGTATCAAGAACGAGAATACGGTTAAGACCAAAGTCACCTCCGACCTGTACCCCTTCGCAGAGATCTGCAAAAACGAGGACGGCACGCTGAAATACGTCCGCGGCACGGTGAATATGACCTTCGACGGCATCGAGGCCGACGATATCCCCGGCTGGCTCGATACAGAGAAATACCGCTGCTTCCGATCCTCCCGACCCTCCGTCATCGAGAATGAGCTGCTGCGTGTGCACCAGCCGGAGTACAATACGACAGTTACGCTGGACAGCGTCCTGACCTACACCAAGTACGCCCAGTATTGGGAAAAGTTCGGCATCAACGGCACCGAGGAGACCAAGGAACGCTACAAGGACTTTGCCCAATTCTACAAGCAGCCCATCCACATCGATCTGACGGTGATCGGCGAGAAGAACGCCGCTGACCCCAACGAAAATCAGACCCTCACCGTGAAGGTCAAGGTGGACGGATACAACAAGAACGGCCATACCTTCACGGGAATCTCCGGCTTTACCTTCACCGGCAAGGTCAACGAGGATCCCACCGCTTGGGACGCTGTGAAGGCGTGCTTGGACAGTGCCAACTACACCTATACCGGCAGCGGCACCTACATCAAGAGCATCACCGATGCGGCGGGCCACACCCTCAAGGAGAAGGGCGACGGCAAGTCCTCCGGCTGGATGTTCGGCCTCGCCGTCAAGGGCGGCACCGAGACCTTGCCCAAGACCACGCTGGACAACACCTATCTCAAGGACGGCGACACCCTGCGCCTGTTCTTTACCGACACCTATATTCCGCTGGACCCGACGGATCCCACGGTGCCCGGTACGGAAGTGCCCGGCTTCGATGAGGCGTATGCCGGCGCCAAGGCGTATATCCAAAGCGCGGTGAGCGCCCCGGTCGTCAGCTATCTCTTCGGCGAATGGGCGGTACTGGGACAGGCTCGCGCCAAAGTGCCCCTGTCCGAGGCATATATCGCGGCCTATTATGAGAAGGTCGTGGCCTATGTAAAGGCGAACATCGGCTCTGACGGCATCCTCCGGAAGCCCGATGATAAAAACACCCCCGTCATCACCGACAATGAGCGTATTGTCCTGGCTCTTACCGCCATCGGCAAGGACCCCGCCAACGTGGGCGGCAAAAACCTGCTGACGGCGCTGCAGGACAAGGATATCATGAAGGTCACCGATACCAGTAACACAGATATCAACGGCCTCGTCATGGGTCTGCTGGCGCTCAACAGTCGCAATTACACCTCCGACACCTCCTGGCTGGTGCAGGCTGTTCTTGAACAGCAGAACAAAGACGGCAGCTGGAGCGCCAGCGCCGACACAAAACCCGTCGGCGACGTGGACATGACCGCCATGGTGCTGCAGGCGCTGGCACCCTACCATAAGGACAGCGGCAATGAAACCGTGAACACCGCCGTGGAGAAAGCCCTCAACTGGCTCTCCGGCAAGTATCGAAGCGGCTACGACTCCTCCGAGAGCTGCGCGCAGGTGGTCATCGCCCTTTCCGCCCTGAATTTGGATGCCAACACGGACGCGCGCTTTACCAAGACCGTGGAGGGGAAGACCCTGAGCGTGCTGGGGAACCTCCTGCAGTACCGCGTGGCGAAGAACGGCGGCTTTAAGCATCAGTTCGCAGACAAGGCCGTCAACGAGATGGCCACGGAGCAGGCGCTTTGCGCCATGGCCGCCTATGCGCGCTTTACCGAGAAGGCCAACGCCCTCTACGATATGACCGACGCCGCCTGCGCCCATCGCTTCGGCGAGTGGAAAGTGACCGTGGCCGCCACCTGCACCAAGGACGGCGTCAGCCTCCGGATCTGCTCCATTTGCGGCGCCGTGGAGGAAAAGTCTGTTCCCGCCACGGGCCACAAGTTCGGCGCATGGACGGTGACCAAGGCGGCCACCTGCACCGAAAGCGGTATCAGCACCCGTAAGTGCAGCGTTTGCGGCACGGAGGAGACGATGATCGTCCCGTCTCTGGGGCACAGCATGACTGCCACGGCGGGCAAGGCTGCTACCTGCACCGAGGCAGGCAACAGTGCCTATTGGACCTGCTCTCGCTGCCACAAGTTCTTCAGCGATGCGGCGGGCAAGACCGAGATCGCCAAGGACAGCTGGGTCATCGCGGCCCTGGGCCACGATGAGGCCACCCGTGCGGCGGTGGTGGCCACCTGCTACGCCTCCGGCCATGAGGCGGATACCTACTGCAAGCGCTGCGGCATTGTCATCACAGCTGGCGCGACCATTCCCGCCACCGGCAAGCACACCTACGTCAACGGCGTCTGCACCGTCTGCGGCGTCAAGAACCCGATGGCCAACGTCAAAGGCGATGACATCAAGGTGGACAGCAAGGACAACACAATCGTCACAGGCGGCGGCCTGACCATCAAGACCGACAAACCTGTTACGGATGAGAAGTTGGCGGAGATCAAGGCGGCTGTGAGCGACGGTGCAATCACCGTGACCGTGACGGATACGCTCCAGCTCACCAACGAGCAGAAGGCCGCCGACGGCGGCAAGAGCGCCCTGACCGAGGCGGCCAAGACGGCCGGTGACGAGGTTAAGAAGGAGCTGAACAAGCTGGCCGAGAAGCTGGACGCCCTGCGCGGCGACAAATCCCGCAAGAACGCGCAGTTGGAGAAGGTCGTAGACGTGACTGTGGCGCTGGTCAAGACGGAAGGGAACGAGATCAAGACCGTGGCGCAGCTTATCGAGCTGCCCCACAGCGTCACCGTGACCATCCCCATCACCGACGAGCTGTACGCGGCCCTTCAGGGCAAGCGCGTCTGCGTGGTGCGCAGCCACACGGATAGCAGCGGCAATGTGACCACTGCCGAGCTGTCCGCTACGCTGGGCGGCACCAAGGGCAATTATGTCCTGACCTTCCAGACGGACAAGGCCTCCGCGTTCGCTATCGTCTCCTATGAGACGGTGTCCTCCGGGTACTACTACGGCGGAAGCGGTACGGCCGACAGCGGCAAGAAGGACTCTGCCAATACGGCGGACGACAGTCAGATGGTGCTGTGGCTGGGCAGCGCGGTCCTGGCGGCGGCAGCCGTTGTGGTGCTGACCCGGAAGAAGCGCGTTTCCAAGTAACAACAGAACAGCCAACGCAGGGGCGCGAAAGCGCCTCTGCGTATGGCGCTTTTGTGAGGAATGAGAGATATGAAGAAAAACCACCGATTTTGGCTGTTGGCGCTGGCGCTGTCCCTGCTGCTGACCTGCGCCGCCTGCGGAAAAAAGACCGTATCGTACGCCCCCGGCAACATTCCCACGGCAAAGCAGGAGCAGACCGCGGACACCAGGAAGGACGACACAGCTGAAACGGGCACCACCAAGGCTGACGGCAAGCAGGACGCGGCAAAGACTGAGGATAAGACCGCGGACGATAAGAAGCCTGACAAGCAGAAGTCGGCTGATGATGCCAAAAAGGCCGAGGAGGACGCCAAAAAGCAGGAGGAAGCCAAGCGCCTGGAGGAGCAGAAGCGGCTGGAAGAAGAGAAGAAACAGCAGGAACAGGAGCAGCCTTCTGCGCCGGACCCGGACCCTGCGCCTGCACCTGACCCTGCACCGGCGGCATCCGTATCGCTGTACATCTCCTGCGCCACGGTGCTTGATAATATGGACAAGTGCTCCGACAGCGTGAAGGGCCTTATCCCCGCCGACGGCGTGATCCTGTCCGCCACGGTGACCATCACCGAGGGTGAGTCTGTCATGTCTGTACTGAAGCGGGCCTGCGGTGACGCGGGTATCCCGGTGAGCTCCAGCGGCAACTATGTCAGGGGCATCAACGGCCTGTTCGAAAAAAATGTGGGCAGGAGCTCCGGCTGGATGTACTGCGTGGGGGGAACCTTCCCCAACTATGGCGCGGACAGCTATACGCTCTCCGGCGGCGAGAGTATTCAGTGGCTCTACACCTGTAATATGGGTGCAGACGTGGGCAATACCTACATGGGCTGACAAAAGGGCGGCTTTTGCCGCCCTTTTTCCGCACGCAGGATTGACGTATCCCCTGGCGGCAGGGTATAATCAAAAGGTTAAGACATCATGTATGCAGGAGGTGATCCCATGGACGATACGCTGCGCACTTGCCATCCGGCGGTGAGCTTTGCCTATTTCGCCCTGGTCATCGCCTGCGCGATGCTGCTGATGCACCCGGTGTGCCTGGTTCTGTCGACGCTGGGCGGCGGGTGGTATGTTGCCCGTCTGCTGGGCGGCAAGGGCCTGCGCCGCCACCTGCTGTGGCTGCTGCCTATGGCCCTTCTGGCGGCGGCGGTGAACCCCGCCTTTGTCCACCAGGGCGTCACCATTCTGGCTTATCTGCCCTCCGGCAATCCCCTGACGCTGGAGAGCCTGCTCTACGGTCTGGCCGCCGGCGCCATGCTCAGCGCCGTGGCGCTGTGGTTCGTCTGCGTCACCGATGTCATCACCTCGGACAAGGTGGTGTACCTCTTTGGCCGCGTCATCCCGGCGCTGTCCCTGCTGCTGAGCATGATCCTCCGCTTTGTGCCCCGCTTTGTCCGCCGGCTCCGCGCCGTGGCGCAGGCCCAGCGGCATCTGGGCCGTGATACCCAGACCGGCGCCCCGGCCCGGCGCGTCAGAAGCGCCCTTCGTGTGTTCTCCATCGTTGTTACCTGGAGCCTGGAAAGCGGCCTCATCACCGCCGACAGTATGCGCTGCCGGGGCTATGGCCTGCCGGGGAGGACATCCTTCTCCCTCTACCGCTTTGACCGGCGTGACGGTGCCGTCGCCCTCTGGCTGGCCTTCTGCGGCCTGTATCTGCTGGGCGGCGGTCTGGCCGGCGGCTTGCGCTTTCAGTATTACCCCATGCTGCTCAGCGGCCCCGTCACACCGCTGACGGTCAGCTTTTTCGCCGTTTACGGCCTGCTCTGCTTTACGCCGGTGCTGCTGGACGCCCTGTCCCGGCGCCGCTATCTCGTCCGGAAAGGAGGGACTCCCCGTGCCTGAACTGCTGCGTTTGGAGCATTTTGGCTTCACCTACCCCCAGCAGCCCCGCCCCGCGCTGGCGGATGTGTCCCTCACGGTCCGTCAGGGCGAGTTCTGGGTCCTCTGCGGCGCCTCCGGCTGCGGCAAGACCACGCTTCTCCGCCAGCTGAAGCCCGCCCTGCGCCCCCACGGTGCGGCCGAGGGCCGTATCCTCTTCGACGGTCAGCCGCTGGATGACCTGCCGCCCCATCGGCAGGCCGCCGATATCGGCTTCGTCCTTCAGTCCCCGGAGGAGCAGACCGTCACCGACAAGGTCTGGCATGAGCTGGCCTTCGGACTGGAGAGCCTTGGCTGCGACACGCCCTCCATCCGTCGCCGCGTGGCGGAGATGGCCTCCTTCTTCGGCATCCAGGACTGGTTCCATAGGAAAGTGGACGAGCTCTCCGGCGGCCAGAAGCAGCTGCTGGCCCTGGCCTCGGTCATGGTGCTCCAGCCCCGTCTGCTGATACTGGACGAGCCCACCAGCCAGCTGGACCCCATTGCCGCTGCCGACTTTTTGCAGACTGTGGGCCGCCTGAACCGCGAGCTGGGCATCACCGTCCTCCTGACGGAGCACCGTCTCGAGGAGGCGTTGCCCCTGGCCACCCACGCCGCCGTGCTGGACGGCGGCCATCTCCTCTGTGCCGGCGCGCCGGAGGCGGTGTGCCGTTCCCTGCGGGGCCGCGGCCACGATATGTTCCTGGCCATGCCCGCCGCCGTCCGTATCTGGGCCGGGGTGGACAGCGACGTGCCCTGCCCCATCACCGTCCGCGAGGGCCGCGATTTCCTGTCCGGCTGGTGCGATGAACACCCCCTGTGCCCGCTGCCGCCGGAGCCGGTGTATCCCGCCGGGGATACCGCCCTTGCCGGCGCGGGTCTCTGGTTCCGCTATGAGCCGGACCAGCCGGACGTGGTCCGCGGTCTGGACCTTCAGGCCCGCCGGGGTGAGCTGCTGGCCCTGCTGGGCGGTAACGGCGCGGGCAAGTCCACCACCCTGGGCCTGCTGTCCGGCGCGCTGACGCCCCAGCGGGGCACCGTGACCCATACGGGCCGCATCGGCGTTCTGCCCCAGGACCCGCAGGCTCTGTTCGTGAAAAACACGGTCCGTCAGGACCTCTACGAGTCCTTTGACGGCACGGACCTTCCCAAAGACCAGCGTGACCGCCGGGTAGAACAGGTGACGGCCCTTTGCCGCCTGACCGAGCTGCTGGACCGTCATCCCTATGACCTCTCCGGCGGCGAGCAGCAGCGGGCCGCCCTGGGTAAGGTGCTGCTGCACCAGCCGGATATCCTGCTGCTGGACGAGCCTACCAAGGGCCTGGACGCCGCCTTCAAGCAGTCCTTTGCCGCTATTCTTTCCGCGCTGACCGCCGCCGGCACGACAGTGGTGATGGTCAGCCACGACGTGGCCTTCTGTGCCCGGTATGCCCACCGCTGCGCCCTGTTTTTCGACGGCAGCATCGTCGCGGAGGGCACACCCCGTGACTTCTTCTCCGGCAACAGCTTCTATACCACCTCCGCTAACCGTATGGCCCGGGACTTCTGCCCCTGTGCCGTCACGCCGGAGGACGTGATCGCGGTCATCGGCGGGACCGTCCCGCCCCAGCCGGAGGCCCCCGCCGCCTGGCAGCCTCTGCCTCCGGTGGCGGAGGAGTCCACCGCCTGGAAGCCGAAAAAGCTCCCCTGGTGGCGCAGGACCATCGCCGCCGTGTGCGGCGCGGGTGCGCTGGCGATCTTCTGGCTGGCGGCCAAGCACACCGACCTCACCGCCCTGGTGGGCGGCGGCACGCTCTCCCAGGCCGGCTGGCAGGCCCTGGGCCTTTACGGCCTGTTCATCGCCCTGCTTTTCGGCTGCATCGCCGCCATCGGCCGGCGCTCCAAGCCCCTGACGCTGCTCCAGACCCCGGTGCAGAAGCGAAAGCTCTCCCACCGTACCCGTCTGGCGGCGGCACTGATCCTGCTGTGTATCCCCGCCACGCTGTATCTGGGCTTTTTCTACCTGGGCAACACTGCCTACTACCCCATCGCCTTCGCCGTGCTGCTGGAATGCATGGTGCCCTTCTTCCTGGTGTTCGAGGGACGGAAGCCACAGGCCCGTGAGCTGGTGCTGGTGGCCTCCCTCTGCGCCCTGGGCGTGGCGGGCCGCGCCGCCTTCTTCATGCTGCCCCAGTTCAAGCCCGTCCTGGCCCTGACCATCATCTCCGGCGTGGCCCTGGGCGGCGAGACCGGCTTCCTGGTGGGAGCCATGACCATGCTGGCCAGCAACGTTCTGTTCTCCCAGGGCCCCTGGACGCCTTTCCAGATGTTCGCCATGGGCATCATCGGCTTCCTGGCGGGGGTGTTGTTCCGCCGGGGCTGGCTGCGCCGCAGCCGCGCCGCCCTGTGCGTGTTCGGTGCAATCTCCGCCGTGCTCATCTACGGCGGCATCATGAACCCCGTCTCCGCCCTGCTCTATGCCCGCACGCTGGAGTGGAAGGTCATCGCCGCCTACTATGTCACCGGCTTTCCCATGGACTGCGTCCACGCCGCAGCCACAGTTTTCTTCCTGCTGGTGCTGGCGGAGCCCATGCTGGAGAAGCTGGACCGCATCAAGATCAAATATGGCTTAGTAGAATAAGCAGACGCGCCCACCCCGACGGGGTGGGCGCGTCCGCGCGGTGCAACTTCAGGTTTCCCACCTTTTTTTTCGCCGCAACCCAAGGCTGATAGACAATCTGCCCGATCTGCTGTATAATAGATCCAAACACACAGAAGGGAGGACCGCCTATGCCTGCCATCCGCTGCAAGGCCTGCGGCAAGACCTATGATTCCCGTGAGGGCTTCTGCCCCAAGTGCGGCGCCTATAACCGCCCGCCCCGCCGGGAGTGGGTGGACGCCGGCGGCGACGTCCACTACGCCGAACAGGAGAAGGTCTGCTACGAGCAGAAGGAGTGCCACGAAGAGAAGGTTTGCTATGAAAACCAGACCCGCCGTCCCAGACCCCATATCCAGTGGCACGTGCCCAAGAAGAACATCGCCTCCGGCGCCATAGGGGCCGTGATCGCCGTGTCCATTGTCATCGTGCTCATCAACACGCTGCGCGGCGTGTCCGGTGACATCTTTGACCGCAATGAGCCGATGCCCGACTACGACTGGAGCACTCCGGAGTACGTCGGTGAGGCGGTAGCGTCGGCGCGGGAGTACGCGGAGATGGGCGAATGCTTCACCTTGGAGGGCGGTGCCTTTGTGGTGGCCTATACCGAGCTGGACCACGAGAACCTGTCCCTGCTGGCCTATGTGGTGGAGGAGGGGGACTACCAGACCTTCCCCGACCTTATCTGGGTGGACGATGACGGCTTTGAAAACTGGTGCTATCCCGAGGATGTTGTCGTTTCAGACACCGACGACAATGTGTTCATATGCACGTATGACCTGTCGCCGATGGAGGAGCTTACGGAGGAGACTTACCTGATCTTCTCCGGCATGGATAAAGAGGTCGTCGTTCCCGTTGACCTTGCACAATGGTGATACAAAAGCCTCCCCTGTGGGGGAGGCTATTTGCTCTATATAGACAGGCCCTCCGGCGAAGCCGGGGGGCCTGTTTCTCAGAACTTATCCTTATTGAATATCCGCAGGATCTCGTCGAAGGACTTGTCCATCTCGTCCTGACCCTGCTCGCCCTTCACCTCGTCTAAGGGCTGGGGCGCGCCGCTGTTCTCCGCCTGTGCGGGCTGGGTCACAGCAGCGGCATTGGCGGCCTGCTGCGCCTCGTCAAAGCCCGTGGCGATGACGGTCACGCGGATCTCATCGTCCAGCGTCTCGTCGAAGGCGGCGCCGAAGATAGTCAGCGCGTCGGGATGCACCGCCTGCTGCACCAGTGTGGCGGCTTGCTCGACCTCCTCCAGACCGATGTCCATGGAGCCGGTGACGTTGATCAGCACGCCCCGTGCACCGTTGATAGAGGTCTCCAGCAGGGGGGAGGAAATGGCCATCTTGGCGGCCTCCTCGGCCTTGCCCTTGCCGGCCGCGCGGCCCACGCCCATGTGGGCCAGACCTGCGTCCTTCATAATGGCGGTCACGTCCGCGAAGTCCAGGTTGATGAACCCGGTGTCGCGGATCAGGTCAGAGATGGACTGCACCGCCTGGCGCAGCACGTCGTCCGCGATCTCAAAGGCGTTGGCAAAAGTGATCTTCTGGTCGGTGGCGTATTTCAGACGCTCGTTGGGAATGATGACCAGCGAGTCCACCTTGCTCCGCAGCTCCTCAATGCCCTGTTCCGCCTGGGTCATGCGGCGGCGTCCCTCGAAGCCGAAGGGCTTTGTCACCACGCCCACGGTCAGAATGCCTGCCTCCCGGGCGATCTCAGCCACCACGGGTGCCGCGCCGGTGCCGGTGCCGCCGCCCATGCCGGCGGTGATGAACACCATGTCGGTGTTCTCCAGCGCCTTGGCCATCTGGTTGCGGCTCTCCTCCGCGGCCTTGCGGCCCACATCCGGGTTGGAACCCGCACCCTTACCGCCGGTCAGCTTCTCGCCGATCTGAATTTTATAGGTAGCGCTGGAGGCGTTCAGCGCCTGCTTGTCTGTGTTGACTGCGACAAAATCAACGCCCTGCGCGCCACTGCGTACCATGCGGTTGACCACGTTGTTTCCGCCGCCGCCTACGCCCACGACCTTGATGCTGACAACGTTCTCCGGGCCGGTTTCCAATCCAAAAGCCATGTCTGCTCCTCCTGCCATAATTTGTATGAAAATGACGGATTATCTCCTGGTAAATGCTATATCTTGTATTGTATTACGAATTGGCGCAAGCGTCAAGTGTAAGCACTTAATTTACCGAAAAAGTTTTGTGCCGGGAGCATGAAGCACCTGCGCAGCGTCCCCGATGCGGTGCGGTACGCGCGGCATCACTCCGGAATGAACCGTGCCTTCCCCTCCTGCATCATATTGATAACGCCCTTTTCGTTGACCTCCAGCTTCTTCACCACGGCCATCAGATAGTCCAGCTTGTAGCCGTAGTCGGCCTCCCGGGGCAGCTGCACGTCGAACCGTCCCAGATACCGCAGCGTCAGCTGTGCCGGGTCGCTCATATCCAGCAGCGATACGTCCGCCGTCATGCCGCGCTGGTCCAGCGCCTGCATGAGCGTCAGCAGCTGCTCCAGTGTCAGCTCCTGTCCCTCCGCCGCCTTTGCCGGCTGACCCACCGCCGGGTCTGTCAGCGTCAGGCCCTTTACCTGCATCCGCTGCTTCGCGGCAGCGGGCGTTACCTCGTCCACGATGTTCCCCGTGTCGCACAGCAGGTACGCTTTCCCGTCCTGCACGATGGCCGCCGGGTCCGCGCACTCCGTCACGATGATGGAAAGCCCGTCCGGCAGCGACCGCCGGAACTGCACCGTCTCGATATACGGCAGCGCCTTGCGGATGCGCTCCGCCGCGCTGTACTTGTTCATCAGGAACATATTGTCCCCCTCGCTGACGCCCGCCGCGTCGATGATCTCCAGCCGGGTATAGCGGTCGTTGCCGCTGACCTCGATGCTGCGTATACGGAAAAACAGCGTCAGAGCCAGAGAGATGGCGGTGCAGATCAGCACAAAAGCCAGCAGCTTGTAGAGGAAGCTCAGGCTTCCTCTCCGCCGTTTATGGTTGTACCGTCTGCGCCTTGCCATTGTCCGTGCTCCTCCGCTGTTTCTGCTGTCTCGTCTATTGCGCTGTGATCCGGGCGCCCAGCGCCCGCAGGTCCCCGGCCAGGTCCGCGTAACCCCGCTGGATGTGGCCGATGCCCTGCACCGTGGTCACGCCCTCGGCGGCCAGCCCGGCTACCGCCAGCGCTGCGCCGCCCCGCAGGTCGGTGGCCACTACCTCCGTGCCGTGCAGCCGTTCCGTGCCGCACACCACTGCCACCCGCCCCTCGGTCCGGATGTCCGCGCCCATGCGCGCCAGCTCCGGCACGTGCCGGTACCGGCTCTGAAAGATGTTCTCCACAAATACCGTGGTGCCCTGTGCCCGCAGCAGCGCCGCCATCAGTATGGCCTGACAGTCGGTGGGGAACCCCGGATACGGCGCCGTCCGCACCGGCGGTACGGCCCGCAGCGGCCCCATCCGCGTCAGCTGTATGTACCCCTCGCCGCAGCGGACGCCGCAGCCCGCCTGGTCCAATACCGTGGTCACCGCCGCCAGGTGCCGGTGCTCCGTGTTCCGCAGCGTGACCTCTCCGCCGGCGGCTGCCGCCGCGCACAGATAGGTGGCCGCTACGATCCGGTCCGGTATCACCCGGTGCACACACCCGTGCAGCTTGCGTCTCGGCGACACCGTGATGACCGAGCCGCCGGCACCCCGCACCTCCGCGCCCATGGCGCACAAAAAGTCCTGCAGGTCCGCGATCTCCGGTTCCCGTGCCGCGTTGCAGATCACCGTCTCGCCCTCTGCGCCGCAGGCGGCCAGCATGGCGTTCTCCGTGGCGCCAACGCTGGGCGTGGCCAGCACGATCTGGCAGCCGGTCAGCTTCCGCGCCCGGCACCGCAGGGTTCCGCCCGCGTCGTCAATGTCCGCCCCCAGCGCCCGCAGGGCCGCCAGGTGCAGGTCGATGGGCCGCGGCCCCAGCTCGCACCCGCCGGGATAGCTCAACTCCGCCCAACCGCACCGCGCCAGTATCGCCCCCAGAAAGATCACGGACGACCGCATCCGCCGCATCAGTGTCTGGGGTATGTCGCACCGCGTCAGTGTGGTGCTGTCCACCAGCAGGTCGTCTCCGTCCCACTGCACGGCGCAGCCTAAGTACCGCAGGATATCCGCCGCCGAGTCCACATCGCTCAGGTGCGGACAGCCCTCAATGCGGCACACATCCCCGCTGAGCAGCGTGGCGGCCAGAATGGGCAGTACGCTGTTTTTCGCGCCCTGCACCGCCACCTCGCCCCGCAGCGGCGTGCCGCCCTCTATGGTGATATACCTCATGTGCCCTCCCTTTCCCGTCCATCCAACAGCTATGCCATTGTATGAACGGACAGGGGAGAGGGGTGACTCCCTTACTTCCGCACCAGCGCCATGACCGTGTCGTAGATACGCGCCGTGGCGTCGGGGATACCCAGCTCCTTCATGGCCCGGGCCATGGAGGTGCGTTTTTCGTTATCGGAGAGAATGGCCTCCACGGCCTTGTACAGCCCGTCGCCGGTGCTCTCCGGCTCGGTGATGACCACCGCGCCGCCGTGCTTTTCCAGCAGCCGCGCGTTCTTCTCCTGATGGTTGTTGGTGACGTAGGGTGACGGCACCATCACCGTGGGCTTGCCCAGCGCCGTCAGCTCACTGATGGTGGAGGCCCCGGCGCGGCACAGCACCACGTCCGCCGCCGCCATCACCACGTCCATGTCATAGATGTACTGCCGCACGTCCAGCCGGTCGGACTTGGGCAGGCCCAGCTCCCGCAGCTTCTGCTCCATGGCCTCCCAGCCGCCCTTGCCCACCGCGTGGATGTGGCGGAAGGGATAGCCCTCTGCGTCCTCCCGGCGGAAGAAGTCCACCATGCACTCGTTCATGTGGCTGGCGCCCAGGCTTCCCCAAAAGGATACCACAAGGGGTGCCTCGTCGTCAAAGCCCAGCTTTTTCCGGGCCTCCTCCCGGCTCAGCCGGAAGAAATCCCCCCGCACCGGCGTCCCGGTGACGGCGATGCGCTCCGGGTGCTTGTAGTGCTGCCGGCAGTCCTCAAAGCCCACCATGATGACGTCGGCGTAGCTTTCCAGCAGCTTCGTGGTCAGCCCCGGCACCATGTTGCTCTCGTGCACCGCCGTGGGGATGCCCGCCCTGGCCGCCGCCTTCACCATGGGATAGCTGGCGTAGCCGCCGGTGCCCACCACCAGGTCGGGATTGAAATCCCGCAGGATGGCCCGCGCCTGCCGTCCGGAGGACGCCAGCACCCGCACCGTGTGCAGGTTGTGGCGAATGCCCGCCGCGTTCAGCTTCCGCTGAAAGCTGCTGACCTCCACCGCGGCGTAGTCGTACCCCGCCTTGGCCACCAGCTCGCGCTCCATGCCCGTGGGGGTGCCCACGAACAGCACGGCCGTCTCCGGATCTTTCTCCCTCATATACCCCGCCAGCGCAAGGGCAGGGTTTACGTGTCCCGCGGTGCCGCCGCAGGTAAATATCACTCTCATTCTGCTGCTCCCTGGAACCGCCGCGGCGGTCCGACCTCTATATTTTGATACGAATAGTAGTTTTCCTGCAATAAAATACGGAATGTTGTCAAATCCTGTGCTTTTATCCCGCCCGTGCCGCCGGTATCTGTCGCGATACGCTCAGCACGATGCCCATCTCCACCAGCTGCAAACACAGCGCCGTGCCGCCGTAGCTGAAGAAGGGGAGGGAGATGCCCGTGGTGGGGACAAAGCCCGACACCACGGCGATGTTCAGAAATGTCTGCAAGGCCAGATGGGTCATCACGCCCACCACCAGCAGCGCGCCGAACCGGTCCCGGGCGTGGAGCGCGATCCAGAAGCCCCGCAGTATCAGCATGGAGAAGATCAGCATGATAACACACGCGCCGATCAGCCCCAGCTCCTCGCAGATCACGGAAAAAATGAAGTCATTGTACTGCTCCGGCAGGTACAGGAACTTCTGCCGTCCCCGGCCCAGCCCCACGCCCAGCAGGCCGCCGGAGCCAATGGTGATCAGGCTCTGTGCCAGCTGGTAGCCGTCGCCGTAATAGTCCTCCCACGGGTTGTGCCACATCTCGATACGCGCCGCGCCGTACTTGATGACGCCGGCCTCCGCCAGCTTGATGAACAGAAAGCCCAGTGCGCTGATGCCGCCGACGCCCACCGCCACCAGCCAGCCCTGTATGCCGCCCACGATCATCAGCACCGCGCCGGTGGCGAAGATCAGGACGGTGCCCGACAGGTGCGGCTCCAGCATCATCAGCACGCCGATGACCGCCAGCAGCGCCACATAGGGCAGGATGCCCTGCCGCCAGGTCAGCATCTTCTCCCGCTTTTTGGAGATGGTGTCAGAGAAGTAGACGATGACCGCTAACTTGGCGATCTCAGACGGCTGGAACTGGAACACGCCCTTGATGCCCAGCCATCGGGTGGCTCTGTTGGCGGTGATGGCCAGCGGGTTGTGGGGGATAATGACCAGTATCAGCAGAAACAGCGCCAGCCCCACCAGCAGCCGTCCCGCGCCGCGCCAGCGCTGATAGTTGATCTTGCTGACCACGAACATGGCCACAAGACCCAGCGCCGCGAAGGCGGCCTGCCGCTTGAAGTAGTAGGTGCCGTCCCCGGTGTCGTAATAGGCCCGGGGAAAGCTGGCGGAAAACAGCATGATCAGGCCGATGACCGTCAGCAGCAGCGTCAGGATCAGGAAGGGGAGATCCATCTGCCCGCGGGCGGCTTCCTTATGCCGGCGCTCCACCTGCCGCATCCGTTCCTGCTGGGCCTTCCGGGCGCGCTGTTCCTCCCGTGTCATAGTCTCCCTCCTTCCCTGTGAAAATAGTGCGAAGCCTTAGAAGCTGAAGCGCTGGCACACGGCCAGATAGGCGATGACGCAGCCGATCACACTGACGGCGGTGAACACCGCCACCACCTTGGTCTCCTTCCAGCCGCACATCTCGAAGTGATGGTGCAGCGGCGCCATCTTGAAGATGCGCTTGCCGTGGGTCAGTTTGAAATAGCCCACCTGGATAATGTCGCTCAGTGTCTCGCAGATATACACGATGCCCGCCAGGATCAGCACCAGCGGCATATCATAGGCGAAGGCCAGCGCCGCCACGGTGCCGCCCAGAAACAGCGACCCCGTATCGCCCATGAACACCTTGGCCGGATAGTGGTTGTACAGCAGGAACCCCAGCAGACCGCCCACCAGTGCGCCGGAGAACAGCCCCAGCTGCTCGAAGCCGGGCCAGATCACCGCCATCACCAGGAAGAACAGACCCACCGGCACGGTCACACTGCTGCTCAGTCCATCCAGACCGTCCGTGATATTCACGGCGTTGACGGTGCCCACGATCACAAAGGCCGCGAACGCCAGATACACGATCCACGGCAGCACGATGTGGGTGTTCCAGAAGGGAATATACAGGTTGGGGCTCAGCATCCCCTCGTACCGCATCAGGCACAGGAACGCCACCGCCGCCGCCAGCTGCAAAATAAACTTCTGCGGCGCGGTCAGGCCGGTGTTCTGGTGGTGCTTCACCTTCTGATAGTCGTCGATATATCCGATAATGCCGAATACCAGCGCGAACAGGTACACATACAGGTGTACGAAGCTGCCGGCCATCATCCGCTGCCAGCCCAACACGACGATGGTGAGGCCGATGCCGATGATGAACATCAGCCCGCCCATGGTGGGGGTGCCCTGCTTCGTCATATGCCAGGAGGGCCCGATCTCCTTGATGGACTGTCCCGCCTTCAGCTTTACCAGCGCCGGTATCAGTAGCTTGCCTGCGATGGCGGTGACGATAAAGCATACCGCGACAGGCAGCACGATCTCCATAATTCCCATACTATCTTGCTCCTTCCCTCCGCGCCGCGCGGAGGTCTTTTCTTTATTTCTGCGTTTCCTTCAGGTGCTCGGCCACGATGACCCGTTCATCCATGGGATAGTGCTTGTGGTCGATCTCCTGGTAATCCTCGTGGCCCTTGCCGGCCAGTACGATCACGTCGCCCGGCTGGGCGTGGTCCATGGCGTAGTGAATGGCGGCCACCCGGTCGGGGATCACCGCATAGGGTGTGTCATAGCCCTTCAGTCCCACCAGAATGTCGTCGATAATGGCCTCCGGCTTCTCCGTCCGGGGGTTGTCGCTGGTGACGATGACAAAGTCTGCCAGCCTTGCGCCGATCTCACCCATCACGGGCCGCTTCGTCTTATCCCGGTCGCCGCCGCAGCCGAACAGCGCCACCACCCGCCCCTTGGCGAAGGCCTTGGCGGATTGCAGCACCTTTTCCAGCGCGTCCGGCTTGTGGGCATAGTCGTTCAGCACGGTGTAGCCTGTTCCCGGCGTAGGGATGATCTCCATCCGGCCCTTCACGCCGTGGTTCTTCGCCAGTGCGTCGGCACACTCCGCCAGCGGCACGCCCAGGTTCCAGCAGCAGGCCATGGCGTCCAGTGTGTTGTACACGGTGAACAGCGCCGGTATGCCCACGTGGACGTGGCACCATTCCGTGTCCGCCTCCGCGTCAAAATCCACACTGCCTGGCTCCAGCGCCACGTTCTTCGCCATCAGGTCCGCCTGACCGTTCACGGCGTAGGAGAACCGCCGTGGGCAGGCGGCGTGCGCCATCAGCCGTTCCGCCCAGGGGTCGTCGGCGTTGTAGATGCCCACGTCGCACTGCCGCATCAGCAGCGCCTTGGCGTCGCAATAGGCATCCATGGTCTTGTGGAAGTCCAGATGGTCCCGGCTCAGGTTGGTGTAAATGCCCACCGCGAAGGGTATGCCGTACACCCGGTCCAGCATCAGTGCGTGGGAGGACACCTCCATCACCACATGGGTGCAGCCCGCGTCGGCCATCTCCCGCAGCAGCTTCTGCAGCTCGAAGGACTCCGGCGTGGTGCGCTCGGTGTGCAGCACCCGGTCGCCGATCATATTCTGTATCGTGCCGATCAGGCCCACCTTGGCCCCGGCCTTCTGTTCCAGAATGCTCTTGATGAGGTAGGTGCTGGTGGTCTTGCCGCTGGTACCGGTGATGCCGATCATGGTCATCTCCCGTGCGGGGTGATCAAAGCGGTTGCCGCCCACCACCGCCAGCGCCCGGCGGCTGTCCGCCACCCGGACGAAGGGCGCGGCGTCCTCCGGCGCGCGCTCGCACAGCACGCAGGCAGCGCCCTTCTCCCGTGCCATGGGAATATATTTATGTCCGTCCGTCTCCGCGCCGGTGACGGCGATGAACAGATCGCCCGATTCCACCAGCCGCGAGTCGTACCGTACCTCCCGGATGTCGCTATCCAGCTCGGCGTTTGTTTCCAGAATATCCAGCCCGTTCAACAGCTCACGCAGTTTCATCATCAACTCTCCTTTGCATCTGTGCATAATGGTATACACACTATTCTACCACATTCTGCCCGCGGACAAAAGGGAACCGTGTGCTCTGTTGGGCGCAAAACGTGTGGCGTCAGTCCGTCACGGACGTGTCGCCCAGCTGCACGGTGATGACCGTGCCGGCCTCCACCTCCGTACCCTCGTCGATGGACTGGCTCAGCACCCGGACGGAGCTGGACTCGCTACCCGTGGTGCCGGAGAACCGTATCAGCAGCCCTGCCGCCGTGGCGGTGGTGTTGGCCTCTGAGGGCGTCTTGCCGATCAGATGCGGCACCACGCACTTGTCCGTGGACTTCTCCTCGCCGACGTACAGAATAACGCTGGACTTGCCGGGGATGATGGCGCCGCCGGCCGGCGTCTGGTCGGTGATGGTCTCGCCGTCGCCCACGATCTTATAGCTCAGCGCGCGGTCCTTCAGCTTCGCCTTGGCCTCCTCCACGCTCATGCCGATGACGTTGGGCACCGTGGTGTCCATGCCCAGCAGCTCCTCTGCGGAGTAGCTGGGCTCCACGCCCAGATAGGGCAGGATCTCCGCCATGACGGTGCTGGCGGTGGGTGCCACCATGTTGCCGCCGGAGACATAGGTTCCCGTGGCGCGGCTGGGGGTGTCCATGGTAATGAGCATAATGACCTGCGGGTCGTCCGCCGGCGCGAAGCACAGGAACGACACCACCACGTCGCCGGTCTGGCCCTTATCGGCCGTGCCGGTCTTGCCGCCGATGCGGTAGCCCGCCACCTGGCCGTTCTTGCCGGTGCCGCTGGCCACCACGTATTCCAGGCACTCCCGCACCGTGGCGGAGGTCTGCTCGCTGATGACCTGCCGCACCGGCGTGTCGTCGTGGCGGTAGGTCACGTTCCCGTCGCTGTCGGTGATGCGCTCCACCAGATACGGTGTGTGCAGATACCCGCCGTTGACGCAGGCCGCCTGCGCCGCGATCAGCGCCAGGGGCGTCACGGTGAAGTTCTGGCCGAAGGCGTAGCAGGCCAGATCCAGCTGGGTGAAGCTGCTGTCCGCAGCGAACACGCCCACGGCCTCGCCGCCCAGGTCGATGCCCGTGGTGTTCATCAGGCCGAAGGAGCGCATATACTCATAGAATTTCTCGCTGCCGATCCGCAGCCCGTAGTTGATGAACGCCGGGTTGCAGGAATTCCCCACCGACTGCACCAGCGTCTGTAAGCCGTGGCCGTTCTTGTTGGAGCAGTGGATGGTATAGCCGGAGATGTTGACGCTGCCGCCGCAGTTGACGGTGGTGGTCTTATCCACCACGCCCTCCTCCAGCGCTGCCGACAGCGTCAGGATCTTAAACGTGGAGCCCGGCTCGTAGGTGTCGTTCAGCGCCTTGTTGCGCCATTGCAGCAGCTGCATATCGGCCACGGTGCTCTCCCCGCGCTCGATACGCTCCTGCAGCGTCTGGTCGCTGACGGTCAGAAAGTCGTTCAGATCGTAGTTGGGATACGACGCCATGGCCAGTATGCCGCCGGTCTTGGCGTCCATCACGATGCCGCTGGCGCCGTTGGCGGCGGAGAACTTATCCACCATGCTCTCGATGCCCTTTTCCAGATAGTACTGGATGGTGGTGTCCAGCGTCAGCGTCAGGTCGCTGCCGTTTTTGGCGGCGAAATACTGCTCATAGGTATACAGCATATCGTTCTCCGCCTGATCCTTGGAGGAGATGACCAGTCCGCTCTGCCCCTCCAGCTCCTTCTCGTAATAGGCCTCCAGCCCATACAGCCCCGTGTTCTCGTCGCCCACGAAGCCGATGACCTGCGCCGCCAGCGAGCCGTAGGGATAGTACCGCTTCGTGTCCGCCACCAGGTGTACGCCCGCGATCTTGTTCTCGTCCACATACGAGCGCACCTTGGCCGCCGTGTCCTCGTCCGCCCGCAGCTGTATGACCTCATACTGGGACTTCACGTTGTCCATCCGTTTCCGGATGGCCGAGGCGTCCTTGCCCAGGATCTCCGCCAGCCCTGCCGCCAGCGACTCCTTCGTCCAGCTGACGGGATCTTCCGTGTCGTTCACCGCGTTGTCGATCTCCAGCGGGGAGAGAATGATGGTCTCCGCGCTGGAGGAGATCGCCAGAATGTTGCCGCCGGCGTCATAGATGGTGCCCCGGTTAGCCGTCACCACCGTCCGCCGTGTCTGCTGGTTCACAGCCTTGCCCTGCAATTCCTCATGCCGGGTGATCTGCAGGTCGAACAGCCGGAAAAACAGCAGCACGAACATCACGACGCCCATCAGGATCATCAGTACAAAGGATCGGGTCTGAATGATCCGGTTGGCCCGCCGTACGTTCTCGTTTTTTCGATTGGAATTTCGGTTTTCTGCCACGATAGTGCCTCCTGTTTTGCCGTCGGACCCTGCTCCGGCGCCGCCGCGCCCTGCTGTTATAGACCAAGCAAGGAGCAAGAAGTCGCCTTCTTACTCCTCGCGCTTATACTATACTTTCCCTCAGCGGAAATATTCCAGTACATACGCCCACAGCGACTCTGCCTTTTCGGTAAAGCCGTTCAGCGCCGCCGCGCCGCCCGCGGCGTATACCTCCACGCTGTCCGCACCGGACAGGTCGATGTACTGTATCTGGCCGCTGCTGGGCTTGGACATACCCGCCGCCTCCGCCGCCGCCTTCACGGTGGCCAGATCGAAGGTGCGCTCATACGCCGTCAGCAGCGCCACGTGCTCCTCCTCCAGGGCGGAGATCTCCCGCTTGATGGAGGACACATTATCGGAAATGCCCGTCAGCTTCACATAGCACAGCATCAGCGCGATGACCATGCCCACCACCAGCACCGTTCCCAGCAGCAGAACAGGGGAGGGCCGCACCGCGGCCCGTGCCGCGCTCTGCCGCCGCTGTACCGGCTGTACCTCCGGCTGCGCCGGCCGTACCTTCTTCTGGGGGAGCTTTCCGGCCTCGTCCAGCTGCTTTTCCCGCGCCAGCGCGTCCAGATCATATGCCAGGCTGCCGTAGGTGGCGCCGTGATGATAGTTGGCCATGTAAAACTCCCTCCTTCCTCCGTCGGTTCTTTTCCGCCGATACTTTGTTGCAGCCGCTTGCCATACACAAAGTATGGCTGCACGTCTGCGCCGCGTCTCGGCGAAAAATAACTCGCCGGATGTGGCTCTTTTCCGCCGATACTTTGTTGCAGCCGCTTGCCATACACAAAGTATGGCTGCACGTCTGCGCCGCGTCTCGGCGAAAAATAACTCGCCGGATGTGGTTCTTTTCCGCCGATGCTTTGCTGCTATACCTTCTCCGCCACCCGCAGCTTGGCGCTGCGTGCGCGGGGGTTGTGCGCCAATTCCTCTTCGCCGGATACGATGGGCTTCCGGCTCACCAGCTTCAGCTTCGGCTTCCTGCCGCATACGCACACCGGGAACTCCGGCGGGCAGATGCAGCCGGTGGCCAGCTCCTGCAGCGTTTTCTTGATGATCCGGTCCTCCAGCGAGTGGAAGGAGATCACCGCCAGCCGCCCGCCTGTGTTCAGATGCGCCGCGGCCGCCTCCAGCATGGGCGGCAGGGCGTCCAGTTCGCCGTTGACGGCGATGCGTATGGCCTGAAAGCTCCGCTTGGCCGGGTGCTGCTTTTCCCGCAGCGCCTGTGGCGGCATAGCGGACTTGATGATGTCCACCAACTCCAGCGTCGTCTCGATAGGCTGCTGCTCCCGGTGCTGTACGATCCGCTTGGCGATGGCCGGCGCGTAGCGCTCCTCGCCGTACTCAAACAGGATGCGCCGCAGCTCCTCATAACTCCAGCTGTTCACCACCTCCCGGGCGGTGAGATACGCCGTCCGGTCCATCCGCATATCCAGCGGCGCGTCGTGCATATAGCTGAAGCCCCGTTCCGCGTCGTCCAGCTGTGGGGAGGAAACGCCCAGGTCGAACAGCATACCGTCCGCCCCGTCTATGTGCAAGTCGGCGAGGATGTCGCCGATGCGGTCAAAATTGCTGTGGACCAGCGTCACCCGGTCCCCGTAGTCCGCCAGACGCTCCCGCGCGGCGGCAATGGCCGTCTCATCCCGGTCGATGCCGATGAGCCGCCCGGTGGTCAGCCGTTTTACGATCTCCAGCGAGTGACCCGCCCGGCCCAGCGTGCCGTCCACATAGATGCCGTCGGGCTTGATGGCCAGCGCGTCCAGGCACTCGTGCAGCAGCACCGGCACATGGCCGTAGTCCTTCTCCTGCGTCACGGTGCTCACAGACCCATCTCCGCCATGGCGCTCTCCAGCTCGCCGGAGGCGAAGGCATCGTTCTCCACAGCGGCCCAGCGTTCAGCGTCCCAGATCTCCGCCCGGTCAAAGCTGCCGATGACCACGACCTCCCTGGTCAGCCCCGCATACTCCCGCAGCTTGGCGGGGATGAGGATGCGTCCCTGGCCGTCCGGCTCGCAGTCCGCCGCGTAGGCGAACAGCGCCCGCAGCTTTTTTACCTCGTTGTAGGACAGCGCCTTCAGCTTGTCCATAAACGCCGCCCAGCTCTCGTCGGAGTACACCGACAGGCAGCGGTCCTGCCCCACGGTGATGTGGAACGTTTGGCCCAGCTCCTTCCGCAGCGCGGCGGGAATAAAGAGGCGCCCCTTGGCGTCGATCGTGTGTGCATACTGACCGGTCATGGGTCCGCCTCCTTCCGAAAAAAATAGTCCCCGGTGGAAAACCGTGGGAACATCCCCCACAAATATGGATATTGCCCCCACAATTCACCACTAACGAGGTTAGTATACATAATCCCTGGCAAAATTGCAAGGGAAAATTATGTCTACCGCCACGGCAAAAGCCGGATATTCCGCCGGTTTTCGGCCAAATTTTTCCACTTTTTGAAACGCTTGTTCGATGGACATAAACGGAAAACTCCGGCGGGCACAAGATTTTGTGCCCGCCGGAGCCTGTTAACACAAGATGAGGATTTCTTGTGGAAATCGCAGAAAAATTTACGTGGATTTTATAGATTTTCCACAAAGTCTATAACTGCCGCCGGATACCGCGGCGGCAGCGGCGTTTGCCGCCGGTCGGGATCGGCCTCGCTTTCCGTCCGAAAAGACGGACCGCCGCAGGCAGAGCCTGCGGCGGTCAATGTAAATGCTGTGTGGGGGAGGGGAGCGCTCAGCGCTGGCCCTCGCTCTTTTCGGCGGCGGACTCGTTCAGCTGCTGGCGCTGGGCCTGCATCTGCTCCTTGCTGGCGGCCCGGAACCGCGCCCGGGACTCCTGTACCTCGGTCAGCGCGGCCTGAATGGCCTCCTCGGTGCGGCGCAGCGCGTCCTCGGTGTAGGTGTTGGCCACGTGATACAGCTCCTTGCTGCGGTCCTCGGCCCGGCGGATGATCTCGCTGCTCTTCTGGCGTGCCAGCTGCAGTGTCTCGCTCTCGGACACGATGGTGCGGGCGTCCAGCTCCGCCTGACGCAGTACCTCCTGCGCCTCCTTCTTGGCCCCGGCCACATACTCGCTGCGGGCGGCGATCAGCTCCTGGGCCTTTTTCAGCTCCAGAGGCAGCTTGGCCCGGATCTCATCCAGCAGATCCAGCGCCTCGTCCCGGACGATGATACATTTGTCAGAGCTGAAGGCCACGCTTTTTGCCTCGTCGATCATGCCGTAGAGCATATCCAACAGGCGCTGTACATCTTTCTCTTCCATAGTGCGGTCCGTTCCTTTCTTTTTGTCGGCGCCGGGAGGCTCAACCCCGCTGCCGCATCAATTCCTCGGCGACCGGCGCCGGTACATACTTTTCCAATGGCTGGTGGTAGCGGATCATCTCCCGCACCATGGTGGAGCTGAAGTGCTCATACGCCGCACTGGCGGGCAGCAGCACCGTCTCCAGCCCGGGACAGATACCGCCGTTGATGCGCGCCATCTGGGCCTCCAGCTCCCAGTCGGCGCAGTTCCGCACGCCCTTCACCAGAATGTGCGCGTCCTTGCTGCGTACGAAGTCCGCCAGCAGCCCGGACCAGTTCTCCACCTCCACATTGGGGATGTCCGCCACGGACTGGCGGATCAGCTCCAGCCGGCGCTCCGGCGTGAACATAGGCTGCTGCTTCTGGCAGTTCACCATCACGCACACGCACACCTTGTCAAAGCACCGCGCCGCCCGGCGGATGATATCCAGGTGTCCCAGCGTGATGGGGTCAAAGCTGCCGGGGTAAATGGCGATATTCATTCCGTATCCTCATTTCCGCCGCGATGATACACCGTCAGCTTGATCTTGCCGTATCTGTACTCCCGATACAGGGCATAGGGCGCGGGCATCTCCGGCAGCACCGTGTCCACCGCGCTCTCCGCTATGATTATACCATGTGCGCGGCAAATGTCAAACGCTGCGATATCCGTCAGCGCCTGCTGCAAGAGCCCGCTGGCGTAGGGCGGGTCCAGAAACACGATGTCGAACTTCTCCCCGCTGCGAAGATACGGCAGCGCATCCCCCTGCCGCACCCTGGCCCTGTCCGCCAGGCGGCACAGCGCCAGATTTTCCTGTATCAGCTTCACCGCGTCCGCCCGCCGGTCGATGAACACGCACTCCGCCGCGCCCCGGCTCAGGGCCTCGATGCCCAGCTGTCCGGTGCCGGCGAACAGGTCCAGCACCCGCCGTCCCTCGATGTCGAATTGTATGATGGAGAACAGGCTCTCCTTCACCTTGCCGGTGGTGGGCCGTGTCTCCAGCCCCTCCAGCTCCTTCAATACCCTGCCTCTGGCAGTTCCCGTGATCACGCGCATAGTCCGTTACCCCCTGGGGTCAAAATGTTCAAAGATGACCAGGTTCCCGGCCGCCTCGGCCTTTTCCATAGTCTCCCTGTCCCGCACGGTCCAGCTGGCCTCCTGCACCCTGTAGAAGCCCCGGCACAGCCGCAGGGACAGATTGCCCCGGTCCTCAAACCGATAGGCGATGAAATCCGGCCGCGTCCGCACGTTCAGCAGCAGGTTGGACAGGATCCACCGGATGCCGCCGGGCAGATGCTGCGCGTCCCCGTGGGCGGTGAAATTCTCGCTCAGCTGTCCCCGCAGGATATCCGGCTCGTTCTGCCACAGCCACATCAGGCACCGGGGGTCGAAGGACTCCACGCAGTACGCGCCCTTGTACTTCTTCAGCACCCTGCTGGCCGCCGCGGCCAGCGCCTCGGCGTTGCCGCGCTCCGCCTTCAGCTCCACGATCAGCGGCGCGCGCCCCACGAACAGCGGCAGCACCTCCTCCAGCAGGGGGATCCTCTGCTCCGTTCCCTCCAGCGGGTACTGGTCCAGCGCCTCCGCGGTCAGGTCCTCGATCTCCACGTCCGCGCCCGCCGTCCGCAGCAGGGAGGCGTCGTGGATCACGGCCAGCTTGCCGTCCTTCATCAGGTGCACGTCCAGCTCCGCGCCGAAGCCGTTGGCCGCCGCCCGCTTGAACGCCGCCATAGAGTTCTCCGGAATACCCTTCTCCCTGTCGTGCAGGCCCCGGTGGGCATACCGCCACTGCCGGAAATACGCCTGGTCCATCTTGCCCCGCCGGCACCGCAGGCACAGCAGATACAGCCAGAACAGCACCAGCAGTACAATAATGATAATTATGATCGCTTTCATCAGTCGTTTGTCAGCTCCTCCACCGTATTGTCAATAGCCCCGGCGTCCTCTGTGCCCGCCGCGGCAGTCTGCTTCGGCATCTCCCTGCTGTCGCCGTGCTTCACGAACAGCATGGTCACAAAGGCCAGCGCCGTGAACACCGCCGCGTAGGGGAACAGCACGTGCATTCCGAATTTGTCCATCAGCAGTCCCGACACCATGGGCGTGGCCACCTGCGCCGCCATGGACGCCGTGTAGTAAAAGCCTGTGTACTTGCCCACGTCGCCGCCGGAGGCCAGCTCCACCACCATGGGGAAGGAGTTGACGTTGATGGTGGCCCAGGCGATGCCCGCTAGGGCGAACATGGCGTTCATCAGTGCCGCGGGACTGTCCGCCGTCAGGAACCCGGCCACGCCGAAGGCCACGGTCAGCATCACCACGCCGGCCAGAATGGTCTTCTTCCGTCCGATCTTCCCGGCGATGAAGCCAACCGGCAGATAGGCCGCGATGGCCGCCGCCTGGGCGATGATCAGCGTCAGGTTGTAGTCCTTGTGCAGGATGTTGCTGGCGTATACCGAGTATTTGCTGGTCACGGCGTTGTAGCCGAAGAACCACAGCACGATGCTCAGCAATATCAGCAGCAGGCTCTTCACCTCATCAGCGGACAGCTTCCGTCCCTCGTTGGGGTGATCGGTCTCCTCCGCGTCCTCAATGCCCGCGGCCACGGACTGCGCCTGCATCTCCCTTGCCCACTCCGGCTCCCGCACCGTCAGCATGAACACCACCAGCGCCGCGAGCATCAGCGCCGCGATGACGCCGAAGTACCCGGTGTAGCTCATCATGCTGTTGCTCACCGACGCCGTGGCGAACACCATACCCAGCGCCAGCACGATGATGCCGCCGGCGGAGCCCATCAGGTTGATGACGGCGTTGGCTTTGGACCGCAGGGGCTTGGGTGTCACGTCCGGCATCAGCGCCACCGCCGGCGACCGGAACGTGGCCATGCTCAGCAGAATGATGAGCAGCAGCCCCACGAACACCACCAGCGCGCCGGGATTGGCCGCCGCCGCGTCCCGGGCGCAGGCCTGCCGCGCCGGCACCACGTAGTTGGTGTACGCCGGATCGGTGACGGTCTTGCCCTCCGGGGTGACGGTCTGGCTGCGGATGGCGGTGAACTCCGCCTCCGTGAATTTATGCCCCAGAATAAAGCTCTCGCCGCTGGGGGACAGCAGCGTGGCGTCCTTCTGCTCGTTATAGATGACCGTCAGCGCCGCCGGGTCGTCAATAGCGGACACCTTGTCCAGCCGCTTCAGCTGCGCGTTGTCCGCGAAGGACAGCGCGATCAGCGCCACCGCCGCGATCAGCGTGCCCACCACGATGAACGGCGTCCGCCGCCCTCTCGGGTGGGTGAACTTGTCAGAGATGTGCCCGAACAGCGGCAGCAGGAACAGCGCCAGCACGTTGTCCAGCGCCATAATGACGCCGGACCAGGTCTGGCTCATGCCGAATTTGTTGGTCAGGATCAGCGGCACCGTGTTGTCATAGGCCTGCCAGAAGGCGCAGATCAGGAAAAAGGCAAAGCCGACCAGAATGGTGCGCTTGTAATTCAGCTTCATGGTGTCTCCTCCCACGCGCGGAATACCGCGTTGATATCGTCGTACACCCAGGTGGGGCGTATGCCGTCTCTTTCAATGTCGTCCCGTGTCCCCTCGCCGGACAGCACGAAAACGCTGTCGATCCCGGCGTTCACCGCGCAGGCGATGTCCGTGTACAGCCGGTCGCCGAGCAGCACCGCCGCCTCCGGCGGGTACCCGGTCCCCTCCAGCGCCAGCTGCACCATGGCGGGCCGGGGCTTGCCGATGAACTCCGGCTCCCGTCCGGTGGCCCGGTGCAGCATCTCGCATACGCTGCCGCAGTCCGGTACGGCGCCGTACCAGGTGGGGCACACCCAGTCCGGGTTCGTGGCCAGCCAGGTGACGCCCCGGTTCAAAAGGATGCAGGCGTCCTCCAGCTTCTGAAACGTCAGCTCCCGGTCGAAGCCGCTGAGCAGGATCTCCGCGCCGTCCTCCCGGTCACAGGTGACGGGTATCCCCGCCGCTGCCAGCTGATCGTAAAAGGACCGGGTGCCCTGCACGTAGCACCGGCGTCCCGGATACCGCCTCCGCAGCAGGTCAATGGCCGCGTCCACCGAGGTCAGGTAGTCCTCCCGCCCGGTGGCGATGCCCATGCCGTTCAGCTTTTCTATATAGCCCTCCACACCTTTGGAGGAGTTGTTGGTCAAAAACAGATACCGTCCGCCCTTCTCCCGTATGCGGGAGAGAAAGGCCGTTACCCCGTCGAACAGCCGGTCGTCCAGATAGATGGTCCCGTCCATGTCCAGCAGAAACAGCCGCTTATCCTGTAAACGTCCCAAGGAGCGCCCTCCTTTTCAGATACATACCATAAAAGACAGAATACCACACGTTTGCCGCGATGGCAACAAAAACCCCGTCACACCACCTGAAAAATAAAGAATTTCAGATAGTTCGTCTCCTCCACGCCCCACAGGATGGGGTGGTCGGCGCACTGCTGCCGTGCTTCGATCTGCCGCAGCTGCACCCCCGCGTCCCGGGCGGCGTCCCGCAGCATCTTGATGAACAGCGCCTCCGACGCGAAGTGGCTGCACGAGCACGTGGCCAGATATCCGCCCCGGGGCAGCAGCTTCATGGCCCGGTAGTTGATCTCCTTGTACCCGGTCATAGCGTTGTGTATGGTCCTGCGGCTCTTGGTGAAGGCCGGCGGGTCCAGTATGATGAAGTCGTATTTCCGCGGCTGCTCCGCCAGCTGCGGCAGCAGGTCGAACACGTTGGCGCACACGCAGTCCATCACGCCGTCCAGCCCGTTTTTCCGCGCGTTCTCCGCCGCGCAGTCCACGGCGAACTGCGACACGTCCACGGCGGTCACGCGCTTCGCCCCGCCCTTTGCGGCGTTCAGAGCGAAGGAGCCGGTGTGGGTGAAGCAGTCCAGCACCGTCCTGCCCTTTGCCAGCTTCGCCACCGCCAGCCGGTTGTACTTCTGGTCCAGGAAGAAGCCGGTCTTCTGCCCGTTCTCAAAGTCCACCGTGTACCGTATGCCGTTCTCCGTGATGTCCTCGGCGGTGCCCTCCGGTACGGCCTCTCCGGGCAGCGTCATCCAGCCCTTGCCCTGCGCCATGCCCTCCAGCGTCCGGAGGGCCGCGTCGTTGCGTTCGTACACGCCCCGGATGACCTGCCCGTCCTCCCGCAGGATGCGTACCAGCAGCGGCAGCACCCGTTCCTTGATACGCTCCATACCCAGGCTCAGCACCTGGGCCACCAGCACGCGCTCGAACCGGTCCACCGTCAGTCCCGGAAAGCCGTCCGCCTCCCCGAAGATGATGCGGCAGCACCGGCTGTCCGTCTCGCCCATCACCGTTTTGCGGTAGTCCCAGGCGTAGCGCAGCCGCCGTTCCCAGAAGGCATCCCCCGCCGGGTCGTCGTTGGCGTTCCGCGTCACCAGCCGCACCCGTATTTTGGACGCGCTGTTATAGAACCCACAGCCCAGCCAGCTGCCCTTTTTCGACACCACGTCCGCCAGGCTGCCGTCCTCCGGCGTGCCGCTGACCGACACCACCTCGCCCTCATAGACCCACGGGTGTCCGTCCACGATGGCGCGCTCCCCCTTGGGAGTGATGGTGACGATGGGATACGGTCTGGCAGCTTTCATGGCGGTTACTCCTTTTGTACAGGAAAATTTCTCCTAAGTATAGCACAAAGACAAGCATATTTCCATACGATGTATAAATAAAGTATCGCTGAAGTACAGACAAAGTATAGTAAAACGCACAGAACAAGTATAGGAGGAACTGCCATGCCGCGTATCTTTTTAAGTCCATCTACCCAGGAATATAACCCATATATCACCGGAAACGGCTCAGAAGAGTACTTTATGAACCAAATTGCCGACGCCATGGAGCCCTATCTTTTGGCCAACACCATCCGTTTTACCCGCAACACCCCCGACATGACCGCCGCCAGCTCCATCCGCCTGGCAAATTCTGGAAGTTACGATTTTTATTTGGCGCTTCACTCCAACGGCAGCACCGATGGTACCAAGGAGGGCGCCGTCCGCGGTGTCATCGCTTTTTACTATCCCACCAGTGCTAATGGCCGCCGCGCGGCGGACATTTTTGTAAAAAACTTAAAAGACATCTATCCGTTGCCGGACAAGGTCTATGCCCGTGCCACCACCACGCTGGGCGAGGTCCGCCAGCCCTATATGCCCTCCGTACTGCTGGAGCTGGGCTACCACGACAACACCGCTGATGCCCGTTGGATCGAGGGCAATATCCAGGCCATTGCCGCCAATTTGGTGCTGTCGCTGACAGAGTACTTCGGCCTGCCTTTCGTCACACCCATAACACCCTGGCAGGGCACGGTGCAGACGCCGGGCGGAGGTCCGCTGAACCTTCGTGCGGCCCCTGGCGCCCGGGCCGAGGTGGTCACACTTCTGCCGAATGGCGCAAAGCTCACCGTCTACGGTCGCTATCAGGAGTGGTACACGGTGGGTTACCAAGGCCGTCTGGGTTACGCTTACGCCGATTTCATTCAGTGACCCAACAGATACGGTGCCCTGCCTGAAAAACGACAAAAGAAAAGTTTACTTTGCCCTTGACAGTTGACCATAATATGTTTAATATAGTAAAGGATCATTATCGGGGCATAGGAGCCTTTCCGCCCCGGTTGTCATCCGGCACCATATTTTGTGCCGACGCAAAAACCCAATAACAACATAGGAGGAATGTACCATGACCACAACTGGCTGGATCGTGGCCATCCTCTCGTTCGCTGTCGCCCTCGTTCTGGGCTTTGTGGCCTGCACGCTTATCCGCCGCCGCAAGGAAAAGAACGACCAGCGCAAGATCGAAGACGCCGAGCAGGAAGCTCTGCGTATCGTCAACGAGGCCATCAAGAGCTCTGAAAACAAAAAGAGAGAAGCACTCCTTGAAGCAAAAGAAGAGATTTTGAAGAACCGCAGCGAGTACGAGAAGGAAGTCAAGGAACGCCGCGCCGAACAGCAGAAGCAGGAACGCCGCCTGCAGCAGAAGGAAGAGAATCTCGATCACAAGACCGAGATGATCGAAAAGAAGGAAGAGGCTCTGGCCCAGAAGCACGCTGCTCTGGACAAGGAGCAGGAGGAGATCAAGCTCATCAAGCGCAGCCAGACGGAGATGCTGGAGCGTATCTCCGGATTCACGGCGGATCAGGCTAAGGATTACCTGATCGCCCAGGTGGAGTCCGAGGTCACCCACGAAACGGCGCTGAAGATCAAGGAGATCGAGGCCCGCGCCAAGGACGAGGCCGACCAGCGTGCCCGCGAGATCGTGGCCACCGCCATCCAGCGCTGCGCCGCCGACCACGTGGCCGAGATCACCGTCAGCGTGGTGCCGCTGCCCAATGACGAGATGAAGGGCCGCATCATTGGCCGCGAGGGCCGCAACATCCGCACACTGGAGACGCTTACCGGCGCGGATCTGATCATCGACGACACGCCGGAGGCTATCACCGTCTCCTGCTTCGAGCCGGTCCGCCGCGAGATCGCGCGGCTGGCCCTGGAAAAGCTTATCGCCGACGGCCGCATCCACCCTACCCACATTGAAGAAATGGTGGAGAAGGCCCGCCGCGAGGTGGACGGCGTCATCCGCGCCGAGGGCGAGCGCGCCGTGCTGGAGACCGGTGTCCGCGGCCTGCACCCGGAGCTGCAGAAGCTACTGGGCAAGCTGCACTACCGTACCAGCTACGGCCAGAACGTGCTGCAGCACTCCATCGAGGTCAGCCATATCGCCGGCATGATGGCCGCGGAGCTGGGCGCCGATGTGCAGGCTGCCAAGCGCGCCGGCCTGCTGCACGATATCGGCAAGGCCCTGGACCATGAATTCGAGGGTACCCATGTGGCGCTGGGTGTGGAATACGCCCGCAAGTACCGCGAGAAGGAAGACATCATCCATGCCATCCAGGCCCACCACGGCGACGTGGAGTGCAGGACCCTGGTGGCCTGCCTGGTGCAGGCGGCGGACGCCATTTCCGCGGCCCGCCCGGGTGCGCGGCGCGAGAACCTGGAAAATTATATTAAACGTTTGGAAAAGCTGGAGGAGATCACCGGCAGCTATCCCGGCGTTGAGAAGAGCTATGCCATCCAGGCCGGCCGTGAGGTCCGCGTCATGGTCAGGCCCGAGCAGGTCAGCGAGGACGAGATGGTCATTCTGGCGCGGGAGCTGGCCAAGCGCATCGAAAGCGAACTGGAATATCCCGGCCAGATCAAGGTACACGTCCTGCGCGAGACGAAGGTCGTGGAGTACGCGAAATAAAAATTTAATGTTTGCAGGGGCCGCTTCGCATTGCGAAGCGGCCCCTCTTTTGCTATAATGTCTTCGAGTACACAGAAAAACCGACCGGACCCCCGATGGAGGACATACTATGAAGCGTTTTCTGCTGTTATTTCTGCTGCTGGCCCTGCTGCTGAGCCTGACCGGCTGCTTTACCATCACTGGAGACACGACCGACACCTCACCGGAGGGGAAGCAGGAGGAGCCGGAGGAGCAGCACCTGACCGCTGACGTTGACGAGACGCAGGTCTGGCAGCGCACTGCCGGCGCACCCTGGACCGGCGGAGAACCCCAGACCGTCAGTGCCGACTTTGAGCGTATTAGTGGCGCGGCGGCCCAGGGCATGACCGTGGGGCAGGAACTTCTGCTGCTGGATTTCATGGACTGTTACTACCAGTCCATTGCCGACCTGCGGGTCATTGACCCGGCCGTGCTGTTTGCCGACAGTGAGGAGACGCTCTACCACAAGAATATCTGGCACGGCCTGTGCGTCATCCGCAAGCTCTCGCCCATCGACCTGACCATGACCTCATACAGCTACTCCCTCCGGTGCGTATCCATTACACCCTCCGAGGAGACCGAGGGCGACGTGGACCTGGTGCTCCGGGAGAATAATGTGGTCTATTTCAAGGGCTTGAATGGCCTGCCCTCGGAGCAGTTCGGTATCAAGCACACCTTTACCCTCCGGGGGGAGGGAGACGACTGGTCCATCGTGAAGCACTGGTCTGATGACAATCCCTATTATAGTGCCGACTATGACCGCACCACCCATCAGGACAAGAATTTTCCCGCTATCACCGACTACATAGAGGCCCGCCGCGACCTGCCTCGCGAGGGGCTGAGCGTGACAGCCGCTGCCGACCACCCCTATGACCGCGACGCAGCCCGGGCTTATATGCTCACCTGGGTGGGCAAGCGTAATCCGGCCTTCATGGCTTACGACGACTACGGCGGGAACTGCATGAACTTCGGCTCCCAGGTGCTGGCTGCCGGCGGTATTCCCATGGACACGAACGGTGGCTATGAGACAGGCTGGTACTGGTACAGCGCCAGCCAGACCACGCTGCCCTGGGTCAATGTGGGGTCCTTCCGGGACTATGTGGCGGCACCCCGTGTAAGCGGTCTGGTGGCTGTGGCGGACGCGCCATATTTCAGCGGTGAGACCGGCGATATCATCACCATGGGTGTGGACGAGCCGGCTAACCATACCACCGTTATTCTGGACGCCATTACGGATGAAAACGGCAATGTGGTGGACTATCTGCTCTGCTCGAACACGGCGGATCTGCGGAATTTCCCCGCGTCCGCGTATTACTATACCAATCGTCAGCTGATCAGGATCATCGGCTGGAACGACTGAGCAAGGAGGCATATTCCGTGGAATACAAGGTTCTGGCACTGGGCGATGTGGCCAGCGAAACGGGCCTGCAGCTGCTGGAAAAGAAGCTGCGGGCGTTCAAAAAGGAGCATGACGTGCGCTTCACCGTGGTCAATGGGGAGAACATCTCCGGCAGCGGCCTGACCAAGGCGCAGGCGGAGGCGCTGTTCGCCGCCGGCGCGGACGTGATCACCCTTGGCAACCATACCTTCGGCAAGCCACAGATCGCCGCCTATCTGGACGAGGAGCGCTATATCCTCCGGCCCGCCAACTTTACCGGCCGCGCGCCGGGGCACGGCTGTCAGGTGGTAGACTGCGGCCCCTTTACCGTGGCTGTGATGGTGCTCATCGGCCGCTGCGACCTGGACTTCAACGCGGAAAATCCCTTTACCACCGCCGATAAGCTGCTGCGGGCGCAGATGGACAAGCCCACCTTTACACTGGTGGAGTTCCACGCTGGAGCCACCAGCGAAAAGCTGGCCATGGCCTACTACCTGGATGGCCGTGTCTCCGCCCTTTGGGGTACCCACACCCACGTGCCCACGGCGGACATGCAGGTGTTCCCCAAGGGTACCGGCTACGTCACCGATCTTGGCATGACCGGCCCCATCCGTTCTGTCCTGGGCATCCGGCCGGAGCAGTCCGTGGAGTTCTTCCTGGGCGGTCTGCCGGGCCGCTATCAGGCGGCGGAGGGTCCCTGCTCCGCCCAGGGGTGCATTTTTACCCTGAACAGCGACACGGGGCTGTGCGAAAAAGTGAATAGAATAGAAATAAAATAACGGATACACGCAAGAAAGCAAACTGAATGAAAACAGGAGTGAATTTTTGACTATGTCTGTGGAAAAAGTAAGAGAATACCTGACCCCCTACGGTGTCGCGGATCGTATGCGCGAGTTTGAGGTCTCCAGCGCCACGGTGGAGCTGGCTGCTCTGGCTGTGGGCGTGGAGGGTGCCCGTATCGCCAAGACCCTCAGCTTTAAGGTGGGGGAGGACCCCATCCTCATCGTGGCCGCCGGCGACGCCAAGGTGGACAACAGCAAGTATAAGCACTTCTTCGGCGCTAAGGCCAAAATGCTCACCGCCGAAGAGGCTGTGGAGCGTATCGGCCACGCCGTGGGCGGTGTGTGCCCCTTCGCTCTGCCCGACGACGTTAAGACGTACCTGGATGTGTCCCTCAAGCGCTTTGACACGGTGTTCCCCGCTGTGGGCAGCGCGGCCAGCGCCATCGAGCTGACCTGTGACGAGCTGGAGCACTGCTGCGGAAAGAACTTCGTTCAGTGGGTGGATGTGTGCAAGGGCTGGCAGGAAGAGGAAGCGTAAATGGTGCGGGTCGTTCACGCAGGTGACTTCCACCTGGACAGTGCCTTCGGCGCGCTGACACCGGAGCAGGCCCGCCAGCGTCGTATGGAGAGCCGCCGCACGCCGGAGCGCCTGGTGGAGTGGGCCAATGACCACGGTGCAGACCTGCTGCTCCTCTCCGGCGACCTTTTCGACAGCGACAGTCCCTATGGCGACACCGCGCCCCTGCTGGCGCAGGCACTGGGGTGCTTCCGCGGTCAGGCGGTCATCGCCCCCGGCAACCACGATCCCCTTACACCGGACGGGCCCTATGCCCGCACGCGCTGGAGCGACAACGTTCACATCTTTACAGAGGACCGTATGCAGACCATTACATTCCCGGACCTGAACTGCGCCGTACACGGCGCGGCCTTCACCGCCCCGGAGTGTCCCACGGACAGTGTACTCCCCGGCTTCCGTGTGCCGCAGGACGGCCTTATCCACATTGGTCTGCTCCATGGCGACGTTACGACCTCCGACAGCCGCTACCGTCCGATCCGTGCGGCGGATATCGCTGGCAGCGGGCTGGACTATCTGGCGTTGGGTCATGTTCACAGCTGCAGCGGCGTTCTGACCGCCGGGGCGGTCCCTTATGCCTATTGCGGCTGCATCGAGGGCCGCGGCTTCGACGAGCTGGGCGAACGGGGATTTCTCTTCGGCGAGGTGGGGGCGGGCACCGCCGATCTGCGATTTGTCCCCTTTGCCCGGCGCCGCTACTGCATCGCCCAGGTGGATGTCACCGATGGCGACGCCCTCACCGCCCTGGAGCGCACCCTGCCCCATGATACGGAGCAGGATATCTACCGCCTGCGTCTGACCGGTACGCCGGAGCAGCCGCCCCGCCTGTCCCTGCTGGAGGAGGCCCTGTCGGGCCGCTTCTTTGCTCTGCAGCTGCGGGACGAGACTACCGTGCGCCGGGACCTGTGGGACAAGTGCGGCGAGGATACGCTGCGGGGCCTGTTTTTGCAGGAACTGCGCCGCCAATATGACGCCGCCCCGGATGACGCTGCCCGCCGCCGTATTGAGATGGCGGCCCGATTCGGCACGGCGGCCATGGACGACCGGGAGGTATGAGCATGAAGAATATCCTGATGATCGGCACCGGCGGTACCATCGCCAGTGAGATGACGCCCTCTGGCCTGACGCCGGAGCTGAACAGCACGCAGCTGCTGTCCTTCGTTCCCCGTATCGGCGAGATGTGCCACGTAGATTGCGTTCAGCTCTACAGCCTGGACAGCACCAATATCCGTCCCGCCCATTGGCTGGGTGTGGCCAGGGCCGTGCGGGAGAATTACGATAGATATGACGGCTTTGTCATCTCCCACGGCACGGACACCATGGCCTACACCGCCGCTGCGCTTAGCTATCTGATCCAGGGCAGCCCAAAGCCCATCGTCCTTACCGGCGCGCAGAAGCCTATCTGGTTCGACGGTACCGACTCCAAGCGCAACCTGACTGACGCGTTTCTCTACGCCTGTCGCGGCTGCGGCGGCGTGCAGATCGTATTCAACGGAAAGGTCATCCTGGGTACCCGTGCCCGCAAGACCTGCTCCAAGAGCTTTCAGGCCTTTTCCAGCGTCAACTATCCCGACCTGGCCGTGGTACAGGACGAACACCTGCTGCAGTATATGCGCTGCGCCTGCTATCCCAGCCCGGTGTTCTATGACGCGCTGGACGACAAGGTGGGACTGCTGAAGCTGATCCCTGGCACCCCCGCCGCTGTGCTGGAATTCATGCTGGACCGATTTGACGGCCTGGTCATTGAGTCCTTCGGCGTAGGCGGCCTGCCGGAATATGAGGGCGACGCCAGCTATTTCGATATCATTCACCGGGGCATCGCGCTGGGCAAGCTGGTGGTCATGACCACCCAGGTGCCCAACGAGGGCAGCAATCTGGCGGTCTATCATGTGGGCGGGCGGCTGAAAAGCGCCCTGCGCCTGCTGGAGGCCTATGATATGACCACGGAGGCGGCCGTGGCCAAGCTTATGTGGATCCTGGGGCAGACCCGTGATTTCGACGAGGCGGAGAGGCTGTTTTACCGCCCGGTGGCCCGGGATATACTGTATGAGAATTAAAAAGGAAGCGCCGGGAGCGCTTCCTTTTTTGCAGTTTATGACGAAGAGGGGATACGTTTGCCTCAGCTGTTCTTTTTCGTCACCGGGCGGCGGTACAGCAGACGGGCCAGCTTCTTCCGGTCAAAGGGGATGAGAGGGTAAAGGTATCCCTTACCCACCAGCGGCTTTGCCGTCACGATCAGCGTCAGCGTGATCACGATCCCCGCCGCGAAGCCCCACCAGTCCCACAGCCAGATCAGCACCAGCAGCAGCATCCGGCACAGCTTTGTGGCGTAGCCCATCTCATAGCTGTGCTGGGCGTAGTTGGCCACTGCCACGAAGGCCATATACACCAGTACCTCCGGTACCAGCCACCGGGCCTGCACCGCGAAGTCGCCCAGTATCAGCGCACCCAGCATACTGAACGAGTTGCTCAGCACATCCGGTGTGTTCAGCGACGCGATTTTCAGTATGTCAATGATCAGCTCCACCAGCAGCAGCTGCACGATCAGCGGCACATAGTATTCGTCCTGTACCAAAAGGAAACGCAGGTTCTCGTGCAGCGTATCCGGGTTCTTCACCAGCAGGTACCACAGCGGTGTAATGAACATGGTCAGCAGCAGCACCAGCGTCCGTATGATCTGCAGATACGTGCCGATGAGGGGCGGGAAGTAGTAGTCGTTGATCTCCTCGTTGAACCGCAGGATCGTTGTGGGCAGCAGCAGGGCCGACGCTGAATTGTCCACCAGCACCACCACATCGCCCTCCATGATACACGCCGTGGCCACGTCCGGACGCTCGGTATACCGCACCTTGGGAAACGGGTTCCAGAATTGCCGGGGCGCGATGGCCTCCGCAATGGTCTCCTGACTCATGGCCACCGACCGCAACTGGATGTGCATCAGCTTTTCCCGCAGGGCCCGCAGCAGCCCCTCGTCTGCCTCGCCCTCCATGTAGCACAGGGCCACGTCCGTGCCCGAGCGCTCCGGCAGCTGCAATCGCTCCAGCCGCAGATGGGTGTCCCGTACCCGCCGCCGCAGCAGCGCCGCGTTCTGCATGAGGTTCTCTACGAAGCCGTCGTGGCTGCCCCGCAGTACCCGGCTGGTATCCGGCTCCTCCACCGACCGGGTGGGGAACTGCTTGGCGTCCAGCACCACCCCGCCGCCGAAGCCGTCGATGATCGCCAGCGTCTTCCCGGCGAATACGCCCATCACCGCCGCGTCACGGTCCGGCTCAGCCGCCGCATCGCAGGCGGACACATACCGCCGGCAGAAGTCCGCCGCGTCTGTCACACCGTTCAGGTCCGGCAGCGCCTGCCACCCGGCGATGACCCGTTCCAGCAGGTCCTCCTGGGCGTAGCCGTTTACCACCCACAGCCGCGCCTGCCGCCCGCCGATGGACAGGTCGCGCCCTGTCATATCAAAGCACCGGCCCACGCCCAGCAGCTCGTTCAGCTCCGCCGCTTTCAGCGAAAAGCACCCTGCGCCGCGATAATAGCCCGCCGTTTCCGGGGCCGTCTCGTTTCCGCCCTGTTTTGCCTGTTCCATGATGCCTTCTGTCCTCCGTCTGCCATTTTCCGGTAGCATTTCCCGCCTGCGGAATTTTATGTATGCCCCGGACAGGCCCTGCATATCGTGTAAAAAAGGAGGTGGCAGCCATGAAAAAAAGCGCGGCGGCGGCCCTTATTCTGATGGTGCTGCTCTTCGGCGGCGCCTACCTCACCGCCACGGAGCCGGACGCGCCTGCACCGGAGACACCGCAGGCACAGGGGGACGGGGAGGTCGTGCTGACCATAAAAACCGGGGAGGCGGCGGAGCGGATGACGCTGCGGGATTACCTTGTGGGCGTGGTCCGCGGTGAGATGCCTGCTTCCTTTGAGATGGAGGCGCTGAAGGCCCAGGCCGCGGCCGAGCGCACCTACGTTTACTACCAGCTGGCGCAGGGCCGTAAGGACGCGCATCCCGACGCCGACTTCTGTACGGACCATACCTGCTGCAGCGCCTATCTCTCCGAGACAGCCGCAAAGGAAAAGTGGGCCGCCGACTTTGCTCCCTGGAACACCCGCGTCGTCCAGGCTGTGGCGGACACGGACGGTCTGGTGGCCCTCTACGACGGGGAACCGATCCTGGCGGTGTTCCACTCATCCTCGGCGGGCAGGACCGCCGCGGCCGGGGATGTCTGGTCCGGCGACCTGCCCTATCTGGCCAGCGTCGCCAGCCCGGAGAGTGCCGACACCGTGCCCAACTATTACAGCACAGTCACCTTTACTGCGGCGGAGGCAAAAGACCGCCTGCTGGCGGCCCGCCCGGAGATAAAACTCACCGGCGCGCCGGAGACGTGGTTCGGCGCAGTGACGGAGAATGATTCCGGCCGGGTAGAGACTGTCTCCGTGGGCGGTACGGACATCGAGGGCACGGAGATGCGCCGCATCTTCTCCCTGCGCTCGGCCTGCTTTACCCTGACGGCGGATGCGGAGAGCGTTACGTTCCGCGTCACTGGCTACGGCCACGGCGTGGGCATGAGCCAGTACGGCGCGGAGCAGCTGGCAAAGGCGGGGAAGACCTGGCAGGAGATACTGGCGTGGTATTACACCGGTGTGACCATCGGACCGGCGGGCTGATATCGGGGCAAGGGGTCAGGGGGGCAAATGTCAAGATAAATTTGCAGTATTGACAAAAAATATCAAAGTACGGAGAGGGGAACCGGAGGGGGAATATCACATCGAAAAAGTCCTGTAAAGGAGCTTTCGCGGCATAAAACCAGTGTGCGCACTGGATTTATTCCACGGTCTCCTTGACAGGGCTTTTGTCGTTGCGGGGATGTTAACCAACACGGCGCGAACTCGCGCCGTGCTCACACCACTACCCATCGTGGGAGACGTGGTATAATGACAACACTCCAACAACGCTTATTGAGGAGGTACAGGGAGATGAGGAAGCAGCACTACATGACGGAGCAGGAGCGTCACCAGCTGGAAGCCATGCGGCGGAACAAGATACCAGTGCGGGAGATCGCGCGGCAGCTGGGCTTCTGCGAGAGGACGATCTACTACGAGCTTCGGCGGGGCAGCTATATGCACACCTGTGAATTCTGGGACGAGAAACGGTACTCGGCGGACAAGGGGCAGCAGATACACCGCTACAATCAGACCGCCAAGGGCAGACCGCTGAAGATCGGCAGCGACCATAGCTTTGCCGCCTACATCGAGCATAAGATCATCGTGGACAGGTAC